>Ga0233441_1000288_pt1 | contig 66067 bp, 88 predicted proteins | sample SI_123_September_4_FD_182781 | JGI IMG/M metagenome (GOLD analysis project Ga0233441, IMG submission 182781) | Seawater microbial communities from Saanich Inlet, British Columbia, Canada - SI_123_September2016_135_MG | ecosystem: Environmental > Aquatic > Marine > Inlet | place: Canada: British...
CAACTACGGCAGTAATTAGTGGCCCTATCGCAGAAGCAGGTGTTATTCAAACCTGTGCTGGAGCAACCACACTTACGTTAGAAGACGGAACAGAAGCAATTGGTGACCATATCGATTTCTTATGTGACGGAACAAACTGGTTAATTAATGGAAACTTCCAAACGGCGGCATCTATTACGGTAGCTTAATAGCAATCGAATTTAAGGGCTCCTTCGGGAGCCTTTTTTATTGTGTGGAATTAAGTTATAATAGGGTATCTTTTCAATGAGCGGGCGAAGCCCCTCTTCTCATAGGAGTCAATATGGCAGATTCAGTAACAAGCCAAACAATCATGGACGGTTCTAAAACTGTTGTCATGAAGTTTACAAGTGTATCAGACGGTACAGGCGAAACAGCAGTAGTAAAGGCAGATGCCTCAGCACTACTAAATGCACCAACTAAACTTAAAATTATGCGCGTGTGGGCAATGACTGATGGACTATCAGTAAATGTTCTTTTTGACGCTACTGCAGATGTTCTTGCACTATCTGTACCTGCTGGTTTTATGGAGCACTTAGACTTTAGGTCTTTCGGTGGAATCAATAACAATGCAGGCTCAGGCGTTACGGGTGACATTTCCTTCACGACTGTAGGCGCAGGCGCAGGCGACACCTACAGCATTGTCTTAGAATTATCTAAGTCGTAGGAGCAGCTAAGTGGCTACTTCAGGAACTACTGCATTTAACCTAGATGTCTCAGACATTATGGAGGAAGCCTACGAGAGATGTGGGCTAGAGCTTCGTAGTGGCTATGATGCTAAGACAGCACGACGCAGCATGAATATCATGCTACAAGAGTGGAGTAACCGAGGCATAAATCTCTGGAAGGTTAATAAAACCTCGCAGGCTTTAGTCAAGGGAACCGCGTCTTATACATTAGATGCTAAGATTATTGACTTACTAGACGTCAACCTTAAACGCTCAACTACTGAATTATCAATGTCGCGTCTATCTAGGGCTGATTACCATGCCCGCCCTAACAAGACTACCCAAGCTAGGCCATCTCAGTATTACGTAGAGCGTACAGCAACTCCAACTCTATACGTTTGGCCAGCCCCTGAAAATGCTACCGATACTATTGAGTATTACGCAATGGAGAAACTAGAGGATGTAGGTACTAGCCTTAATAACGTGGACGTACCTGTTAGATTCATACCCGCTTTAGTTGCGGGCTTAGCTTATTACATAAGTATGAAGAAGAACCCGGAGAGAATTACACTGCTTAAATCAGTTTATGAAGAAGAGTTCACTCGTGCTTTAGAAGAAGACAGAGAGCGTGCAAGTAGCTTCTTTGTACCTCGTAGGATGAGACTGTAATGGGTAAGTATGCAGGTGGTACCTATGCTAGAGCTATGTGCGACAGATGTGGCATTGAGGTTAAGTACTCTACACTTTTACTTGAGTGGACAGGCTATAAAGTGTGTCCTGATTGCTGGGACCCTAAAACAGAACTAGAATTTCCTAATAAACCACCTGTTGATGCAGAGGCTTTGATTAACCCTAGGCCAGATGTAGATGTAGAAGCAAACGAAGGCGGTATTACAGCAAAAGACGTATCAACAGGAGACACACCAATTGGTACAATGTTTAGAGGATTCGAGCCAAGTGCAGAACTTGGCTCTGTTACGGTGACTATATCATGACATATGCAGAATTAGTACAATCAATTCAAGACTGGACAGAAAACGACGAGTCTACCTTTACTGGCGAGTTAGATTTAATTATCGAGCTTGCTGAAAAGAGAATTTTCAGAGAGTCTGACCTTAATAACACTAGGAAGTACTCAACAGCATCATTACCCGCAGGGGATGAGTTTTTAGCTCATCCAACAGATGCAGTAGTTATACGCTCTTTACAAAGTATTGACTCCAGTGGCGACCGCGCCTTTCTACTCCAAAAAGACAAGAGCTTTCTAGATGACTATATTGTAGACAGAAGCGCTACCGGAACGCCTAGATATTACTGTCATTGGGATAGTGATACAGTATATATTGTACCTTCGCCGGCTGTTGATACAGACTTCGAGATGGCTTATACCTACAGACCTACTGGACTATCGGCATCTAACACTACTTCATGGCTCGGTACAAACGCCCCTGATGCTTTGTTCTACGCATGTTTAATCGAAGCATCTATATTTATGAAAGAAGCTCCGGACATTACTGCAAGCTATACGGCTAAATACCAAGAAGCTCTACAGAGACTTATTGTAGAAGAAAACTTTAGAAACAGGAGCGACGAATACCGCTCTCGCTCAATTATACTAGGAGATTAGTAATGGCTATTACACAAGCACTCTGCACCTCATTTAAAAAAGAACTATTCGAGGTAATCCATGATTTTGATGCGACTACTGGCGATACTTTCAAAATAGCACTGTATACTTCTTCTGCTAGTTTAGGAGCAGCTACTACTGCATATACTACGTCTGGGGAGGTAACCGGTACCGGTTACACCGCTGGCGGAAACACACTAACCAAAGTAAGTCCTACATCCTCTGGAACTACTGGATTTATTGACTTTGGTAACACATCTTGGACTACTGCTACCTTTACAGCGAGGGGTGCTTTGATATACAATAGCACCAATAGCGACAAGGCAGTGGCGGTCTTAGACTTCGGAGGCGATAAAGATGTATCCGCGGGTACTTTCTCTATCGCCTTCCCAACACCAAGCAGTTCAACTGCAATTATAAGAATAGCATAAGCACAGGAGAAACAACATGGCCTCAATTAGTTTTTACAACAACGCTACTAAGGATATCTTAGACGGCACGATAGACCTAGACAGCGATACAATCAAGGTATCACTACACGCTAGTACATACACCCCAGCAGTAACTCATGACTTTTTTGATGATTTAACTAATGAAGTAACGGGAAGCAACTACACAGCAGGCGGAGCAACACTAGGCTCTACAGCAGTTACTACAGTGACTGTAAACGACGCTATGTACGACGCAGCAGACACAACATGGTCAGCTCACGCATCTGGTTTCAGTACAGCGAGATATGCAGTGATTTATAAATCTACAGGCACAGACTCAACCTCTCCTTTGATAGGCTACATTGACTTCACTACAGACCAAGACAACGTGAACAATGATTTAACTATTAAGTGGAACGCTAGCGGAATCTTACAGCTAACAACATAAGAGGATGACTAATGGCAACTTCGAGAAAAGCACCTGATTTAGTACTTGATACGTCCCCTCAACTTGGCGGCAACCTAGATGTAAATGGGCACACTGTTGATGGTGTAGACATTGCAACAAGGGATGGTGTCTTAACTTCGACAACTACAACAGCTAACAACGCACTGCCTAAAGCAGGTGGTGCAATGACGGGTGCTATTACAACTAATAGTACCTTTGATGGTGTAGACATTGCAACAAGGGATGGCGTCTTAACTTCGACAACTACAACAGCTAACAACGCACTGCCTAAAGCAGGTGGTGCAATGACGGGTGCTATTACAACTAATAGTACCTTTGATGGTGTAGACATTGCAACAAGGGATGGCGTCTTAACTTCGACAACTACAACAGCTAACAACGCACTGCCTAAAGCAGGTGGTGCAATGACGGGTGCTATTACAACTAATAGTACCTTTGATGGAAGAGATGTAGCTACTGATGGTTCTAAACTAGACCTTATTGAAGCAAGTGCAGATGTAACTGATACAGCAAATGTAGTTGCTGCGTTGTCTGCTGGAACTGGTGTTACTATTAGTGGTGCTGGTGTTGTTGCTGTATCGGCGGTAGCTCTTACCACTGTTCAAACTGCTGTCAGCCAAGCTGCTCAGCTGGCTCTTACCGCTCAAGAAGGTGATGTTGTTGTTCGTTCAGATGAGAATAAGTCTTATGTGCATAATGGCGGTACTGCTGGAACTATGGCAGACTACACACTGCTTGCCACTCCGACCGATGCTGTACTAAGTGTTAATGGGGTTACTGGTGCAGTTACTGCTGCTCATATAGCAGCAGCAGTAGAAGCCGCTAGTGGTTCAAATACATTTACAGATGCCGACCACACTAAACTAAATGCTATTGAAGCCTCAGCTGATGTAACTGATACAACAAATGTTACTGCTGCTGGTGCATTGATGGATGGTGAAGTAACTAACCTTGCTCAAGTAAAAGCCTTTGATACAACTGATTATGCTACCGCTGCTCAAGGTACGACTGCTAATGCAGCTTTACCTAAAGCAGGTGGTGCAATGACGGGTGCTATTACAACTAATAGTACCTTTGATGGTCGTGATGTAGCAACAGACGGCTCAAAGTTAGATGGCATTGAATCAGGCGCTACAGCAGACCAAACTAATGCTGAGATAAAGACTGCTTATGAAGCTAATGCTGATACTAATGAGTTTAGTGATGCTGAACAAACAAAACTAGCAGGAATAGCTACTTCAGCTAACAACTATGTTCATCCAAACCATAGTGGCGATGTAACATCTACTGCTGATGGCGCTACAGTAATCTCATCTGGTGCAGTTGATATTGCAATGTTATCTGCTACAGGTACAGCTTCAGGCACTACATTCCTTAGAGGAGACAATACTTGGGTTGTACCTACTGATACTAATACTACCTATACATCTTCAGACTTTACTCATGATGACTTAACTGGATTCGTAGCTAACGAACATGTAGACTGGACTACTGACCAAGGTGCTACCAATATCCACGCTGGTAATTACACAGATACTAATACTACATACAGTGTTGGTGATGGTGGATTAACACAGAAGAACTTTACTACCACTCTTAAAGATAAGTTAGATGGTATTGCTACAGGTGCAACAGCTAATGGAACAGTAACAGGTTCTGGTACTACTTCAGGTACAAACACAGGTGACAATACAGTTTGTACTTCAGGTACAGCTACTACTGCTGCTACTCTAGCAACAGCTAGAACTATCGCAGGTGTATCGTTTGATGGTTCAGCTAATATATCTCTAAATAACAATGCTATTACTAATGGCGCTGGTTATACAACTAATGTAGGTGATATTACTGGCGTTACTGCTGGTACTGGAATGAGTGGTGGCGGTACATCTGGCACTGTAACACTAAATTGTACTATTGATTCACCATCTGAAGTAGGCTTAGGTAACTTATCATCTAGTGGTAACGCCCTTTCAGGCACTTTCACTGCGACAGGTGATATCGTGGCTTACTCTGATGAACGCTTAAAAGAGAATGTTGAGGTTATACCTGATGCTTTATCCAAGGTTAAACAGTTAAGTGGTTATACATTTACAAGAAATGATTTAGATGATACAACTAAAAGATACACAGGTGTTATCGCTCAAGAAGTCTTAACTGTACTGCCTGAAGCGGTGGTGTTAGGTGATACCTCTGAAGATACTATGTCAGTTGCCTATGGTAATATGATGGGTCTAATGATTGAAGCTATTAAAGAATTAGAAGCTAAGGTTGAGAAATTGGAGAATGAATAATGGCTTTACAGAGTTCAGGAAGAATTGATTTAAGTGATGTAAATGTTGAGTTAGGTAACTCTGCTACTGCTAATATCTCATTAGGTAGTGCAGCAGTTAGAGGGTTATTTGGTGTTGCTAGTGGGACTATTAGTTTATCTGATGGTTATGGTGCTAGCGGTAGTACAAACTTAGGAACAAGGGGTATATTTGCAGGTGGAGAACTAGGGTATGCCCACCACAATGAGATTCAGTACATAACCATAGCTACCACAGGTAATGCTACTGACTTTGGTGATTTAGTTTGGGGGCGTGCGGGCCTATCAGCTTGTTCTAATGGCACTAGAGGTGTATTTGGGGGTGGTTACGATTCTTCAACTTACTTCGATATGGATTACATAACTATAGCTACAACAGGTAATGCTACCGACTTTGGTGATTTGACAGTAGGTAGAGAGCACAACGCCTCCTGTGCAAACACAACTAGAGGTGTATTTGGAGGCGGTTGGGATGGCACTCAATATGCCTCTATTGATTACATAACCATATCCACCACGGGTAATGCTGCTGACTTTGGTGACCTAGCATTTTCAATACAACAGCTAGGTGCTTGCTCTAGTTCCACTAGAGGTATATTTGGAGGTGGTACAACGGGTACAGTGGTTGACAATATTCAGTACATAACCATATCCACCACGGGTAATGCTGCCGACTTTGGTGATTTACTAAGCGCTACCAGCCTTATACCTGCTTGTTCTAATGGCACTAGAGGTGTATTTGGGGGTGGTTACACAGGCGCAAACACCAATGTTATTCAGTACATAACCATATCCACCACGGGTAATGCTGTTGACTTTGGTGATTTGACTTTCGCTAGAAATAGTTTAGCTGCTTGTTCAGACGGCACTAAAGGTGTATTTGGTGGTGGTGGCGCTGATAATATTATGGATTACATAACCATAGCTACCACAGGTAATGCTGTTGACTTTGGTGATTTGACACAAGGAACAAAGGGAATATCTGCTTGCTCAGGCACATAAGGAAACTAATATGAGAAACAATACAAATAAAGTAATAAAACTAGACGAAGCTAAAGACCAATTAAGTGAATACAATGGCTTTAAGGAACTTCAAAAGTCAGTAGGTGGCTTATCTACAATCACAGACGAGAAGTTAGCAATAATTGCTTCTAAGATGCCAGCGATTGATAGAGCAAATCACACAGCAGGTCGTTCACAAACTCAAACTACCAATCAATTAATGTCATTAACAATGATGTCAGATAGTCCTTACAGAATGATGCGCCAATGTTTATCTCAGATTGAGAAGAAGCGTGGAGCGTTAGAGGAATCTTACTTCAAGATGAAGAAGAAAGCTATCTTAATCAAACAATGGTATGCCAAAGGTGATGAGATGTCTGTGGTAAAAGCACAAGAAGCTGAAGCACAAGCATTTAGACAGAAAGATTATATCGATGGTGCTTTAAAAGAGATTGCTACTTTCCAATGTGCTTATGATGAAATCAGGGAGTCACATAATATCCCCGAGAAATGGGATGAACGTGATGCTGAGATAGCTGAAATTGACCACCATATTAAACAAGCGTTTAGACAAGCACACAGAGACGTAGTACAGACTGGTAGTATCACTGGTGGTAATATGGAGTATATGGAACAGTACGGTATTCATATTCAGACAGCTACTAAGATTATCAGAGACTATGTTGCTAGAGAAGACAAGATGATTAGCGAAGGCAAGATGCCTACTGTTGAGCATCTATATGCTTTCCTAGACAGTATGGCTGTACAATTCAATGATGCACATAAGCTAGTAATGAAGCGTATAGGCATCAAAGAACTAATCAAGGAAGATTTCTTATACTTGGAGGATAAAGATGATAATTAAATACCAGTTAGAAAACAGAACAACACCTACAGGTACAGGACTAACAGCTCCTGAATGTATTTCTGATGGCGGATACGCTTTTGATATTGAGGACAGCACCTATACTGGGCACGCTGATAGTACCCAGCCTTTGTGTGCTTCTTGTGTTGAGATAACAGAGGTAGAACTAGAGGAACGGAAAGCTAAACTAGCTAACACACGCGAGTGTGCCATAAGGTCGGATGGTCAAGCTAGTTATACAGAGTCACTAGATAACGACACCAATGGGTTTATGGTAGTAAAAGCATACCCAAGTAACACCCCTGTACATTACTATACCAAAGGTGATAGTAGCTGTGATTTCTACTCTGAACGTCCTGAAGGTCGTAAGAAGTATTGGACTAACAATATATCACCTGAGAGGTATAGTCAGCCTGATTCTGATAGTCAAGTATTAGGATGTTACAGTGAGGTTGAAGGTAGTTCCCAAGAATGGTACTATCACTTTATTGTATTCGAAGATATGATGTCTTTTGTTAATAGCCATAAGTCTATATCTTTAAATTCGACACTAGAAGTAAAGATGAGAGACAACCCTTTAAGTGTAAGGCCTACTGCATTTGGAGACGGGCCTTTTATGTACATCGCCAGTGTGTCTATAACAACAGCAGGTGATAAAACAACAACTATATATGTAACAGCACAGCCTGAAGATGTGTTTAGTTAGCTTCTCAAAGGAGAAATCCTACTCCTCAAAAGAAAAGGTTGATAAGTTTGATGGGCTACCTAAGTGGGGATATATAGATATTACATCTAAATGCTCGCATGGTTGTGCTTGGTGCTATGGTGGTTTTAATGAAGATTTAAACTCAGAGATGAATCTTAATGAATTTAGAACTGTCCTATCAAAACTAAAGGTGATGGGCTTACATCAAATAACTATAACTGGTGGAGAGCCTACCGAGCATCCTCAATTTCTAGAGTTTGTAGCAGAAGCAACTAAAGACTTTATGGTTCACGTATGCTCACATGGTGATTGGACTCAAGACTGGGCAAAAGATTTAGCAAAGCTAGGTGTTAGTCAGATTCAGTTCAACTATCAAGGCTCTAAGCGACATGATGGTGTTCATCAAGTATTAGGCTCGTATCTTAAACAAGTAACAGCAATCAAGCAATCTATCAAGGCAGGCGTTGAAACAGTCGGAACAGTAACTGTTGGGGCTTACAACTTGAAAGATATAGATGGTATCTTCAAAGAGATGTCAGACTTGGGTGTTACTCGTTTAAGAGTATGGGAAGCAACTGGAAAAGGTAATAAGTGGCGTAAAGATAAAGAAGCTAAAGAGATATTTGATATTTGTAAAACCTCGGCATCAGCACTTGGATTTAACTTTGTTCAGTCTTACGACCCAGATATAGTTGGTGATGTAAACGCTCACTGCCCAGCACAAATGCAAATGTTTATGTATATCAATAGTGATTCAGAATTAATTTTCTGTCCAGCAACAGACCAGTTGTTAAACAAGCCTATTGCGTCATTCAAAGAAGATACCTATCAAGCTATTCAAAATAAGTATTCAGCGTTTATGAATAGTCTTTCTTCTGGTACTTGCTTAGCTAGGGAAGGATGAAGGACTGGGTTTGGTATTTGAAATATATAAGCGCTTCAGTGATTCTTGTAGCTATAGGCTTGCATACAATTCCTGAAGCATATCCATACAATGTAATTGTTCATCTAGTGGGGGCGATTCTTTGGACTATTGTTGGCCTTAAAACAAGAGAAGGCGCTATATTGTTAAACTTTATGCCACAAATTATAATTTTCAGTGTTGGCCTGTGGGTGGCTTCATGAATAAGTTAGTAATATTAGGTGGGGGTACTTCAGGCTGGATGAGTGCCGCGTACTTTCATGCTAAAGGTGGATATGACATTACAGTTATTGAATCACCTAACTTCAAGCCTATTGAGATGTCTGCTTCAACTACACCATATTTAAAACGCTTTTTTAAAGAAATTGGTATTGAATCAGAATCTGAGTGGATGCCAGCATGTAAAGCTACGTATAAATTGGCAGTTTTATATGATGATTTTGCTCATCTTGGCTCACGTATGTGGAACTCCTTTGAGGGTGAAGAGGATTGGCATTGTTATTGGAATAAGCATAGGACTGAAGACGGCTTGCCAAACTCAGACTTCTTTTTATCAAGAATCTATTCATCTCATATTGGTATGAACGACTCTGGTAAATTCGTAATGAATAAAGATGGCGAGATGGCTTACCCATATATGCCTAAAAAATCGTTTGGAGGGCATCCAGAACCTTGGGCATACAACATTGATTCAGGCTTGTTCAACCAGTTTTTAAAGAATAGAGTTATGAATGATATTAATTTCGTTCAGACAACTATTGAAGAGATTAAGACTGATGACACTGGTATTACAGCTTTAATTGATTCAGATGGAAATGAGCATACAGCAGATTTGTTCATTGATTGTACAGGTTTTAAAGGTATGTTAATTGAAGCGGTTTGTCCTGATGGACGTATTCCTTTAGACCCTTATTTGTCACACGATAAGGCTATTGTTGTTGATACTAAATATACAGATGTTGAAAATCAAATGTGTCCTAGAACAGGAGCTAAAGCACTATCAAGTGGATGGATGTGGGATATACCTTTGTATGACAGGGTTGTGAATGGTTATGTTTATTCGTCAGAGTTTCAGTCTAGCGAAGATGCTGAAAAAGAGTTATTAGATAATATAGGTGATGATAGAGCAATAAAAGACTCAATCATGCACATGGACATTAAAACTGGGCATTACGCACGACCTTGGTCAAAGAATGTAATCGCTATTGGAATGTCAGCTGGATTTATTGAACCAATGGAAGCAACACTATTAATGACTGTTCAGTTCACGCTGGTTAATATTCATGAGGTGTTTGCTGATAGGATGAATAAAGAAAAGTGTAATGATATATTTGAAGCTGCATTATTCGATACACTTGATTGGGTTTCAACTCAATACTATATGAGTCACAGACAAGACTCAGCATTTTGGCGCTTTAAATCACAGAATGGTACACAGATAAGACCTCGCATGAAAGAGTGGCTAGAATCGTGCAAGACTGCGATGCTACCCCCTAAAGATGATGTGTTATTCTTTCCAAATTGTTGGTACACGAAGTTAGTTGGTTTTGAGTATTACCCCGTTGGTGATGGATTTCCAATAGAAGAAAGTATGTCATTGCCTACATTTTCAGATTCAAACTTTAAGCCCCAGAATAAGTTCAAGTACAAAGAGATGGATGAGCTTAATGCTAGGATGCAAATGGAGAAGATAAGAAACTTTGATACAAGCATATTAATCAGTCAAAAAGAATACTTAGATAAATTTATATACAATAATAAAGGCTAGTGTGGGCACATAGCTAAAGTTATAGGTAAATAGTATAATACTATAAAACACTTAACATGTATCAAGGATTGTAAATGGAGCAGCGATTAGATAGGCTAGAGCAGGCTAGTGCGCGTCACGACGAACAGATATCTACCCTATCCTTGAAGATGGGAGATATGAACACACACTTAACATCAATACAAGACACTCTTAATCAGATAAAGTACATCGCTGTAGGTATGGTGTTCTACTTTACCTTGCAAGAGTTTGGATTTTTTGAGGCATTTAAAGTGGTGTCTAAGGCGGTAGTATAGTGGAAAAACGTGTCAATAGAATTGAAGACCAAGTAGCTAAGACGTTCTCTGAAATAACTAATCTTAATAAGCGTGTTGGTAAGATGAATAACAGAATGACTAAGATGGAACAGGCTGCTATACAGATTAAATACACTGCTTTTGGCGCGCTTGGGGTATTCGTACTCACACAGGTGGGCTTGCTTGAATTTTTAAAACTGGTAAAGTGACACCTATAGAACAGATTGTGTTGATAGCAGACTGCACACTCTTTTACCCATACCTGCTATGTTGTTAAACGAGGAAAGTGGAAATGGCAAGAACTAATCAGAAAGCAAGAGACAGCAAGGGGCGTTATTTAAAGCTTACCGTACTTAACCAAGTGAAATTAGTGTGTAATCGTTTCATGCTCAAGTTAGATGCTTGGCTTAAAAGTATAGACAAGTGATGGGATTGCTAACAAGTATAGCGCCTATATTGGCAGGTTTTGCAATGAAGCTGTTTGCGCTTAACCAACAAGCCAAACAAGAACAACACACTCAGATGCTAGATGCGTTTGCTGCAAGGTCTCAGAATATGCAAGATGCTAGAGCTCAATCTAATAAAGAAAGCCCTATGGCTGCCTTAAACAGACGGGTTATTATCTTTGTGATACTAGCATTAGTTATATTCACTCAAGTAGCTCCTGTGATGTTTGACGTGCCTACAGTAATACCTACAGTTACTAAAGGATTCAGTCTATTAGGCTTTGAAGTAACATCTGACAAGGTTGAATACATTACTGTTAAAGGTATGCTTAAACTAACTGAGGTGTTTGAATGGGCTTCTTTAATAATTGAATTTTATTTTGGCAGTCAGCTCGCTAAGGGGAGATAATGAGCATTAAGCTATTGACTAGTTCAATAATGCTAATTCTTGGACTTCAAGCACACGCTTTAGACCCTATCGTTACAGATTCAACTACAAAGAGTTCTGTACACACTACAGGCGATATAACTACTACGGTTAAGTCACCTCCTCCATCAGCAATCTCACCCTCACTTAGTGGGGGCAATGGTAATGACCAATGTATTGTTGGCGTATCAGGTGCTGTTCAGACACAGATTCTAGGTATCTCAATGGGTTCAACTATTAGAGATATGAACTGTGAACGCTTAAAGAACTCTAAGACGCTGTTTGATATGGGTATGAAAGTGGCAGCTGTATCAGTCCTATGCCAAGACGTAAGAGTCTTTGACGCTATGATGATGGCTGGAACACCTTGTCCTTATCACGGGATTATCGGTACTGATGCTAGAATAGCTTGGCAGAATGATGAGTTGAATAGACCTAAAACAGAGGAGGAAGAAGATGATGGTAGTAATGCGATACTTGGCGGTCTTGGCGCTAGTATTCTCGGGTTCTTACTCATACTCTGAGTACACTTACGGTACGACCAACAACGCGGCTGACAATAGGCTAAATTGGGTGATGAAGAACGTATTGCCTGATGCGTCTAATCTAAGTGTCAATGGCGTATTCTATCAATACACACCTGTCAAAGTCAAAGAAGATGCTATGAAGGTACACGTTCAGAATGAGAACGCTTTAGGCTCTGGGTACATATTCAGAGAAACTGATGATTGGACTGGTCAGCCTGGAGGCATACCAATTAACAAGGTTGTTGGTGTAGCTAATATTCCTGAAGCTGCTTGGGGTGATGGCTCTATTGAAGTTGAAGGTACAGGCTCAGTCATAGATACAAGTGTTATATACAGCTATCAATACGATAATACGTGTGCTAACCCTATAGATGACCCAACTTGTCCTGGCTACAATGATGCCATTCAATCAGTGCTAAACTCTATATCAGAGCCTGTAGCATACGATACAACAGGTGATGTTAAGTTGGTACTAGATAAAAAGGTTGAACTAGAAGAAGAAGTTGATGAAGAAGAGCAAGATGAAGATAGATTAGAGAAGGCATTATCAGCTGTAGATGTTGGTGTGCTAGATGCTAATACGATTGCTCAGAATCATTTGTTACTTAGTTTGACGGCAGGTGTTAGTGTACAAAGTTATTACGATAAACGCATACAGGGCGGTGTTTATGAAGATACGGTAGATATGTCTACTGTACAAATGCCTGATAACGTAAGTGGCGCTAGAGTTGGTTTGGCGCAACAATTAAAGCATAACGAAATGGTCGATATGCAATATAAGCTAGGAGAATAGTATGAAAAAGTTAGCATTAGTAATAATGGCATTTGCCCTTGGTTATGGTTTTGGTACAGTAGTATTTGCAGAGAATGTTCCTATTGAAGGTAGTGTTGAGTCAAGATGTTTAATTACAACATCAAACGCAGGTGTCTATGGAAACCCTCTACCTCAGAAATTAAGTACAGCAGTAGCAGATGGTGGTGTATTACCAATCGTAAGATTTGATATCTCATTAGCAGATGCGTACAAAGCTAAGATAACAACTCCAACAGCTTTCTCGTCTAGTCCTGCTCTATCTGACTCGGTAGCTTGGACAGGTTCTACTATCTTAGGCACAACTTCAGATGCAGGTATGTCAGGTTATGAAGCAGCTAAGGTTGTTTACGATGCGACTACTGAGTTTGATTTAACAGTAGCAGGTTCTACTTGGTTTAAGTCTACATCAACAGCAACATACGGTTATGACAAATCATTTCCTGGCGGATTATATAGCGCTATAGTTGTAGCTGAGTGTATCGCTAAGTAATGAAATACTTTGGGTTTACAGTTGGGTTTGTGTTCTTGTTATGTGTGGCTAATACCCATGCTCACGAGATGACCCCAACGTATCCCAAATTAGAGACTACCCATGTATCAGGTGTTCTTAAAACTAAGATGAAGATATTCAATAGGCGTGAAGACGTATCTTACTATGAGATAGGTGTGTTTGATAAGGATTGGAACGCCATCCCTTTTGTTACCTCTTACAAGGTATTACAGATGGATTACTTAGCGCACGCTGAAGTTGATATTTATATTAATGAAGGTGACGCTAATAGGTCTGAGTATATTTGTTCTAAGTCTAAGCTAAAGAAGGATGATGTAGAAACATCAGCAATAGCTTCACGTATATGTTCGAGGATTAAATGATTAAGGTAATGCTACTAATGTTGTTATCTTTTAATGCGTTTGCGAATAATGCGTTAAGCCTACAGCTACCTAGTATGTCTAATAGCTATCAGTCTGATAAGTTTAGGGCAGGTAACTTAGATTGTTCTAATGCTATTGGTGGCTCTACTAACCTAGAGTTTGGTATGACAGGTATTGTTAATAACGCTATGGGTGAGGATTCAACTAATCCAACCTCAAAAGACGTAGGACTATATGCTAGGATTGTGATGCCCTTAAATGCGCCTAAAGAACGTATCAACTGTAACACCTTGTACAAACTAGAACTAAGAAAGAAACGTCTTGAGGTAATGCGACTTGAACAAGAACTAGCAGACCTTAGAAGACTTGGTATTCAAAATAGCTTTGAGAATTAATTATGGCAAACCTTGGTGATGACTTAAATAAAATAGACGAAGCAAAGGATAAGTTAGCTAATACTACTATCGGTATCTTTGGATATAAGCTAACGCCCACTCAGATAGGTATGGCATTTGCTGTGTTATCAACTACATTAGGTACTTTGTATGGTGGATTCACTATGTATCAGAAAGTAGAAGGTATAGCTAGTTTAGATTTAGGTGCGTATCAATCCAAGATGAGTGCTATGGATATTAAGATTGAACAGGCCTTGGATTACTCGAGAGACATTAAAAACGGTCTTAGAGACGATATTATGCGCATTGAGAATGTTGCTGATAGAGTTGAGGATGATGTTAATACTATCGAAGATAAAGTAAGAAACTTAATTGATGATGCCGAAGAGAGGTTTGAGAATAAAAGAGACCAACTCAGGACATCAAACAAAGCAGATATTAAGGAGTTAGAGGACAGATTATCAGCTAAACTACAACGAGCCTTGGACAATCCATTGGCAAACTAAGGGTTTAAGATGAATAAATATATATTACTAATAACAATACTAATGACAACGGCTTCGTTCGCATTTTTTAATATGCCTCAGCAGATGTTTCAGACGGGCAGTCAGATGATGTTTCCTGCTCAACCTCAACCAACTTGCAGCTGTCAGTGTCTAAAACAATAGACGCCCAGTGGCATAAAAGAGTGGTTTAGGGCATAATAGCAATTAAAGATAATTAGGAGTGATTACATGGGTATTAGCACAATAGAACAAGGCGAAGAGTTAGGGCTGTCTGTCCAGATTGAAGATGGTACAAGTTCAGGGCTTTACCCCCGTGCAATTGTCACCAACGACTCGGGAAGCACTATCTCTGGTGGAACGGTAGATTTAACCGTAGCAGGCACCACAGGAATGTACTACAACGCAGGTACAGCACTAGCTATGCCAGATAATGCGTTTGTAACAGTTACCTACATTATCTACACAGACGCAGGCCATACTACAGAATCAACAACCTATTTACGCTCAGCTGATATGTTTATGAGAGCGGGGGAAGTATCTGCTGACGTCACTAAAGTTAGTGGGTCGGCGAGTGCTGCGGATAAGTTAGAAGCCAACGTACTACTTACTATCGACGCAGCTGTCAATGACGCCTCTGCTTCAACCTCATCGTTCGATACAACCCTAACTGAAACTACAACTAACGCATACGCAGGTAGAGAGCTTCATATGACTAGCGGTAACGCAGCAGGTGAAATTAGTAAGATTACAGCTTATGATGGTACTACTAAAGTAATAACACTATCTCCGGGTCTTTTAACTGCCCCCGCAAACACTGATACATTCACTATTTTCTAATGAGGGTATTATATGAGCTCTAGATTAGGGTTTTCAGGATATATTAGAAAGGACCGATATACGGATGAGGGTCAGCTAGACATCACTCTAGCGACTATGCAGTTGTTAGGGCCGTCGCATTCTATTGCTATTGATGAGACAGTACATGTCGACTTAGCAACAATATCACTAAGTGCTGGTGCAGTAACCCTAACAGAAACGACCCATGTAGATTTATCCAGCATGGGTTTATCTACTTATGACGTAGACAACATAATAACCCTACCTGCTGCAACACTACAGGTAGCTACTTATGACGTAGACAACATAGTAACCCTGCCTGCTGCAACACTACAGGTAGCTACTTATGACGTAGACAACATAGTAACTCTATCTGCACAGGCATTGCAATTGGCTGCTAACGACGTAGACAACATAGTAACCCTGTCTGCACCTGCACTGCAGTTGGTAGGAAAGGATGTTACTTTAGAAGAAACAGTGCATATAAGTACTGCTACCATAGCGCTGGTAGGACAAGAAAACACCACTATTGCAGAGGTAAATGTAGACACAGCAGCAGTTGCACTAAGCACCGCTGCAATAACTCTAACAGAGTCTCCTAACGTAGATTTATCAGGTATGGCACTAAGTGCCTTAGCTGTATCCCTTGAAGGCACAATAAATGTATCTGCAGTTACTGTAGCTTTAGTAGGGAATACAGTTGTAGTAGAGCAGAGTGGTACCATGGGCATAACATCCCTGCAGCTGGTCACTAAGAATGTTGATAACATAGTTACACTATCAGCTGGCGCTATGGCCATCACTAGTTACGACGTCAGTTTAGAAGAAGATATATTAGTAGACTTAGCTTCTATTGTACTGGTAGGTAAAAATATAGATATTATATTGGACAGCTACTTAACTGTAACTGGAGTGTCTGCGACAGGCTCCGCTAGTAAAATAACTACTTGGGCAGATTTAGTCACTGCAGATACCAATACTTGGACAGAAGTACCCGCGGCATAGGTAACGAATTAATTAATTAAAACATACAATAGGAGCAGGTCATGGCATCAAGCTATACAACAAATTTAGGGTTCGAGAAGCAAGGGGATGGTGAAAACGCATCTACTTGGGGTGTAAAGGTCAACACTGTCTTTGACCTCATAGAGGATGCCATCGCAGGTGTTGGCTCCATCTCAATGACGGCAGATGCAGACAAGACACTAACTGATATAGACGGCGCAGTAGATGAGTCACGAAGTGCGGTACTAGAATTTACCTCAACACTGTCCCTAACCGCAACGCGCTCTATTATAGTACCCACCTCAGGCAAAATATACATAGTTAAGAACGGCACTACTGGAGGTCAGTCTCTTACAATAACCACAGTAAGCGGTACAGGTGTTACTATTGCTAACGGCGATATAAGAATAGTCTACTGTGACGGTACAAATATATTAGAAGCAGGCGCAGCAGACCAGACGGCCGCTGAGATTAAGACCTTATTAGAGAATGGCATTGACAGTATTCATTATGTAGACGGTAGTATTGATAATGAACATATTGCAGACAATGCAATTGACAGCGAGCACTACGCTGACGGCAGTATCGACACAGCCCATATTGCAGATGACCAGATTACAGTAGCAAAAATGGCAGACAACTCAGTTGACTCTGACCAGTATGTAGATGGCAGTATCGACACAGCCCATATTGCAGATGACCAGATTACAGTAGCAAAAATGGCAGACAACTCAGTTGACTCTGACCAGTATGTAGATGGCAGTATCGACACAGCCCATATTGCAGATGACCAGATTACAGTAGCAAAAATGGCAGACAACTCAGTTGACTCTGACCAGTATGTAGACGGGTCAATTGATGCGGCTCATTTATCAGCTACATTAGGTGATTTAAGAAGAGGGGTTACCCATGTAGGTAGAGATGCTAATGACCATATTCAGATAGACACCAATATGATAAGATTCTATATTGACGGTGTTAATGTAATGAGCTGTGATGCTTCGGGCAATATAATCGCCAAAGGCAATGTAACAGCTTACGGAACACCTGCTTAAAGGAATTGAAATGAGCATTTACGGATACGGGTACGGGACAAACGATGGGCAGAACGCCATTGACTGGAATTACTATAGGTATCCAGAACAGCAGGTAGGGGCAAGACCTCTGGATTACCCTGCTCACTTACCTTGGCCTCCTCCTCAACCTAATGTCAATGTAGACAGCGGTGGGGGCGGCGCTATGCCTAATATCAATGGCGGTACCTCACCTACGGGGCAGGGGCTTGGCTCGTTAAACGGCGGTAAAGAGTATGGTTGGAAAGACGTGGGTAACTTCCTGTCTAACCAGACTCTGGGCCCTATGGGTGAGCACGTCGGCTTAGGTAATTACAACGCAGGTAATGCAATAGGGACAGTGGGCGCAGGCTTACTAGGGGTCATGAATCCTGTCGTAGGTATGGGACTAAGCTGGTTAGGTAATCAGGCTTGGGGCAATAAGTACGGAGAGGACGGCTTCTGGGGCAGCTTCTGGGGTGAAGATAAAGATAAAGACGATGAAAAGACAGACGACGGACTGGGTGACAATCCTCTAGGTATTCCTGGTAAGGATAATTTAGGTAGAGGATTTACTAATCCAAGTGACTTAAGTAAAGGACCTAATCAGTTTGGGCCAGAGGGTTTCAATATGCAAGATGGTGTGGGTGTTACAGACCCTAGTGGTCCGTACGGTGACGGCAGCGGGCTAGGGTATAACGCCCCTACCACAATCGAGACATTCAGCCCTGATAACAACTACGGATATACTGGCCCCGACTCTAATGGAAACAGTCAGAACTTCAACTATACTGGCGGCGACGGCTCAGCAGGCGACGGCTCAGGATTTGGTGAAAACAACTCAGGATTTGGCGGTTTTGAAGATGGTACCGATGAGAGTGACGCAGCTGCTGCGGACCAAGGCGAATGGTAGATTTAAAGGAGCTTTAAATGGCATTACAATCGATTAACTTTCCTCCGGGAATACAAAAAGAGGGTACAACCTACTCTTCAGAGGGCTCTTGGGCTGATGCAGACAGGGTTCGATTTAAAGCAGGAATGCCTGAGCGTATTGGCGGCTGGACAAAACATATTAATGGTACTTTAAACGGTGTGGCCAGGGCTATAGTAGCATGGCGCTCCAACAACGGTACTGTTAATACTGCTTACGGCACACATAAGAAACTGTACCTGGAGCAGGGCGGTACGCTTTACGACATAACACCTCTTAGAAAAACTACTACTACCATGTCTAGCGACCCAGCAGCCTCGGTAAATGCATCTACTACAGTCACAATAACAGACACAGCGCATGGCGCCTCAACAGGAGACTTTGTAACCCTGTCTGGACTTACAATGGGCGCATCAGGGCTGGTAACTACAGAAGTAAATGCCAATCATGAGCTTACAGTGCTTACTGTAGATACATATACTATAACGGTAGCAACTGCAGCGTCTGCTACAGTATCTGTAGGCGGAACAGCAGGTGTTGCAGCCTATGAAGTCAGTATTGGTACGATTACCGAGTCCTTTGAATACGGGTACGGTACTTCTACATGGGGCGATAGTACGTGGGGAACAGCGCGTACTACATCGTCGGTTACACTAACCCCTAGAATTTGGTCTTTAGACACGTTTGGTGAGGATTTAATAGCAACATACGAGCAGGGGCTGTTGTATACCTGGGACGCATCAGGCGGCTCAGGAGTCAGAGCGACCGTTATAACCAACGCTCCTGCTAGCAACAGTCGAATCTTAATATCTACCCCAGACAGACATCTTATTGCATTTGGGTCACATAATGGGACAGAGTTTGACCCATTATTAGTTAAGTGGGCTTCGCAAGAAAGCACCACAGACTGGACAGCTAGTAGTATTAACACCGCAGGTAGTATGAGAATATCAGGAGGCTCTAAAATTGTAGGAGCCCAGCGAGGTCAGGGTCAAGTTCTAGTATGGACAGACACTGATTTACACTCTATGCAGTTTACAGGACCTCCGTATACATTTGGTTTCCAGCAGATTGCAACAGAGTGTGGGGCTGCGGGTCCTAATGCTATGGTGGTATCCAACTCAGTAGCATACTGGATTGGGCAACATAACTTCTATATGTATGATGGTTCTGTAAAACCACTACCTAGTACTGTACGTACTTATGTATTTAACGATATTAATAAGACGCAGCGTAGTAAGATGGTGGCAGGACTAAACCAGGCGTTCCATGAAGTGTGGTGGTTCTACCCGTCTGAGAGTAGTACGGAGAACAATAAGTATGTGATGTATAATTATGCAGAAGGGGTGTGGTCGCTTGGTGCCATGGGCCGTAGCGCTTGGGTAGACAGAGGAACATTTAGACTTCCTATTGGAGTTTCTGATACAGGGGTAGTTTATGACCATGAGAAAGGAAATACTGAAGACGGTACTGCTATGGTGTCCTATATTGAGTCTGCTGAGTTTGATTTAGGTGAGGGTGATGAGTTATTCTCACTACATAAAATCATACCTGACATATCACAAGACGCAGGGTCTGTTGATATTAGCTTCGATGCTAAGCTGTACCCTAACGATGCAGCTAAGGCATACGGACCTTTCACTGTAACCCCTACAACAGAAAAGATAAACACTAGGCTTAGAGCGCGCCAAATCAGCATTAAATTTACTTCAGATGCCTTATTAGACGAGAAGTGGCGACTTGGTACATCCCGTATTGATATTAAACCTGCAGGAAGGAGATAGAATGGCAGTATTACTAAAGGAAAGATTCCCTATTCCTAGAGATACATACGATAAAGAGCAGTTAAATCAACTAGTTAGAGTGTTAGAGCTTGCTTTCCGTAGGGTTGACTTTGAACTAGCTGATGACGCAGACCAGCGTGAAGCTGAAGGTTGGTTACTGAGATGAGTAACTACTTTAAATCAGCAGGTACAGCTTTACCTACTACCGCAGCAACTACATTATTAACAGCGACTGCCCAGTCGTCTTTTATCTTAAGTAGTGTTATAATATCCAACACTACCGCCGGAAGCGAAACAGTAGACATAAATTTCGTCGATAGTAGTGCAAGTGCTACATTTAATATCGCCACCGAGCTTGCTATTGGCGCCAAAACCAAGATAGAACTATTGAGTAACTCTTTTGTATTAGAAGAAGGGGATTCGATGACAGCAACTGCATCAACTGGTAGCTCTATTGAAATCGTAATATCATATTTAGATAGGTACAGAGGCGGATAATGGCAGGCATACAAGATTTAGCGCAATACGGTAGAGGCAACGACACAATGATTGCTCACGTAACTCCAGGCGAGCAGATGATTCCGCCTGAGATGATGGTGCGCCACCCTGGTCTACAGAAGGAGTTATACCAAGCCTATGAGGCTGAAGGTATGGACCCACGTCAATTTAAAGTAGGCTCAGGTATCACTTCATTAAACCCGACTACAGGCATGCCTGAGTACGGGTTCTTCAAGAAATTATTTAAAGCTGCGGCACCTGTCGTAGGCTACGCATTGGGTGGCGCTGCAGGCGCTGCTATTGGCGGTGCTCTAGCAGGAGCCTCTGACGGAGGCGGCTGGAAGGGTGCTTTAAAGGGTGGCGCTATCGGTTACGTCGGTGGCTCTCTTGCTGCAGGCGGCGCTTTCGGTGATACGATTGCAGCGAACTCAGGTATGGGTTTTGGCGGAGCTACAGGCACAGCTGGGCTTGGTTCTTTTGGCACAGAGTGGTCGGGCACGCCAGGAGCATGGGGTAGCAACGGGGTTTCTAGCTCTATCGAACGCCATGGTGGTATTGGTAACGCGTGGCAGAACCTAGGTAAAAAAGCAACCAGTAGCCCTATGCTAGCAATGGCAGCATTAGGCGCTCTTTCAGAAGAGCCTGACAACGGCGGTGGTACTCCTTACGTTCCAAACGATAAGAAAGGCGACCCATTTAAGATAGACCGTCCTGATTTAGAGTCAGGTACTGGAGTTCATCAAAGTAATGCTATCACAGATGCGACAGCAGGATATGGTGCTGGGTACAAGGACTACAAAGCCGTAAACATGCCATACAATAGTGCAGACTATGTACAAACTCCGGTTATAAAGCCAACTGCATTAATACTAAACAACCCAAAGATAAGCCCAGAGGAGTTGATGGAGTATTATAAGCCTAAGGCTTATAAAGCACAGGGCGGAATGATTAATCACGGCACGACAGGTACTGCTGACGATGTTCCAATTATGGCATCGAGAGGTGAATTTGTAATGACAGCAGACGCTGTAAGAAACGCAGGACAAGGCGACCCAAGAGTGGGCGCTAAGAAACTATATAACCTAATGTACAATTTAGAGGGAGCAAGATAATGGCTACATCATCAACAACTACGATAGGCGGCATCCCTGAGTGGATGGAAGACTATGCCAAGAAGACAATGGCATCAGGGCAGTCTCTTGCAGAAACTCCCTATTCATCATATGGTGGTCAGCAACTGGCGGGCTTTACAGCACCTCAAACACAATCAGCTAATCTAGTACAGTCTAATGTAGGCTCAGGACAAGCAGCCCTGGCGGCTTCTACAGGCTTAGCAGGCGAGCAGGCGAAATACGCAAGACAGGGTATCGCTCAAGCAGGAGCGGGAACTCCGTTATTCGGTCAGGGTGTTTCTATGACTGGTGCGGGTGCTGGCCTAACTAACGAGGCTGCCGCGGCAGCAAGAGGAGCCCCATCTACATTCAATGCAATGTTGCCTGGTCTAGCGTCTCAGTATGCAGGCACAGCACAGTCTTATGACCCTAGGTCAGCGGGTGCGTTCATGAATCCATATCAAGACGCTGTAACTAAGCAGGGTCTTGATGAGATGCGCCGACAAGGTACACAAGGACTTAACCAGATTAGTGCAAACGCTGTGGGCGCTGGTGCGTTCGGCGGCGCGCGCCACGGTATAGCCGAAGCAGAGCATCGTAGAAACATGCTTGACCAGCAAAGCAAATTCATTAACGAGTCAAATATGCAAAACTACGGTCAGGCTCAGAATGCTTCTCTACAGAACTTCCAAAACCAGATGGCTCGTCAAGCAGGCGCAGCACAAGGTCTTCAGGGACTAGGTCAGACAAGTTCAGGACTACAGTCAAATGTAGCCACTCAATTAGGTCAGCTAGGCGGTCAGTACGGTACGATGGGTCAGCAGTTAGGTGCTCTAGGTAGTAGATACGGACAGATGGGACAAACACAAGCTAACATCGGCGCGCAACTGGGTCAGGTTGGTCAGACTCAAGCAGACTTGGCTAGAATGTCACGTGGCTTTACTGGTGATGATATCAACAGTCTACAGAATGTTGGTAACTTACAGCAGGTACAAGCACAGCGTGGACTAGACTTAGACCAGGCAGCGTGGGAGAAGCAGCAGAAGCATCCATATGAACAGCTTAACTTTATGAGTGGTCTAATTAAAGGGACTCCTTATAGAACTCAGCAGATGTCTACAACAGAAACACAGGACCCATCTAGAGCTAATCAGGTACTAGGTGGACTAGCAACACTGGCTGGAGCCGGTAAAGACTTTAACTGGTGGGGTAATAAATGAGCATCGCAGAAAAACTAATAGAGTTCACCAAGTCATTAGACGAGGCGGATAACTCAAGAAAGAATCCTGTCGAGGGTATGACCATGGCAGATAAGATGCAGATGGGCATGGGTGCTATGGGTACTTTATATGGGAGTGCCGCTGAGCAACAAGGCATGCCTACCCAGGACTGGATGAAGCAGAACATCGCGGCTGGTGATATGGACATGGCTGGTCGGAATATGGCGGGTGCTATGAATAATACAACGCCTGAGCAGATGCAGGTGTTTCAGGGTATTGAAGGTATCCCATCTCAAATGATGCAGCCTGTAAATCAACCACAGGCCCCGCAATTATCGCAGACACAGCAGAACGTAGTAGCGGGTGAAAACTCAATGAACCGTATGCAGCAGGAAGTGGATTACGCTAAATCACAACAAGCAGCACAGGCTAAGCAACAAGCAGCACAGCAACAACAGCAGAACGCTGGTATCACCTCACTATCGAACGAGGATGTAGCAATAGCGCAGGGCGAAGCTAAGGGCTTAGTAAAACAAGCAGTAGCAGACCAGGCAGACGATATTGATGACACGGCGCAAGCAGCAAAGGAAACACAAGGCTGGTCAGAAGAGCATTTCAGAGGGGCTATTAAAGTAATTGATAGCCTAATACAGCAGACAAACCCTGAATCAGCAGAGTACGCCTCTTTACAAAACAGAAAAGCAGACCTAATTAGAGTCTATGAATCTCAAAAAGGCAGTGACGACCCTCGTAAGGCGATGGCGAACCAGGTCGCTGGTAATCAGAGGATAGCTCAAGCTAAACTAGATGGAGAACAGATTCAGCAGTTGGCCCGTACACAGCAGCAAGCAGTAGCACAAGGGCAGGATGTTTACGCTGAGGAGCTTGAGGAGCAGGATACTTTAAATCAACTAAGTGACTGGGACATGGAGACTAAGATGCAGGACGCGCAGGCACAGTTCGGTGAACTAGACCAGGAATACGCACAAACAGAACAGGACAAGCAGATAGGCGCCGACGAACGCGCTGCCTATTTAGAGGAGATGAGCGGTACTGGGGACGCGCAACAGATGGCATACCAGCCAGCTGAAAAGAGTGCTCAGCCAGCTCCTACTTCAAGAGAGCGTATTAATATGACACTCGACAATGTGAACGACCTGCAGGGTGGCGAGCAATTGGTAGACCGGATTGCCAGAGAGCAGGCAGCTATCGATGAAGCAGACGCGGTACGCCAAAGTATCGTAGACACAGCTATGGACGAGCCTACTTTCCCTGATACGGACAAGGGTGATAGCGACAGACTAGCGTATCAGGCACAGGACGCTGGTTTTGACAACGTGCATGACTACTTAGCAGATACAGAAACTACACCAGGTGCTAACGTAGGAGCAGGCTGGAAAGACAAGACAGCTGATAATCAAATGAAGGCTATTGAGCATCAGTTCAGTAAGCTAGATAAAGAAGTTGCCTCTCGTATTACCGAGGCAGTCCAGACACCTCCTCCACCAGGGGACGAAACAGGTGTTGCCTCTGTAAACAATATGAAGAAGACAGTAACAGAGTCTGTTTTAAATGAGGCTGGTAGTATAAAGTCTTCAGCCGACTTACGAGGCGTATCCGCTAAGATTTTTAAAGAGGCTATGGCCTTGGAGAATATGAAGAACGCGGACAGAGACTGGGGTCCTGCTATGATGCAGTTTGGCTTAACCCTAATGTCAACTCCGGGCAACCTACTAACAGGTATTGGTATTGCAGGAAAAGACGCACTTAAGATGTGGCAAGACATCAAGAAAGGCGATAAAACCGCAGCAACTGCTAAGAAAGAACTAGCTCTTAAGTACGCAGAACTCGCTGATACTAAAGACAAAGAAGAAGACACTGCTAAAGAGAAGCTATATACTAAATGGGATGCTAACGAAGACGGTACTGTCTCAACTTCGCAAGTAACTGGTAAGAAAACAGGTAAGGAGCGAGCTTCCCAGATTCTAAACGAGATGGCAGGCATCACTACTAAAGGAGACCTAGAAAAATTAACGCCTACGCAGGCGGCTCAGTTCTCTAACGATTACATCTCAGCATACAACGGCTCTAGTACAACAGATAGTTTTGGTAATGTTACTAACCTAACGGGTAAGACACATCCATTGAAGGTATTGGCTACATTGCGTAAAAAGTACCCTAATAATAAAGAGCTAGGTGCTATTGAGACAGCACTACGCGACAACCGACCTCTTAATAAAGTACAAGGTGAGCTGAAAGCCAGAAAGCATTCAGTTAACAGTTTGATGGTTGCCTATAAAGACCTTAAGGACATCGTAAACAAAGCCCCTGCTAACTCAACTAACTGGGCAGGTAATTTAGCCTCTAAAATTGACAGCTTACTTGACCCAGTTTGGGGAAGTAAAGTGGGTACTAACAAAGGTGCTATTGACTCTGCGTTTGAAGAGACCTTTGACAGTAGCTTCGACGAGACGGTTAGAAACAACGTAGCGGTGAAGAGCCTAATTAAGACACTGGCTAGACACCGTCTGATGGCGCGCTTTGGAGAGAAGGGCCGTTCTATCTCTAACGAAGACATGAAGCAAGAGATTCAAAACATTTCGTCAATGACGGAGTGGGGTGGTTCTAAGCAGAAGGTAATCGAAGGTATTGACACAGCTATGAAGGCTGACCTAAGAGCCTATGGCTCAGAGTGGGAGTCTGCATTTGGTAATACTAACGGCTTTACGGATAGGTTTACAGACGGTAATGGTGAAATAGCGGCTAACTTAGCGTACGGGGTTACTACTACACGCGGCCCGCGTAAGAACACACACCCTTTCCAGTCTAATTCAGGTGGCGCCTACGACGAAGCGTCGTTTACAAGGCACATCAAAGGTAAGTTCAATGACTTTATACAGTCTAAAGTAGCCAATCCTTCGGCAAGACTGAAGCAGTACATAGAGTCTAGCTTCCCAGAGAAAGACTGGGGTAAGCTAATGAAAATAACAGCAGATGCATTTGACTAAGGATAAACATGGGATTTAATTTAGACGAGTTTAATAACGCAGGTACTTATCAAGGAACTACAGAGGTTTTAGACGCCCCTGAGGATTCTAGCACTCCTAATTGGGGCTCGTTTGAGTCCAGGGTGAGAGAGTCTGGTATCGAGTCAAGTGTGATGGATACCCATATCTGGGGTGTAGACTCAGAAGAGTCAGGAGTTACGCACAACGCGCCATACGATATCCAGTCTACTATGTCATACACCCCGACAGACTCGTACCAATTCACTTTAAAACATATGTTAAAACGTGAGTTTCCTGAGGCTGCTGATAACGGACATTTCTTCGATGTGTACCAAGATAAAGACTCAGGCAAGTATGTCTATACTGACCCAGAAGGCAATAAGACGTGGGTCGAGCCCCCTGGTATAGACATTGAAGACATCACTACGGAACTAGTGCCTATGGGTACTGAAACAGTAGCGGGTGCCATGGGAGGTGCGGCAGGTTTTGCAACACCGGCACCGGGTGGTACTATCATGGGCGCTGCAGCGGGCTCGGGAGTAGGTGCTTTTGCATGGAGAGCTCAGGATTTAAAGGACAGGTTGGACAAAGGATTGCTAGACCCTAGTATATACGGCACAGCCGAAGAACCTAATTACCTATCTCTGTTCAACGAGACTAGCAAACACGGAGCCTTGTCTGCAGTGGGCTCCGTAGGCGGAGATGTGCTGACTAAAGCCTTCGGTATGGTGTTCAACAAGACTAAAGACAAATTTATAGAAAAGAAGCTGTCTGCTATTGTAGACGATGCGATTGTAGAGGGCGTTAAAAAGAAAAACGAGCTGTTCACAGAGGAGGAGTTTGAGCATCTAACTACAGGTCAGATGCTAGCGCGGCTAGCTGAGCACAAGCTAGAAGTAGCCTCAGGTAGAGGTGAGAAGGCCGCGGCCCAGAAGCTGCAGGCAGTATCTCGACAGCTCCAAGAGCAGGAGACTGAATTTCTAGGTAACTCTAATATCAGTACAGAGTTAAGAGAGAAGTTGTTTGCGCAGGGTGGTTATATATACGACCAGTATAAACTAATGCTTAATAACGCAGGATTACCTCACGAAGTGTCTGAGGCGTTAACAGAGCTACAGATGCGGGACAAGGGTAAGAATATCCAAGATTACGTAATGGCTAATCACGATGAGTACTTAAAAGCAACAGGTAAGCGCTTTAAATCGAGTACTGAAGAGTTGCAAAGACGTATTGATACCATTGTCGGGTATGCAAGGTCGCCCGACAAGGCTGGCTCTCAGATAAAGAGTACTATCAATTACGCTAAGAAGAGATTCGACGACGATATTGATGCAGAGTACAAGTCTATTCTTCAAATGATTCCCAACGGAAGTAATAACAAAGTATTCGACTTGACTTCTTTTACAATGGGGCCTTTCGCACGATGGAATAAGCAGGTAGGTGAGGCAGTAGGTGAGTTTGACGTAAATAAGAAGTTCATCGGTGATATGAAGAACGACTTATTCGAGATGGTTAAAACCGTAGGTAAAGACGGTAATGAGGTCATGGTGCGTCAGATTAAGAAGCTGGACTACGCCGGTATTGATAAGACCCTTAAGAAACTACGCCAACGCAGACGTCAGGCATTCAACGCTAATGACCCTTCGGCCTCTTTTGATAGAGATATGCTCAAAGAGTTCATCGGCGAGCTGGAAAATATCCGGGCAGATGGGCTTGAGAATATTGTCCGAGGTAATGATGACGCTTTAGATAGACTACTGCATGTAGAGCATGCTTACTCTCAAGGCAGACGTACGTTTGATTCAGATATTGTCCTTAATATCATGGGTGGCTCTACTAAAGAGGCAGATGTATGGGGGTTAGTTAAAAATGCAGGTCCTGGCGATAGAGACTACCTGAAAGATATTATGAAGACGCACCTACCTGACGCTGGTCTATACAGTGGCGACGCTTTATATCAGACAATCCGTAGAGGTATCTTTAATGAGTATCGCAAGAAAGTATTAGGTATTTCTAAGGCTGGCAAAGGCTCAGATATACTAGAAATGAGTCCTAATTACTACTCTACCAAACAAGGCGAGCACGCGGAGTGGCTTAATGAAAACGACTCCATTGTTAAGGAGTGGTTGACTACTGCGGACAGAGAAAAACTCAAGAGTGTTGAGCACATGGCTCAGATTACTGTAAATGAGCAGGGTGTCTGGAAAGAACTACTGGAAGATTTCAACACCCTACCTTGGGGTAGTAAGAAGACAGGCCCTTTAAAAGGTACTCTGAAAGATACAGAAATGCTGTTCCATAAGACATGGGGCGCAGGTAAAGTAGGCGATTCACAAAAGCTACACAATACGCTACATAGGGCAGACGGTACTATCAAGCCTGGCGCAGAAGATGTAGTGGCTGATTATCAGTCTATGATTATGAATGACATGAATCAGACTATCATCAAACGGGCAGACGCTGGTGAACGACTTAAAGTAGGTAACTTTATCGACCAAGACGCAGTTCGCAAGTATTTGAAAGACAATACAGCTAAGCTGGACATGTGGTTAGGTGCTGATACATTACAGTCGTTACAAGATGTACTGAGGCTGTCTGAGGTAATGGAGTCTGGTTACAAGGGATTCACCAACGCAGGTGAGGGCGACGCTTTCGCTAAGGCTATGATGGATATGGGTCGTGCTTACGTAGGTATGTTCACAACTCCAGGTCGTATGCTAACAGCTGGTAAGAGAATACGTGCCCGAGGCACTAATAGAAAGCAGATGGAGAGGATACTGTCCCCTGCACTGGCTGCGGCTCAAATCTCTAAAGGAGACCGTTCTTTATTCAAGCGTATGTTCTTCCAAGTATTTGGAAAGTCTGAAACGCGCGCTGGGGAGCCGGATGCAGTGGAGGACCAGCTCCAAGACCCTGCTTCTAAATTTAATCTAGATGAGTTCACAAGCGGTGCAAAGGTATCTTTTAAGAACGGCGGCGTAGTCCATGACTACCAGCTACCTACTTTAAAACGACCGGACCACGTCGACGACATGATTCAGGGATATGCTGAAGGCGGCTATGTAACACAAGACCAGATGCAAGGCATGATGCAGCAGATGAGCGGTGTACAGCCTACGCTACAAGCGACACCTGTCGTACCTCCTTTACAAGAGCCAGAGATGGCGATGCCTATGGCACAAGATACGGGTGTTATGTCAGTTATCGAGCAACAAGCGCCAGTCATGACAAAGAAACAAAAAGAAAAAGCCCGAGTTAGGGCTGTAAAAAAAGGAAACAAGCGCGGTAACGCGATGCCTCCTCCTAAGACAGGAATACTGTCTGGGTTTTAGTTTAGGGCTAACGTGTAGTTATTTGTAATCTCCTTTTCACTATGCGTGGCCACCCTATTACTACTTTAAAACGGAACTTCGCCTTCTGTGTCGTCCGTGCCAATAGTAGAGCCTGTAGCACTACGATAGTCTTGGATTGTCTTGGTGCTTTGCTGTTCTTTAGCAGTGAACGATAGAGACATAAAAGGCGCTCCTTTTTTACTCTTCTTTACCCATGATGATATCCAGTACTCTGTACCGTCAATCTCACACGAGCCCGAGTATAGCGGGGAACGCTCTGATTTGAGTTCCCTGTTCTTAAACAAGACACCTGTTAAGTTGTTGTCGTAATCTGACATTATAGTCTCCTTAAAATTGTATTTAATTCTTCGCCTGTAGTGAGGTGTATATAACAAGCCTCACGTAAAACTCCGTACATATAAGCTCTACGTAAGTTAGACGCGTCGTACTTGCTACCTGCCCTCGACTTTAAAGTTAAGTCCATATCTCTTAGTAGTTTATCCGCATCTGTGCCTGTCATATTAATATCCTAAATTAGAACGGGATACTGTCGCCAGTATCAGAAACTTCTGCAACAACTACGTCATCACCCTCGTTATAGTTAGCGCTCTTAGAGCCACCTTTAACAGCATCGTACAAACCTTTAGCGGTAACGTAGGCATTCTGGTCAGTAACAAAACCATCTAAAGTAAATGCAATACCTTTCCAAGTACCGTGGTCATTAGACTCTGAGGTAGAGTTCAGCTTAACTTGGTTAGCGAACATCGGAGGAGCAAACATGCCGTTAGCACCCTGCACCCGTACTGCGTTCAATTGAGTCATCAACTTACGTGATGCTTTAACTTGACTAGACGCCATTGAGATAACAGCAGGGTCGTAGGTACCGTCATCGTTAATAACGATTACAGTCAACTCTCTTGTGTCCGCGGCTTGGTTACCGTTAGCGAAGTAATCCTTACCGTCTTCCCCACGTGTGATACCTAGTGCTTTCGCCTCAGTAGGTGTTAGCTTACCTAAGAAACCACCGCCTTGCTCACGTGACTGCCACTCAATGTAACAGCGCTCGTAGTAGACAGGTAGAAACGTAAGTTCTTCGTACAGCTTCTCTGTAGCAGTGTTGTAAAACATACCTGCTTTAGCGCCTTGTACATAACCTGGGTTATCTTCGTCCACCTGTGGTGACATCTTTTGTAGAGGACGTAGGAACGGCATCGCTTGGTCTGCCGCCTCAATGTTCTCTGTACCCATGCCTGCATCTTGCTCAAATGAGCCCATGATTGCTAATTGACTATCTTCTTGTTCTTTCTTTGTCATTTTTGTTGTTGACATTTCTTACTCCTATGTTGTTATTTTTAGTTTTATTTGATAATTGACTCTTGGTACAAAAAGATGCCCATTAGTTCTAGAGGTATATCTTCCCCCTGCGCTAGCTTTTCTTTAGCTAACGCTTTTAGTGACCCCGTGTTGATACTGATATCTTCATGGAAGTTACTAAAACCGTTATCGACTAGTAAGTCGATTAATTCTTCTGCTCTTGAGTTCTCACCTTTCTGAAACTCAATCACCACTGTGTCTTTTATCAAGCTACCCGCGCCATGCTCTTTCAGCCAGTTGGCTACTTCCGCACGGTTCTTCTTAGGTAGAGATGCTCTCATCTGGTCTTTGACGCTGATGGAGGAGCCATTCTCTAATGTGAATGACGCCATACCTACCGACTGCATTGCCTCGGGTAGGTCTACTTGGGATATCTGAATATATTCCTTCTTGGTTCGCTTGACATCATCCTCTAACTGAACCAGCTCAGCTTTCTTAGCGACCTGTGCATTAGCTATGTCAGATATCTTATCAATATGTACGCTCTGTACATCCTCTTGTGTTGGTATGTCTGCTTCAAACATACTCTCTAAATTACTTTTTTGCATATTATGCTCCTTCTTAAATTGAAATATCTATCGCGTAGTAGCGATTCTCTTTCTTGTCCCACGTTAGTACTTTAATCTTACCGTGATTCGCTTTAGATGCGATTGCACCGACCATGGCAATCGCGGCTGGCGCTCCCATAGCAAGGATATAATCCTTATCTGAAAAATCCCGTAAGTCGTTCTTCAACTGTCTCACAACAGGAGCAACTCCCGCGGTGATATCCCCTGGTGGTAGCAAATACTGTAGCCTGCCGTATCTCAGTGCATCACTCAAGTCAACAAATCTAAACGGCTGTTGACAAACGTACACTACGCCTTCTTCTTGTTCCATGTTTCCCTTTCTTTAGTTATAAAATTCTAAACTTCTGTCTTGTAGTATACCCTAATTAAACACTTAGTGTAAGTTTCTATGAAATAAAACTCGCTATGTCTTTAATTATTGTATCGGCAATGTTCTGCTTACTACGCAGTGCCTTAATAATAGACTCGTCTACCGTACCACGCGCCACTAGGTCTCGGTATACAACATTCTTCTTCTGACCAATACGCATCGCCCTGTCCTCAGACTGTAGTCTGTCCTCAAGTGAGTACGAATTAGAGTAGTAGATAACACTACTAGCACGCGTAAGTGTCAATCCAGTCGATGCTGTCTTATTAGCGACAAAGTATTTAATCTTAGGGCTTAGTTGGAAGTCCTGCACGTTCTTAGCACGGTCGTCAGATTCAGTCGCTCCGTAATACGCAACACACTCGTCCCCTAGCATCGCCGTAACTTGGTGAATCTCATGGATAAAGCGACACCAAATGATTGTCTTCTCTTGGTTATCTTCTAGTATATCTTTAAGTAGCTTTAATTTAACATCCCCACCTTTGACATCGATGATATCTCCCTCTTCAGTAGTCATGTAACCTGAGATTAGTTGAGAGAGTCTGAGTAGTTTAGTGATAGCCAGCTGAGCGGTAACTCTACCTTCTGCCATCTCCAGCATCACCTCCTCCTTAATTACTTTATATAGACGCTTTTGCTCTGGCGATAGGTCAAAGTATACCTTCTCGTAAATCTTGTCTGGTAGGTCAAGACACTCCTCCTTAGTCACTCTAAATGAGTGAGGTTTAATCAACTGCTGGAGCTCGTCTAGATTACGAAAGCCCATGACCTGTGTGTACTGCCTCTGCTGAGCATGGTTAATTTTCTTCTCTAGGATAGCAAAGTGAGCGCGAAACGCGACAAATGACTGGAAGCCTAGTATGTAGGGGTCTAAGAAAGCAAACTGACTGTATGCATCCAGTGGGGAGTTTGTAATCGGGGTGCCTGTTGAGATTCTCTTGTAGGGCGCCAGCTTGCCTAGCTTTAAAACAGCCTTAGTACGCTTCGCTTGAGGTGTCTTAAACTTCTGAGACTCGTCCAGTATCAACATCGTACGAAACATACGCATGTACTTCTCAATAAAGGTAGCGCCTTTCTTGGTGATTAGCGCCTCTACGTTCATACATACGATTCGTAACCCTAACTTTAAATCGACCACCGCAGCCAGCGACTCTTTGTCTTCTTTGCGCATAGCTGAGTTCCATGCTGACGATGCATACAGGTGAGGCGGTAGTGCTAAGTGTGTTGGTATCTCGTTGATAACCCAGTTCTGATGTACGCCACTAGGGGCTAGTACTAATATTGCATCAATCTTCCCTTGGTTGTACAAGTAACACGCGTTGTCTAACAGCATCTTGGACTTGCCAGTTCCCATGTCGGCAATCAAAGCAAAGTACTCTCTGTCTTTCATGATATTGAACGCTTGCTCTTGGTGAGCGTACGGCTTAGTTTTAAATTTAAAATCACCCATGTGATAACTCCTTTATGAATCCTTCGTAGTCCATACGACCCTTTGCGTAGAATCGACAGTTCTTGGACAGCTCTTCTTTATTCCAGTTGCCTAAATCATCGATGTTCGACCAGTGAAATAGGAAGTACTCCTTCTGTACCTTTAAAAACACCCAGCAATTACGCCCAGACTCTCCGTGTTGCTTCAACCACCAGCGCTGGTCTGATGTAAAGTGAGGTAGTCTGATAGGCGTGGCTTCCCTCTTGGGAAAACTAGCCACACATTTTAATTCGATAAAGTGATGCGCGCCATTGACTGAGCAAACCACGTCGGGTACTCCAGCGAGGGAGCACTCTAAACGAGTCCATGCAGTCTTGTGTCCCAACTCCCGTGCTTTCTTGCGAAACCCGTCACGCAACGCGCGTGCAAAGTTAGCTTCACTCATCTTTATATCTCTTTGCCAGTAGTCCGGAGGTCAGTATAAGCCCCTCCATGCGCCGTACGCACTTAGACAGGCTGTCCAACCCTTTCAAAACACCGAGATGTACCTCAGTCGCCTCCCCAAACAAGTATTGCTTAGCCTCCTCGTCGATATCAAGTACGTCAACAGTGTCACGGAGTTCTTGCATCTGCTCTGTGACAGCGTCTTTTATCTCTTCGAAATCAGAATTTAACGGCATTGATATCCTCTGGTTTAACTCTGTACTCTTGGTCTTCAAACCAACCGGGTGCTGTGGGAGGTTCTATGTCTTCCCAATGTTTCACTTTAGTATCACAGCATAATACTGCTAACTTCTGAATTTGGTAGCCCTCTGCCCATTTGTGTATTAGTTCTGCGTGTTTATGCTGTTGCATCTTCATTCTCCTTAGTATTCTCCATAAATTCTCTGACTAACTGCTCAATAATACGTTCATCTGTCTTAACGCAATCAACATCCTCCCAGTAATTAGCATACCATTCAATAGCCATTGCTAGTTCCCCGTAAGTATTAGGGTAATTATGCACAGGCATATCCTGCTTCTCTTGTTCCCAATCAATTAAGAACTCTTGGTAGTTCTGCTCCTTTAGTGTTAACTTAGTCATCTTTATGCTCCTTAGCAAATTTAATAGTAACCCTAGGACGCTTATCGTACTGCATCATAAACCAAGCTAATGCTAGGTCTCTGTCTTCAGGCGGTATGCCTAACTTATCGTATGAGTCTTGTAGTGAATTAACGTATTCAACTAACATATCTAATCGTTGTTCTTCAGTCATCTTCATTCCCCTTCTCCACTGTTATCTCTGTCCACTCTGCTTTCTGAATAACATAGCACTTACTAAAGTTTTTATAAATACTTTCTTTGGTGTGAAAGCCTGTTAGCTCTACCCTATCATCAGAAGCCTTGACTACCCACTGCCACATCTTAATCTTACCTTTAGGTTTGATACGGTAATCAGCACTAGTACCATCAAAGTCTGAAAAAGAATCAACGCTATACCACTTCACATTAAAACGATACTCAACCTCTAGTCCATCCATATAAGCATTTACATATGCCTTTAGTTCATCAGTCATCTTCATTCTCCTTTTGTTAATGTGTGAGGTCTTCGCAGTAGTTATCTTTTACAAACACCCATAGTGCTGGATAATTAGTATTAGTCTGCTTTGTCAGTGGGACTTACCTCATTGCCCTCGTTCTTATACCTCTTTACTCTTTCAAGTCATCGATGCGTAAGTTAAGACAACTTGCATAGCTCTTCATATATTTAACACTTTATAGCACCACTTTGTGTCGTTAAGGGACACTTCTATGCGGTATTAAACTTCAACCTTCATATGACATAACATATACCTCTATCCAAAGGCCAAAACAACCCTGCACTTACTTTATGTATTGGCGTTAAAGGTTTTCCAGAAATCTCTGTCGTTGTGGCACATCCTGTCGGCCATACTCTTTCTAATCTTTTCAGCGTCTTCAGGCATACCCTTCTTTGCCTTAGCCATCACTCTATCTACGTCCAGCGACTTAGCCAGCCTAGCACCAATACCTGCTCTAGTCATACCTGTCTTCTCGGCAATCTCTGGGACAGTCCACTCACTGCCGTCCGACAATACGTATACTTTAAAATGACCCTTGCGAGACGCCCCGTCCAACGCGGGTGCAAATATCTTGTCCCTGTCTGCAGTTCTACATAATCTACACCGTACCGATGTAATAGACAGCCCCGCCTGCTTTGCAATAGCCAATGCCGTCCACTTGCTCCCATCTGATAATGTATACACCTTACTAATAGCCATAATATTCTCCTAGTGGATATCCCACCAACTGTTTCCTGTGTTACTCTCAGCGTGCAAGGGGCAGGTTAGAGGGTATGCGTTTACCATAGTATCTTCCAGCCCTTTAAGCGCCAACTTTAAATCATCACCCACCAGCTTGGTTGAGAAGATGAGCTCATCGTGCACAACTGCGATAGGCGCACCCAGTTTATCGTCAGCGCACCACCCTCCTTCCCACAAATCGACAATCGCCTTCTTCATAATATCCGCCGCGCCCCCTTGTATCAAGCGGTTTGGTGCTTTATGTAATGTAGTAGAGTCAGCGCCGTTGTAGTTACATCTGCGTTGCCCAACCGTTCTAATGTACTTACGTCTACGTGCGGTACTAGATACCTGCTTAGCCAGTGCTCTGAAGAATGGGAAATTACCATTAAATCCATCTAGAATACGTTTTCCTGTAACAGCGTCACCCAGTTTCAGCGCTAGAGAGGCTTCCCCCTGCCCATACAGCTGGGCTAGTAGTACCATCTTCATCACCTGTCTCTCGACATCTGGCGCACTTGTCATCAATATGGCATAAAAGTCCGACTCTGGTGTCTTGTTAAACAGCTCCTTTAATTCGTTAGCTACTTCACCCGCACAGTAATGGAGTGCTAGTCTTGGCTCAATCTGAGAGTAGTCAATACCGACAAGGGTTTCACCCTCATCTGCAATAAATAGCTCTCTGAAGCGTGCATCACGAGGGGTTTGTTGTAGGTTAGGGCGCGACGAGGACATACGCCCAGTCACAGCGCCAATCTGATTAAAGCCAGCGTATAAGCGACCATCTACTACATACTTCTTGTAGGCGCCTTCAATAAAAGAGTTCATTAGTTTGGTGTTCTTGCGACACGCGCTAATCGCCTGTGCAATAGGTGCATCACATGACTTTAAAAAGTCAGCTGTGAACGACGGGTTGCCCTTGTCTGTAATAGGATAGGGTACGTTCAGTTCATCAAAAGCACGCTGTATGTCTCTGCCTGCGTTGACGTTGACAGTTCTGCCTGCAATCTGCGTGAGTGCCTTAGTCAGTGTGCGACTCTCAGCCACTAGTTCGTCACCCAACGCTCTTAGCTTAGGCTCGTCCATACGGATGCCTTTAGCTGTCATATGTAAGATAGGCTCAATCAAGCGCATCTCTAGGTCTGTAATCTCATCCACATCAGCCTGCTTAATCAACTCTTGTTGCTTGACATAGATATCTAAGGTCAGTTCTGCGTCAATTCGTGCGTAAGGCTCAACCAGTTTAATAGGTGCCCGCCAAATGTTGCCCGCCTGTGAGCGACCTTTACGCCCGCCAAATCTCTGGTGGCACCACTCATATAATAAGTCCTCTTCTTTACCTTCGCCTGTGTATAACTCACCTAGAGCGTCCAGCGAGTAACTGCGTCGGTACTCATTAACCAAACGCTCTGCAAGCAGTACATCGAAGAAAGGAGGCTGGGGTGTAATGCCCTCTGCCATCACAAACCGTAAGTCGAAGTTAGCGTTAGCCATCACCTTAAGGTTAGGCAACTCCATTAGATACTTTAAATAGTCGAGTGCTACTTGCTCATCCATATTGCCACTGTCCCCATCGTGACGAAAAGCGACATAAAAACTAGTCCCGCCAGCAATACTAACGGAATAACCCACAATACGGTCATCCCCGTGAGGAGATAGGCCAGTAGTTTCTGTGTCAAAGGCGAATGGTACGCCTGCTTCAATCTCGGGTAGACTTGGATGTACATATTCTTTTAAATCCTCTGGTAAGGGTACAGGTATGTCTAAACGAGACTGTACCATAGGGGCTGTTTTCTTAATGCCTTGTTTCCAAACTAGCATGTTATTCCTTTAAATTGTACACCGCCCGAGTTCTAAGCGGTGTTATGTTATTTACTTCTTCTTTTGGTTGCGCTCTACGCGCTCCCAGTATTCATCCCACGCTTCGTCTTGGTACATAGTCTCGTTTCTTCCCCATGGAGTAAAGTTCATCTGCTGTGTAGTCTAATACATAGTCATCCCATTGTACTAGAAAAGGCGAAAAACTGAAAGTGTCTCTAAACTTCATACCGTCTGAGCGTAGGTAGTCATACTGTTTTGTCAGTATCTTATTCATTAGTACCTTACGCTGTGTTCCGTCTGTAAACGTCACGTATAGGTCAAACTGTACGCCGTGAAGTATCACTACCTCTGCTGAGAGTATCTCGGGCTCGTAGGCAATAATAGCGTCCTCAATACGTTCCTCATTACCCATGGCAATGACTAAGTAATGCATCGCCTTAAGCAAATCCTTTTGATTTAAGCCATCTTTCTTGCCGTAGCGCATAAGATACTTGATTGCGTTGTCAATCGCCGTGTTAGTGAGCGTTCCTCGCGCTTGGTAAACATCCAACGCCTGTACGTCATTATTCCTGTTCGTATAATGCTGGTCATACGTTCCGTCGATATAGCTACTTAAGTTTCCTAGGACACTGTCCTCATTAAATTTATAGTTTGGCACTTTTCTTACCCTCGTTAATAACGTCATCGTTAAAATCCATCATGTAGGCTAGTAACCATGCCATATATAACATGCCAAAACCAAGTAGTACCTCAAACATATCAATGTTTTCCATCTTATTCTCCTTCTATTTGTTATTCTAAATTGATGTCTGTTTAAAGTCGGTCATCGCGACTATGTGTTAGGTGAGAGTTTCTCGTACACCAGCACTCTCGAGCTGGCTAATAATAAGGAGGGAGACAATAAGGTATCTCCCACTTAGCGTACTGGCTTTATCGTACACGCCAAAGCCAAGGCGCATGAAAAGGGGAAAACATTAAGAAAACCCCCTGTACTCTACTGTACCCGCATATCGGAGCGGGTCTGCCGTCAACTTTGCTTATGCTCCTAAGAGTTAAAGTAAAGAGATTTAAATATACCCTAAATAAACACTTGGTGTAAGTTTATTTAAAGTTTTTTATGTGCAACACGTCCTTTTTCATCGCGCTCAAGTATCAAGCAACCACATGAACGTACTCTGCCACCCCGTAAGTCTGCTGTAGATACGACGTGCTTATTACCGCAACCACATAAGCAGTTCCACATAGCACGACGGTCTGCCTTACGCGACGGTGCGCGACTTATAACGGACAGCCTACCAAATTTCTGTTTTACTAAATCAACATACACAGGCATGTTATTTCTCCTTTCCACATATGAAATATTCGGGGCACTCTGTTTCGTCTAAAGAGTCCTCTAATACGCGACACCCTCTGCCCCTAGGCTCGTCCTCTAAGTCTGCCTCATAGAAACCATGGGTGCAGTCCTCACATATGTATCCGACCTCGAATACATCGTATAGATTAAATACGGGAGGGGTGTAATCCTCGCAGTCTTTATGATAGTCCTTAATAGACAGACGCTTGCCAGATTGCTCGTATTCTATTACATCTATACGTTGCTGATGGTGCTGACAGCTTATCTCAAGACACTCGTCCGCCTCGCAAAACGACCTACCACCATAAATATCATCTACCATCATTTTCCTTCTCCAGCTCCTCTTTCATGTACTTTAAATCGTGCAGTATCCAATGCTTAAGCATCCCCTTCGACCCTTCAATCGAGTATATACCCACCGTGCAGTACTCTTTATCCACAGTCTTGTTCTGACAGGAGAATTGCTCTATGGTCTCCATAGCGTCTGAGAATTTCTTAGTGAAGTTCTCCTCTAAGTCCATCAGCATAACATGTGCACTGTTACGATAGTACATCAACATAAACTCATGCTCCGGCTTCTTACGGAGTTGTGCATATATGGTTAGTGCCAATCCATTAATATCCTTAAAAGGCGCTTTAAATGACTCTCTGCCTTCTCTTTCTGAAAATATAAGCTGTGCTTTTTCCTTGCTAATGAGCATGTGTTTTCCCCTCAAGTTGGTTAAGTGCCATCTCCGCTGTCGTAGTGGCTCGTTCTGATAGTGCGTCGACAAACTTAGAGCGGTCGATGAGTACTCGGCTATCAAGGGAGGCATACAAAATCTGAGTTAGTATTAAACAGGCGGGGGCTAAGTGGGTTACAGCTAATCTAATCTGCTCCTCTGACCCCTTGCCATGCGCTACATCATTAAGTATATTAGATATATGCTCTTGTGCAGTTTGAGACACACCTAAGACAAACCTAAACGCGCTGTCATAGTCCAAACCGGACAAAACTTCCTCTGCTCCAAGGGCAAACCTCTGCAACGTCTCGGACGTCTCTGTTATGTACTCTAGTTCGGCGTCTGTATATTCTTCCATCATAGTGATTCGCTATTCTACATTAAATACACACATGGTGCATGGTTTTCATTTCTCTTCACTCAACAGGTAACTCAATCGGTCACGCAGTACGTCCAAATATGGACGCATCACGGCTAATTGAGATATCAACAGTCGTTTAGACTCTTCAGATAGCTCGTCCATTTCGGAGCTAGCTATAAAACTCTTCAGCTTACTTACTTTTTCACTCATCTGTTCGTATTCAATGAATACCTTAGTCGTTATTGCGTTCATCGTACGTCCTCCTTTGCTCTGTCTATTTGTGTTACTACTTCATCAATCCATACGTCTTTTTCATCGTACCCTTTGTCTAAGTAGTCCATTAATATTTCATCGGCTGTATCTCTGTCTACGAGGTAATCCGTAACTTCAGTTCCACCCACCCATACTGTATATTTCATATTAATTCTCCTCTTAATTGTTTTAACTCTTTTATTAAGTAATGTTTTTGCTCTTGATAGATGTGCAACTGTGAACATGCATATCTAACCCACGTTTTAGATAGTTTGTGATTATCTCTTTTTTCGTTCCAATCTGTCATTTTATTCCCCCCTATTAGTATTCGAATGTGTCTAAGGCTTGATTATTAGCCCCATCAAGATTTTGATAAAATTCTTCTTCAGTTTCCCAAACAGTAACCAAACCTTCGCCAATTATTAAAACACGATTATTATCGTTTACTTGAATTAGATAATTACCCCCGCCCGTTTCTATTCTTTTAGTGTCCATCTTATTTCTCCTCTTTTAATATTTCTTTATCAACAAAATCAATAGTGCCTCTAATCTCATCATTAACACTTTCGTAATGTTTGTTATCAATTAAATCCACAACCTTTACCCATCTCTCAGCTGTAGCCTCGTTATCCTCACGCTTTGTTACCGCTAAGTAATCCTCGTAAGTCCACGTAAATGTTAGTTCTCCACTCATCTTAGTTCTCCTCAGTCCACTTGATATCGGCGGGAATGTCCCAGTACACCGTGATTGTATCGCCTTCGTCGGGGTTTACGCGCAAAGTGTCACACACTTGTATCCAAATATCGGTTGTAATAAAATCTTCTCTATATAATAATAAATGTGCTACTTGTTGTTTGTTTTTCATTTAAAGCTCCTCGCTTAAGTAAGAGATGTCTACACCTCTTTTTTCTAGTTCAATTGATACTTCTCTTGGTAGGTATGGCACGCCGTCGTAATCTCTCAGTGCGCCGTCATCAAACCACAACCCGCCACCATGCTCGTCGCCTAGTTCATGGTGTTCAAAGTAGCCCGTCTTACCGTCGGTAGCTATGGCCACCTCGTAATTAGGTGTCTCGGTTATCTTATAATTAGTATGCATAAGTAGTCCTCGTTTTACTATTTAAATAGTTTGCGTACCACCTGTTTTTACGGGGTCTTTTTGACTCTGCATGCTTTCGTGCGTCCTCCAAAGGCTTTAAATCCATCCCAAAGTGGTGATACCCTCTTTCAATCGTGTCATAATAGTGGTCACTAGGCGCACTAATGATATTTCCGACACCCATCGTGTAAGTTAGCGCCGTACCGTGCTCAGTTTCAATCTCAGTTAAGTAATACATCGCATTTGTAGGGCGGGTTCCCTCATATCTATGTAACGCTTTCCAATCCTTGGCACTTGTAATCTCAAACACGCCCAATGACACGCTTGCACCGTCCTTTGGTACGATATCCGCGACACCGTTAAAGACTAACTGCCAATTAGGGAGTTCGATAGTGGCAATAGGCTCCGCCGAGGGTGTTCTATATTGCATCTGCTCTAAATCGAGGTTGCTACCGTAGGCTACGTATAAGTAGCCCTTCTTCACAATCTCTTCTGGAGTTAAATAAAATTGGTGTGGTTTTTTGTTCATGTTTATATTCCTTCTAGTTTAAAAATAGCGGTCTTTTTCTCAATCGCTGAGGCCATTATATCTAATTACACACATAAGTCAAGCATTATTTTAAAATAAATTACATATATATACAACTAACTGTATAATCAGCATTTCATAAAACAAAAGGAGTTACAAATGAAGAGTAAAGTACACACTATTGCCCTAAGAGTGTCACAGGACAAGCAAAAGGACATTGAAAAGTTCCGCGACGAGCTAACCGAGCTAATCGGCTACCCTGTAGGCAAGACTGAGAGCCTACGAATCGCTATCGAGCGTGGCATCAAGGAAATACGTTCAGAGCAGGGGTTTGATAGCCCTATGACACGCGCAGAGAAAATTGACTCTCTAGTAATGAGCGTTTAGTTTATACTTGTAAGTTCCGAAGCACGTAAAAAAGCCCGCAAAACGTAGTTGCAGGCTTTAAGTTACCTATCAATCTTGAGGAGATAATTAAGTAATAGGGTAATTATAACAGTATTTCGGGGGAGAGCAACAAATACTACATTTATATGAGGAGAAAAAGTAATGTCCGTCGAGCAAGACCCTAAAGTAATAGATTTCATACAAACGTCCGCCAATGCAACCAGAGAGTACTATCTCAACTGGGGTTGGCAACTAACACCCGTCAAGTTTAAAGGCAAAGCGCCTATCATGTCGAAATGGAATACACATGTCCTAGACTATGAGTCGTTTATAAGTGAGTATGGCAACACGCCCCACAACTTAGGCTTAATTCTTGGTAAGAAGCAGGTCGATATCGACCTAGATAGACCCGAAGCTAGAGCGCTTGCGCCCCTGCTCCTACCCCCGACACGTCGGTTTGGTAGGAAAACCGCGCCAAATTCACATTACATCTACAACCTCGCACCCTCTTTTGAAGAAAAGGGTGTCAAATCACGCAAGTGGTCACTTCCCGCGTCCATCGCTGATGCTGACAAGGCTGTCATCGTCGAGTTACGAGGTAATTCTGCTCAAACAGTAGTCCCGCCTAGTATTCACACGTCCGGCGAGTCCATTAGATGGCACGGGTTCTCCGAAGGCGTCTGGGAGGATGATTTCGCTCAACTTGACGATTTAGAGTTGATTGAATCTGCCTGTGACACCATGGCCTTCCTTACTTTAATGAGTGTTGTCTGGAAACAGATGGACGGTAATCGACACGACCTAGCACTTGCCACCACAGGCTTACTACTCAAATCGGGTACGAATATCGACCCAGATGCCGTCTATGACATGATGGACTGGGTTATGGCCACTGCGGGCGACGAGGAAAAGTCTGCCCGTCTTCGAAATGAAGTAAACGGTACAATCGACCGCTGGAAAAATGGCGACCTTACTCAAGGATACAAGCGACTAGCTGAGTTACTGCCCGCTGATGTCATGGTTAGCATCAAAAGCTGGATTACCGAGGGCGCTTACACCATCCCTAAGTTCACTGAGCTGACTTACCGCGATGTTGACGCAATAGGTGACGTGGATGTTAGTGAGTCACACCCTTACTTGGTATATGTTGCTGACGAGGACAGCTACCGAGATGTTATGTTAGGTACTAAATACTCTACATCAACTGCACTAGGCAGGACATTCGGCCGTACTCTTGGTAAAAAAGCCCCTAAGATTATCGAGCAACGCGCGCCACAGGTTACTGCACGCGCTTACATGCCCGACAAACATGTTATCGACCGAGGCGAAGTGTTCAACTGCGAAACCGGTGCCTACGTAGGAGAAACAACGTGCCTTAACTCATGGAGAGGTACTCACGTCACCCCTGCTGAGGGAGATGCAACCGACTTTAAATCGCACGTTAGTTCTCTGGTGGATTACAACGAAGAGCTAACCGAGCATTTGCTAGATTGGATTGCATTTACAGTACAAAAGCCTAGAGAGAAAACCGCTTGGGCTATTCTAATGATGCATGGGCAGGGCACAGGTAAAACATCGTTAGGAGACTTAATCGGCAAGTTGGTCGGCGAGAGTAATTACTCTACACCCGATTCCAACGCTGTTAACTCACAATTTAACAATTGGCTGATTGATACAAGATTCATTCTAATGGATGAGATTAAATCCGCCAACAACAAGTGGGACTTGCTAGACAGACTAAAACCTCTGATTACAGATACAACCGTTTCAGTTAACATCAAGGGCGGTGCCCAAAAGTTCCAACGCAACTACTGCCAAATTTGGATGAATACGAACCACGCGTTCCCGATGGCTGTTAGTGAAGGCGACCGAAGACTGTTTATCTATAAGAGTAAGACCATCTACATGTCGCGCGCCCAGATTGCGGAGCATATTGAGCCGTGGTACAAGGGGGGCGACTACTTTAAATGGGCACATAGTGCTGACGGGCTGTCTGTAATTCTGGGCTACTTGATGGCACGGGACTTAAGCGGTTTCAATCCACATGCCAACGCGCCTATGACTGCATCACGCGCTGAGCTTGTTGCTGATAGTTCTTCTGACGTTGAAGATTGGATTACTGAGGCCTATCACTTACAACAGGCACCTCTCAAGTCCGATATCGTTAGACTTTCTGACGTTGTCAAGGCTTACAAGGACGAGTTCAATAAGAATGTGTCTGCTAAGCGAGTAGGTGCGGTTATCCGCCCACTCGCACAGGTTGCTGAGGGACTATTACCCAACAACAAGACCATCCGAATAGATGGTGTGCAGATACGTACTGTTGCGATACGCAACATCGCCAAATGGGCTGACGAGGCGGAGGGTAGCTGTGCTAGAGAGTATAAGAGGGGTGTGGGCGCCGTTTCGGGCGCGCCGTTTTAGAGTTTTTACTCTGTTTATCTCGGTTGGCTAAGAGTGCGCTCGTCTGAGCGCCCTAAAGCGTACATGCTCTCTAAGGAGGTTGCGTGGTTAGTAATGAGTTCCCATAACCCTTCGGGTTCCCAATAATCAAAAGTAGCGATTAGATGTGCCGATATAAAGGCATCCACCTCTTTATCGGGTAGCTGTTCCCAGCCACTCGGTAGCTGGTCGGTTAGATATTCCCTGCTCGCGATTTGTACGAAGTCGATATTCTTCATGCTGTTAGCTCCACTTGCCTTCTATCCCTCTTCGAGGGAGTGGCGGTTATAAGATTAAGACTATGTAGGCGATTTACAGTACGTTTTAGCGTACTAAGCGACATATCGCTAAAGCATTCATCCCTATCAATAATGGCACGTGTTGTACGAGGGTGCGCCTGTATATACAAATATACCGCGTAGTCGGCACGCGACAGCTTTAGAGAGGTGCGTTGTACGTGCTGTTGCTTATATGTGTACCATGTTAGTGCGATATTAGTCATGTGCTGTGTCCTTGTTTGATTGTTGATTGTTAGTACATAAGTCGAACGTGTCGAACGACGCGCGCCACGCGTAGGCTACTGCGTGCGTTAGTGAGTTAAAAGTATTGCCATGGGACACTGAGTCCCAACCATCGTAACATGCGAAGTGATGGGTGAAAGTGAGTTCTGCTGAGCCGTCCACATTAGTTGAAAACGAATAGCCATCCGCGGGCATACGATTTGACCACTCTACTGAGTCGTAGGGGCTTTCGTCGATTGCGTTACAGAATAGAGCGCCTTTTTGGGTTGCTGTTAGCATTGCTTTTTCTAAATACATTATGCCACCTCTACAGTAGTTGCAAGTTGTTTTAGCCACGCATCAGTGAGTTTGACTTGATTGCCATTAGTGAGTTCTGCTATCCATGGGTACTTAGGGGAGCGTGGCTTGTAGTCTACTAAAGTAAGCGCGCCATTGCGTTGTGAGTGGAGTACTGAGCCGTATTTAATGTTATTTAAGCCTAATAGAGATGCGTGCATACCGATTGATTGCTGATTGCGAGTGAGTTGCCCTTTTATTTGAGCCTTTATCTTTATGGTGCACTCACTACTCTCGTAAGAGATATTTCCCGAAGAGATATTCAGTCCGAGACGCGCGCCAAGCTGTTTCAATTCTAGGTCTAATTCACGACGTAAAGTTGCTAGTTGAGGACGTTTAAAAACGGTTATTTTTTTCATGTTATTTACCTTCTAATTGTTATCAAAATAGAGTGTTGTATTTTTACAACCTCTGAGCCTAATTATACACATGGTTTAACACGTGTCAATAGTTTATTATATTTATATATATAATATAACTATGAAAAGAGCTGTTACACATTGTTGTTACACATTGGGGTCGAAAGTGTCACAAAGTGTAACAGTATCGGTAATGGCTAATATTAGCCGATTGTTATATTAGTAAAGGCTTATATTGTTACACTAAAAGTTACGGATTAGGTACGGGTTGCGCGTCACAAAAAAGAGTTAATTGAGTGAGGTTTATATCTCTTTGTTACTCTTGTTACATTATTACTTTAGTTTAATAAGAATAAAAAATAAAAGCTATATATCCCTAAATACACACTTAATTAGAAGTGTAAAAATACGTTTTCTGTGAGAGTGTAAAAATAGTGTAACAACGTGTAACAAATCTTGTAAAGGCCTAGCGAGGTAGTAGGGTATTTTCCGTTGTGGGGTTTTTGCAACAGTTTTTTAGTTTGGGCGTAAAAAAGCCGGATTTTGATGTCCGGCTAGGGGGTTATTTTTAGGGGGTTATTAGGGCGTCTTTAAAAGCTCTTTTAGCTCATGTATACGCTCGACGATTAGGTCGATGGTTTGGGGTGCTAGGTTTCCGCACGATGTGTTAAGTGTGAAGTTGAGCGCGTCGATTAGTTCTTGTGTTTCCATTATTTGATTTCCTTTTTGATTAGGGGGTAGGCAACTGCTATTGTTACGATTACGGCAAGGCATGTAAATGCCGTTATTATGTCCATGACTACTGTTGCTATGGGTAGTACGATTAAAGCGCCTATAAAGGCGATTCTTAAAGCTAGTAGCATTTGGTTTAATTCCTTATTTGTCATTTTGTGGTTTCCTTTTAGTTGTTATAAGTAGTTTGTAACGGTGTCACGCAATAGTTTTAATTCTGCGCTGTACTCATCGGTTATATCTGCGGGGATGTCGCTTGATACGGTTGCGTAAGCGGTATTAAATTCGTCTAGGGTATTCGCGATATCATCTAGTGAGTCTTGCGTGTCTATTTGGGCTTGCTCTACCCTTTCGGATAAAGCCTCTATTATCTCTATTAGTTGCGCGTTTGTTTTGCCTTGCGTGTTGCTAGCTATTAGAGATAGCATCTCATTGTCTGTTAGATGTGAGTAATTCATTTTTAGGTTTCCTTATTGGTTAATTAAAGTTTCTACCGCCACGCATGGCGTATGCCATTTTCTGCGTGTCTGTGTTTTTAGTTGTGCGTGATTGTTTCGCGCGCTTGTGGTTTTTAATTCTGTTGTGGTGGGTTGTGTGTCTCATGGTGTGTGTTTCCTTTTATTATTAATTTGTTTTGGGGTACTAAGTAGGCTTACTTTAAATCGCCCCTTTACGGGGCAATTTGGCGGTTTAGCCGTTTATTGTATATGCGCGTTGTTGCATCCATTCACCTACCGCCTTTCCGGCTAGTTGCGCTTTAGCGCGTGAGCGGTACGGGCTTTGCGTTGTGCCATTATCTGTGCCGGTTTTAATGGCGTTAATCATTTGCGCCCAATCGGTAGTAGGGTTGCGCGTTGCGTGCTCTAGGTTTAAATCTGTTTTATCTGCTAGCGTGTTGCACATTTCCGTAATGTTGTCATAGGCGCGATTAGTGTTGCGATTGGTTTCTGCAGATTTTACGATTAGGTGTAAAAAGCGTACCCACATTTCAAGTTTTTCACTTTCAACAGTGCCGGCTAGTGCTCTAAATTCGATTGTTTTATGTCTAGAGTATGCGCCTAATAGATTGACCGCAAAATAACGGCTATCGTGATAGCTAGTACTACCGCCCATATTTGCTACCACCTCTTGCGTTGAAAAATTACCGGATGCAAATTCTTGAAAGCGTGCAAGCGATGCGCCGTAAGTATCGAATCCTGTAGAGTCATTCGCATTGATTGGTAAGTCTCTAATAAAGTGTTGATTGCGACGGCTTGCCGGTAGTGTCTTTTTTATCAACTCCTGATTTAAGGCATACGTCTCAATGATACGCAAAACGCTTGCATAACTCATGCGCTCCACACCAAAATGCACGTGAACACCACATGAGCGGTTAACATACGCCCCACAGTGCTCTATTGCATCCATGATTGCGACGGCTTGCATTAATCCTTTTTCACCCTTTAGAATAGGGCTTATTAATTCCATGCCGTATCCGGCGCCCGCATGAATACTAGAATCACTTGCGATTTGCCACATATGAGCTGTGTTGTTATGTAGCCCGCCCGTCTGTCTTGAAATTCTAACACCGCTTGTAGTGGTGTCTAGTTGCTCTTGTACGCAATCTCTAAAAGCACTCATATGCATAGGGGCAATAAATTCGATTTCAATGCCTAACGTCATACCCCTAGCCCGTCCGCTAGATATTGACACAAGGCGCGCTAATTCGCGTTGCTCTAATTCAATAGCGCCGGTTAATTCTGCTACTGTTTCACTTGCTGTCTCTATTGCTACCGCGTCCGTTAGTCCGGCTAGTTCTGCGTTAATGCTGTCGCGTTGCGCCGTTAATTCTGCAATACGGTTAATGCGTTGCTGTATGTTATGCAACTCATTGTTAATATCACCCGCGCTGTATGTCGCTAGCAATGTAGTTAGTGTTTCGTTTAATATAGTCATGGTGTTGTTTCCTTATTATTAATGCGCTCTATAAGAGGTGGTACTAGGAAAGGCGTGGCGCGTTTCGCTCAATCCATGGGCGGATAATACCCTAATTTCACACTTAGTAAACACTATTTAACACATAAACTTTAAATCGCCACTAATAACCCCGTTTCAGGACACCGGAAACCCTTGGCGCGCGGGGCTTGTCGCGTGTTGCGTGTTATTTGAAATGAAAACGCGGGCGCCCCTTTGCGGGCATTGCGTGGCGCGCGTCGCGTGTTGCCCTTTAAATCGCCCATTTAAAGTACTTTAAATCGACGGCGGGTATTTGTCGCGGGTTACTTATAATCGCACGTTTAAGGGCACGTTTTGGCGCGCGTGGCGTGGTGTTTGGGCTGTGTTGCGTGGTATTCGACGGGGGTAGCACTTTAAATCGACAGGATACGCGCCACCCACCCCCCCGCACAGCAACGGCGGAGTCCCAGTCACTTTTCCGGGTTCTCTGCGTGAAAATTTCGATTCTAGCAATCTTAAGTGTGAAATTAGGGTTGTTAAAAATTTTTTAATATGCTAAACTAAACACTCACAGTAAAACGTGCACCAAAGGAGAATATGGCAAGTCGAAAAAAATTTGTAGCAAATCTGCTAGCAATTAACTACCCCAACTACAACCCTGTACTAGCGATGGCCGAGCTGGCTATGGACGAGGAAGTCGACATCAAGGATAGAATCCAGTGTCACAAAGAGGTAGCCGCGTATTGCTTCCCGAAGATGAAGGCTGAAGAAGTAAAAGACGACGGAGCGGAGCAGATATCTAAAGCGGAAGTCATTGCTCGATTACAAGCACTAGAAGGCAACCAGGTAACTCCTTTAGTGGAGGCCGGAGCAGAGATATTTGAAGCCGAGGAAGAACTCCCTTTTAGCGACGCGGATTTCGCAGGTGAGTAACAACGACCCCTTTGCAGTCACTACGGAAGCCCCGGCAGAAGACACCACACAGCTAGACTACACCACATTGACGGAAGTACAACTCCGTGAAGCGCTTTCCTTGAGAGAGGACCTCGCACATCGTAAGCATATGGAACTCTGTAGAAAGGATTTCATAACATTCTGTCAGTACATGGACCCAAACTTCATGGTTGGCAGGCATCACGCGATAATGGGCGCAGCTTTCAATAAAATCGTACACGAAAATGACAAAAGAATCATTATCAACATGCCTCCGAGGCATGGTAAGTCCTATTTAACCTCCCAATACCTGCCAGCGTTCTTTATCGGCAACTCCCCTACAGCGCAACTCATGAACATTGCGAATGTCGCGGAGCTCGCAGTGAAGTTCGGTCGTCAAGTGAAGGATGTAATCGGCTCAGACAGGTTTAAAGACGTATTCCCAGGCATTGAAGTGCGTTCAGACTCCAAATCAGCGGGCCGCTGGCAGGTCAACAAGGGCGGAGAGTCATTTTCCGCGGGTGTCGGCTCTTCTGTAACAGGCCGTGGTGCAGACCTACTGATTATCGATGACCCGTTCACTGAATCGTGCGTATCGCAACCTAAAGTATTCGATGATGTGTGGGAATACTACCTAGCAGGCCCAAGACAGCGTTTAATGCCGGGTGGAAACATACTCGTGGTGCAAACTCGCTGGTCGGTCAAGGATTTAACGGGTAAATTACTCCAAGAACAGACTAAAAACCCTAAAGCAGACCAGTGGGAGGTCATTGAGTTCCCTGCAGTGCTGCCTAAGTCAGGAAAACCGCTTTGGCCAGAGTTCTGGACCTCAGAAGCACTCGAAAAGGTTAAAAACTCCCTTGACGCGCGTCACTGGAACTCCGAATGGCTACAAAATCCAACTGCAACGGAAGGCGCAATCGTTAAAAAGGACTGGTGGATGGAGTGGCCTCACAAAACCCCACCTCAGTGCTCCTACATAATACAATCGTACGACACAGCCTACTCAAAAAGAGAGACTGCGGACTACTCAGTCATCTCAACCTGGGGTGTTTTCTATCCAGACGGGGAATTTGAGCGTAAAAACGGGGAAAAGAACACTTATGACGGGCGCGAAGCGCATGTGGTCATGTTAGATGTGGTGCGCGACAGGTTTGAGTTTCCAGAACTCAAAGACGAGGCGTATAGACTCTATGCATACTGGGAGCCCGACACAGTAGTAGTCGAAGCGAAAGGCTCAGGCGGGCCACTAGCTCAAGAGATGCGCGCCAGGGGCATTCCAGTACAGGAATATAGTCCGGGGAAGAGAAAAGGTGGCGGTGGGCAGGATAAAATCACCCGATTACACTCCGTAAGTGACTTTTTCCGCTCTGGGATGGTATGGGCGCCTGACGAATTGTGGGCGAGAGATTTAATTGACGAGGTTCAGGCATTTCCGGCAGGTGACCACGACGACCAGGTAGACTCAATGACGATGGCACTAATGCGCTTTCGAGAGGGCAACTTCCTACAGCTAACGAGTGACGAGGACGTAGGGGCAGAATGGCGCCCCCGTAGAAAAATGAAGTACTATTAGGTACAATACTCACAACTAATCACCAAACACTCTATATCTATGGGTAATATCGCAGACGGAATCAAGGGATACGGAACACAGCAGATACAAAAGGACAACGAAGAGTCGTATCTACAGTCTTTACTCGACGGCACGACTGAGTTTGCATCTGACTTCGATGAAGGCGCCCAGAACCTGGCCTCTTCTATACTACCCGAAGGTTGGGTAGACCCATACACACCTACTGTAGCAGAAACACCCAGTGAAATAGCCCACCTAGATTCCCTTAGGCAAAAGTTTCCTGACAAAACAGACGAAGAGCTACTGAGTCCGTCCTTTGGTAATACAGTAAACAAGTTTGCGCAAAGCGCGACAACGGTTACTGGAAACATGGCATCTGGCGCGCACCGCTTGTTGAGTACAGACACTTCTATAGCTAATGCACTAGCAGCAGAGTTCGCAGAACAAAACTACACAGCCCTCCCTACAAACATACCCTTTGCACCAGGAGATACATACTCCCAAACAGGCGTCGAGCAACCAAAGCCTGACTTCCAAGGCATACAGGACGAGTACAACGCGCTAGCTAGCAAGAATTACGAAGATTTTGATGTGGACGAGAAGGCCTTCTGGAACAGTGAGGCCGGAAATAAGCTGCACGGTATTAACAAAGACGTACAGAAGTATAAACACGCCCATGAAAACATAGAGCGGTTCAAGACCTCGATGGATGAGTACGTTGTGAGAACTGTTGAGGACTACAGGGCGGACGAGAAGTTCTCAGAGACATATAAAAATAGCGGGGGTGGTGTTACAGGAACCCTATCGGGCATGCTTGAGATGGTCTCAGATAATCCAGAACTAGCACCAGTCTCGTTTATAGAAAACTTACCTTATATGCTTGCGTTCGCTTACGGCGGAGCAGCTACAAAAGTAACCCTGATAGCAGCGAAAGATGAAGAAAACCTAGCAGCGTTTGTGAAAGAGAAGGGTAGAGAGCCTACCCTGAAAGAAAGAGCACGTATCACAGTAGATTCGGTCGGTAGCGTTCTAATGGAGAGCTTTGGTGATAAGTATGTGCTTCGCGGCAAGGTAAGCAGTGTATTCAAAAATATTAATAAGATATTACCACCTGGTTTAACTAGGGTAATAGGTAGTACCGGCACAGAGACTATTTCAGGAGCAGGCTCAGAGGCTTTTGACCAAGATGCTAGGCTGCAAGATTTAAGTAAACTTGACGATGTAGCGATAGCGAACTCAGCTGCACGTGAAGGTATCGCAGGCCTTGGTGGCGGCGGTGTTGGTGTAGCCCGGGAGTCGTTAAACAATCCTGCACTACTCGATAAGATAGACAAAATAACTCAGAACAACCCAGGGATATTCCCACCAGAGTTGAATGTTAGTAGCATGATGATGGGCGACAAAACCCTAGAATCTATGCCAAAACCGGACCTAGTACAGCAGTCTTGGAGAGCGACAGCCGAGGATATGGACAAAGAGGGCACTCCTATGCAGCAAATCTGGGAAGAGACAGGGTTTGTGAAGAAGGGTGACGGCAAATGGCGCTTTGAGGTGGACGATGCAAGCGCAGAACTGACCGCTGAGGGAGTAAGCGTAATAGAATCTAGAGGGGGTGCTGCGGATTTGCACGATTATAAGCTAGGGCAGATACTTAAGCACGATGAGATGTATAAAGTTGCACCTGGTCTGAAAGACTCGAAAGTTAGGTTCTATAAAGGTAGGAGCAGCTCGAGAGGGTACTACAACGACGAAAACGACACTCTGTACTTAAACTTAAACCGTTTCGGTGCAAACGCGACAGGCCCAGGCGCAACGGCAGGACTCGCTGCAAAAGACGTGATTGACCTAGAGGAAAGAATTGAAAACCTAAAGGCAGACCCTAAGAAGAGTGATAAAGTGTTCCCGGGACAGTTAAAGTCGTGGGAAACCAACGAAAAACAGATTGAAGAGCTAGAGAAACGCCTAGCCAACCGTAAAAAGGACCTAAAGACTCGTACTGACAGTGATTTAGAGACAACGCTTCACGAGGTGCAGCATGCCGTACAGCAAAGAGAGGGTTTTGCAAGAGGCGGTAGTCCAGAGGAGTTCATAAAAGAGGTGAAGGCAGAGATGCCGTGGCTGACTAGTGCAGAAAAGATTAGGGAAGAAGCGCACGATCGGTATGTGAGACTACTAGGTGAGCAGGAATCTAACGAGACAGGCATGTCGGTAGAAAATGGCGGGCGTAGGGGAATGACCCCGGAGCAGCTGAAGGGCACTATGCCCGGCCAAATGGGTACTAATGACACAGCCCTGTACGAGCCAATCATCAAAGACCACAAGGGAACTCAGTGGAAGATGGAGAGTACGGATGAGGAGCGCTACAAGGCAAGCCTAATTGAAGACAAAGAGCTAACCCCACTAGAGCAAGAGCGTCTTAACGAGACTACGGAAGACTGGAACAAGCGACTAGAGGCAGAAGCCCCTATAGAACTCATTAGAGACGAAAAAGGCAACTTCCCAGGTGAGAAAGGCGTTTCATATACTACAGAAGAGTTCCGAGCGTTTCAAAAAGCACAAGGCACAGCTAAAAAGGCCTATAAAGACAAGAGAAACAAAGCAAGGGCACAGTTCTTCAGAGACAACGCACAGAACACCCCTAAGCAGATGAGTGAGGAATACAAAAGCTCTTCAAAACCGTTAGAAAGACACCAAACAGGCATGATAGACCAGATGTCGAATGATGATATAGCATTAGTTGGCGGTATGCGCTCAGGTAACTCCAAAGGAGACGAAACACGTAGGATGTATACCCTGTACGACATGAAAAACATGGATGAGGACTTCGCTAACGCACAGGACCAAGAAATAGGTAATATACAACTGTTTACAGAAGATGCTACTGATAAGATACGGGGTATTGTAGATATCAAGATACCTACGAGCAAAAGGAAGCAAGGGCATGCTAGAAAAGCGATTGAGTCGATTGTAGCCTCTGAGTTCTCAAATAAACCGTTCAAGATATATGATATAACGAAGACAGCGTACCCATTCTGGAAGAAGATGGGCGTTACTTTCGTTAATCACGACTTCGGAAAGGATATCGGCGATACGGTAGGTAAGAGACATAGACTAAAAGGCAGCTGGGGCACCGTGAACGCCTACATAGGAACTGACGCAGACATCAAGAAGACATTGAAAAAAGCCGCTAAAACTAGGGCAGACGAGGCGTATAAAGCCCAGCTAACAGCTCCCGTAGACGACCTAGGCTTCTACTCAAAAGCAGAGAAAGCTGTACGTTCGATAAAGAAGGGGGAGCTAAGGCCTGAGTTAGTGTTTAGTATTACTAAGAAGGGTAAAGCAGTAGGTGTCCTGCCTGAAGCAGGGGTATCTACAGAACAGATTAAAAACATGGGTATAGATAGGATACTTCAGGAAAAGACCGCAAACGGTGAGAATATAACCAAGCAGGAGCTATTTGATTTTGTAACTAAGAATAAGACACAGTTCAGCAGCGAGGAATATATGTCTTCTGGGGGCGCCGATGTAATACTGGACGATATCTCTATGGTCGGGCAGCCGGGTGCTAATGTGACTATGGGTGATGACGAGGGAAGAGTTGCGACATTTGCTGAAGAGGCCCTGGCGTACCTAGGGCACGACAATACAGATTCCGACATCAGCTGGGAGGAGATTATTAGTAGAGTGCATAAATACGACCCTACTAATTTCCCTGCTAACAACACTACGAAGGCGTATGAGATAGACCTTAAACTTAAAGCACTCAGGAGTAAAGAGGGTGCTAGGGATAGGTTCACAGGGACGTTGGAGGAGGACTGGGCGGAGTACCAAGAATTAGAGAAGCAGAGGGACGCTTTACTGAAGGACAATTACGATGTGGCTGGAGTAGACGAGCTTAAAGCGAAGAACGGCAAGCTATCTGATAGGTGGAGGGAGGTATCACGCCAAATTTATGAACACATAGGAGACAAGACCCTTAGGCAGCTTGTTGAGAGCGGAGACCCTACTGCTATTGCGTTACAAACAGACAGAAACAGAATAAACTCCCAAAGGCAGGCACTAGACTTTCAGATAGACATAGGCGAGAAGACACCCAGGGACTGGTCTGGCGACCTTAAGAGAGAACTACTTGAGAATGGAGGGGTTGATGCTTACGAAGATATAGACAACCCTGCTCTAGTGAACGCACTATCTCAGGCAGCCGAGGGCGCCGCGCAGGCTAAGTATGAGGCAGATGCTATATACGACTGGGGCATCGAAACAGCTGCAGGAGAGTACAGCGTGCGTCTGGACCCTGAGGAAATGTCTTATGATATATCAGGACCTCGTAGTGAGAGAGTGGGCGAGTACAATCATCAGGAGGATGTAATAAGCGCTATCCGAAGAGACCTACAAAACTCTTATAATATAAACGGGACAGGGAACACCGAGTGGTCTCACTGGACAGCTAACGAAGGTAATGACGTAGACCTAGGCACATACCGTGAAATACCTATATTTACAACTCCCCTAGAAGGACAGGAAACTGCTACTAGGGAGCAGATTGGAGGGCATTCTATGGGTGGTGTTTCTGACGAGAATACTATTTCCCATCTAAGAGTATCCGACAAGCTGGACTCATCCGATGAGAAGGTCTTATATATACATGAGCAGCAGTCGGACTGGGCACAGACAGCTAGAGAGGTAGGTGTAACTGAGGAAGAAAATACTAATAATCTTAAAAAGGCGCATGTTGCCATGCGTAAGCTGTCCGAAAGTCGGGACATGTGGGCTGAGAGGTTAGATAGTGCTGCTAGTATGGCAGCGTCAGAGATACGAAAGGAACTCCAGAAAATAGATACCAAGATTAGTAATAAGAGAAGAAGCATAGAGAAAATCAAGGAGGGGCCTATACCTAAGCCACCTATGGGCGTTATAGAGGCTATGGAAGTATCCTTGCAGACAGCTATTAAGATAGCTGCAGATGAAGGATACTCTAAAGTAGCGTGGTCAACCCCTGAGGAGCAGACAGGGGTGTACGGTACAGGTTTCGAGGAACTATACGAAAACCACTACGGTAAAAACATACCGAAGTACGCTAAAAAATATGCTGAAAAGTATGGCTCTCACACAGGTAAGGTAAAACTACACAGTAAGAAACAAAAAAACGCAACAGAGTATGGTTATATAGAGGTAACTGACGAACTTAAGAAGCATGTACAGAAAGGAATGGGGTACGCAAAAGGCGGGCTGGTGACAAATAGCCCTTCAGAACGGCAGTTTGCGCACAAAGATTACCTAAATTCCTTAATTAAATAAGCTAACTTCACATATACTATAATAAATGTTAAAATCAAAAAACACAACTAGGAAACTACTATGGCAATAGAACCCGCAATTGAAGCACCTTTAGCTCCAATGCCCTCTTCAGAGGACATGATGGACGTAATAGGCAGTCAGATAGATACACAAGAGGACGGTTCTGTCATTGTAGATTTCGCCCCAGAAGACGAAACTGTAGAGGACGAAGGTCACTCTGCCAACCTAGCGGAAGTCTTAGACGATGACTACTTAGAAGAAATAGCAGCAGAACTGATTGATTTATATGAAGAAGACAGAGCGTCGCGTAGCGATTGGGAAGAAGTCTATACCAAAGGAATCAGCCTTCTTGGTCTTAAAATCGAAGAAAGAGACGAGCCCTTCCCAGGCGCGTCGGGCGTTCATCACCCTATCCTCGCAGAAGCGGTAACTCAGTTCCAGTCGCAGGCATTCAAAGAGATGTGCCCTGCAAACGGTCCTGTGGATACAGCCATTGTAGGAATTGAAACAGACGAGAAAGTCGCGCAAAGCAATCGTGTCAAGGAGTTCTTGAACTATAACGTACTACATGTAATGGAAGAGTTTGAGTCTGAGATGGACCAAATGCTGTTCTATCTCCCTCTTTCAGGCAGTGCCTTCAAGAAGATTTACTACGATAACGCTATTGACCGTCCTGTGAGTACTTATATTACAGCAGAAGACCTTGTCGTTCCTTATGAGACAACTGACCTACGTACAGCTAGTCGCGTAACTCATGTTATTCGTATGTCGGCAAACGATATCAGAAAACAGCAGCAGGTAGGGTTTTACTCTAGCACTGACGAGGTTGGTCAGGGCTCTGAGTTATATGAGACAGGCGCTAGGAGTATCCTGGACGAGGCTGTAGGCCAACAAAACAACACAGGCATTGCGGGAGACTATAACGATATACACACCCTGCTTGAGATGCACATTGATTTAGATTTAGAAGGGTTTGAAGATGAAGATGAGGACGGTAAAACAGGTATTGCTATACCTTACATTATTACCATTGATAAAGACACTGAAAGAGTACTATCTATACGTAAAAATTGGAAAGAAGGTGATGACAGCAGAAAGAAAATAGCTTATTTCTGTCATTATAAGTTTCTACCGGGACTAGGTTTCTACGGTTTCGGTTTAATCCACATGATTGGTGGCGTTACTTACGCAGCAACTGCTATCTTGCGCCAATTGATTGACGCAGGTACCTTGTCTAATCTACCGGGTGGTTTTAAAGCCAGAGGATTACGTATCCAAGGCGAGGATGAGCCGATTGCACCTGGCGAGTGGCGCGATGTAGACACGACAGGAGCCTCTATTAGAGACTCTCTAATGCCGTTACCATACAAAGAGCCCTCTAACACGTTATCGGCGCTGTTAGGCGTACTGGTGGACACAGGTAGACGCTTTGCTTCAATCACAGACACTCAAGTAGGTGACTCACGTCAGGACATGCCTGTAGGCACAACTGTAGCACTACTAGAGAAAGGCTCTCAAATCATGTCTGCGGTACATAAACGCTTACACGGCGCGCAGAAGATGGAATTTAAGATGTTGGCACGTATCATTCACGAGAATATGCCTGATGACTACCCATACGAAGTAGAGGGTGGCGAGAATATGATTAAGAAGACTGATTTTGACGAGCGTGTAGACGTGATTCCTGTATCAGACCCTAATATCTTCTCAATGGCTCAGCGCGTGATGATGGCACAGCAACAGCTTAATCTAGCTCAAGCATCCCCTGAAATTCACGATGTCAGAGAGGCTTATAAGCGTATGTACCATGCTCTAGGTGTAGATAATGTAGATAAACTACTACCTCCAGAGCCAGAATTGGAGGCACTAGACCCTATTACAGAGAATATGAACTCGATGACAGGCCGCCCTATGAAGGCGTTTGAAGAGCAGAACCATGATGCTCACATCGAAGCACACATGCAAATACTACAAAACCCTGCATATCAGCAGATTCAAGGCATGCAAGCGGTACTTACAGCCCATATCCAAGAGCATTACGCACTTAAATACAAGGTTGAAGCAGAGCAAATGCTTGGTCAGCCTATCCCACAAGATGTGGAAGACCCAGAAATGGCATCGCAGATTGCACAGAAGGCGGCGCAGGTTACATCTCAAATCACAGGTAAAGACCAGCAGATGGCTCAAGCTATGCAGCAACCGCCTATTGACCCTGCTACCCAGGCTAAGATGGAGCAAGAAACCGCTAAACTCCAGCAGAAAGATAAGGCTGACGAGGAGCGCGGTGCTATTGAACTCACTAAACTGAAGTCGCAAGAGAAGATGGCGCGTGAGAAGATGGACTTAGAGTATCAGAAACACCAAGAAACTATAGCAGCAGACAGAGAGAACTCTCTACTGGACGCTGATATTGCAGAGGGTCAGATGTATACCCAATTGTTAAATGAGCAGAAACGCTCATCCACTCAAAAGGAGCTTACAAATGCCCGGAAAAAAGAAGGGTCCGCCACCAAGCAAGGGACCAGTAAGTAACGGTATTCCATATGGAAACCGCAAATAGTATGCAGAAAAGGAGAAAAGTATGCACGACGCAAGCACGTTCGCGGAGGAGCTTTTAAAGCGCTTACGTAACGATAAACAAGCTATTGAAACAGCCTGTGCTGTTGGTAATGTCCCAGATTGGGATTCATACCAGCATTTAAAAGGTACCTACAAGGGCTTAGCTCTGGTGGAGAGTAACATTTTAGAACTATTGGGTAATATGACCAAAGCAGATACATAATGCGTTCAAGCTGCGTTTCAGCTTGCTAAAGGAGAAAAGATGATAAATAAGAACGAAATAGACCCTCGGGAGCTAACTCCTGAGGATTTAGAAGGTATTCCTACGCCGACCGGCTATAGGATGTTAATGGTTCCATACGCACCCCCAAAGACTACTAAGAGCGGCATTATTGTGTCTGACGCGATGCATAAAGCTGAAACAGTAGCCTCTACGGTAGGGTATGTAGTTAAGATGGGGCCTGACTGTTATAAAGACAAGAGCAGGTACCCAGATGGGCCATGGTGTACAGAAGGGAGCTTTGTTCTCTTCGGTCGCTATGCAGGTGCTCGTATCCAGAGAGATAATCTGGAGATGAGGATTTTAAATGATGACGAGATTCTGGCGTTGATTGAAGACCCAGAAAAGTATCTCGCTTACTAGGAGAAGTAAAATGGCAAACATAGAAAATGCTGAAGAAGTTGACTACGAGCTAGAAGAAGGCGTAGAGTTAGAGGAGTCACAAGAGGCTAAGCTAGAGATAGTAGCGGACGCAGCTGAGGACGAGTTAGAGGAGTACTCAGACGGAGTACAGAAACGAATTAAGAAACTTACTTATAAATACAGAGAGGCTGAGAGAAAAGAAAAAGCTGCGCTGGATTTTGCCCGTGGTGTAAACGACGAGCTTACGAAAGTAAAGAAAAGACTTAACCAATCAGACAAGACTCTTATGGGTGAATATGAAGGCAGACTAGATGGGCAGCTTGAGAAAGCACGCTCGGACTATAAGACTGCTTTTGATACAGGCGACTCTACAAAAGCAACAGAGGCAAACGAAAGACTAGCCAAACTAGCTAGTGAAAGAGATACTGTTGAGCGCGCAAGACGCCGTAAAGAATCAGAGTGGGAGGCTTCCGACAAAGAGCTAGAAACTACTACTGCTTTTGATAATCAGATAAACCAGCAGTTCCAGCAGAACGCTCCTACAGACGATAGAGCAGTAGAGTGGGCTAAGGAAAACTCATGGTTTGGTAAAGACGAGGCGATGACAGCATCAGCTTTCGCTTTCCATAATAAACTAGTAACTGAAGAGGGGGTTGACCCGACGTCGGATGAGTACTATAATGAAGTTAATGAACGAATGCGTGAGGCGTTCCCGCACAAGTTCAAAGCAAACAACCGAACGACTCAGACGGTTGCAGGCAGCTCTCGCAAAGCAGCCCAGAAATCTGGACGCAAAGTAAGGTTATCCGCAAGTGAAGTAGATATTGCTAAACGCTTAGGTGTACCTCTAGAAGAATACGCAAAGTATAAGGGGGCTAATTAAATGTCAACCAATAATGTGACGCTAAACAAAGACAAGCGTTCGTCACGCGCTGCAAGTAACCGCGATACTACAGTTCGCGCTAAGTCATGGACACCACCATCACTGTTAGAAGCTCCAGAAGCTCCTCAGGGTTGGAAGTACCGATGGATTCGAGCAGAAATGCTTGGTCAGGAGGACAAGGTTAATATGAGCAAACGACTCCGTGAGGGGTACGAGCTTGTAAAAGCTGAGGACCATCCTGAGTTTCAAGCGCCTACCATCTCTGATGGGACAGCATTGAATGGTTGCATAGGAACAGGTGGACTAGTTCTAGCGAAATTCCCGATGGAGTTCGTAGAACAGCGGAATGCTTACTACAGAAGCCGCGCTGACGACCAACTGGCTTCAGTAGATAATGATTTGATGAAAGAGAGTAATCCGTCGATGCCACTTAGTTCTCCGGAACGAAAGAGTACGACTACCTTCGGAAGTCAAACATAAAATACTTTTGTTTAATTTAATAGAGAGGGCTTAGCAATGGCTAATTCAGATAATCCTAACGGATTTACGCCTGTAAGACACATGAGCGGTGGGACTATTCGTGCAAACGAATACCTTATCGAATCAGGTGAAACTACGGCAATTTTCTCTGGCGATTTAGTAACACTAGAAGCAGACGGCTACATTGAGCAGGCGGACGCAACTGATGTGAATATTGTTGGAGTTTTCGGCGGTGTCGAATATACTGCTACAGATGGTTCTGTAGTATTTAAGAACAATTGGGTAGCTTCTACAACTACACTTGGTTCAAATGATGTGAAAGCATTTGTATATGATGACCCAAGTATTGTATACAGTGCACAACACGATGGTACTATGACTACAGCAATGAATGGCTCTGCCTTTGATGTTGTAGTTGCAGCAGGTAGCGCGACTAATGGTCGTTCTTCTATGGAAGTTGATACTTCATCAGCTAGTGCAACAAGCGGGCAACTTAAACAAGTTGGGCTAATTAATAAGACAGGAAACGCAACTGGTGCTAACGCAGAAGTTGAAGTCATTATTAATGAGCACCTTCTTAAGCAAGTTGTTGCTATTTAAGGAGGCATAGAAGACTATGGCAATTAATAGAGCACAACTCGTAAAAGAGTTAGAACCGGGACTTAACGCCTTATTTGGCTTAGAGTACTCTAAATATCAAGACGAATGGAAAGGTATCTTTGATACTGAATCTTCAGACCGCGCGTTTGAAGAGGAAGTGATGTTATCTGGCTTCGGTAATGCAGCAACTAAAGCAGAAGGCGCAGGCTTTGCTTACGATACTGCACAAGAAGTTTACACATCTCGTTATAACCATGAAACAATCGCTTTAGGCTTTGCTCTTACTGAGGAAGCAATGGAAGATAATTTGTACGACAAGTTATCATCTCGTTATACTAAAGCACTAGCTCGTTCTATGAGCCACACTAAAAATGTTAAGGGTGCTGATGTATTAAATAATGCATTTAACTCTTCATACGCAGGTGGTGATGGTACTGAGCTGATTGGTACTCACACACTGTTGAACGGTAGCACTATTGCTAACGAACCTTCAGTGGCTGCAGACTTAAACGAAACTTCATTAGAAGCTGCGCTAATTGATATTAGCAAGTTTACTGATGAGCGTGGTTTAAAGATTGCGGTTAAAGGTCAATCACTATGTGTACCTTCAGACTTAATATTCGTCGCAGAACGTGTATTAGGTTCTTCTGGTCGCGTAGCAACAGCGGATAATGACTTGAATGCAATTAAATCAACTGGTGTATTACCAGGTGGTGCGACTGTCAATCATTACTTAACCGATACTGACGCTTGGTTTATCCGTACTGATGCTCCTAACGGCTTGAAGCATTTCAACCGTGTTGGTATGAAGACTGGGATGGAGGGAGATTTTGAAACGGGCAATGTTCGTTACAAGGCTCGCGAGAGGTACTCATTCGGTTGGTCTGACTTCCGTGCAGTGTACGGTTCGCCTGGTGCTTAGGGGAAACCCGCAGTACTAAAGGCTTTACGCTTTAAGAGGTCCCTTCGGGGGCCTTTTTTATTGCCTATTGTTTAATACAATAATTAAGTTATAATAATCATGTGCATTAAGCACACCATATATCCTGCAACGGACGTTGTAGGAGTTGACTGATAACACAGGAGAAATATAATGAGTGCAACACACTTTAGTGGACCAGTAGCAGTAGGCTCTGGCAAAATGGAATCTGTTGGCGCGACTAAGACAGTTAGTTCAGCGGACAACGGTAAGGTTTTAGTATTAAATGGTGGTACTGGCGGAGCAATTACGTTGCCAGCAGTAGCCACAGCCCTTAGTGGTTTACAATTCAAGATTGTAGTAGGTGCAGCCTTTTCTACAGACTACGTTATTACGGCAACTACGGCAGTAATTAGTGGCCCTATCGCAGAAGCAGGTGTTATTCAAACCTGTGCTGGAGCAACCACACTTACGTTAGAAGACGGAACAGAAGCAATTGGTGACCATATCGATTTCTTATGTGATGGAACAAACTGGTTAATTAATGGGAACTTCCAAACGGCGGCATCTATTACGGTAGCTTAACAGCAATCGAACTTAAAGGGCTTCTTCGGGAGTCCTTTTTTATTACCTGTAATTAAGTTATAATAACACTATCTTTCAATGAGCGGGCGAAGCCCCTCTTCTCATAGGAGTCAATATGGCAGATTCAGTAACAAGTCAGACTATCATGGACGGTTCTAAGACCGTTGTTATGAAATTTACAAATGTATCAGATGGTACAGGCGAAACAGCGGTAGTAAAGGCAGATGCCTCAGCACTACTAAACGCACCTTCAAAACTTAAAGTTATGCGCGTATGGGCAATGACTAACGGCATGGCTGTTAGTGTGTTGTTCGATGCTACTGCAGATGTATTGGCAGTAGTAGCGCCTGCAGATGAGGCCACACACTTAGACTTTAGGTCTTTCGGGGGGGTCAATAACAATGCAGGCTCGGGTGTAACAGGAGATATCTCATTTACCACCGTAGGTGCTAGTGCTGGCGATACATATAGTATTATCTTAGAGTTATCTAAGTCATAGGAGCAGCTAAGTGGCCACTTCAGGAACTACAGCATTTAACCTAGATGTCTCAGATATTTGTGAGGAGGCGTATGAAAGGTGCGGATTAGAACTCCGTAGTGGTTATGACGCTAAAACTGCGCGTCGTAGTATGAATATCATGCTTCAGGAGTGGGGCAACAGAGGTATACACCTATGGAAGGTAAATAAGACTTCCCAGGCGTTGGTTAAAGGTACTGCCTCATATACTTTAGATGGTAAAGTCATAGACTTGCTAGATGTAAACAGTAAGCGCTCTACTGCAGAGTTATCTATGGCGCGTATCTCAAGAGCGGACTACCATGCCCGCCCTAATAAGACAACACAAGCTAGACCATCTCAATACTATCTGGAGAGAACAAGCACTCCTACTTTGTATGTATGGCCTGCCCCAGAGAACGCTACAGATACCATCGAGTATTACGCGATGGAGAAGATAGAGGATGTAGGCACTAGTCTTAAGACAGTAGATGTACCAACTAGATTCTTACCTGCGTTGGTTGCGGGTCTTGCTTATTACATAAGTATGAAGAAAATGCCTGATAGAATTACACTGCTTAAATCAGTATACGAAGAGGAGCTGACGCGTGCGTTGGATGAGGACAGAGAACGCTCTAGTAGCTTTTTTGTACCTGCTAGGAGACGCCTATAATGGCTAAGTATGCCTCAGGTAAATATGCTAGGAGTATGTGTGACCGCTGTGGTGTAGAGGTAAAATACACTACTTTATTACTAGAATGGACAGGTTTTAAAGTGTGCTCTGAATGTTTCGACGAGAAGTCCCCTTTGGAGTTTCCAGGGAGAACACCTAACGACGCTGAAGCATTAATGCAACCTAGGCCTGATGTAGATGTAGAGGCAAACCAAGGCAATATTGCAGCGACAGACATATCGACAGGGGACACTCCTATTGGTACAATGTTCAGAGGGTTTGAACCCACAGGCTCAGTAAACTCAGTTACGGTGACTATATCATGACATATGCACAATTAGTACAATCTATTAAAGACTGGACAGCTAACTCTGAGACCACCTTCACAGGCGAGATTGATTTTATTATTGAGCTTGCTGAGGTACGTATACTAAGAGACACGGACTTAAATGCAGCCAGAAAAGATGCTACAGCAACCTTGAGTAAGGGAGACGAGTTCTTGTCTATGCCCTCAGGTGCTGCTGTATTACGCTCTTTACAGGCAGTATCTTCTACCGGCGCTCGTACTTACCTCTTACAGAAAGACAAGAGTTTTATGGATGATTATATTTCTGACCGTAGTGTGGAGGGCTCACCTAGATATTATGCACATTGGGATAACGATACTATTTACATAGTACCATCTCCTTCTGCTGATACTACAGTAGAGATGAGTTATACTTATAGACCTAGTGGACTGTCTTCATCTACAACTACTACATGGATTAGCATCAACGCACCTGATGCTCTACTGTATGCGTGTTTGGTAGAGGCATCTTTATTTATGAAAGAAGCACCAGACCTCACACAGAGCTACACTGTTAAATACCAGGAAGCACTACAGAGAGTAATAATAGAAGAAAATTTAAGAAACCGTACCGATGAGTACCGTACACGCTCACTTACATTAGGGGAAGCATAATGGCAATTACACAAGCGCTCTGCAGTTCGTTTAAGAAAGAAATACTTGAGGCACTACATGATTTCAATGCCTCTGGAGGTAATACCTTTAAGATGGCGTTGTACACTTCTTCTGCTAGTCTAAGTGCTACTACTACAGCATACACTACGACTGGCGAAGTAACAGGCACTGGATATACAGCCGGAGGCAACACATTGACCAATATAGACCCTGCCTTATCAGGCACCACGGGTTTTATTGATTTTAGCGATATTTCTTGGACTTCCGCTACCTTTACGGCTAGGGGTGCTTTGATATACAATAGCACTAGTAGTAATAAGGCAGTTATGGTCTTAGATTTTGGAGTGGATAAGGATGTATCTAACGGTACCTTCTCAATCTCATTCCCAACACCAAGCAGTACAACTGCAATTATCAGGGTAGCATAAGCACAGGAGAACAAAAATGGCATCCATTACTTTTTACAACACAGCCACTAAAGATATTTTAGACGGTACAATCGACTTAGATACAGACACTATCAAGGTCTCACTACACTCGAGTACATACACTCCATCAGTAGCGCATGATTTTTATGATGATATAACTAATGAAATGGCGAGCGGCGGTGGTTACACCACTGGCGGCGAAACACTGGCTTCTACGGCAGTAACTACAGTTACTACTAATGATGCTATGTATGACGCAGCAAATGTAACATGGGCTTCTAATGCATCGGGATTT
>Ga0233441_1000289_pt1 | contig 65707 bp, 51 predicted proteins | sample SI_123_September_4_FD_182781 | JGI IMG/M metagenome (GOLD analysis project Ga0233441, IMG submission 182781) | Seawater microbial communities from Saanich Inlet, British Columbia, Canada - SI_123_September2016_135_MG | ecosystem: Environmental > Aquatic > Marine > Inlet | place: Canada: British...
CGCTGAACCGCCATTCGTCGTATCAATGCTTGTTGATCAGTCGTGAGTTCGCGGCCATCTATTTTCATAACTCCATTATACTATGCCTGTAAAATTAATGTATTCTTTATTATGGTACCGTTAGTAAGTAAAATGAAAGGCTATTATTTAAGGTATTTAAAATACGCGCTGTTATTTTTATCTTTGCAATCTGGCTTGGCATATGGAGTTGATGAAAGCCTGTTGCTGGCGGCTCAAAATATGCTGGCTAAAGGGCAATCCGTGGAAGCACTGGATTTACTCGATCCTCATGAAGAAGAATATGCTGGCGACAAGGAATATGACTATTTATATGGACTAGCGTTACTTGATACAGGTGAACCTGCTGGGGCTGTATTTGCATTTCAGCGAGTATTAGCCATCGAGCCAAACTTTGCCGGCGCCCGTTTAGAGCTCGGGCGTTCCTATTTTGATATGGGGCAAATGCAACGCGCTCAACGTGAGTTTGTAATCGTTCAGAGTCAGTCTCCTCCAAAAGGTGTTATCGATGTTATCGATAAATACATGGCTGCCATTGAAAGCCGAAATCTTCAAAATCGTCAGGGCTGGAAAGGCTTTCTTCAACTTGGTTTCGGAGATGATAGCAATGTTAACAGCGCTACATCAGCTGAAAATTTTCTGGGTTTTGACCTGACAGATGAAAGTAGAGAAACTTCTTCATCAGTTCTTTCTACACTGGGTGGCGTCAGTTACGACTTACCTTTCAATTTTGATAGCAAGTTTTTCTTTAAGGCAAGTGTAAATCATCGTGCTAATAATGATGCATCATTTACCAGCACTATCAATTACGACTTATTAGCTGGATATAATAAGTCCTTTAGTACACTTGGCGATATATCGGTTGCCATGCAATTTTACACGGCTGATGTTGATGGGGATTTTAATAACAAGGGTCTGAATATAACCAGTCAGTTAAATATAAATTTTTCACCTACCAATCAAATGGGGCTATTTTTACGCGGAGGTAATGTTGATTATGACACTGCCTTTGATATCAAGGATATTGACCAGGCAATTGCTGGTCTGAGCTGGGCTCACGTATTTTCAGGGCAAAGCAGGGTATCTGTGGTTTTAGCAGCTATTCTCGGACAGGATAGTGCCGTTGAAGATGATTCACCTTATGGACGTGATTATACAGGTATTAGACTTTCGGCTTCTTATCCGGTGACACATCGTCTTAATTTCTTTGCCTCAGTAGGCGGTACGGATTCTGATTATGAAGGTAGCTTTTTCGAAAGTGATGAAATCAGAACCGATTCCCTTACAGACTTCTCTTTTGGTAGTAGTTGGCGTGTTAATAAAACCTGGCTTTTGAAAGGTTTGATAGGTCAAACAACCAATACTTCAAACATCGAAATATTTGATTATGACAGAAGCATAATCATGTTAACTGCACGGAGCGAGTTCCTGCCATGAGTCATATCATCAGAAAAAAAATCTCTTTATCTAATGTATTTAGCAGGTTCTCATTTTGCCTGATATTAGTGTTGTCTAGTAATTCAGTATTTGCAGAGGCTGGTAGAGTTGTTTTTGCATACGGAGAGGTTACCGCTGAAGATGCAAACGGTGTCGTCAGAAAACTGTCTAAACGAAGTCAGGTGGAATCAGGAGAAACGATAAAGACATCCAGTAAATCTCTGGTTCAGCTGCGCATGATCGATAAGGCGTTTATAGCACTCAGGTCAAACAGTGAGGTTAAAATTGAATCTTATAGTCTGGGAGCGGCAAAAGAAGAAGACACCGGTATTTTCTCTTTATTGAGAGGTGGTTTCAGGGCTGTTACCGGCATCATCGGTAAACGTTTACGCAGTGCTTATAAGATGAGAACACCCACTGCTACTATCGGAATACGTGGAACAGATTATACCGCACGATTATGTAATCAGGATTGTAACCAGGCTTTTGGTAATTTAACCGCTGGTGGAACTATCGCCGATGGTCTTTATGTTGGTGTTAATGAAGGTGGCGTCGATTTGACTAACCAACTCGGCACACTGGGGCTTGATGAGTTGCAGTTTGGTTATGTAAAAGATGCTACAACTGCTCCGGTAGCACTGATCAGTGCGCCTGAATTTCTATATTTTAATAGTCGTGCACCCAATCCAGATGAAGAGACTGCAAGTTCCTCGGATACCGAATCGGTTGCAGAAAGTCCTGTTGTTGCATCTAGAGCAACCGTCGAACCAGATACGGCTGATTTAACGACTGATGAAACGATTAAACAGGATTTAAGGGTTGAGCAGGTTGAAATTGCCCAGGAACAAATTGAACAAAATGTAGTTATTGATCAGATAGCCGAAACTCAAAGCGGAAACTCATTTTCCCTGACAGATGGCAGCATAACTAGTAGTCGTATGGTGGTCTCCAGTTATGGAAAAGAAGGTGAAGCGGGTTCAATTTCTTCGGTTTATTCAAACCCTTTTAATTCGGCAGCAGTAACAGCCGATAATGACCTTGAACAGTTTGATAATAAATTTATTGATAACAGTAATATCGTAGGGGTTTACTCTGCAGGTTCCTCTCCTACCATTGATCTGGGGTATGACCCCAACACAGGAATAGCCTGGGGGCGTTGGGGAGCCGGTCTCACTCAATTTCAGCCTTTGAATGGTAGTACCGTTACCGAGCCAACTTATTCCAGTTTGCACTGGGTGACTAGCCCGGATCAATCTCAAAATATAGCATTGCCTAGCTCTGGCACAGCTTCTTACCAATGGGTAGGAAATACGACACCTACCGATAATCTCGGAAATACTGGCATTTTAGGTAATGCGACACTGGATGCCAATTTCACCAATATGACCGTAGATACTTCAGTTGCAGTCGGGATTAATAATCAGGTCTGGTCTGGAGCAGGAACAGATCTTGCCATTACATCAAATGGAGGGTTTTCTGGAAATCTTTCAAACGTTAATGTCAGTACAGGTAATGAAAATATAGCTGGAACAGGTAATACAGCCGGTTTCTTCACTAATAATGGAGTAGGAGCAGGCATGGGCTTCTCTCTTGAAGCAAATGTTGGCGGTACAGATACGACCGTAACCGGCACCGCCACTTTTATTAAACCTTGAGGCCAATGATCATGAATTTCGTAAAACTCCTCATACCCTCTTTTGCTTTACTACTGGTTTCTGCCTGTAATCAGCAACAATCATCACCTGATGAAAACGTTATATCTAATATTCCAGATACTTCAGTCAGTCAACAGGACGAAGGTTTTCATGTTTCAGGTGTTGCAAGTAAAGGGCCTATTCAAAATGCAACGGTAGAAATTTATGCTGTTGATAACACCGGTGTTCCTACCGGGGTAGCTTTAGCGACAGCGACAACAGATGTTAATGGTCAATGGCAGGTTAGCTTTGCAACTGCACCTACAGAAGCAACATTGATTGTAGTTTCCGGTGGTAGTTATATCGATGAAGCAGATCCGGCACCCAGCAATAAACGAACAATTACTTTAGCCCCAACAGACACTCTTAAGGGAGTCCTGTTCCCAGGGTTTACCAGTGCATCGGTAACCATATTGACAAATGCTTTGCTTGATAAATGTGTCACTGAAACAACGTCCAATAATTTTCAGGATGTATTAAATAATAACCGGAATACAGCCAAATTAGCTTTGGGCTTTGATCCTTTTACCGTTGCTGCGGCAAATCCATTATCGCCATCTACCAGTGACAGCGTTGACTCAATCGAGTACGCCATGTATCTGGGGGGTGTTGCGACCGCACTGAATAGTGCAGCTATTATTCTGGGACAACCCGTTCCTGACTATGAAATCATGATGGGCATGGTTAAAGATATGTCTGATGGTCTTCTTAATGGTAAATACCAAGGGGCATCTTTTCAGGTTTCTGTTAATGGAGTGAATACAGATTTTCCATCGAATATAGATCTAAATCTGGCAATTCAACGTTTTCGTAATAATAATTACGCGGCTTATTCTGTAACTGAAGTACAGGACATTGTTACTGTTAATGAAGCAGTATTGGCTGTTCCAGGAACTAATGTTGCACCAACAGCTGTTGATGACTCTGCAACTACTGTTAGCGGTGTAACAATCAACTTAAGCAATGTACTTGCAAATGATATTGATGCTGATGCTGATCAGCTGGTAGTTGCTTCCTTTACCCAACCATCTAATGGCACAGTGACTGAAAATGCGAGTGGAGGTTTATCCTTTGCTCCAGCATCTGGTTTTACTGGTAATACTGTTTTTACCTACATAGCTTCTGATAACCGTGGTGGTCAAGATACTGCACAGGTTGTAATTACTGTTATTGCCGCCCCGGTTGTCACTAACCCAACTCCAACTACACCAGGTGTACCTCCCACTGCGGATGCTGGTCAAGATCAAACTGTTAATGAAGACAGTGCTGTATCTATTGCAGGAACTGGTGTTGATAGTGATGGTAATGCAGTGAGTGATTTTTTATGGGAACAGGTTAGTGGTACAACAGCAACATTAAGCGGAGCTACTACATCTAATCTTTCTTTTACATCTCCAACAATAACTCAAGTTGATGTAATGGTATTTACTTTAACCACTACTGATAGTGATGGGTTGATCGGAATAGATACTGTCAGTGTGATTATACTTCCTGTCAATACTTCACCCACGGCTGAAGCTGGTGCAGTTCAGACCGTTAGCGAACTATCAGATGTTAGTTTAACGGGTAGTGGTACAGATGCGGATTCTAATGATTCCATTACTTTTCAGTGGAGTCAGATTAGCGGTGGCACTACCATAAGTTTAACGGGTGGTGATACTGCTACTGCTACTTTTACAGCCCCTGATATTCCAACGACCGAAACCTATGTATTTGCTTTGACAGTTACAGATAATGAAGGCGCTGTAGCAATAGATACTGTCAATATTGTAATAACGGCTCTAAATGATATACCGGTTGCTGATGCAGGTGTTGATCAAAGTGCGGATGAGCAAACGCCAATAACTTTAACAGGAACAGCAAGCGATACAGATGGAACCATAACCTCATTTGAATGGAGCCTGGTTAGCGATAGTCCATCAGTAACCTTAACAGATGCTAATACTGATACAGTTTCATTTACCACACCAGTCGTGCTTATAAATACTGTCGATGTATTGGTACTGCAATTGCTTGTTACTGATAATGCTGGCGCAATTCATACGGATTATGTAACTGTTATCGTTAACCCTGTACTTGTAGATCCTGTTGCAAATGCCGGTACTGATCAGACAGTTGATGAGCTTTTACAGGTGACTCTAAACGGTTCAGGAACAGATGAAGGTAGTGTTATTACCGATTTTTCCTGGAGTCAGGTTTCCCCTGTTTCTCCAATTGCTATTTTAAGTGATACAGCCATATCTAATCCTGTTTTTACAGGACCTGATATCGCTAATGATACGACTTTTACTTTTGCTTTAACCGTCACGGATACTGAAGGTGGCACTCATACAGATAATGTTGACATCAACCTTGTTTCGTTAAACTCGGGACCTTCAACGGTTGATGATATTGGTGCTGTTACTGATGAAGACTCTTCACTCCTGATTAGTGATTTACTGACGAATGATTCTGACCCAGAGTCTGATGCCTTCACGATAAATGCAGTGACTCAAGCAACTAATGGAACTGTCGTCATTGAAGCTGGAAATACTGAGGTAACCTATACACCAGCCCTTAATTTTAATGGAACAGATACTTTCACTTACACGGCTATTGATGAATTTGGTGCAATTAGTGTTACTCCAGCAACAGTAACTGTAACCGTTAACGGGGTAAATGATGACCCTGTCGCCATTGACGATAGTATGTCAACCGTCCAGGGGATTCCTGTCACGCTTACTAATGCTACTGCTAATGATACGGATCTTGAAGATAATACGCTGTTAATTTCCGGTATAACACAAGCAACTTTTGGATCGGTCGTGAATAATGGTGATGGTACAATTACCTATACACCCGACCTCGATAATGCAGATCCTGATAGTTTTGATTACACCATTGTTGATGGTTTTGGTGGCTCTGCAACTGCAACAGTTAACATTACCATTACCGCAGACTCTGATCTGGATGCTATTCCTGATACCCAGGAAGCAATTGATGGAACAGACCCTGATCTTGCGGATACTGATGGAGATGGTTTTTTCGATAATCACGAAAAAATAGCGGGTACGAGTGCTTTATTAAATACTGAAATGCCTCCGGGAACTTCCATTAGTGCAACAGAAACCGTTCCGAATAATATAATCAGTTCTGATACTACCTGGACTTTAGCCAATTCCCCTTATTGGGTGAAATCTGATGTAAGTATTAATTCAGGTATTACATTGACTATTGAAGCTGGTGTAGTCATCAAATCAAACTCTGGAGTTGATTTCTTTGTGAATGGTGGATTAGTCACGCAAGGTAATATCCCTCAACCTCAGAATGTAGTGTTTACCGCATCTTCTGATGACAGCATCAATGGTGACACTGACGGTGTTGTACTTACACCTGGTGAAGGAGCCTGGAACGGAATTGACTTCAATCAGAATAGCCAGGGTAATATTTTAAATACAGATATCAGTTATGCTAACCAATGCGTCTATGTCTATAACGCATCTTTGATACTTGATCGAATGGATATAGGTGATTGTTCTAGTTATGGTATCTATGGATATACAACTACTTCTGGTACTCACACAATAAATCTATCAAATATTAATATTTTAGATATTGATGCTAATGGTAGAAGTACCGGTTCTCATGGTTTGTATTTCTACTCAGGAGGAAATGGAACTCTTGACTTAAATATTGACAATATTGTAACGAGTAATAATGGAAACAGTGTTTCTGAATTTGGCTTATATCTCTATTCATATTATGGACATATCTCAGGATCCATAAATGACCTGACGGTGAATAATTCATCAGGTGAGGCTGTCTATATATACAATGCTGCCACATTTAATATTGATTCAGCTTTCAACAACCTGACTATCAGTAGCCCGGGTGATGATGCTGTATATGTCAATAATAATTCAACTGGAGCTACCACACCTTCTTTTGATGGAATAGTTACAATCTCTGGTGTACCTACTAATAGAACCAATATGTATTTTATTAATAGTGAGCCCGATTTTCTGTCTACTGTTGACGTTACATTAGATGGTGCAGCATATGGTCTATACCTTCGAAATTCAGATGGTAATATTCGCAATATAACCATAAACAACTCGACTCTAGCCGGTGTAAAACTGGCAAGTGCTAGTAACCCTGCAGTATTTTCTAATGTTGTACTTACTAATGCCAGCAGTCCCTATGAGTTAGAAGGTCAAAATCTAAGTCAGACTATCATTGATGGATACGACTATTCTGATCCAAGTGTAACTAGAAAGTTCATCCGGTTAACGGGTACATTATTAGAAGATATGACTCTAACTCCAGATCCTATAGGTACTGATAGTGTCTGGTATATCCCATCTAATGTCACTGTAAATGCAGGAATAACCTTAGCCATTAATGATGGTGCTGTAGTCAAATTTGCAGCAAGTACATATTTATATATTACAGGTAACTTAACCATTGGTGATCCTGATGGTCTGGGTGATGGAGCTGGTATAGGTACAAAAGCAGTACTTACTTCAATACTAGATGACAGTGTTGATGCCGGTGGAGACAGTAATGGCGATGGGACTGCGACAACGCCCGCACGAAATAACTGGGGATATATTGATTTAAGAACGGGTAGTAATCTTGCTATTGATAATGCCACTATTCGATACATGAACAGGGCTGTATATCAAAGTTCTAGTTATAATCCAGCGAGTGTCACTATCATGAATACTGATATCACTGAATTTTATGAATATGGCCTGGATTTCAATCCTGGCTCTGATATTACTTATACACTTAATACCCTGAATATTTCAAATGGAGGCAGGAATGACGGTATTCATATAGCTAACAATATTTACGTTGGAGCACCCCTTACAGTTACCATAGATTTTGATGATATTGTGGTTGATACAATAGGAGATTCTAATACATATGATCGTGGCATAGAGATCTATTTTGAAAGTTATTATGGTCATGCTATAGGCCTGACAGGTCGTATGGATAATATTACTGTGAACAATACTCAGGGTGATAATATTTTAATCCAGAATATAACAGCAGGTATTGTAGATCCGGTCTTAAGTGGTCTTACTTTAAGTAATGCATTAAATAATAGATATGGACTTCACCTTGTCGGTTTAGGAGATGGAAATACCCGACCCACGGTGGATGATAGTTTTGACACTGGTAATGTGACCAATTTAATTGGTAATGCTACTGCGGGTAGCGGTGGTTATTATGGGTTGGTTGTAAATGGAGTTAATGGGTCATACAGTCATATTACAATTGATAACACCACGATGGCATCACTTTTCATAAGTAATGGAACTGATCCATTGTCCTGGGATGATTCAACAATTAATATCAGTAATTCTCCATCTCCATGGAGTATACATACCATATTTCCTGCCTCCATAGGTGTATTGGGTACAGCTGATCTGGGTTATACCGCTGGTAGCGGGTTAACTACAACTTATGCAAAAGTGAATGGTATTCTTACCGATACAACACTTGTAGCCGATCCTTTAAATACTGGTTCCAGTGTCTGGCGCGTACCCTCAAGTATTACTATTCCAACAGGAACCACCTTAACCATTGAAGATGGTGCAATTGTGAAATTTGATGCTGCGTTTTCAATGATTGTTGAAGGTAGTCTAATTGTCGGTGATCCTGATGGTCTAGGCGATGGAGCAGGGATCGGAGCCAAAACAGTCTTTACATCCATTTATGATGATTCAGTGGGTGGCGATACAAATGGAGACGACGTGGCTACATCCCCAGGTCAAAATAACTGGAATTATATTGAGCTGAGAAACGGTAGCAGCATCGCCATGGATAATGCCATTATCAGGTATATGAATCGGGGTGTTTATCAGGCTGCAAGTTATAGTCCAGCAAGTGTTAGCATTATGAATACTGAAATCTCTGACTTTTACGAGTATGGTCTGGATTTTCTTCCCCCTTCATCAATAAGTTATACGCTTGATACGTTATATATCCATGATGGAGGCAGAAATGATGGCATTCATATTGCGAGTTATTACTATACAAATGCCCCTATAGACATCACATTGGATTTTGATGATATTGTCATAGATACCATCGGAGATGGAGGGGCGGGTGACCGTGGAATAGAAATCTATCTTGACAGTTATTATTCTCAGCCTTTTGGCCTTACCGGTCGAATGGATAACATCACGGTGAGTAATACTTCCGGTGATAATATTTTAATTCAGAATATAACAGCAGGTATAGTTGACCCGGTATTGAGTGGTCTAACTCTGAGTAATCCCTTAAATAACCGCTATGGACTTTATTTAATAGGATTAGGTGATGGAAATACCAGTCCAACAGTTGATGATAGTTTTAATCCCGGTAATGTGACCAATTTTATTGGCAATGCAACAGTTGGTAGCGGTGGTTTTTATGGCATGTTAGTAAGTGGTGTTAACGGTTCTTACAGTCATATCTCTATTGATAACACAACCGCAGCGTCCCTTTATATTAGTAATTTTAGTGATCCTACAGTGTGGGATGATGCTACGATAAATATTAGTAATTCTCCGTCACCCTGGAGTATTCACACTACATTTCCGACTTCAATTGGAATATTTGGAACAGATGACCTCGGTTATACTGCTGGAACCGGGTTATCAACTGATTATGTAAAAGTGAATGGTACTATTACAACGACTACTCTGGTTCCTGATCCATTGAATACATTCGGAACTACCGGTGTGAATAGTGTGTGGAGAGTACCTTCAAATCTTACTATTTCGGCATTAAATACGTTAACAATAAATGATGGTGCTATTCTAAAATTTGATGCTGCGTTTTCAATGATTGTTGAAGGTAGTCTAATTGTCGGTGATCCTGATGGTCTAGGCGATGGAGCAGGGATCGGAGCCAAAACAGTCTTTACATCCATTTATGATGATTCAGTGGGTGGCGATACAAATGGAGACGACGTGGCTACATCCCCAGGTCAAAATAACTGGAATTATATTGAGCTGAGAAACGGTAGCAGCATCGCCATGGATAATGCCATTATCAGGTATATGAATCGGGGTGTTTATCAGGCTGCAAGTTATAGTCCAGCAAGTGTTAGCATTATGAATACTGAAATCTCTGACTTTTACGAGTATGGTCTGGATTTTCTTCCCCCTTCATCAATAAGTTATACGCTTGATACGTTATATATCCATGATGGAGGCAGAAATGATGGCATTCATATTGCGAGTTATTACTATACAAATGCCCCTATAGACATCACATTGGATTTTGATGATATTGTCATAGATACCATCGGAGATGGAGGGGCGGGTGACCGTGGAATAGAAATCTATTTTGACAGTTATTATTCTCAGCCTTTTGGCCTTACCGGTCGAATGGATAACATTACGGTGAGTAATACTTCCGGTGATAATATTTTAATTCAGAATATAACAGCAGGTATAGTTGATCCAATCTTGAGTGGACTCACTCTGACTAATCCACTCAATGATCGATATGGACTTTATATTATTGGTGCAGGTGATGGCAATACTCGACCAACTATCGATGATAGTTTTGACCCCGGTGTAGCGACCAACTTAATCGGTGATGCAACCGCTGGTAGTGGAGGGCGCTGGGGTCTGTTGATCTCCGGTGCAGACGGTACTTACAGTGATATAACGATCAGTAATACAACTCAGGCTTCCATGTATTTTTCAGGTAATTCTAGCCCGACTTTTGGAAATAATATTACTCTGGTAGATTCTCCTTCTCCATATACCTTAGCAGGAATGAGTTTACCAGCTGGTATTTCATATACTGAAGGTGCTGGATTAAGCAATCTCTATGTTAATACTTATGGCACATTTACGAATGATGCAACCTTAAGTGCTGATCCACTTGGTACCGGTACTTCGGTTTGGTATGTTGATAATGATATTACCATTAATGCTGGTGCAACCTTGACCATTGATGCAGGTGCTGTTTTAAAGGCTGTTGATAATGTAGATATATTTGTTGACGGTACTCTGGATGTTGATCCCATCAACGCGGGTGGAAATGTGGTGATTACCGATTTCAGGGATGATAATTACAATGGTGATTCTAATAATAATGGGGTTTCAACGGGTAGTAATACAGCTAACTGGCAAGGTATTGATTTTAGAATTGGAAGTCTGGGCACGGTAAATAACCTGATAGTTGAATTTGCTGAAGTTGGCGTTCATGTACAGGATGCAGGTGACACAGGTGGTTTGAACTTTACCAATCTTGAAATTAATAATTCAGTGGATGGGCTTTATGTTTACCAGACCTCAACAACTATTAGTACAGCTCCGACTTTTGATGGTTTATCGATTAATGAATGTTCCTCTGAACATATCTACCTAAGAGCAACTAACACCACTACAGGAGCTTTGATGCAACCTATATTCAGTGGTGATTTGAGCATAACCGATGTGATTGGTAGTTATGCTCCAAATGGTATCTATAATATATATGTCGGCTCTTATGTGGTGCTTTCAGGGTTTACAATTACTGGAACACAGGAAGCAGTTGATCTTCACACAGGTACAAGCCTTACGCTTGAAAATAATATTATTCGTCAGGCAACTAATATGGGTATTAATGCAAGATCTGCTGCTGCTCCGGTCATTCAAAATAATATTATAGTAAATAATGGTATTACAGGTGCAAATGATTCTGGAATCTACGCCAATACTGGCACCAATGCTTTTATAAACAATAATATAATTAGACAAAATAGAGGAGATTATGGTGCAGGGATTATGGTGCGTGCCTCCTCACCTGTAATTCAGAATAACCTCATTATTGAAAATGAGGATATACAGAATGATATTTACGGTGGTAGTGGGATTTTTGTCTGGGATAACTCAGCACCTTCAATATTGAATAATACTATTGCAAATAATATTTCTGCAACTACTACTCAGGGTGGTGGTATACATATTGATAGTTCAAGTTCTGGTCAGGTAACCATGTTGGATAATATCATCTATGGAAATTTAGATGGAAACAGTACTGCAAAAGATGTGTATCTAAACGGATCTGTTACATTAGTTGAAAGTAATAATTTAATTGGAGTACATAATCTAGCTACACCAGATGCTACTGATATTATTGCTGTAGATCCTCAGTTTACTGATGGCTGGTATTTAGCTAACCAGAATGTATTCCCTCTAGGGCCAATCGATGCGGGTTCAGTACTTGCTGGTGAAACTGCTTTAGGTAATGGCGTAGTAATCATGTCAGCAACAACTACCCGAACTGACGGTGTCAATGAAGGAGCTGCGTCTATGATTGATATGGGATATCACTATCCTGATACTACTGCTGCTCCGACTATCAGTGCAGCAAATACAACAGTAACTCCAGCCAGTCATATTGAAACCCCCAACACAGGTGGAACAGTGGTTACTATTACACTGACTCCTAAAGATTCAGGAGATTTTGATTTAGGAGCGGGTCTTGATGTATCTGTTGCAGTAGGTGCACTTGAAGCTGATTTTCTAAGCAGCGTTAAAGATTTAGGCGATGGCACTTATCAGGTTACCTATACCATTCCTGTAGGTAGTAGCAGTGCTAATGTTTCTTTTAATGTTAACGGTGTTGATATCACAGCTACAACTGATATTTCCTGGACTTTGTAAGCTTTATCTAGATATTTGTTAATCCTGTTCCTGTATTTGTATACGGGATTGGGATAAATGAAAAATAAACGATAGAATTCTACATTGATATGTTGATCTGATATATTCTTAAATTATCTACGTAGTTCAATAGTCAAAAATACTCTTAATACTCAATTTATGAATCACACCTATCGTTTACTCTTCGATTGTCCAGACCAAATCGGACTGGTTTCAGAAGTAACCAGCTTTATATCTTTACTTTCAGGCTGGATCACCGAATCATCACAACATTCAGAAGAAGCGAATAACTGGTTTTATTCAAGAATAGAAATTAAAGCTGAATCCTTACCTTTTGGCATAGAAGGTTTCAGGCAATCTTTTTCACCGCTGGCTGAAAAGTTTTCCATGAACTGGTCTATTGTGGATAGTGATCAGCCTAAAAAGGTAGCTATTTTTGCAAGCAAAGCTTCTCATTGCCTGTCTGATTTGCTTGATCGCTGGAGAAGTGGAGATTTACCCTGTGAGATTAGTTGTGTGATTGCGAATCATCAGGAGTTAGGTCGTCAAGTTGAGTGTTGTGATATTCCTTTCCACTGTGTTCCTGTCGATAAACAGAATAAGGCGCAGGCTTTTACACAAATGCAGTCCCTTATTGAAGGATATGATGTTGAAACCATCGTATTAGCCAGATATATGCAAATATTGCCTGAAGATTTTTGCCAGCGTCATAAACATCAGGTGATAAATATTCACCACAGTTTTCTGCCTTCATTTATCGGGGCAAAGCCTTATCATCAGGCTTTTGACCGTGGCGTGAAACTAATTGGTGCTACCTGCCATTATGTTACTACCGATCTTGATGAAGGGCCAATCATTGACCAGGATATTCAACGGGTTAATCATTCTGACAAGGTAGAAGATTTAGTTCGGTTAGGTAAAGATATCGAGAAACAGGTCTTGGCAAGAGGCCTTCGGTATCACCTGGAAGATAGAATTATGGTAGATGGTAATAAAACCATTATCTTTTGATATCACTTAAAAAATAAATTGATCTAGAGCAGATAATATCTTTTTTGGGGTTCATTTTTTCAAACTGGCTAGTAGAGTAGAAGCACAAATATAATTACAGGTGAATCTATGGAAACTGAAAGACGTAAATCGCCTAGAAGTTTAATGGATGAACACAAAGAATCTCACAGAGTTCATCATTTTTTACTCAAAGTAGGGCTTGTTTATGCCGCAATATCAATGGCTCTATTTTTTGTATTTGCATCTCTACTTTCTCAGCATGCCTATGATGATATGTCTAATGACGAAATCAATCATATTTCTGAGATGGTATTCGAATCCATGTACACAGCCATGTTGGCAGGACAGGACCGTGCTGGAATAGCAGCTGCTGCAAAACGTATGGATGAGACTGGCCCCGGTATGCAAACCTCTGTAATTCGAGGAGAAGTAGTTGCTGAATTATTTGGTGAAGATGAACTTGATAAAATGCGTCGTCTAAATGATCTGGCAATTTTTGATGTGTTTAAAACAGGTCAGGAAAAAGTTATTCAGGGAGACATGGGTATCCGTTATTTGTATCCGGCCCACTTTCGGCAACAGTGTCTACAGTGTCATTTAAATTCCAAACCAGATCAGGTTGCGGGTGTCATTGAAATCAATTATCCAATTACTAACCTGAAAGTGTCTACCAGTTATGTCGAATTGCTTATGCTTGCTTATTTTGGCAGTAGTTTTATCGTACTAATTGTATTTTTAAGCTGGAGCTTTCGACGCAAATAAAATCCAATTTATCCACATAGTCCGGTAATAAATTGAGCTACTTCTTTTGATGCATGATTAAGATTATCACTTTCTGTAACAGCAGATTTTTTAAACGGAATAAAGCTATGATCTCCATCTGTCATCCAGCTAAATTGAATTTTATCTGGTAGCTTATACCCAGAAATCTCTGTTTTAGTTCCAAATCTATCGCGTTCCCCCTGACATATTAGGCAGGGTGTTTGTAATTGATATAAATGTTCGGTACGTAACTTGTCGGGTTTTCCTGGTGGATGAAAAGGATAGCCCAGGCAGATCAAACCTTTTATCAGGGCTTCACTGTCACTTAACATACTGGCTATTCTGCCTCCCATAGATTTTCCACCTATAAATACTCTTTCGGCTCCATCTTCAGTTTGTTGATGAATTATTTTTTTAAAGCTTTCAATCAGTTTTTCTGCACGATCCGGTGGCCTTTTCTTACCAGACTTTATGATGCTATCCATATAAGGGAAGTTAAAACGTACCACATTGAAACCGCCATCTAACTGAACTTGATTGGCTATATTCTCAGCCATTTTTTGCATGAATATAGAATTAATGTCTGATCCTGAACCATGCGTCAGAATTAAGCGTGTACGGGCATTTGCTGCACCATTTATTATCATTTTACTCACCTGAATATAAAATATTACTCATTAATAATTATTTAAGTTGGACATAATTAATTTCATTTAAGAGAGATTATTCTGAAGTGTATAACTTAGTATAAACACCTTTTATTTAGCCATAAGCTGGCATACAATCGCCTAAAACATAGACTTTTCTTATAAATCTAATTTGTCATTAAAGTCATCTAAATTTTCTAATAGGAAAATTTTAAATAATCACTTCATCTAAGGAGAAAATAATGAAAAACAAGCTGATCTCCAGTTTATGTTTGTCTGCATTCTGTGTCTTTTCTGGCAGTGCAATGGCAAAAACACTGGTTTATTGTTCCGAAGCAAGCCCTGAAGGATTTAATCCCTCACTCTATACTTCTGGTACAACTTTTGATGCCAGTTCACGTGCTATATTCGATTCACTTGTTGGCTTCGAACGTGGAACGACTAAAGTAGTGCCTGGACTTGCTGAATCCTGGGATATTTCCAGTGATGGTAAAACCTATACTTTCCATCTGCGTCATGGCGTTAAATTTCATACCACCAAGGGTTTTAAGCCAAGTCGTGATTTTAATGCGAATGATGTGCTTTACAGTTTTAATCGTCAATGGAAGAAAGATCATCCAGATCATAAACTTTCAGGCGGATCTTATGAGTACTTCAATGGCATGGATATGCCGAAATTATTGAAAAGCATTAAAAAAACCGATGACTACACGGTAGTTTTCACATTGAATGAGCCTGAAGCTCCATTTATAGCCAATATGGCAATGGACTTTGCATCGATTCTGTCGGCTGAATATTCCAGGAAAATGAATAAAGCTGGTACGCCAGACAAAATTGATCAAAATCCTGTTGGAACTGGACCGTTTCAATTAGTGCATTATCAAAAAGATGCTGTTATCCGTTATAAAGCTAACGCTGGTTACTGGGCTGGAAAAGCACCTATCGATAAGCTTATTTTCTCGATCACTCCCGATGCGGCTGTTCGTTATGCCAAGTTAAAAGCAGGGGAGTGTCACGTTATGCCTTATCCCAATCCTGCCGATATTGCTGGCATGAAAAAAGATAAATCCGTTCAACTACTTGAACAGGAAGGTCTTAACGTGGGTTACCTTGCTTACAACACTGAGAAGAAACCATATGATAACAAACTGGTTCGTCAAGCGATGAATATGTCGATTAATAAGGAAGCCATTATCGATGCTATTTATCTTGGTGCTGGTGTTGCGGCTAAAAACCCTATTCCTCCAACCATGTGGTCATATAACGATGCCATAATTGATGATGAATATAATCCAGCCAAAGCCAAAGCTCTATTAGCTAAAGCCGGGTATCCAAATGGCTTTGAAACTGACCTCTGGGCTATGCCGGTACAACGTCCTTATAACCCTAACGCAAGACGTATGGCAGAAATGATGCAGGCTGATTTTGCTAAAGTTGGAGTCAAAGCAAAAATTGTTACTTACGAATGGGGCGAGTACCTGAAGCGTGGTAAAAAAGGTGAACACATGACGACTTTATTAGGTTGGACCGGTGATAATGGTGACCCTGATAACTTCCTGTATGTGTTACTGAGTTGCGCAGCTTCTAAAGGAGCCAACAGAGCTCGCTGGTGTCACGAACCTTTTGATGATCTTCTTAAGAAAGCTAAATTAACCACTGATATTGCAGAGCGCACCAGATTGTATAAGGAAGCTCAGGTTATTTTCAAAGAAGAAGCTCCATGGTTTACCATTGCTCACTCAAAAGTTTCCATGCCAATGAGTAACCGCGTTGTTGATTATAAAATCGATCCTTTTGGTGGACATGTTTTCTACGGTGTAGATCTAAAATAAATCGATTTTATTTATAGCTAAAGCTGAACTGCCAGGCTGATTAATGCAGCCTGGCAACAATTAATCCATTCCGATGTTTCGTTTCCTGCTTACACGCGTTTCTCTCATAATTCCTACTTTCATAGGCGTAACTCTGTTGAGTTTTTCATTAATTCGACTGGTTCCGGGTGATCCTATTGAATTACTGGCGGGTGAACGAGGTATTGATCCAGTTCGACATGCAGCTTTAAGAGCTCAGCTTGGACTTGATAAACCCTTACTTGAACAGTACTGGATATATATTCAAAACGTACTTCAAGGTGACCTTGGCAACTCTATCGTCACTAAATCTTCTGTCGTGGGTGAGTTTTTAACCTTATTTCCGGCAACCATAGAATTATCTGTTTTTGCTATATTTCTGGCATTAGTGATTGGTTTACCAATAGGAATACTGGCTGCGGTCAAACGAGGCTCTTTGTTTGATAATGCGACGATGGGGCTTTCCCTTGTTGGTTACTCCATGCCCATTTTCTGGTGGGCTTTACTACTAATTTTATTCTTCTCGGTGAATCTGGGATGGACACCTGTTTCCGGTCGAATATCTGTACTTTTTTATGTGGAACCAGTGACTGGTTTTTTATTAATTGATTCACTTCTATCTGATGAGGTTGGTGCGTTTCAGTCAGCCTTAAGTCATTTGATTTTACCTGCTATAGCTCTAGGCACAATTCCCCTTGCAGTTATAGCCAGAATGACACGATCTTCTATGCTTGAAGTTTTGGGTGAAGATTATGTTCGCACTGCGCGGGCCAAAGGTCTAACACCGTGGCGAGTTATTATCGTGCATGCTTTACGCAATGCTCTCATTCCCGTAGTTACGGTCATAGGATTACAGGTGGGTGTTTTATTTGCCGGTGCAATTTTAACAGAAACTATTTTCGCCTGGCCTGGCGTCGGTAAGTGGTTAATTGAATCGGTGCAACGTCGTGATTATCCGGTATTACAGGGTGGTGTGTTATTGATAGCATCGGTAGTCATGATCATTAATTTACTAGTCGACCTGTTGTATGGCTTTATTAACCCGAGGATCCGTCGCTAGTGGAGACTTCTGTTTTACAAAAATCTACCAAATTACGTCATCCTCTGTTTGAAATTTGGGATGCTTTTAGAGCCAATCGTGGTGCTTATGTAGGTCTTATTGTTATCGGCATCATTGCCCTATCGGCCATCTTTGCAACATATGTTGCTCCTCATCAACCTGCTGAGCAATATCGAGATGCTTTTCTGGTACCACCAGTATGGATAGAAGGTGGCACTTCAAAATATATATTGGGAACTGACGATATTGGGCGAGACATATTATCTCGCATTATTTATGGTGCTCAGGTGTCTTTATCGACCGGAGCCATGGTTGTTCTATCATCATTATTAGCCGGTATATTGCTAGGTCTTATATCAGCATTTAATCAGGGCGTGATTGATATTGCCATTATGCGCCTGATGGATGTCATGTTGGCTTTACCCAGTTTATTGATGGCCATTGTTATTGTCGCTATTCTTGGGCCAAGCCTGGTGAATGCAGCGATGGCGGTAATTATTGTTCAACTTCCACACTTTGTACGTCTTACCCGAGCTGCTGCTTTAGCTGAGTTGGGCAAAGATTATGTGGTGGCTTCTACTGTTGCTGGAGCAGGGGTGTTACGACTGATGTGGATTACCGTATTACCCAACTGTATGGCCCCTTTAATCGTTCAAGCTACTCTGGGTTTTTCCAGTGCGATTCTGGATCTGGCAGCACTTGGTTTTTTGGGGATGGGAGCTCAGCCCCCAACACCTGAATGGGGAACCATGTTATCCAGTGCTTTACAGTTTATCCAACGTGCCTGGTGGGTTGTTACTTTTCCTGGTCTGGCCATATTAATCGTAGTACTTGCTTTTAATCTGATGGGAGACGGTTTACGCGATGCTCTCGATCCTAAACTTAAATCCTGAGTATATTTAACTCATGGCCTTATTAGAAATAGAAAACCTGAGTGTTCAGTTTGGTGATTACACGGCTGTTGACAGCCTGTCTATAAAGCTTGATTCTGGCGATGTTCTGGGAATTGTAGGAGAGTCAGGCTCTGGAAAAAGTGTTTCAATGCTCGCCTTGATGGGCTTAATTGCTTACCCGGGAGTCATTACCGCTGATAAACTTTTGTTTGATGGACATGATTTATTAAGCTTGAAGCCAAAGCAACAGAGAAAAATTATTGGCAAAGATATCGCTATGATTTTTCAGGAACCAATGACCAGTCTTAACCCCTGTTACACGGCTGAATATCAGATTGTTGAAGCGTTAAAAGTGCATGTTGGTGGTAGTAAAAAAGAATTACTTGAACGTGCAGAAATGTTACTTGATCAGGTGGGTATTCCTGACCCTAAGCGACGAATGAAGTCTTACCCTCATCAGCTATCAGGAGGCATGAATCAGCGCGTCATGATTGCAATGGCTATAGCCTGTAATCCTAAATTATTGATTGCCGATGAACCTACCACAGCACTGGACGTAACTATTCAAGCTCAGATACTTGATTTGCTGCTTAGCCTGCAACAGGAACGTGATATGGCTCTGGTGCTAATTACTCATGATATGGGCGTCATTGCTGAAACGGCACATAGAGTTAATGTGATGTATGCAGGGCAGAAAGTAGAATCTCAGGATGTTTCTGATTTATTTCACAGTCCACGTCACCCTTATACACGCGCGTTGCTTGAAGCATTGCCTGAACGCAGTAAAGGCATGCGACGTTTACCCACTATTTCTGGAGTTGTTCCCGGGCCTTATGATCATATTACGGGTTGTTTATTTCATCCCCGTTGTAAATCTGCCAGGGAACGCTGTGCAAGCGAAGCAGTAAACTGGGATGAAAAGCTGAATGTTCGTTGTTTTTATCCGGAGTTAGGCAATGACTGAAGCCGACAACAATAATAAACTGGTTGCTGTAGGTCATAACCTTAAAAAGTATTACTCGGTTAAACCTTCTGCATTTTCCAAACATATCGATTTAAAAGCGCTTGATGGAGTGAGTTTTGAATTACGCGCGGGTAAAACGCTTGCTGTAGTGGGTGAGTCCGGTTGCGGAAAATCTACACTGGCCCGATTATTAACTTTCATTGAGGAACGAACAGAAGGAGAGCTCAGTCTTAATGGGCAGAATGTTGATCAATCAAATAAAAGTCAAATCAAACAGCTAAGAAAATCTGTTCAAATGATTTTTCAGGATCCTTATGGATCTCTAAACCCTCGTAAAAATGTCGGTTCAATCTTAAGTGAATCTTTGAAAATCAATACTTCTTTGAATGCTAAAGAACGCAACGATCTTGTTGTAACCATGTTAGAGAAAGTTGGATTACGAGCAGAACATGTTGGTCGATATCCACATATGTTTTCAGGTGGGCAACGTCAACGTATCGCTATTGCCAGAGCACTGATGTTAAAGCCAACTTTAGTGGTTGCAGATGAACCTGTTTCTGCACTGGATATTTCTATTCAGGCTCAGGTTCTTAACCTGCTTATGGACTTACAGGATGAGTTAAATACCGCCTACGTCTTCATTTCTCATGGATTAAGTGTGGTAGAACATATCGCTGATGATGTTATGGTTATGTATCTTGGAAGACCTGTAGAACAAGGTTCACGGGATGCTATTTTTAGTTCACCTCAACATCCATATACTCAGGCACTGCTTGCCAGCACACCATTTGTTGATCCTGATAAACGTGCTAAACGAGTTTCTTTGAAAGGAGAGTTGCCATCACCATTAGATCCTCCTACAGGTTGTGCATTTCATCAGCGATGTCCCTATGTGATGGATCAATGTAAAGTATCACGCCCCGAATTAAAATCATTTCAAGATAGATTGATTGCTTGTTTTAAAGTCGATTAAGTTTAATTAAGAGTTTTTGCAGGAGAAATTTAATGCTAATTGGTGTCCCGAAAGAGATAAAAAATAATGAATTCCGGGTTGGTTTAACTCCGGGTAGTGTACGAGAAGTTATATCTCATGGTCATCAGGTACTGGTTGAAACCGGTGCTGGTCTGGGTATAGGTAAAACAGATGACGATTACATAGCGGTAGGAGCAACTATTGCTCAAACTGCAGCCGATGTATTTAAAAAGGCTGAGATGGTTATCAAGGTTAAGGAACCTCAGGCAGTAGAGAGAGCAATGCTGCGACCTGATCAGATACTGTTTACCTATCTTCACCTTGCCCCAGACCCTGATCAAACTAAAGATCTTGTGGAAAGTGGTGCTATTTGCATTGCTTATGAAACCGTTACATCAGCTAAAGGTGGACTACCTTTACTTGCTCCTATGTCAGAAGTAGCTGGGCGTATGTCTATTCAGGCAGGTGCTCATTGCCTGGAAAAATCACAGGGTGGTAAGGGAAAGTTATTGGGTGGAGTACCTGGTGTAGCTCCAGCTAAAGTTGTAATTATTGGTGGCGGAGTAGTTGGACGACATGCTGCAGATATGGCAATAGGTCTTGGAGCTGACGTATGGGTTCTGGATCGTTCCAATGAAGTACTAAAAAGCCTGTGGGAACACTTTGGTCGTTCAGTAAACACTATTTATTCAACACATGACTCACTGGAACAACATGTATTAACAGCTGACCTGGTTGTTGGTAGTGTGTTAATTCCTGGTGCGGCTGCACCCAAGCTGGTGACTGCTGACATGATTGCTAAAATGGAAGCTGGAACTGTACTGGTCGATGTTGCTATAGATCAGGGAGGCTGTTTTGAAACATCACATGCGACAACTCATGCAGATCCTACTTTCGTTGTTGATGATGTAATCCACTATTGTGTAGCCAATATGCCAGGTGCTGTCGCACAGACATCAACTTTTGCATTGAATAATGCTACCTTACCCTATGTGCTTGAAATATCGGCTAAAGGTGCCGAACAGGCAATGATAGAAAATTCTCACTTACGCCGTGGTTTGAATGTTTACAAAGGTAAAGTGACTATAAAAGAAGTGGCTTCTATCCAGGGTTACAAATATCACAGTGCTAAAAAGGTTCTCGGAATAAAATAAATGAAGCTTGATAATCATCTTGATCCGGATGACTGGAATAAGCTGGCAGATTATCTGGCTGAGTTTACCGCTGAGGAAATTCGTGAATTATCAAGAAGTCTTAAATCTAATGTCTGGCGTCCAGTTCCTGAAGATTTGAAGCGATCATTTTTTGAACAATCTCTGCCTTTAGATGAATCTAATCTGGATACCATCACCAGTGAATACAGGTCGAGCATAAGACCGTATAGAAATGGAAACACACATTCCCGTTTTTTTGGATGGGTACAGGGAACTGGCACCGTTCCCGCTTTAATGGCTGATATTGCTATCAGTGCCATGAATTCAAATTGTGGTAGCAGGGATCATGGTGCTATTTACATTGAACGTTTAGTTGTCGACTGGTGCAAACAGATATTTGGTTTTCCAAAGAGTGCTGCCGGCCTGTTAACCTCTGGAACGTCTGCTTCAACCCACCTTGCGTTACAGGTCGCTATTTTCAAAAAGCTCGGGCTTGATCAAAAGAAAAAAGGTTTTTTCGGTGTGGGAAAACCGCTTCGTTGTTATACCTCTCGTGAAGGTCATAGCTCAATTATTAAAGCCATACAAACCAGCGGTATTGGTTCTGATAACTTGATTGTAATTGAAACAGATGAAAATAATCAGATTCTGACTGCTGAACTTGAAACTCAGATAAAAAAGGACTTACAGCTGGGTTATGTGCCTTTTATGGTGATAGCAACTGCAGGAACTGTCAATACGGGTGCTTTTGATGATTTTAATATGATCAGAGAACTATGTGATAAATATGATTGCTGGATGCATATTGATGGCGCTTTCGGTGCCTGGTTGAAAATAGCCGATGATCCTTACAAAAAATTAACTACAGGCTTAGGTCAGGCCGATTCTATAGCGTTTGATTTTCACAAACTGATGTACGTGCAGTATGAATGTGGAAGTCTCATCTGCAGGGATGGAGCTTTTCAGCAGCAGGTATTTTCTATACGCCCTAATTATCTGGCTCCACATGGTCTGGCACTGGCCGGTGGTGACCCCTGGTTCTGTGATTTTGGGCTTGAACTTTCTCGTTCATTCAGGGCATTAAAGGTCTGGTTTACTTTTAAAACTTACGGATTAAAAAAACTTGGTTTTGCAGTTAGTGAAAATTGTCGACTTGCCGCTTTACTGGCTGAATTGATTGATCAATCAGATCACTTCGAATTGATGAACAAACCTGTTTCAACTATAGTGACTTTTAAACTTAAAAATGAATTAAACAGGGATAGAAATAATAAAATTTGTGAACAAATAGTTACTCAGTTACAACTTTCTGGTGAAGCGGTGTTTTCTTTAACTCTTCAGCAGGATTATCGGGTTATCAGAGCCGCTGTTATAAACCACCGGACTCGTGAGGAAGATATCAAATATGTAGTTGATCGATTAAATCAGCTGGCTATTGAACATTTAAATACTTAATCTTCGAGTATTCTGGTCGGGCTGACTATTCTCCCAGGCATGATCAAAAAACTCCATTTTTGTTTTAACGTGTAAGCGATCATTTTTAATTAAACTACCTTCGTATCTATCAGGATTGTTGATTTGACAGATCGTGTGATTATCAGCAATCAACCAGCTTTCTGAAAAGCGTAATAGTTCAGCTGTAACTGGCACTTTAATCTGAATGGAAGAAGGAATACGTTGAGCAAGTGTAATCAAACAATGACCATCTAATGATATTGATTGTGTTTTGACAACTAATACTCGTATGTGGGAATGCTGGTTTTTCCTGGCCAGAGAAGACATAGCATCGCAAATCTCCCTGTGATTATATAACAGAGGTTCAAGTTGCTGACTGAATATGGCAATACTCTGTTGTGCAGACTGAATAACTTCATGCACCGCATCACTGCAATCCTGTTTATTAAGTAAAGTAGTTACTGAAGTATTCGTCATAAGTCATTGTATTATAGGTTAATTATCAAGTCTATTACTTGATGTTGAGTTAAATCCATAGTGGAATTATTTTAATAATATTGTCACAATATCATCATATTATCTGTATAAACCTGTAAATCAATAGAGAGGATTAATAATGACCATCCGTGTAGGCATAAATGGCTTTGGCCGTATGGGTAAATTAGGTTTAAGAGCTGGGTGGGGAAGGGCTGGCCTCGATTTTGCTCATATTAATGAAATAAAGGGAGATGCTGCCTGTCATGCACATTTATTAGAATTTGATTCTATCCAGGGGCATTGGGATCAGAATATATTTTTTGATGATAAAAGTATTTCCGTTCAGGGCAATACAATGGGCTTTAGTGATCATTTCTTCCCGCAGGAAGTTAACTGGGGCGATAAAGGTATTGATCTTTTAATCGACTGCTCCGGTCATTTTAAAACGAAGGAATCTCTCCAGCCATACTTTGATCAGGGGATAAAAAAAATACTGGTTTCTGCACCTGTGCCTGACCCGGCGATAAATATTGTTTACGGTGTTAATCACCATTTATATGATCCTGATACTCACGACATTATAACGGCTGCATCCTGCACCACAAATTGTCTTGCTCCCGTTATTCAGGTGATGAATCAGGAAATCGGTATTAAACATGGTTTGATGACTACTATCCATGACATCACCAATACCCAGACTATTGTTGATAAAGGGCATAAGGATTTACGACGGGCAAGAGCCTGTGGTCAATCATTAATTCCTACATCCACCGGTTCCGCTAAAGCCATCACCAAAATATTTCCTGAGCTTGAAGGGAAGTTAAACGGTCTTGCAGTACGCGTCCCGTTACTTAATGCATCATTGGTTGATTTTGTGTTTGAGGCTAAAAATAAAACCTCGGTTAAAGAAGTTAACTCGGTGCTGAAAATGGCTTCAAAAAACGAGTTAAAAGGTATTTTAGGTTTTGAAGAGCGCCCGCTAGTGTCTGTGGATTATACCGGTGATAAACGTTCTTCTATTATTGATGCACTATCGACAATGGTAGTTGATGATACACAGGTGAAAGTACTTGCCTGGTATGATAATGAATGGGGTTATGTGAACAGAATGATGGATATAGCTCAAATGATAGCCAGTAAAATGTAACATGCAGGCTGGTTTAAGAAATTACCTGGTAATAACAGCTGGTTACTGGGGCTTTACCATTACCGATGGTGCTATTCGCATGCTGGTTGTGCTGTATTTTCATCAGCTTGGCTACAGCCCTCTGCAACTTGCCATGTTGTTTTTATTTTATGAATTTTTTGGTGTAGTTACCAACCTTGTCGGAGGCTGGTTAGGTGCTCGTATCGGTTTAAACAGAACCATGTTTATCGGTATGGGCTTGCAGGTCATTGCTTTAAGCATGTTAACGGTTCCAGATGCCGTGCTAACGGTAACTTATGTGATGCTGGCTCAGGCAATATCGGGCATAGCCAAAGATTTAAACAAAATGAGTGCCAAAGCCAGCGTCAAATTGATGCTGCCTTCGACTGACAATAAAACTGAGAATCAGATCAATAAACAACTTTTTAAATGGGTTGCTGTATTAACGGGTTCTAAAAACTCATTAAAAGGAGCTGGTTTTTTTATTGGTGCAGCGTTGTTATCAATCGTAGGATTTCGTTTTGCTCTTTTGATATTAGCTGGCTGTTTACTGTTGGTTTTGATTATCACATTTTTGATGTTAAGCGGTGAAATTGGGAAAACAAGTTATAAACCCAAGTTCAAACAACTTTTTTCTAATACGCCTGAAATTAACTGGCTTTCAGCAGCACGTTTCTTTCTTTTTGGATCGAGAGATGTCTGGTTTGTAGTCGGCTTACCTGTTTTCCTGGGTTCCGTACTTGGGTGGGAACATACTGAAGTAGGGGCTTTCATGGCATTATGGATTATTGCCTATGGACTGGTACAGGCTTTATCACCGAAGTTATTACGCAGGTCTCATCAAAATCATGGTCCTGATGGTAGAACTTCAAAGCGATGGGTATTCTTGTTAGCCTTTATTCCTGCTGGTATTGCTATTGCATTACAGCTTTCGATAAACCCATCACTGGTAGTCATTCTTGGTCTGGCACTATTTGGTGTTGTTTTTGCCATTAATTCTGCTGTGCATTCCTTCCTGATTCTGGCTTTTTCAGACCACGACAAGGTTTCTCTGAATGTTGGTTTTTATTATATGGCTAATGCGGGAGGGCGTTTGACCGGGACTATCTTTTCCGGGCTTGCTTATCAAATGTGGGGGCTGGTGGGGTGTTTGTGGATATCCTCATTGTTTGTATTTATTGCTGGGTTGTTGACAATACCTTTAGCTACGAATACTAAATAGTGTGGCTATTTTAGGAATGGTGCGCACGGCGCACCCTACATTATAGATCAAGCAAACGTAGGGTGCGCCGTGCGCACCATCATATAAATATTTATTTAACAAATGCTGTTTCATCAGCTTTAATTCTATCATCCTCAGGAAATTTTCCTTCTACGGTGAACAAAATTTCTTCAGCTATATCGGTAAGATGGTCACCGATTCTTTCCATATCTCTCGCGATAAAAGACAGGTGCGTGCAGGAACTTGAAAGTTTGGCATTGTTTGCATTGATAATTAACAGCTCTCTGAAAATTTTGGTGAAGAGTTCATCAATCTGTTCATCCTGTTGACGAACAAGTTCTGATTTAACAGCATCCTGTTCGGTAAAAGCTTCAATCACTTCTTCAAGCATGGTGATGACAGCATGGCCCATATCAATGACGCGTTGCTCTTCACCGGTAATATCCAGTTGATCCAGTGTCATGGAATGATTAGCGATATTGGTAGCATAATCCCCAATACGTTCTAGATCTTTTGCAATTCTTAAAGCCGCTATTAACTGCCTGCAGTCAGTAGCCACCGGCTGATGTAAAACAATTGATTTTATAATCTGGTCATCAATGATTCGTTCACTGGCATTGATCAGTGTATCGGCGGCTACAGTATCTGAAGCTGAATCCTGATCACGTGAAGAAAATGCCTGAATACTATCTGAAAGTTCTTTACAGACCATTTCTGCCATCAGGATTACTTTATGTCGAACCTGTTGAAGGTCATTATCGAATGACTTGTTAATGTGATTTGACATGTGGTACTCCAGAAAAAATAATTTAGATAGTATTAGTCTGCAAGAGATAAAGTCATATGTATATGCTCTATATCAGCTTCTATAAAAACTTCAGAGTCACAAATAAAGCCATATTTCTGATAAAAAGCTATTGCGCTTATTTGTGCGTTTAACCTTAAAGACGGTATATGATTCTGGCGTGCATAATTTATGAAATAAGACAACATTTCAGCACCAATGCCCAGATGTCGATAAGCTTTTAATACGCACATTCTGCCGATGTAATTGGTGGGTAATAATCGAGCAGTACCGATTACTTCTCCATCTAAGTTCAGCGCTTTAACATGAGAGCATTCGGCATCTTTACCATCAATTTCAATGTCACGAGGCACCTGTTGTTCTTCCACAAAAACCTGTGTACGTACATTAATTAACTGTACCTGGTCAGAATTCCAGTGAGCCTTTTGGATAATGAATTTATTCGCCATCTAATACAGGTATCAATGCTTTGGTATTAATTAAGATCAGCAATAAGCTAACTGCTGATTTAGATAAGATATCATAATAATCAGATACTGAAATCAGGTATTGATTGCACAGTGTTTTACAAAAATCCAGGTTAACTTCGGTAAATTCCAGTTTGAATAGCTGCCCATTGTGATACACACGTAATTCATTTCCTGTTTGAAAATAAAATAACTTTGAATCAGGATGTTTCTGCCAAAGTATTTTGGATGCCTGTTGTATTGTTTTACACTGGATACTTTCAACATCATCCGATAACGTGCTATCAGATACTAATTTGCCAACAATATCAGGCCAAAGCTCAACCGATTGATCGAGTAACTTATAAACCATTGATTTAAAATGGAGTATATCATCCACTTTAATTTCAGCAGGGTTTCTATGTTTATCCAGTGGAATATCAAAATAACGCTCATCCGTTAATTTGTTATCACTCGCTTCCAGTAAAAAACTGTCCATAATATCGCTGACAGCAGGAGCTCTGAACCCAACTGAATAAGTCATGCAACCATCGCCGACTGCAACTCCGTGATGAGCAAGTTTAGGTGGTAGGTAAAGAATATCTCCAGGTTCAAGAATCCACTGCTGATCGGGTTCAAACTGTTTTAGAATAGCCAGTTCTATATCTGGAATTAGCTGTGGCTTATCGCTTATATTATTTTCAATTGACCAGTTTCTTTTCCCATTCGTCTGGATTAAAAACACATCATATTCATCGAGATGTGGGCCAACAGATCCATGTTCAGGTGCATAGGAAATCATCAGATCATCTATTCGCCATTTTGGAATAAAGTTAAAGCAGTCAACCAGTTCCTGGAGTTCAGGGATCCATTTTTCACACTCAGAAACCAGAAGAGAATAGTGTGTTAAAGGTAAGCTGGTAAAAGTTTTTACATCGAAAGGTCCATAACTCAATTGCCAGGGCTCTTCAGCATCTTTTTCAATGATAAGACGACTGTGAACACCTTCTTCACAGGCAAGACCTGCAAGTTCCTCGGGGGAAATAACTGTTTTAAAACCAGGCAGGCCCTGACGAATTAACATTGGCTTTTTCTGCCAGTAATTGGCCAGAAAATCATCGATATCAAAGTTATTTAATTGCAGCATGAGAACCTATTTTATATTTCTCACCACGAAGAACACGAAGAGTACGAAGAACTAAAAGAGAATTAATGGTTTTATCCGTTATCAAAATACAACGCTTAAAACCTTAACTTTTCTTTTTAACTTCGTGCTCTTCGTGAGCTTCGTGGTGCATATTTCTATAGTTTAATATTTAGAGCCTGTTCTTTAGCGTTGCCGATATAAGTATCAGGCGTTAACTGCATTAACTGCTGTTTTGCCTGATCGGGTATTTCAAGACCTTCTACAAACTGCTGCATGATTTGCTGGTTAACACGTTGACCACGGGTTAACTCTTTAAGTTTTTCATACGGCTTTTCAATCCCGTATCGACGCATAACTGTTTGAATGGGTTCTGCCAGAACTTCCCAGTTACTATCCAGGTCTGCAGCTATAACGCCTCGATTGACTTCCAGTTTACTGATGCCTCGCTTTAAAGAATCCAGTGCAATAAAAACATGCCCGAAACCAACACCCAGGTTACGTAAAATGGTTGAATCCGTCAGGTCTCGTTGCCAGCGGGAGATTGGTAGTTTTTGGGAAAGGTGAGTCATAATGGCATTGGCTATGCCCAGGTTACCTTCTGCATTTTCAAAGTCGATAGGATTGACCTTGTGTGGCATGGTAGAAGAGCCGACTTCGCCAGCGATTGTTTTCTGCTTGAAATAACCGATGGAGATATAACTCCAGATATCACGAGAAAAATCGATCAGTATGGTATTGCTGCGAGCAACGGCATCGAACAATTCTGCAATATAATCATGAGGTTCAATCTGAATCGTGTAAGGGTTAAATGTAATACCTAAAGATTCTACAAATGATTGAGAAAACTCTGCCCAGTTTATATCGGGATATGCACTGAAGTGAGCATTATAGTTACCTACCGCACCATTTGTTTTGCCCATAATTTCGATAGATGATATCTGCTTTAACTGGCGCTGAAGGCGATAAGCCACGTTGGCCATTTCTTTACCCAGTGTAGAAGGAGAGGCAGGTTGACCGTGAGTACGACATAAAATTGAGACATCAGCATTATCAAGTGCTAGCTGCTCAATTTGCGCTGTTAAAGCGCTTAATTCATCGATTAAAGATTTACGTCCTGCTTTCAACATTAGAGCATGAGACAGGTTATTAATATCTTCTGAGGTACAGGCAAAATGAATAAATTCATTAATTGCCATTAATTCACCGCTATCAGAAATCTTTTCTTTCAGAAAGTACTCAACTGCTTTTACATCGTGGTTGGTGGTACTTTCAATTTCTTTAACTCGTAAAGCATCCTGTTCAGAAAAATCAGCAATGATTTTTTCTAACAAATTATTGGCTTCACCAGATAACTCGGGAACTTCAATAACCTGGGGCTGTTGAGATAGTGCCTGTAACCAACGGACTTCTACTAAAACGCGATGGTAGATCAAACCATATTCACTAAAAATGGCACGAAGCTGTTTTGTTTTTCGGCCGTAACGACCATCCACAGGAGAAACTGCAGTTAACGATGATAAATCCATAGAAATAAAAGATAATAAATGAAAAGGGTATTTTACATTATTCCGGCTAAGAGCATACTGGAATGACGATGATAAAGAGTTCATTTTAAATCAGGTTAACAACTGAGTGGATAAGTGCTGCAATTGTCATTATTTTTTTATAAATTTTAGGAACTTCTTAGCTATATAAATTTGCTCTATATTAATATCTAAAAATAAAGTTACGGCTTGTATAGACTCTGAATGTTGGTAATGGCAAACTCAGCTTTATGTATAAAATAGTCCAATTATTTTTAATTTTATGTATCGCTTTAACATTTAATACGGTTCAGGCAAAACGAATCCTGCCATATCCATCCGGTGAAATAAGCGGAGAGCAAATAGCAGAACAAGTTTATGCTGTTGCTCATGGCAGTCTGGTTAAAAATGCTGCCAGTAAAAAACATAAAAAAGATATCGCAATGGTGGTTAATCGTCCACCTACTAAAAAAAGAAAGCCCGGTAGAAGACCTGTTGTAAATACCTTCGAAACTTTTGGCAACAGTAACCCGTTGAATTCAGATCTTGATTCAATGCAAATGGCAATCATAAAATCTGGTAAAGCCAGGGGTACTGGTATTTTATATATCAGTTATACCGACAAATCCCGATCAGGACAGTTAACAATCTGGTTACCTTCACTCAGAAAAACCCGACGAATGAATGAACCTGCTCATGAAGATACATGGGTGGGTACAAATCTGACATATGGAGAGCTGGTTTTAAGGCGACCAGAGCATGAAATTCATGAGAAACAGAAAGATTCGACCTTTGAAGGCTGCCTGTTGGCGATGAAGTTAAATCCCTGGGAAGTAAACCGATATACAAAGAAATTGCCTGGGCCTCAATGTGAACATCAGGGGAAACCAGTATATGTACTAAAAAGTACTACTAAATTTAAAGATTGGTGGTATGACTATCATATAAGTGAAGTTGATAAAGAAACTTTTGCACTTTATCGTACGGTTTATTACAAAGATGGTGAAAAAATTAAAACGGTTGTTATCGACTGGCAGTCACTGGAACTGGCAGATCCACGAGTCAGTTACCCTCGTTATATTTATGCTGTAACTCATACTACGGGTATTGATAGTATGATTTATGTCCCCCGCAGTACAATTTCTTTAAATCAGAGTTTATCTGATAATTTCTGGTCAGAAAAAACACTAAAGAAATATGGTAAACGATAAACCGGAAAATCCTGGTTCTGTGCCTGAAGGTATAGTTGAGAATAACCTGGCTGATCGATATGCCCGGTTTGTGCTCAAATATCGCTGGATTGTTATTGTTTCAATCTGCTGTTTTACACTGCTGTCTGCTTTTTTTATAAAGGATGTAAATCTGCGCAATGACCCAGACTCTCTATTACCTCTATCCAATCAATACATAGCCACTAATCTTTATAATGAATATCACTATGGTATGGGCAATATCATGGTTTGGGGGCTAAAGATAAAAGAGGGTGATATCTTTCAGCCCTGGTTTATTAAAATGCTGGATGAAATGTATGATGAAGTTTCAAATCTCAGCTATGCCAATAAAGAAAATTTTGTCGGTTTACCCTCATCTAGTATGCGTAATATGGGCTTGTCAGAAGATGGCAACCTGGATTTCAAAAGACTTATTCCGGTCAATGGATTGTCAGATGACCCTAAGCTGTTACAACAGCAAATAGATTTTATAAAAAATGGACTTCAACGTCATCCGGTACTCGAACCATTACTCCTTTATTATGAAAATGAAGCCGGTGAAAAATGCAACTTACTGGATGATGAAGGTTTAATTTCTAATAAATCTATTTCTTATGCCCATGAGCAATGCGATGCAAAAGCGACCTTCATTGTGGGTGATTTTAATAATGAACTGAAAGAAAATCATATTAGCTGGATAAACTCGGTGAATGCCTTAATGGATAAGTACGAGTCCAGGTATGGCGATAAAGTCGAGTTTATAATTTCGGGAGAACCCTATTTTCTGGCTTCAATGGTAGAGGAAGTCTGGGACAAAGCCTGGTTATTTGGCATTTCATTATTGATCATTCTACTGGTACTGAAGTATGAGTTCCGACACTGGAACTGTTCAGTATTTCCTTTACTAGGGGTTGGAATGACAATTGTTCTGACTCTCGGGTTAATGGGACTCACTCAGTTCAAACTGACAACCATGATGATATTAACTCCCATGCTGTTGCTCGCTATCGGTATTGGGCATGCGATGCAGGTTACACGCCGGTTTGTTCAGGAATTACATAAAAGTAGAAACACAGATGTTGCTGCCTACCAGGCTATTCGACATACGATTGTTCCTGCATCTTTATCAATAGGCACTGATCTGCATGGTTTTTTTGCAATTTCTTTTGTAGATATTTCCTTTTATAAAGCCTATGCCTATTTTGGTATTTTTGGGATGTCGACATTGATACTAACCACTACAACGTTGATACCATTGTTGATGACAGTTGTGCCGCCCAAACTTCAGAGATCTGAAAGCAATGAAAAACAGTGGGAACAACGTTTGGGTTCAGGCCTGTCTGCATTACTAACAAGCAAATTAAAATGGATTCCTCTGATTCTGGTTTTTGCAATTTTATGGGCGTCTGCACATTTTGCCGAGCTAGGAAGAGGTGTAGATGCATTGATGGCCGGTGAAGCTGGAAGAAGTGATCCTGAGGTTGCACGTATCCAGGATGAATTCGATATTATGCCTGGAGCAGAAAAAGGTATTAATTATCCACGGGCAGCCTTCAAAGACCATTATTTGCTAGGCGAAGTATTTGGGGATGGTGATGTTAGCCAAATAAGTGATCTTGAAACTTTTTCTCGAATGATGCCCGGAGCAATCACTGCAAACCTCGTAATTCGATCAAAACAGGGCGTTTTACCTGACTGTGGTGAAGACTCAAGAAACGATGATGGCGACAGGATTATCGGTCCTGATCGTTGTTATGACGAACTGGATGACCCTGCTCAGGGTATTTTTAATGATGCAACTGTTTTAAAAGCAATATCAAATTTAGAAGACTGGTTACGTAAACATCCACATATTGGTTACTCCACATCTTATGTTCAATTCATTAAAACGCTCAATATGATGTTAAATGCTCCTGAGGGTGAAGCACCCATGAAGCATATGAATCTATTTGCAATACCTGACCTGCAACACCTTAAAGAAAATCGTCATATCTATGAAGATCCGGATGATCCTGGTTATCTGCCTGATCCTGATAATACAGTGCAACTTTATAATGCGATGTTGGTAAATAGCACTGGTCCAGGAGAATTAGATTCATTTATAAATACGTCAAACTGGGACGAAGGCGTCATCGTGAGTTTCATCAATACGATGGATCCTGTTGAAACTCATAAAACAGTTGTCGATATTCAGAACTACTTACAGCAGCATAAAAATGACCCGGGTTTTAACAAATTTCGTATCGGTATTGAAGCTGGTGAAGAAATTGAAATTCAAGTCGAAACCGGGGTAGGGTCGATTGTAACTGAGGAATCAATTCCTGATGGTAAAGCTGCCATTGGTGGATTTCTTGGAATTACCGAGGCCACGCGGGATGTAGCTTTTGCAGAATGGTTACATGCTCCAGCGATGACATCTCTTACTGTATTTTTAATGTCAGCTATTATGTTTCGCTGCTGGTCAATTGCTTTTGTGCTGATCTGTCTGTGTTATATCACCTTAATGTCACAATACGGTTTAGCCGGTTACATGACGTCCATCAAAGAATGGTCTGCAAATCTGGCTTTTCATGTTCAGGTTGCGTTGAGCATAGCGATGGGGCTGGGTATAGATTATGGAATTTATATGGTTTCACGATTAAGAGAAGAAATGCGTGAAACTAATCTGGACTGGCATCAGTCTCTTAAAAATACGTTAAGTTCAACGGGCTCTGCCATCGTTATCTCGGTAGTTGTTCTTCTAGGCAGTGTAATTCCTCTGATGAATACATCTTTGGCAAATACCTGGTCTATTAGTTTATATATAGCTGAGGCTCTCATTCTGGATGTGCTTACCGCATTGATGTTTTTGCCATTAGTCATTTACTGGCTTAAACCAAAATATGTATTTTCCCCGTTTAAATGATTCTATAAATTACGATTCTTAAAAATACAGTTATGCATAAAAAAGCCAGGATAAATACCCCGGCTTTTTTTTAACCTTGTAAACTTTTATCTACAAGTTCTTCTCCCTGGCTTTCCTTTACAACTATCTGAACAGCAGTCAGAAGCCGCGGAAAAGGAATCTCCTGGTTGACCCAGATATCTGAGTTAGCAGTTATTGAGGTAGGAAGTAGCCTGAATATAGTTATCTTTTATCAATTTACTCAGGAACCTTAAACAATGAATTAAATTTAGTCTTAGTAATTTATTGAAATAACTAGCAACATTTAGCAATAATTAAATTTAAACCTGAAATATCACAGCAACACCTTTCATTCAATATATCTCTCCATGAATTAAACCTAAATGGTCAACAAATAATTTACTGGGCTAACCGGTTAATTCTTCAACCGATCTATTTTTTTCAATTTAAGAGACTCAATATTATGAATAAAAAATTACTATCTTCAATTTCAATTGTCGCTTTATCCAGTGTTTTATCTGGTTTCCTATCAACTTCTTACGCTGACAACTTTGATTATAATTATATCGAAGGGGCTTATCAGGATATTGACCTGAATGGGCAGGACAGCGATGCTTTTGGTCTTTCAGGGTCATATGATATCAACACACATTTCAACATCATGGCTGACTTTTCAAGTGGTGATATATCTGCATTCTCAGACGAGGGTGATTCAGGTTTTGATGAAATAACTATTGGCATGGGGTATCACACTGCCATAAATTCAGCGACTGACCTAACTGCCAATATTAAGTTGCTGGATCAAAGCAATGATTTGTCAGGGGATGACACTGGATATGGACTGGGAATAGGGGTTAGACACATGTTATCGGATAAAATAGAAGTGGGTTCAAATATCGATTTTATGGATATTTATGATACTGAAGATACAGTTATTAAAGTAAACTCGCGCTACTATTTCAATGATAAGGCTTCTATGAGTTTTTCTTTTGGCACCTCATCAGAAGATGTTGATACTCTGTCTACAGGGTTACGATTTAACTTCTAATCAGACATAATCATCCCCTTTAAAGGTACAAACCTGTCATAAAAAAGCACTGATTAAATTCTTTAGTTTAATCAGTGCTTTCTGAGTTTTAGCTTTAAGCTATATTCAAATTATATTGAAAAGGTATGGGTTTAAAAAGTTAGAAACACTTTGAAATAATTTTTTTTGTCCTTGAAATGTTTGAGAAACAGTTAATGTCTATCATTCCAGATGTGATTTAGCGTTGTATTTCAACGAGAACTTCGACGTATAAAATCATCCCATTAACTGACAAGAGGAAGATATTAATGAAATTTAAAAAATTCAAAGCTGGAATTATTACGCTGATTGGCCTTGCTGTAATAAACACGGTAGCGGCGACTGATTATTCCAGCATGACCACTGAAGAACTTATGGATTTGCGTTATCAAGCCAGCGAACTGTCAGCGGAGGACCGAGAAAGCTTGCGTAGTGAAATGCGAGGTCGTATACAGACTATGACTGATGACGAAAGAGCGAGTTTTCAATCGATGAGAGGGCAGGGATCAGGTAGTGGTGGTGGAAAACAGCATCGTTACGGAAAGAGATAATAAAACAAAATAATATCAGGCAGATTTTAGGATTAATAATTTACACAGAAAATTGGTAAGAGAGTAATTATAACCATTAAACCTGCCTGGTATTAACACCATCTGGAGTATGAAATATTGTATAAGTAGGCAACATCCACTTGGGTAGATTCATCGGGTGATCCTCTTAGGAGAGTAGATAGCAGGAATTCACTTGGCCACATATTACTGGGTCTGCAATGATTTGATGATGCACGGTTGCAGTTTAAACAGGTATTGAACCTGTTACAGCACAACTACTCACCGGATCATCCCTATGTTCAACAGGCAAGAAAAAACTTTGTTACATTAGAAGCTAAAGTGAGAGTATGTAAGAAGTGAAAACTAATAATTTCACCTGAAATTGTTACATTTCTTCTCTGAAAAAATCCTGGTAGGCATACAGTGCAGGTGAGCCACCCGTATGCAAAAATAAAATATTACTACCTTTGGTAAAATAATTCTTTTGCACCAGATCGATTAAACCACTTGCTGCTTTTCCTGAATATACCGGATCCAGAAGAATGGCTTCATTACGAGCAAACAATTGAACCGCTTCAATCATGCCATTTGTTGGTATTGAATAGCCAGCACCGACATACTCATCGAAACAGAGAATAGCCTTTTGTTTTAATTCAGGTTTAATATTTAGCTTTTTGACCGTTTCCTGTGCCAGTTTATAGACCAGTGCCTCCTGAGTTTCCCTGTCCCGTGATACATTAATCCCTGAGATTGGTATGTCGACATTGAGTCCTGTCATGCCAGATACCATGCCAGCATGAGTACCAGCTGAACCTGAAGGCAGGACAATGTGGTCAATGGGAAGCTGCATGGTATTGATCTGGTTCATGATCTCGGCGGCACAGGCGGCATAGCCTAAAGCACCAATAGCATTCGATGCTCCACCCGGAATAATGTAAGGTTTTTTCCCCTGAGAACGAAGATCTTCAGCTTTGGATTCCATAACCGCTGCCATGTCGGTCCCACCCTTGACAACTTGACTGCTTGCTGCGCCCAGCAGTTTGAACAAAAAGTTATTACCACTAGCGTCCTCGTCATAGCTCCCTTCGATACGTTCTTCAAGTATCAGATGGCAATCGAGTTGTTCTATTTTAGACCAGGCTAAAGTTAAACGGCAATGATTGGATTGAATGGCACCACAGGTAATCAGTGAGTCTGCTCCCTTTTCGAGTGCATCGGCAATACAGAATTCCAGCTTCCTGGTTTTGTTACCCCCGGCGCAACCGGGAAGCAAATCATCCCGTTTAATAAAAAGGTTAACCTCATTGCCCAGTACTTTACTTAACCGGGGCATGGCCTGGATTGGGGTTTCTCCTTGCAGATACATTCTTCTTGGGAAACGAGTGAAATTCATTATGTTCTCTCCGGGTTATTTCATGTAATATCAAATTATGAAAACTTCTCAGGCCCTTGATGCATTTTCAGCGCTATCCCATGAAACGCGACTGACTGTCTTCAAGATACTTATTAAAGAAGGTGAACAGGGCTTGTCAGCAGGTGTTATTGCAAAGCAACTCGATGTTCAGCCTTCAACTCTCACAGCGCATTTACATATACTTAAACGCGCCGGATTGATTCAATCTACTCGACAACAGCAAAAAATACTTTATTCTGCTGACCTTCAGGGGACACGCAATTTGTTGTGCTTTCTGACTCGGGAATGTTGCCAGGGTCATCCAGAAATATGTGCCGAACTGTCTGATTCTGCCAAAGTCTGTTAATCGAACAGTTATTTTCTACATTACTCATTTTCTTCCAGTAACCACCCAAACACAAGCACAGCAATAGTTGCTGCAATTAACTGCGATAGAATAAATGCCGGTGCATCTGCAGGTGCGATACCGGAAAATGTATTGGTCATCGTACGTGCAATCGTGACAGCTGGATTAGCGAATGAGGTTGACGAGGTGAACCAGTAACCAGCGGAAATAAATAAACCGACCGCATAGGGTATTGCTTCAGGTTTTGCTTTGAGACAACCAAGTATCGTTGCAAGCAGGCCAAAGGTTGCAACAAATTCAGCAACCCATTGAGATATTCCGGAGCGAACTGTTTCAGAAGCTTCTATCAGCGGTAATTCGAACATGATATGGGCGACAATAGCGCCAGATATACCACCGATAATTTGAACGAGAACATAAAAAAAGGCAGTCTTCTTTTCAATATCACGACGAATCGCAAAAGCCAGGGTCACCGCAGGATTAAAATGTGCACCGGATATTGGCCCGAATATTAGTATGATGACCACAAGAATTGCGCCGGTTGGAATGGTGTTACCCAACAGGGCGATTGCCATATTGCCACCTGCTAACCTTTCCGCCATGATGCCTGAACCGATTACTACCGCCACCAGAAAAAAAGTGCCGAGCCATTCTGAAAATAATTTACGCGCCATAATTAATCCTGTATTAAGAAAGTTTATTGATTTTTTGTCTGTTAGGTTTTGTCAGAGCCTGCTCAATTAATTCAACAGTTTCTGTAATTTGATCAGTGGTGGTACTTTTACCCAGGCTAAACCGAATACCACCTCTGGCAATATCAGCCGGTTTGCCGAGTTGATTCAAAATATATTCAGTTTTTGCACCTGATGATGCGGCTACCTGGTCAAGTTTAGCGAGCAGCTGCTCGCCCTCTGTACCTGCAAAAGATACATTCAGCGTATTGCACACTCTTCTGGCAGGGTCTGAATGTCCATTCAGGATGACGTTATCACCAAAGGTTTCAGTCATTAAATTCCAGAATAACTGGGTTTTTTCAGCCAGTAAATTACGATTTATTTCGCTATTCCATTCATGAGCTATTTCGCAGGCTTTGCCCATTCCAATAATGAAAGGCAGATTCGGAGTGCCTGAACGAAATGCTGAACTGGGTGCACTTCCATGGATCAGTGGTATCAGTTCAGGTCGGGGGTTCACCCCTGGCAATCCATGGTGCAGAGATTCCCGGATAAATAAAACGCCTATGCCTTTGGGGCCATAAAACTTATGTGCACTAAATGAAAGCAGGTCGCAGTCAAGGTCTTTAACATCGACAGTCAGTTTGCCCATGGCGCAGGTTGCATCCACATGCACAATAACACCATGCGAATGGGCTATTTTTATTAACTCTTTTACCGGTTGAATACTGCCTGTTTCGTGGTTGGCCAGAATAATATTAACCAGTGCCGTATTTTCTGAAATAACATCTGCGGCATATTCAAGATCTATTATTCCAAATTCATCAACTGGAATTTCACTGATTTTAATATTCAGCGTATTAGCCAGGAACTGACAGGATGCCGATGCACTGGGGTGTTCAATACAACTGGTGACCACCTCTTTTTTACCACTGAAGGGCAGATAAGAAAAGACCACTCCCTTGATCGCATGATTTACCGATTCGGATGCACCGCTGGTAAAAACAATTTCACTGGTAGATGCATTGATCAGGTGACTGACATGTAATTTAGCCTGTTGAATTGCATTTTTAGCAGGAATGCCCGCCCAGTGAGCACGTGTTGGGTTGCCAAAGCAGCAGTTGTCAATCAGACAGGGTTGCATCGCAAGAGCCACTTCAGGATCCAACGGGGTTGTTGCATTGTGATCAAGGTAAATTGTAGAACTCATTTTCATCTGCTTGGTTTTTGGGAAACAGGGTTGCCTGATAAATATATTTGACATTGAAGAATGGTGAGAATACATTAATTCATGAATTAGTGAAATACCAAATTAAATATTTTCATTAATTCATAAATCTGGCAAATAAGCAGTTTTAAAGTATTAAAAAAACAGACAACTAAATGAGAGGATAAAATAATGAAGGTTAAAAATCTTGGAATACTGGCTGTAACTCTTACAGCTTTTTATACGTCTGGTTCTTTTGCAGGGGATGTCGATAGTTCTTTTGTATTAAAGCGCATACAGGACCGTGGTGTGATCAACATGGGGCACCGGGAAGCATCGGTACCATTTTCATTTATTGGGAAAGATGGCAAGCCACAGGGTTATTCCGTCGACCTGTGCCACAAGATCATCGATCAAATTAAAGAGGCGACAGGCAAGCCTAATCTGAAAATCAAGTATGTTCCTGTCACATCACAGACCCGTATTGCACTGATGGCGAATGGAACGATTGATCTTGAATGTGGATCAACAACTCATAATTTAACACGCCAGAAACAGGTTGATTATCTATCCACAACTTTCATTACCGGTACAAAAATTGCCAGCAAGAAAGGATCTGGCATCAATGAAATAGAAGATCTGGATGGTAAAGTGGTGGCCCTGTCTCTGGGCACGACTAATGAAAAAGCCATTAAACGAGTGGCCAAGGCTAAAGGTCTCAAAATTCGATATGTCATGGTTAAAGATCATCCACAGGGCTGGTTGAATCTGGAAAATGGACGGGCCGATGTTTATGCATCTGATAGCGTTTTGCTGTATGGCCTTATCTCCAAATCAAAAAAACCAGATCAATTTCAGGTCACGGGCCGTTTTCTCAGTTATGACCCTTATGGAATCATGGTGCCTCATGATGACTCGACCTATCGCCGTCTTGGTGACGTAGTGCTGGCGGATATGATGCGATCTGGTGAAGCACAAAAGATTTATGACAAATGGTTTAACCCTGGCCCAACCAATATCAATATGCCAATCAGCGCAACGCTTAAGACGGCTTTTGAAATTCAGGCACTGCCACATTAGTAAAATCAATCTCCCCCTCGATTGATTTAGATCGGGGCCTGACCATGCAGTCAAGGTCATGCCCCGGTAATTTTACTTCATAGTTAATATGACAGGAGCAGTAAATGAATTACAACTGGAACTGGGCAATATTGGTAACAGACCCCTATTTTGGCTGGATTATATCGGGACTTGGATGGACTCTTGCTGTTGCTATCTGTGCCTGGGTTATTGCCTTTTCACTGGGTTCAGTCATCGGCATAATGCGCACCGTCGATAATCCGGTGATCAGTACGATAGGGGCATCCTATGTTGAGGTCTTTCGAAATATTCCGCTGCTGGTGCAGATGTTTCTGTGGTACTTCATTTTTCCAGAATTATTACCTGAAGAAGCGGGTACCTGGGTAAAAAGAGGCATGCCGTTGCCGGAGTTCTGGACAGCAGTTGTCTGTCTTGGAACCTACACGGCTTCCCGCGTTGCCGAACAGGTTCGTGCCGGAATAAACGCTATAGGAATCGGACAACGGCAGGCTGCTATGGCAATAGGCCTGACACCGAGGCAGGTTTATCGGTATGTGCTTCTTCCGGTCAGTTACCGAACCATTATTCCGCCCATGACCAGTGAGTTTCTCGGCATTTTCAAGAATTCATCTTTGGCTTTGACCATTGGTGTACTGGAGCTTACCGCCCAGACCCGACAGATAGAAGAGTATACCTTTCAGGGTTTTGAAGCATTCACCACTGCCACGATTTTATACATTGTTGTGACCTTTATGGTAATGACCGTTATGAGGTCGGTGGAAAAAAAGATGCACATTCCCGGTGTAATTTCTCTGGGGGCAAAATAATATGTTTAGTGATTTTGATTATCAGGTTGTTATCGATTCTATCCCCTTTCTGTGGGAAGGTATGCAACTGACCTTTCTGTTAACTTTTTTAGCCATAGTCGGTGGGCTGTTTCTGGGTGTATTGCTGGCACTTGCAAGGCTTTCTCATATAAAGGTAGTTTCATTTTTAGCGGGTAGCTATGTTAATTTTTTTCGTTCGATGCCGCTCATCCTGGTTATCTTCTGGTTTTATTTCCTGGTGCCCTTCATTCTTGGCAGACCGGTCGGAGGTTTTTACTCGGTGCTGGTTGCATTCACCCTGTTTGAAGGGGCCTATTACTGTGAAATTATGCGGGCCGGAATTCAAAGTGTAAAAATGGGTCAACTGCAGGCTGGACAAGCCATTGGGTTGACCTACATTCAAAACATGCGCTATGTCGTATTACCCCAGGCGTTTCGCAATATGATCCCCATTCTGTTAACCCAGGCCGTTATCCTTTTCCAGGATACATCCCTGGTCTATGTTGTCGGCTTGCATGACTTTCTGGTCAATGCCGAAATAGTAGCCACTCGGGAAAACCGTCTGATTGAAATGTTTTCAACGGTTGCAGTCGTCTATTTTATTCTGTGTTTAACTTTCTCTTTATCTATACGTAAATTACAACGGAGATTCTCAGTATGATCGAAATGAAAAATGTCAGTAAGTGGTATGGATCATTCTGTGTTCTCAATGATTGCACTACAAGTGTTGCAAAGGGAGAAGTGGTTGTCGTTTGTGGTCCATCAGGTTCCGGAAAAAGTACCTTGATCAAATGCATCAATGGACTTGAACCTTTTCAGGAAGGAACTATCACTTTTGATGAAACATCGGTTGGAGAATCGAAAACGAATTTGTCTAAATTGCGCTCACACATCGGCATGGTTTTTCAGAATTTTGAGCTATTTCCACATATCTCTGTGATTAAAAATATTATGCTGGGTCAGGAAAAGGTTCTTGGAAGGAACACAGAAGAAGCCGAAAAACGGGGTATGGAACTGTTACACCGGGTAGGGCTTTCAGAGCATGCACATAAATATCCTGGCCAGCTATCAGGTGGTCAGCAGCAGCGCGTTGCTATAGCGAGAGGTCTGGCGATGGACCCGGATGCGATGCTTTTTGATGAACCAACATCGGCACTGGATCCGGAAATGATCAACGAAGTACTGGATGTCATGGTGGAACTGGCCAAAGAAGGCATGACCATGATGGTGGTTACTCATGAAATGGGTTTTGCAAAAAATGTGGCTGATCGGGTAATTTTTATGGATGAAGGTCGAATCGAAGAAGATTGCACCAAGGATGCTTTTTTTAATGAAACCCGGGGAGAGAGAGCTCAGTCGTTTCTTTCCAAAATATTGCACCATTAATTTGATGATACTTTATCAGGGTTTTTCGAGAACAGGTTATGGCTAAAAAATTAAATGTCTTCAAGGGTAAAAAATCGATAGAAAAATTTCTAAACCCTGGTGAACATCCAATGATGCCACTGGTTGAATTGCCCGAAAGCCTGAACCCTTTTGCTGGTAAACGAGTCAGAATCTTTGCCAAACTGATGACTTTTTCTCCTCTGGGTAATGTCAAGTCAGTACCCGCATTTAATATGATGCAGGCACTGTATCAACGAGGTGAACTGGATCAGGTTGAAAACGTGATTGAGAATTCATCAGGCAATACCGTTTTCTCCCTTGCTTTGGCAGCGTTACAGTTTGGGGTTAAAAATACATCGTCATATGTACCGCATGAAATATCGATTCATAAACTATGGATGTTATTATTTTTTGGTGTACAGCCTATCGTTAATAAGGAGCCGTCACTGCCCGATGCCAATGACCCCAGAGCAGGGGTCTATAAGGCCAGGGAAAAGGGCGCGCAGCCAGGCTGGATTAACCCTGGGCAATACAATAACCCTGATAACCCGGCTGCACATGAAAAATGGACTGCAAAACAAATCTGGAAGCAGACTAAAGGAAAGATCAATATTTTATGTGCAGGACTAGGTACGACAGGAACCATCACGGGTACGGCTAAAACTTTAAAAAAGAAAAATGATGCGATAAATATTGTAGGAGTCATGCGTGAAGACTCCAGTTACGTGCCCGGTGTACGCACTAAAGGTTTGCTGGAACTCATTGGATTCGACTGGGAGAAGCAGGTTGATTTTATCGAACAAGTGACCACCGAGGAATCTTACAGTAAAAGCATGCAACTGAGCCGTCAAGGCATTGTGGTGGGTCCAAGTTCAGGGTTTGCATTATGCGGGTTGTTGAATTTTTTACAAAAAAAAGTGGATGATGATTCGCTGGAAGATTTACGTAATGACGATATAGAAATCACCTGCGTATTCATCTGCCCTGATAGTCCAGTTCCATACCTTGATGAATACTTTAAATATCTGGATACCTCAGAGTTTCCAGAAATTATAAACAGTGATTTACTTGAAAATGAAGAATAACAAGGTGGAGTGGTTTTACCCGGAATGGGCTGCAAACGCTTTATTTAATAAACCGTTCATCGTGCGCGATACTGACAGTGCTCTCGGCCGTTACAATCTCTCAATCAAGGAAATCAGCCTGAAAGATCTGGCTCGAATCCATGGTCATTTATGTGATGGGCTGGTGATTTCCTATATTGCGTTACGTGCCGGGTTTGAATGCCTTTTTCCTGACGGCATTGTCGACCGAACCGATTTGCGGGTGGTTTCAAAAAATGGTCCCTGCTGGATTGATGCGGCAGCCCTGATGACAGGTGCTCGGATTAACTTTAAAACGCTGAGAGTCGATGCCGCTATGGGGGAAGGTTTTATTCTGCAAAAGACATCATCGGGACAAGCCTGCCGGGTAAAATTGAAAAATGGCGTATTCCCTGCAGACATGAAGGAACTGGAATCAACCATAAGAAAATCCAGACAAATGGGTGAACCCGTTTCGGCTAAACAAATCGATCAGATTGAAAAAATGCATGATGATTTTAGCAAAAAACTGCTCAATACAGACCCTGAACAAATACTGGATATTGAGTTACTTGAAGATTATCTTTTTCATTTCAATGATCTGTTTGGAGATCGAGGTGATGTTATTAATAAAGACATGCCCAGAAAATAGCCATATGGCTAGTGGAGAGATTAATGAGTAAATTGAAAATATATGAACCAGCTATGTGCTGTGAAACCGGTGTCTGTGGTGTCGATGCTGACGCGGTATTGATCACTTTTACAGCAGATATTGAATGGTTGAAAAAGCAGGGTGTGTCAGTTGAAAGATTCAACCTGGCCCAGGAGCCTGCGGCGTTTATATCAGATACAAAGATCAAGGCAGAGATTAATGAAAAGGGCGAAACCTGTCTACCATTACTAATGTTTGAAGACAGAATTATCAGTCGTGGTTGCTATCCTGATCGTAGTCAACTCACTGCACTGACGGGACTTGATACATCCACTCTGATTTCAGATAGCCCTGTAATAGAAAGTCAAACTGATTGTGGCTGTGGTTCATGTAGTTGTTAGGGAATAATAGACATGAATCTACTGAATAATCCAACTCCCTTTCTATTCTTTACCGGCAAGGGAGGTGTAGGCAAAACATCAGTTTCCTGTTCACTGGCGGTTTCTCTGGCTGATTCGGGGAAAACAGTTTTACTGGTGAGTACGGATCCGGCTTCAAATCTAGACCAGGTTCTAAATACCCAAATAGCGGGTAAACCCACGCCGATAAACGATGTAAACAACCTCTTTGCTGTCAACATCAACCCGGAGCGTGCAGCAGAAGAATACCGTCAGCGGATCATCGGGCCCTACCGCGATGAGTTACCTGAATCAATGATTAAGCAGATGGAAGAGCAACTATCTGGTGCCTGCACGGTTGAAATTGCAGCATTCGATGAATTCACCGGGTTTCTGGTCGATCAATCGATTATCGATCGCTTCGATCATATTGTTTTCGATACAGCTCCAACCGGACATACGCTTCGGCTGCTGAATTTACCGGCTGCCTGGTCAGGCTTTCTGGATGAAAACCTGCGTGGAGCAACCTGCCTGGGACCTGCCTCCGGTCTGAAACAACAACATGAAAGATACGCAAGTTCATTGAGTGTACTGAGTGATAAGAAACAAACTACGTTGGTGTTAGTCAGTCGAGCTGATGAAATTGCTTTGAATGAAGCCGCGAGTTCAGGAAAGGAACTCCGGGAGCAGGGTATTACCAATCAGCATCTGGTTATCAATGGTGTTTTCAGAGCTGGTAAGCAGGATGACCCGATAGCCCTGGCGTTTCAGCAACGAAATGAGCAGGCACTGGCTAATATGGCTGATTCTCTGGCTGAACTGCCACAGTCAAAAATCTTATTGAAGGGACATAATATTGTTGGCATAAATTTCTTGCGTAAATTTTTATCTACAGAGGAAATGGGTAGAGATACCTCAACTTCCACAAAAAAAATATACTTATCAGAGGATTTGCAACACATCTCAGAATTAATTGATGATCTGGCACAATCGGAAAAAGGTTTGATCATGGTGATGGGCAAGGGTGGAGTTGGAAAAACGACAATAGCAGCTGCTGTGGCCCGTGAACTGGCTTTACGTGGCTTCCCTGTTCATCTCAGCACTACTGATCCGGCTGCCCATATCCAGCAGGTAATTGACTCTGATGTTGACGGACTGGAAATCAGTCGTATTGATCCCAAACAAGAGGCCGAAGCCTATACGCAATATGTACTTAAAACTAAAGGAAAGAATCTTGATGCTGATGGCCTGGCCCTTCTGGAAGAAGATCTGCAATCACCTTGCACCGAGGAGGTAGCAGTTTTTCGAGCATTTTCCCGTACCGTGTCAAAAGCCCGTTCCGGTTTTGTTGTGCTGGATACAGCGCCTACTGGACATACGTTGCTATTACTGGATACAGCTGGAGCCTATCATCGTGAAGTTGAACGTGGCAGTTCAAAGTCTGATGCATCCTTTGTTACACCTTTGATGCGTTTGCAAAACCCTGATTTTACCAGGATATTGATTGCGACACTGGCCGAAACCACCCCGGTATCCGAGGCGGAAAAACTTCAGCAGGACCTGGGACGGGCTGGTATCAAACCCTACGCCTGGGTTGTTAACCAGAGTCTTGCGATGACTGGAACCGAGGATCCTGTGCTGCGGCAACGCTGTGAGTCTGAGGTTGAACTGATCACCCGGGTTAAAACATCACTGACAGATAAAGCAGTGGTGATTCCATGGTTGTCTGAAAATCCAACTGGTTCTAAAGGACTTACAGCTATAACTCAAAATAATGTGACTCACAATGGTTGAAGGAAGTCTGCCTTTATCGTATAGATATTGATTAATATCCTGTCCTTCATGAGAGTTCATCAGCATGTTATTTTTTTCTTGATATTGGCTTCTACATATCTGTGGTATCAAGGTCTAGATTTGGTTGGGACTGTGTTTTTAAATCCATAAAATACTAAATTCTAAAGGATCGTACTTCATCAAACCCATCAGGAAATTCAGGTATGTCGTTAATAGGCTGTCAAGAGTCGCTCGGTTGTTGGTTCATTTTTAAAGATTGATTCAATATTCAAAAACTACCTGACTGTTTTGTTGAAACCTATTGAGGATAATCTGGAAATGTCTGTTACTCAGCATACGAACCCTAAAGAAGATATAGATATAGCACGTCTCGCAAAAGCAAAACCGATACGTAAAATTGCAGCAAAACTTGGCATCAAGGAGGAAAACCTTCAATTGTATGGTCAGGATAAAGCGAAAGTTTGCTTGCCTTTCATTCGTTCGATTCAGGGAAACCCCGATGGGAAATTGATTTTAGTAGTTGGCATGACACCGACTAAAGCCGGTGAAGGAAAAACGACAACTTCAGTTGGGTTAAGTGATGCCCTAAGTAAAATTGGAAAGAAGACAGCTGTCTGTTTACGTGAACCTTCACTGGGGCCGTGCTTTGGAATGAAAGGGGGCGCAGCCGGTGGTGGTTTTGCACAGGTTGTACCGATGGAAGATATTAATCTACATTTTACCGGTGACTTTCATGCAATAGGTGCGGCTAATAACTTACTGGCTGCGATGATAGATAATCATATTTACTGGGGCAATGAACAGAAGCTCGATTTTCGTCGAGTTTCATGGCGTAGAGTGGTGGATATGAATGACCGGGCTTTGCGTGAAATAACCAATGGCCTGGGTGCGGTTACCAATGGATTTCCACGAACAGATGGCTATGATATTACCGTAGCCTCTGAAGTTATGGCAATTTTTTGTCTGGCTACAGATCTTGATGATTTACAGGAAAGACTGGCAAATATTATTGTCGGCCACCGTCGTGATAAAACACCGGTTTACGCTCGTGATATAAATGCCCAGGGGGCGATGACAGCGCTATTGAAAGATGCCATTCAACCTAATCTTGTACAGACAATGGAAGGTACTCCTGCCTTTATACATGGTGGCCCCTTTGCCAATATTGCGCATGGCTGTAATTCGGTACTGGCAACCTCTACTGCTCTAAAACTAGCCGATTATGTCGTTACTGAGGCTGGTTTTGGTGCTGACCTGGGTGCAGAGAAATTTTTTGATATCAAAATGAGAAAATCTGGTTTAAAACCAGATGTTGCAGTCATAGTAGGAACCATCAGAGCTCTCAAAATGCATGGTGGCTGTGATGAACAGCAAATGAAAAAAGAGAATATTGGCGCAATGGTAAAGGGTTTTGATAACCTTGCCAGGCATGTAGAAAATACACGTAAATTTGGAGTACCTGTTATTGTTGCTATCAACAGGTTTAGCGCAGATACAAAATCAGAAATTAATTTGTTACGTCAGCTGTGTGCTGAAATTGAGGTCAATGCAGTTATGTGTGATCACTGGGCTTTGGGCGGTAAGGGGGCTGTAGACCTGGCTAAAAATGTAGTAGAAATTATTGAGAATGAGCCCGCCAACTTTCATTTTTTATATGATGACAAAATGCCGCTACTTGATAAGGTTCGTACAATTGCCCAGGAGTTATATGGTGCACAGGGTGTAATAGCCGATCAAAAAGTTCGAGATCAATTTAAAGTGCTACAGCAGGATGGATATGGTGATTTACCTGTTTGTATTGCTAAGACCCCTTTATCCTTTTCAACTGACCCTGCCTTAAAGGGTGCTCCCAGTAATCATGTTGTTCCAATTCGTGAGGTACGCCTGTCTAATGGCGCTGGTTTCCTGGTTGTTATCTGTGGTGATGTTATGACAATGCCTGGTTTGCCACGTATACCAGCAGCTGAAAAAATCCACGTTAATACGGAAGGTCAAATAGAGGGTCTATTTTAGGAGATTATAGGGTCTTAAAAGTGGCCATAAATAATCAAGAATCACAGAAGTTACTGGGTGAATGCCTTTGTGGCAGTGTTAGCTTTGTACTATCTGGCCCACTACGGGATATTGTAAGTTGTTATTGTTCAGAATGCCGTAAAACCAGTGGCAACTTTGTATCAGCAACTTCGGTGAAAGAGAATCAGGTACATTTTATTGAGCAAAGCGGTCTGTCCTGGTTTAAAAATGATCTGGCCATTAGAGGTTTTTGCCAGATATGTGGCTCTAACATATTTTGGAAGCAGCAACCTGAGAATGGACAAGTCAGTGTTATGGCAGGATGCCTTGAAACTGACACAGGGCTTAAAGTAAAGGCCCATATATATGTTGCTGATAAGAGTGATTTTCATGAAATTGCAGGTAATGTGCCGCAATATAACAAGTCAGGGTAGCCTGCCTTAGAGTTAGTAATTATAACTCAATATAACTGTGTCGCGTTTCAGTCATGTTTTGTCGCTGTTATGTCAGATTATAAACGGTGCTGTAATTATTCTTGATTCAGCAACGACTAATTAATGACACCCTGATAGATGGTTAAAAAATGACTGATTTAGATGATGAGTATGACGATGAAGAGGATCTGGACCTTTCGACTTTACCAGATGATGAACTCGTAGAACAAATGCATGATGACCTTTATAACGGATTAAAAGAAGAAGTTGCAGAAGGAACAGAGATACTGCTTGAAAGAGGCTGGAGTGCGAATAAGGTTTTAAATGAAGCCCTTGTCGCAGGCATGACTATTGTCGGGGTAGATTTTCGAGAAGGCATTCTGTTCGTGCCTGAAGTCCTGATGTCTGCAAATTCCATGAAAGCAGGCATGGCTATTCTAAAACCATTGTTGGCCGAGTCGGATGAACCTGCGGCTGGAAAAATGGTGATAGGGACCGTTAAAGGGGATATTCATGATATTGGTAAAAATCTGGTGTGCATGATGATGGAAGGTGCAGGTTTTGAGGTGATTGATCTGGGAATTAATATTCCGGTAGAAACCTACCTTGCCGCTCTGGAAGAGCATAAACCGGATATTCTTGGAATGTCAGCGTTATTAACCACCACCATGCCGTATATGAAAGTTGTTATTGATACGATGAAAGAACAGGGGATTCGAGATGACTACATCGTACTGGTTGGTGGTGCTCCATTGAATCAGGAATTTGGCGATGCTGTTGGGGCTGATGCCTATTGTCGTGATGCAGCTGTTACGACGGATATTGCCAGGCAATTGATCGCACAGCGACGAGCTGCTTGATTAAAACCGTGAGATGAATAATTCACCTCGAATTTTGGTAATAACCTGTGCAGCCATAGCCAGAGAAGTCAATGAAATCAGAAAATTGAATCACTGGTCACATATGGATCTACAGGCTATAAGTGCTGACCTGCATGTTACTCCAGAAAAAATTCCACAGGCAGTCGCTAACAAAATTGATCAGGCAAAAGATGTCTACGACTCTATCTTTGTGGCCTATGGTGATTGTGGCACGAGCGGGGAACTCGATCGACTTCTGGCAGAACGTGGTGTATCTCGTTTACCTGGAGCCCATTGTTATGATTTTCTTGCCGGTGAAAAAACATATGCCAGTTTACAGAATGAGGAACCGGGTACTTTTTACCTGACAGATTTTCTTACACAGCATTTTGAACGTTTGGTGATTTGTACATTGGGTCTAGATCGATTTCCTGAACTGTTACCCCAGTATTTTGGTCATTACAAACGCCTGGTTTACCTGGCACAAACGGATTCAACAGAATTGACTGAACTGGCAAGGAAAGCCGCTAACCGGTTGAATCTTCACTTTGAAAAAACTTTTACCGGTAGTGGGGCCATGCTGCCGGTGTTAGAAGCAAAAATGCAGATGTTAGCCGGGATTTAAAGTAGATAATTACTATGGCGAAATTAAAAATAGTGTACTGGCATGATATTCCCGGACAGGTTGTTATGCGCATAGGTCGCCGCAATGAACGGCTTCGACTTTCAAATAGGTTTTCGGAAGCGATTGATCGTGCCTCTAACCGTTTAAAAAAAAGGGGAGAAGATGCTCTATTTGATCCCTGGCATTCGGTTGATCAGGCTTTTCAGGGAAACATTCAGGAGCAGGCGCAACTTCTGGTTAAAAATATAGAAGAAAGCTATAACGATGAAGTTCTGGATAGATTGATCCGCGCCAGTGGGATTGATGAACTGTGCTTAAAAAGTGCTTAGCTGGAGACTGATGTGCAACTTTTACGCAAATGGTCGGTAACCCACTCCAGAAGTCTTGAATTTTTATACTTACTGTTTGAGCCTGTTTTAATCAAACTGCATAAACTATGGAATATCATTGGTTATGAACGTCTGGAGAAACCCGTTCGAGTCATTGAAAAAACAATAAAAGGTCTAATGTTTGACTGCCAGATGTGTGGCCAGTGTGCGCTCAGTTCAAGCGGTATGTCGTGTTCCATGAATTGTCCAAAATCGATACGAAATGGACCCTGCGGTGGAGTACGGATGGATGGAAAATGTGAAGTTAAACCCGAAATGCCCTGTGTCTGGGTAGAGGCCTGGAGAGGAGCACAGCAAATGTCGCAATGTGAAAAAATTAAAAATGTTCAACAACCTGTAAATTTCAGTTTTAAGGGCAGTTCATCCTGGCTGAGAGTCGTTCAGGATGATGTGAAACACAATCTGGAGATACCTGCCGATGTTAGGATTAAACGATAATCCTGCGGCTCAACCGCTACCCGAGAAAGAAGGGCATGTATCTCGTGGTCGGCTCGAACGCTTACTGAAAGCGGGTCACTTTGCAGTCACTGCTGAACTGGCTCCACCAGATTCTGCTTTAGCCGATGATGTTTATGCTCGTGCACAGGTTTTTGATGGTTATGTCGATGGTATGAATGCCACCGATGGTTCAGGAGCTAACTGTCATATGTCGAGCATTGGCATGTGCGCCCTGTTGACCAACGTTGGATATGCTCCTGTGATGCAGATTTCCTGTCGTGATAAAAACCGAATTGCGATCCAGGGTGATGTACTGGGTGCTGCAGCAATGGGAGTTGGTAATGTATTGTGCCTGAGTGGTGATGGGGTTCAGGTGGGTGATCACCCTGAGGCTAAACCTGTATTTGATCTGGACAGTATTTCACTGCTGGAGACTATTCGCATCATGCGTGATGAGTCTCGTTACCTGAGTGGTCGTTCGATTACCTCTCCTCCTAAAATGTTTCTTGGTGCGGCTGAAAATCCTTATGCACCACCGATAGATTTTCGTCCCTACCGACTGGCAAAAAAAATAGCAGCAGGTGCTGATTTCATCCAGACTCAATATATTTTTGATATTCCAAAATTTAAGGAATTTATGGCTAAAACAGGTGATCTAGGATTACTCGAAAAATGCTTTATTTTACCGGGTGTGGGACCTCTTGCTTCAGCTCGAACGGCAAGCTGGATTGGAAAAAATGTACCCGGAATTTATATTCCTGATGCCATTATTAAACGTCTGGAAAGTGCTGATAACCAAAAAAAGGAAGGGCAGAAAATCTGTATTGAACTGATTCAGCAATTACGTGAAATAACGGGAGTCAGTGGTGTTCATGTAATGGCTTATAGACAGGAAGAAGCGGTTAAGGAAATTATTCAGTTATCCAGTGTTTTAGAGGGTCGTGTTCCCTGGTATCCGGGATGTGAACATGATGGCATCAGTTAAAAATAAAAATATTTTAAAAACAAATAGAGTAACTGTTCAGGGAATAGCTGAGCAGTTGAAAATAAAAAATCTTTGAGGAAGTAAACATGACTGAAACGGTTATTAGTTCAGCAAGTAAAGAGTTAGTGATTGGCTTTGATCGTCCATTTGTGATTATCGGTGAACGTATCAATCCTACTGGTCGAAAGATTATGGCCGAAGAAATGAAAAATGGTGATTACTCTAGAGTTGAGAGTGATGCTATTGCTCAGGTTAAAGCAGGTGCTCATATGCTGGATGTGAACGCCGGCATACCATTGGCGGATGAACCAAAGATATTAGCAGAAGTTCTACAACTGGTTCAAAGTTTGACTGATGTTCCACTGAGTATTGATTCCTCCATTATCGATGCGCTAGAAGCCGGTCTGGCTGTCTATCAGGGAAAAGCACTGGTTAATTCGGTGACTGGAGAAGAAGAGAACATGGAACGAGTTTTACCCCTGATTAAAAAATATGGTGCCGCAGTCGTTGCAATTTCAAATGATGAAAGTGGTATTTCAGAAGATATAGATGTCAGATTTGAAGTGGCAAAAAAAATAGTAGAACGTGCCTCAGACTATGGAATTCCAGCCTGCGATGTTGTTGTGGATCCACTAGTGATGCCTATAGGTGCAATCAATAATGCAGGTCAACAGGTACTAAAATTAATTCATCGATTACGTACCGAACTTAAAGTGAATACAACCTGTGGTGCATCTAATATTAGTTTTGGTTTACCCAATCGTAATGGTTTTAACGGGGCTTTTATCAGTATGGCCATTCAGGCGGGTATGACTTCAGCCATTACTAACCCGCTGCATTCAGAAGTGGTCAGTGCCAGTATGGGAGCCGATGTGATGCTGGGTAAAGACCCGGATTGTGCTCGCTGGATCAAACGATTTAGAGAGCCAGCTCCAGAAGGTGCCAGAAGAGGTACAGGGCGTCGGGGAAGTCGGAGAAGGTCGACTAGCTGATTGAGTACATTTTTAAACCGCAGAGGACGCAGAGGTTCGCAGAGGAATGATTTGGTTGTAGTGTTCTTTATTGTCAGAAATATATGTTGATTTACTTTTCCTTTTTTCGATAAGTATAAACAGTAGATGTGCACAATAAGTTTTCTCCTTTGCGTACCTCAGCGTCCTCTGCGGTTAAATGCTTTTTATCGGTTTGATAAATGAATAAAGATGATGCAACTGTGTTGTTTATGCCTTCCGGAATACGCGGACAGGTAGCTGTGGGAACGACAATTCTTCAGGCCGCTCAACGTCTGGCTGTTGATCTTGAATCGGTTTGCGGAGGGCAGGGTAAGTGTCGACGCTGTCAGGTATTACCTCAACAGGGAGAGTTTTTAAAACACGGTATTGTATCGGCTTCCAGTCACCTGTCTGAATTAACTGAAACCGAACATCACCACATACACAAAAACTGGCTTGAACAGGGTAAACGCCTGGCCTGCAATGCTCGTATTCTGGGTGACCTGGTTATAGATATACCGGAACGAAGTCAGCAGCATAAACAGCATATAGCCAAGGAAGTCACCGCCTATGATATTCAGGTTCAGCCTGCACTGCGCTTATATACGGTGAGGCTACCGGAGCCTGACATGCAGTCTCCTCTATCAGATAAACGACGTCTTCAACACGAGTTAAAAACAAAGTTTGATTTGCCTATTCTTGATTGCGAGTTATCTCAATTAAGATTGTTGCAAAAAGCACTGGAAAAATCATATCGGGAAATCACCGTAGCGGTTTATCAATACCAGCAAATTATTGCTCTCTGGCCAGGAGAGAAAAAGGTGGTTTACGGACTGGCTATAGACCTGGGATCTACAACCATCGCTGCTCAATTATGCAACCTGGATACGGGTGAAATAGTAGCTACTGCAGATATGATGAATCCGCAGATTCGTTATGGTGAAGACCTGATGAGCCGAGTGTCTTACATCATGATGAATGAAGGAAGTGAAGCTGAGCTAAGCAGGGTCGTACGGGAGGCGATTAACCAGCTGGCTAGCCGGGCAGCTAAATCAGCCGGCATTCCAGAGGGTGAGATACTGGACATAACAATTGTCGCCAACCCGATTATGCATCATATTTTATTGGGGTTAGATCCTACACCACTGGGTAGTGCGCCTTTCACACTGGTGACTGATCAAATGGTTATTATTCCTGCACAGGAAATAGATATTCATCTGCATATAGAAACTCGAATCTGTATCCTGCCCTGTATTGCAGGACATATAGGTGCTGACACTGCCGGGGTCATTTTATCTGAACGACCTGATCTGGCCGAAGAGAATACTTTACTGGTTGATATAGGCACAAATGCTGAGATAGTACTGGGTAATCAACAACGTCTGCTTGCCGCATCAAGTCCTACTGGCCCAGCATTTGAAGGGGCACAAATTAGCTCAGGTCAACGGGCAGCACCGGGAGCCATAGAACGTGTTCGTATCGATAAGGAGACATTAGAGCCCCGGTTTCGTGTAATTGGTTGTGATGTGTGGTCAGATCAGGATAACTTTATTGATAAAAGTGCCAAAGTAAATATCAGTGGAATATGTGGCTCAGGAATTATTGAGGTCATTGCTGAGATGTATCTTACTGGCATTATTAATCAGGATGGTGTGATTGCTCCGGTGAGTGGTAAGAATAGTCATTTAATATTTAAACAGGGTAGGACCTGGTGTTACCTGTTGTACTCAGCCGATAAACCCATTGTGATTACCCAGAACGATGTTCGTGCGATTCAATTAGCGAAAGCAGCTTTACATGCAGGTATTCGATTATTGATGAATCATCTGGGTATACAAAAAGTTGACCGGATAGGATTAGCCGGAGCGTTTGGAAGTCATATTGATGTTAAATATGCCATGATTCTGGGACTAATTCCTGATTGTAATCTGGATAAAGTTGGGTCAGTAGGCAATGCAGCAGGAACTGGTGCTCGAATAGCCTTGCTTAATTTCCCCTCACGCCTGGAAATTAGTGAAATATTGCCGGCAGTGGAAAAAATAGAAACAGCGATAGAAAAAAAATTTCAGGATTACTTTATTGAAGCCATGACCATTCCGCATAAAACGGAAATATATTCTGAACTATCAAATCAGGTCTCGCTCCCAGCGGTGGAAGAAAAAAAAAGGGATGAAAGTACAAATAGGCGTAAACGACGTCAACGTAATAAAGTGTAATATCTTAAATAATCTGAAAAACTACATATTTGGGTAGTTTGGACCACCGCCACCTTCAGGGGGAACCCAGTTAATATTTTGAGTGGGATCTTTGATATCGCAGGTTTTACAATGAAGACAATTTTGAGCATTTATTTGAAGTTGATTGGAACCCGATGAATCAATGATTATTTCATACACACCAGCCGGACAATAACGCTGTTCCGGGGCATCGTAATCAGCCAAATTAATAGTAATTGGGATTGAGTTGTCCTTTAACTGTAGATGTGCGGGCTGATTTTCTTCATGGTTAGTACCCGATAGATAAACCGAGGATAAACGGTCAAAGCTTACGATACCATCAGGTTTAGGGTAATTTATTTTAGTGTGTTCAGCCGCCTTTTGTAACTGGCTATGGTCCTCATGGTGCTTTAGAGTTTTACTGCCCTTGCCCCGCGTGATGTAGGTTTCTATTGCTGCATTATAAAGTCCGCGCCATAATCCTTTTTGGAAACCAGGACGAATATTTCTGACCTGCTTGAGTTCATCCCATAGCCAGCTTTGACGTAACTTCTCAGTGTACTCTACAGCTTCATTTTGTTGATCCTGCTGGAGTATTTTAAACACTGCTTCTGCTGCAAGCATGCCACTTTTCATAGCTGTATGAGTTCCTTTGATTTTAGCTACATTTAGAAATCCAGCGCTATCACCTATGAGGCAACCTCCAGGAAAAGTCAATTTAGGAATAGATTGGTAACCTCCTTCTGAAAGCGCTCTGGCCCCATAGCTAATACGTTTTCCTTTTTCAAGCAAGGGGCGAATAGCGGGGTGATTTTTAAATTGCTGAAACTCTTCAAAAGGATCTAAAAAGGGGTTCTGGTAATCTAGCCCGATAACAAAGCCTATTGAAATTTGATTATTTTCCAGATGGTAAATAAATGAACCACCATAGGTATTATTATCCAGTGGCCAGCCAATGGTATGACAGGTTGAACCTGCATGGTGCATTTCAGAGGGTATCTCCCATAACTCTTTCAGTCCTATACCATAAGTTTGAGGCTCTGCATCCTTACGCAGTTGATACTGATTTATAATTTGCTTGCTTAGAGAGCCTCGGCAGCCTTCAGCAAAAAGAGTTTGGCGGGCAATGAGTTCAACGCCTGGCTGGAAGTTGTCTGTTTGATGCTCATCTTTAGAAATCCCCATATCTCCTGTTGCTATTCCTCGTACCGCACCATTTTCTTCATACAAAATTTCACTGGCGGCAAAACCTGGGAAAATCTCAATACCTAGTTGCTCAGCCTGTTCTGCAAGCCAGCGACATAAATCTCCCAGGCTAATAATATAGTTACCCTGATTATGCATAGAAGGGGGTGTTGGCAGGGTGATAGCATGTTTTTTTGTAAGAAATTGAAAATGATCTGAACTGACAGCTGTATGAATGGGAGCGTTTAACTGTTTCCAGTCTGGTAGTAACTCATCCAGGCTTCGGGGTTCCAGTATTGCTCCTGATAAAATGTGACTGCCAACTTCAGATCCTTTTTCAACAACGCAGATGGTGATAGAACTGTCTTCCTGTAAAGATAATTGAGCAAGATGAATCGCAGCACTGAGTCCAGATGGACCCGCTCCCACAATTACTACATCAAATTCCATGCTATCGCGTTGCAATTGTTTTACCTTTTAAATATTTAGTCATGACTGTTGATTAAAATTATAAATGGATACTGGTCAATATCTTCATGACCAGCACCTGTTTATTATATGATTTACTGTGTTTCTTTGCTCAGGCCTTTATACAGAGCAATACACATAAATAATAAAATAAGAGCAAAAGGTAAACCTGTAGCGACGGATGCAGCCTGTAGAGCGGATAAGCCTCCAGTCCATAACAGGACTATGGCAATAGAGCCTTCCAGTAGACACCAAAGAACTCGTTGCGCGACTGGTGCGTCAATTTTACCACCAGCCGTTATTGTATCTATGACCAGTGATCCTGAATCTGATGAAGTCACAAAAAATGTGATGACGAGGACGATACCGATAAAAGATAGCAATCCAGCAAAGGGAAAGCCGCCATCAAACATGGTAAACATCGCCTGTGCATAGGCAGTATTAACCTGCTCTGCAAGCTGGCTATTGAAAACGGTTGTGGTCGCTGCAGGATTGTCAGCAGTTGGAGCTGCAACGGTGACAATGGCATTTTCCAGACTGCCAGCCTGACTGATAACCTGATCAATAGCGGAGCCACCAAATGCTGACATCCACAAAATAGACACCACGGTTGGAACCAGTAGAACGCAGGTTACAAACTCTCTCACAGAACGACCTTTTGAAACCCGGGCAATGAACATACCAACGAAAGGAGACCATGCAATCCACCAGGCCCAGTAAAAGGTTGTCCAGTCATGCAGAAAACCGGAATCTTCACGACCAATCCAGTTACTTAATGGAATGATGTTTTTCAGGTACGAGCCAGTATTTGTAAAGAACCCGGTGACTATTTCCATAGTAGGTCCCAATATGATGACAGCTGCCATTAGTAAAAATGCCAGAATAATATTGAACTCACTCAGGCGTTTTACCCCTTTATCAAGACCCGCTACAACCGAAACCAGTGCGATAAGTGTGATGCCAGTAATCAATATCGTTTGAACTGTTGATCCTATCTCCATTCCAAATAGATAATTTAAACCGGCATTGGCCTGTTGCGCACCCAGTCCTAACGAAGTAGCCAGGCCAAAAATGGTTGCAAAAACGGCTAAAGTATCGATGACATGTCCGACCCAGCCCCACACAGCTTCCCCAAAAATTGGGTAAAAGGCTGATCGAATGGTGAGTGGTAATCCCCTGTTATAAGTGAAAAATGCTAATGCCAGGCCAACAACAGCATATATTGCCCAGGGGTGTAGTCCCCAGTGAAAGATGGTCACAGCAAAAGCCATTTCTTTACTTTCACTGACACCAAGAGGCGCATATCCCCATACACCAGATGCATAAACAACAGGCTCAGCAACACTCCAGAACATCAACCCTATGCCCATACCGGCAGCAAATAACATGGCAAACCAGGAAAGGGTGCTGTAATCCGGTGTAGCTTCTTTACCGCCCAGTCTTATTTTCCCTAAAGGACTGACGATCAGGAACAGGCAAAACAGAACAAATATATTGCCAGCGATCAGAAAGAACCAGTCAAAGGTAGATGTTATACTTTTTCTAAGATCACCAAAAAAAGCACCAGCAGCATCCCCGGCGGCGACTGAGCCGATCAAAAAAACCAGGATAACAATGGTAGAGAATAGAAAAACAGGGTTATGTATATCCAGCCCCATAAAGCGAATATTATCTTGTCCAATTTTATATTCAGAATCGGGTTCACTCATAACTGCCTCCTCAGACATTAGTAATAATAATTATTATTTCCCCTTATAGGTAAGGGGATAAACCTATCGTATAAGAACAGAAAAGTTTTTTTTATACCGTCTTAAATGCGACTTATAATTAACTTTATGCCCAGGAAATATCTGAGTTGACCGACTCTTGATGCCATTAATCTGATAGTGACGACTCAGACACTTCCTGGCTTCTTGATACCATCCATTGGATCATGGAAGGCAAGTCTCATTTATCATCAACAAAGGTAAACGAAAATCTAATTATACGGATTGGATGAAACACAGGGTGGATAGCCCAGGGGTAAGCTTATTTACAGTCACCGCATGTCAGTAGTGAAGCCAGTGTTTGGAAACATTGGTACGAATAAACGGCTCAATCGGTTTAGCCTGAGAGGTAAGAAAAAAGTCCAGGGCCAGTGGCAGTTATTTTGTATGATCTATAACATTTAGAAGATAAAAAATATGGTCAAATAGTCGCTTAAAAGGAAGATATCGGGCAATAACTCCATAACAGCAGTAATAAGTGAAATGAGAAAAATAATTGTAATCTCCACCAATAATCGGCAAAGTAAACACCATGAATAATAAAAATCAGTTGAATGAAATCACGTCCCCAAATGGGCTTTTTCTACAGGCTCGTTAGCTGTATAAAAGAAAATTAATGCAAATTGAAATTATAGAATCTCGAAAAGATATAACATCAAGAGCAAAAGTTTGAGTGATATGAATAATAACCTAGGAATCATTATGAAATTTTCGATAACAGTTTTTGTATTCACATTAATATTTTTCTCAAATAATATTTTTGCAGATAATATTGATGGGCGTGTTGCTATAAAAGTATCGTCAAAAGTTAAAATACAAATCTTAGAAGATATGAGAAAAAATCTTACTTCCATTCAACTGATAGTGGCTGCCTTAGCAAATGAGGATTTTGAGCAGGTGGTGAAAATAGCAGGTGAACTTGGGAGTATGGATCATACTGAAGAAGCTATGATGCGTCGAAAATCCCTGTCTGAGGAATATCGATCTTTGGGGCCACAATTACATATGGGATTTCAGTCCCTTTCTAGAGATGCCAGAGACTTTGGTGATGTTCAACATTCATTGGGGCAATTGTCTAATGTCATGAATGTATGTGTTGCTTGTCATCAAGGATATCGTCTTGAGGTAGAATGATAAAATTTTGAGTTATATTTCTAAAGTTTGATGCACACTTAACCTTAATTATACGCTTCAGCTAACAAGTGAAATTCACATGAAAACCATAAACAGACTGGAGTCTATGAATTAGCAATGGATATGATCCATGACAAATACAAAATGAGTGGTCAATGGTAGCCTGATTAGTACACAATCAAGGGGTTGAACATGATTCCGGTTGTCATAAAGTTTACTGTCAAAAAGTTTCAAGAATCATTTTTGAATCAGAGTATTATTTTGTGTTCAATTGAAGACTTGGCTGCTTTCTATAAAGCTGTTATGAAGGAAAGGAGTTGAAATGCTTTCTTTTACTCAAAAACCTATAATTACTCCACACATTCCCTCTAACAAAGTCTCTAAGCATGGTCGAACTCACATTGCTCAAAACCATCAGATAAGTTCTATTCTTCAATTGCAGCGGGAATCTGTAGACCGGCTTGCCTCGCAGATGTTAGTGAATAATACGCTAAAAACCGATATTACATCGGGAAACCATTCACCATGGCATGTAAGTACAGATCGAGATATTCAATCTGGTATAGGAATGAGTATGCCTGGAGATGCTTACGAGCTGGAGGCGGGACAGTTAGCTGATAGAATATTATTAAAAAACATTTCAACGAATGATAATCAGCAAGCTGAACAGGTCCAGAAGAACCTGTCCACAAACACATCAAAAAACGGTAACAGCATTAACAATGAGCTGAAATACCGTTTATCTCGTAGTCAAGGTCATGGAAACCCACTGCCCGGTGAGGTCCAAACCTTTTTCAGACCACATTTGAAGCATGACTTTAATAGAGTCAGGATTCATGATGATCATGTTTCTGCGAGTATGAACCGCGAACTGGGGGCCAAAGCTTTTACATTTGGACAGGATATTTACTTTGGAAATGGAAAATATAAACCTCACTCAAGTACCGGTAGACACCTACTAGCTCACGAGTTGGTGCATGTGGCTCAACAACGAGGACGGACTGACCATAACCTGTTGATGCGACAACCTGATTTAATAGAACCCGCTCAAGAGACCGGGGATGCATACCAAATAGCCAAAACTCAACTTACTGATAGTGAAACCTCTGTAATGGTTAAAGCTATGTTACACAGAGAATCTTTGAGACGAGGATTAATAAAGCTTGAGAAACTTAAACTTGAATCCACACTTGATAGAAAAAAAATGGTCTATAGTGATCCGGATGTTCTGCTTGCAGATAATTTTCAAAGGCTGAAAAGATTTGATAGGCGTCTCATAAAATTAGAACGTAACTGGAGAATTGCAGCCAGGAAAAAACTTTCCATAATGTTGCAGGGCTTACGTCAATTGAAACAGCCAGGAGGCACTTTTGGGTATATGGCTTACCTGAACCTTACTAAAGATGGCAAGCAAAATCCTGAAAGTGCATTGATATGGATGCAAGTGGGTAATATGCTCTGGAGTCTTGGTAAAAAAACTACACCTTCTTTACGTGGACCAGGTTATAAGAAAATCAATTATCCACGTAGATGATGCTCTGGAAATATCTGAGCAAACTAGTTGTTGATGCGATTAAACAGGAAGTGCAAAATCTGGTTCTTCCTGCGTTCCCAAAACCGAACGTAGATGGAAGTAGGGACCTCGGTGTACAGTTAAATCATGGACTAACCAGTCATTCAAGAAAACAATTTGTTGATTTGTTTGAGTGATACCCCTCCATTGGTTGATTAAAAATTATTTGGACCCCATTGCAGACATTGCACCAATTAAAATAATGCTAGGTTATGTTAAAAACTGAATAAGTATATTAGGCATTTACAAATGACTGTTTTGCAAAACATATGCAGTTGAATTATTAAACGCACCATATTTGTGCGAAGCTAGAATATTTTACTTGATAAGATATTGAGATATAATTGTATTAATCTAATGAATGGAGGCATTTATTCTTTTGCTATAAACTGAAATATTCAAACCTCATCATGAAAACAATTGTTTTATCTCTGTTACTGATTGTATTTGTAAGATCACTCCCTGCTTTTTCAGATAATGGCGTTAACTCAGATCATAAAAATATAATTGCTGGAATACCCCGTTCATTTCCCCCTCAATATATTACAGATGAAAAAGGCATAAGTACCGGCCTGGCCATCGATTTAATGGATGCTATCGCGCTGAAAGCTGGATTACATATTCAGTACAAAGTGATGGAGACATGGGCTGAAGTATATGAAGCTCTGAAGCAAGGAGATGTACATATTGTTCCAAATTTAGGTATTACCAGGGAAAGGGAAGGCTTTGTTGATTTCACAGTACCTCTTGAAACTTTTGCCGTTTCTACTTTTATACGTAAAGATAGCGTTAACATTCAATCCTTTAATGACTTGTCAGGCCTGAATGTTGGAGCAGTTGAATCCAATGTAGGAGCCCGTTTATTGAAAGACAGAAGGGATATAAACCTAACGGTTTATGATGGATTTCCTGAAGCCTTACTTGAGTTATTAAGCGGGCATATTGAAGGTATCGTATATCCCGAACCGGTGGTCTGGAGATTAGCACAGGAAGCTAATTTAGATCATAAAATACAGGTGCTTTCACCTCCCCTTCTGGAAATTAAAAGAGCTATTGGAGTGATAAAAGATCATCCTGTTCTTTTTCAAAAGATTCAAAATGCAACCATTGCATTTGTAAAAACAAATGAGTTTCAGGAAATATTATCTAAATGGAATGGTGAGCCAACTCCCTACTGGACTATTCACCGATTATTTTGGATCATGATTCTAGTCATGGTAATTATGTCCATAGTTTTCTTTATATGGCGATACATTGAAATCTTATCCCTGAATAATAAACTGCTATTCGAAACCAAACAAAAACGTTCAGCCGAGAACGCACTAAAAAAGCTTAATGATGAACTTGAAGGTCGTATCCAGCATCGTACCAAAGAACTGGCTGAAGCCATGCGGGTTGGTCAAATGGGGAGCTGGGAGATTGACTTGCTGGATAACAAATCCAAATGGTCTGAACAGCTTTTTAAGCTTTTGGAAATTGATCCTCTTAACGTTAAGGCTTCCAGCAAAGCCTTTTTTAATACAGTTCATCCGGATGACAGGGAAAAAGTCCATAAAGCCTATATCAACTCAATAGAAAGTGTAAGTCCCTATGTGATTACCCACCGTCTTTTAATGTCTGATGGCAGAACAAAATGGGTTGAAGAAAGAAGTGAGTCAAGTTTTAACAAACAGGGGAAAGCAGTAATTTCCAGAGGTACCGTCCAGGATATTACTCTTCAAAAGCAGGCGGAATTAAAGTTGGAGCAGCAGCATAGCTTGCTCATGTCATTTATTGAAACTATTCCAGATGCCGTTTATATCAAAGATGGAAGAGGAGCCTGGCAATTGGTTAATCAGGTGGGCTTATCTCTTTTTCAAATGGGAGAGTTTCCATGGCAAGGTAAAACAGAGCTAGAACTCTCTCAACAACGTCCTGGGTTTAGTGAAGCACATGAAGCTTGTTTAATTAGCGATGAGAATGCATGGAACTCGGGTGAAATAGTCATTGATTATGAAAAACTAAATGATGAAGATGGTAATTCACGAGTTTTAGAGGTTAGGAAAATGCCCCTGTTTGATAAAAAGGGGGAACGGCAATCATTATTGATAATTGGACGAGATATTACCGAACAGAAGTCCTCACAAAAAAAATTACAACTAGCTGCTAGTGTTTTCTCTCATGCTCATGAAGGTATTACTATTACAGGACTTGATGGACTTATTCTGGATGTTAATCAAGCCTTCACAGATATTACCGGATATAGCCATGATGAAGTGATTGGGAAGAATCCCAGGGTTCTTCAATCTGGTATTCATAAGCCACCGTTTTATAAAGCAATGTGGGATGACTTAATTCAGAAAAATTATTGGTATGGAGAAATCTGGAATCGACGTAAAGACGGTGAAGTTTATGCTGAAATGTTAAACATTAATGCTGTTAAGGGGGCAGATGGTGAAACCCTGCATTATGTAGCCTTATTCTCTGACATTACTAACCAGAAAAAAGCTCAACAACAATTGGAGCATATGGCCCATTATGACACCTTGACGAATTTACCCAATCGAGTGCTTTTATCAGATCGGCTTCAACAGGCAATGTCTCATGCAAATCGTACTGGCCAACTTTTAGCCGTGGCTTACCTTGATTTGGATGGATTTAAAGAAATCAATGATACTTATGATCATAATGTTGGAGATGATCTTTTAATTGGCCTGGCTAAACAATTAAAAGAAGCTCAGAGAGAGGAGGATACTATTGCTCGTATTGGAGGGGATGAATTTATTGCGATATTGAGTGACCTTTCACATGAAAATGATTGCATACCTCTTTTGGATCGGATGCTGGCTGCTGCGTCCAGACCATTGTATATCAACGACATAAAATTACAGGTTTCAGCCAGCGTAGGGGTATCCTTTTATCCACAGGAAAAAAATATTGATGCAGATCAGCTGATAAGACAGGCAGACCAGGCAATGTATCAAGCTAAGTTAGGCGGTAAAAACAGGTTTCAGATATTTGATGCAATTCAAGATCAAAATATTCGTGGATTTAATGAAAGTCTTACTCGTATAAAATTGGCATTTAAAAATAATGAATTCACTCTTTTTTACCAGCCCAAAGTAAATATGCGTACAGGTGATATAACCGGTTTAGAAGCTTTAATTCGTTGGCAGCACCCCGAGCGAGGATTATTACTGCCAGTCTCATTTTTACCCGTTATTCAAAATTCTATTTTTTCAATTGAACTGGGTAACTGGGTGATAGAGAGTGCTCTGGCCCAAATGGACCAATGGCAACAACTTGGGTTTTATTTGCCCGTTAGTGTCAATATTGACGCTCTCCATCTTCAACAACCAGATTTTTGCGTCAAACTGACTTCTGCACTTCAAAAATATCCTACATTAAAGGAAGGCTCTCTTGAACTGGAAGTTCTAGAAACCAGTGCACTGGATGATATGAGCTATGTCTCTAAGTTGATAAATCACTGTAAGGAAATTAATGTAAATTTTGCATTGGATGATTTTGGTACGGGGTATTCATCTTTAACTTATTTAAAACGATTACCGGCTTCTACACTTAAAATAGATCGATCCTTTGTGCGTGAAGAAATGGACCCCAAAAATCGGACAGTCGCTTAAGTGTATTCTGTGTTTAAAAAATTATGCTGCTTCAGGCAGCGCTATGGATCCCAAATAAGCCTGGTCAGGCGTCTTATCTAAACTCTGGTGCTT
>Ga0233441_1000303_pt1 | contig 64090 bp, 97 predicted proteins | sample SI_123_September_4_FD_182781 | JGI IMG/M metagenome (GOLD analysis project Ga0233441, IMG submission 182781) | Seawater microbial communities from Saanich Inlet, British Columbia, Canada - SI_123_September2016_135_MG | ecosystem: Environmental > Aquatic > Marine > Inlet | place: Canada: British...
TTAAGGAGAAGTACAAAGATGGTTTACTTGACCCAAAAAGAATGTCTTGGGAGGAGTTGGATGAGATGGAGATAGACCTTGGCCAATATGGATATGCAGGACAGGTAGGTCAGAATCCTGTACCACCGGGAGGAGGAATGTTTAAAGTGGATCGTTTTTCCTTTATAGAAGCTATGCCCTCCCAACCAGAGATAGTTAGTATAGTAAGGTACTGGGACAAAGCAGGAAGTCAAGGAGCAGGCTGTTTTACGGTTGGCGTAAAGATGGCCAGATTAAGGTCTGGTAAATTTATAGTAATGGATGTTAAGAGAGGGCAGTGGAGTAGTGAGATTAGAGAAGCCATTATAAAAGATACTGCTGAGGCAGATGGGAGAGATACTTTAGTGTACCATGAGCAGGAACCGGGCTCAGGAGGAAAGGAAAGTGCAGAAGCTACCACCAAGAACTTAGCTGGGTTTGTAGTACAGGCTGATTTACCAAGAGGTGATAAGGTATACAGGGCTGATCCATACTCTGTCCAAGTCAACAATGGTAATGTACAGATATTAAAAGGAGAATGGAATTTGACCTTTATTGAAGAGCATAGATTTTTTCCTTTTAGCACTTATAAAGATCAGGTGGATGGAGCCAGTGGCGCATTTACTAAATTAGTAGGAAAGAAAGAAGCAAAGATATGGTAACAAAGAAAAGAAAACAGATGATAGGAGGAAATGGTGTAAATCATACCAGACCTTTAATGTTGGATTTGGGCTGTGGGGCATTTACCAGAGCTGGATTTGTAGGAGTAGATATATGGCCAGCTGGAACTCCTATGTTTAAAGGTGTACCAGCTAAGACAGATGTGGTTGCTAATTTAAATAAAGGGATTCCGTTTGGGGATTCTGAGGTTGATCAAATCTATTCTGGGCACTTCTTAGAGCATGTGGACAATCCAACCTTCTTAATAGAGGAGATGTGGCGAGTATGTAGGGATGGTGCTATTGTAGAAACAGTGGTGCCTATATGGGAACATCATAGTATGGATCATAAAACAATATTCTTTCCGGGATGGGGCAAAAGATTCTTTACTGAAGATAAGTGGGAACTGGTTGAGGTCCGAACTAAGGAGAAGTATGTTGAAACAAGTGTAGGTTTATTCTATACTATATTTGAGCAAATGGTTATAACTAAAGTAATCAAATGAAATTAGGGATTCTCATATTGCAATATAACTCAGTTGAGTTTACTAATAGACTGGCCAAGAGTATTCCAGAAGCTATTGTTATTGATAATGGTAGTGATAAAGGAAAGCGATTCAAAGGAGCTAATGAAACCATAAGACTGGATAAGAACTATGGTTTCACCATAGGTTGGAATAAGGGAATAGAAGCAGTGTATGATAGGTTTGATGCTTTCTGGCTAATGAACAATGATATCGAGATTGATAGAACCAGCATAGAAAGAGTCCAAGCCCTATTAGAAAGAAAGGACATTGCCATATTTACTCCTTCCTATAATGGATGGGCAAAAGAGTTTGACAATCATTTCACTGAGGATGTAAGAGAAGTTGGAGCAATAGAGTTCTGCGCACCTATCATTAAGAAGGAAGTATTTGAAAAGATAGGCTTATTGGATGAACGATTCAGTTTAGGGTATGGAGTGGAATTTGATTTCTGTTATAAAGCTAGGAAGGAAGGATATGGAGTACATGTGGATGATGGTAGTAGTTTCTATCATCATGGGCAACAGACCACTGGAATAGAGCTGGGCCGGACCTTAGTGGAGCATGAAAGAATAGCTAACAAAGAGAGATACAAAGTGATGCAGGAAATCTATGGTGCTAATTGGCAAAAGAAAACCATGGAAGGAGTCACTCTAACAACTGAGCTAAGAACACCAGTGGTTATCTATACTACGGTATTTGGGAATTATGATGAAGTGAAGCCTATTCCAAAACAAAAGGGATATAAAGAAGTGGAATACATCTGCGTGACGGACAATCCTAAATTAGTATGCCCTGATCCATGGAAGAGATTAGTGGTAGTGAATCCTTGTGGAAGCCTTGACCCCAGAATGAGGGCCAAATATCATAAGCTTCTGTTTTTCAGAAATCCAGTACTAAATAAGTTTTACAAGCTCCTCTATATAGATGCCAGCATTGAGGTCACCAGTGATAGTTTGTTATTGGAAGCCTTTGGTGATATGGAGCATATGAAGCTCTTTAAACATCCCAGCAATAGAACAACCATACAAGAAGAGATCAAAGAAGCTAGGAAGCTAGTGAAGTATGTTGGAGAGTATATGGAAGCGCAAGTGGATCATTATACTGAGCAGGGATATAAGAATGAAAAAGGCTTATGGGCATGTGGAGTAATGGCCCGAACTAATAATAAGAAGGTCAGAGAGCTAATGGAAGCTTGGTGGGAGGAGAATGTACAATGGACTATCCAAGATCAGCTCAGCTTTCCTTATGTATGCTGGAAGCAGGATTTCAATCCACAGGCTTTTAATGGTAACCAAGGAAAGAATGATTGGTTTAAAGTAATATGGCATGACGATAATAGGGTTTCGGAAGCTAGGAAGAAGCTTGCCGAGAACAAGTCGCTATATGTGGAGCAATCAGATAAACCTATTCTAAACAATACTAAGTACAGTCCAGTTGATATGGGAGTCTTAATGCCCGTTTATAACACTCCATTAGTTTATCTAAAGGAAGCTGTTGAAAGCATCCTCAACCAGAGTGACCCAGATTTTAAATTTGTAATAGTAGATGATGGGAGCACCTTGCCAGAAGTAATATGGTATTTAAATCATTTATATTCTAAAGGGCTTATAACATTGTACCGTTTTGATAAGAATGTAAAACTGGCCAAGAGTTTGAATAAGGGCTTACAGGTTTGTAAAACAGAATGGGTCATAAGGATGGATGGAGATGATATTGCCCATAAGGATTTGGTGAGAGTACATAAGAACAATATTCGGAACCATCCTAATAGAATATGCACTGGAGTACAGGCAGAAAGGTTTGGGAGGAAAACAAAACCAATTTGCCATCCTTCCTTAGTGACGGCAGAGGATGCTTATAACATGGAAGGATTCTGGTTTGTGAATCATATAGGAGTCTGCTACCATAGGCAAACTGTACTCAATTTAGGAGCTTACGGTGACACACAGCTAGCGGCCGAAGACTATGCCCTTTGGGTCAATATCTTAGCTAATGGACATAACATCTACAATCTGCCTTTAGTATTGATGAGGCACAGGACTACGGATGGAAAGCATAGGAACAAAGATGTACAGAAGTTTTTAGAAAAGCAAAAAAGTAAATTGGACAAAATAAAAGTATAAAACAATGAATACAGAACAGAGCAACCAAGAAGAAAACAAGGCATTACATATAACTGATGTTATAGCTATGTTGCCCACCAAAGAAGAAATTGAAAAAGAAGCAAATAGTTACGATAATAGTATGGCTTCAATGGCAGAAGCTGTTTGGATGCCACAAGGGTTTAAAGAAGGCGTAGAATGGACAATAAAAAAAATAGAAGAGGGGTTGAAAAACAATTAGCTATAACAGATTGTATAAGGTGCGTTTTAATGCACTTTATACGTTGTTAGGTGTAGTATGAACGGATTAAAATAACGAAAGATGAAAAAATACAATGTAATTTATACAGACCCAGCGTGGGAAATGGGAAGCAAGAGTAAAAACAGAGAACTTGTACCTAAATATGATGTAATGCAAAGCAAGAATATAATTGATTTACCAGTTGAAAATCTTGCTGATGAAAATTGTGCTTTATTAATGTGGACTATAAATGCTAAAATACCTGATGCAATAAAGTTAATTGAAAAGATAGGTTTTAGATATGTAGGTATTGCTTTTTGCTGGGTTAAAACTTCTAAAAAGACTGGGAAGCCAAATTGCCGAATGGCTGGAAACTATACTTTGCAAGGGATTGAATTGTGCTTGTTGGCTATTAAAGGAAGTATGAAAACACAAGATAGAACCGTAAGGCAAGTTTTAATGCACCCCAGATTGTATCATAGTAAAAAGCCTGATGTAATTAGGGAAGAAATAGTTAGGCTATTTGGTGATTATCCAAGATTAGAAATGTTTGCAAGGCACAATTTTAACGGATGGGATGCTTGGGGGAATGAAGTTAAAAATAGCATTGACATTAGTGAATATTACACCTAACGGTTAGGATATGCAAAGTGCGAAAATACGCACAAAATTAAATACGAAGCACGAACCCTTTTTCTTTTTTTAGGGAGGGTTTTTAAAAATGATAATTATGAACAAACAAAAAATAAACATATAAAATTATGGCAAACACAAGAACAAGTGATGATAATCGGGAGTATGCTTTGGTGGATACCACCCCAGGTGCATCTGGTTATTATACAAATGAAGTTATACCAAGAAATCTTAAAGGAGGAAAGCAAGAGGCACCAAGGTATTTCTTTTTGAGTATTAGAGGAACAGGAACCATGGATGTAGCACTTCAATTCAAATGCGAAGATGACGATGACTGGACCACTTATGAAACATATTCCGATAATGAAAGGAAGTATATTGTTTGCGGTGGACCAGAAGTATCTTGGAGGGCAGGAGTGGTGGATGACGCTGCTTATTCTAGTGGATCCAAGCGGTTTGGTTTTGACTGGTAAAGAAAGGAACTATGATTGTAAATAATGTAATACAAAATATGGTCCAAAACGTAGTCCAAAATGTACTCCCTTCTTTTGATCCAGCAGGTGCAGGTCTATTCTGGGAACAAGAACTAATTTTTACATGGGAAAATTGGTTGGATGAGTTATGGGAGGATCAATTGTAAATTTATGAAAAAATAAACATATAAGATTATGACAACATTAACAGGAAAATATCCAGGCTTGACCTATAAGCAACTGCTTCAGGTAGGAAGTAGCAATGTGGGGTTGGCTGCTGGTTTACTACCTATACAGGATGGGGCAGGGCAGGCTTCTCCTCTTTCTTTATCATTAACAAAAGGAAAGTTTCAACCTAGCGTTGATTCAACTGATGCATTCCAGTTTTTAGATAGTGCTGGTGATATTATAATGTCATTTGACTCTTCCAATAGAGATGTGTCATTTGGGCAATCTGCTTTGGCAAGTTCATTCGCTGGAAGGACTCAGGTGAGAATAGGAGGTTCAGGCAATTTAATGGCTGAAACCGTTATAGGTTCAGGAAATGGATTGTACACTGGATTAAATTACTACATAGCAAGTTCGGGTGACTTTAAAAGGATAGACACAAACCAAGCCTGTGCCACGCAATATCTTGATGGGAATATCAATTTTAGAACAGCGGCAGATGGTGTGGCTGATGCTAATATCTCATGGAGTACCAAGATGACTGTTCTTGAAGGCGGAAATGTAGGAATAGGAACAGCCACGCCATCAACTATATTCCAAATCACTGACAATGCGAAGTATATTAAATTTTCACATGGTGGAGGTGAGGGTGTTATTGATGCTGAGAGTTCATTGTGGCTATTAGCATCAGGCTCATTATCAATGTTATTATCAACCTCAGAGGTGCGATGTTACCGAAATTTTAAGCCATCGAATAATGATGGTGTATCGTTAGGAATTTCATCAAGCGGATGGAGTGATTTATATTTAGGTGGACAAGCAAATTCTGTAATATCCCAAATCCGCCACACCACAGCAAACACAGCAGGAAACGACCTTACAATAAATGCAGGTGGCGCAACATCAGGCGCAACAGACAAAAATGGGGGTGATACATATATCACATCAGGAATTGCTACAGGCTCAGGATCGAGTAATATTTATTTCCAAACAGCCACAGCTGGCGCAGCAGGAACAGCAGACAGGACACCCTCTACTAAAATGGTACTTGGAGGAGATGGAACCTTATCAACAAGTCAAATAATTATAGATAGTGGACTTGTGGGAACAGCGGCAAAGCCAGCACTCGCTTTTGGAGATGGAGATACAGGTTTTTATGAGCAATCTGACGACACCCTTCAAGTTTCATTTGGAGGAGTGCATGGTTGGTGGTGGCATGGACTAGAATTTAGTGCAGCTATTACAAAAGGAGCAGTTATAGCAAATAAAACACCAAGCTCAACCGTTCCTGTTCATTATTTTAAGGATGATGAGAACACAGGATTAGGAAGGGCAGCAGTTGATCAAGGTAGTTTGATTGCTGGAGGTGCAGAGGTTTGCAGATTTGGCTATGTTTCAGCAGGAAACCGGCCAGCATTATATTTTCCAGAAATAACAACTCCCACAGCAATTGCTGACATGGGCTCAATTTATTTCAAATCTGATAATAAAATGTATTGTCAAACAGGCGATGGAGTTGAGCATGAAATAGCATTTGTATAGCATATATAAATTTTAATCAATAATAAAAAAACAAATACCATGAATGGAATCGAAGTTAAAAAACACATTGCAAGAAACAAAGCTGGACGTGTCTCAGTTGTAAGACATAATGAAAATGATTTTACAGTTACCACAATCCTATATGATGAGGATAAAAATGAAAACTTATCAGCACAAAGAGTAACTTTATCAGCTTTGAAATCAGAGTTGAAAACAACCCAAGAGAAGGTAGCAGAACTCACAGAGGTTATTGCTGATTTTGAAAAACTACCTATTCCAAAAGTTGAGGAGAAGGAAGAAGAGAAGGAAGCCTAAAAAAGTAAATAATTTATTTAATCAAAATAAAACTAGAATTATGAAACTGAATTTTAATGTACCTTATGTAATGTTAGATGGCAAATCTGTAAAGGATTCTGCCCGCTGTCCTCATTGTAAAAAGGATATTTATGAAGGAGTTGATGATTTGTCTTTGGGACAGAGAATGGCCAACCTGTTATCAGGAGAAAAGAAAGTGGCTGGTTTTCCTCCTCTAAGATCAATGGAACTTTTTATGACTCTTTATAAGAATGAACCAATTGATTTAACAGTCAAAGAGTTGGAAGCATTTAAGGAGTATTTTGGGGCTGATGATACCAATATGCCTTTATTGTTAAAAGGGCAGATTTTAAAGGTCATTGATGCTCTGGAAAACAAGAAGTAGGAAAGGAAAGGAGCTATGGACAAATCATAGCTCCTAATATTTTGATTTGGATATATTGTAAATTGGATAAAAGATTATGAAAAGGAATAAAAGACCTGCCAAGCAAATAGAAGTTCTTAGCACCTTAGTTAACCGTGCTAGGTTACAAGCTAAGTTGGGCCAGAGCTATGGAACAGACCGAGACCTTTATCAAGCACTTGGTTATCCTACTGAATTGGACTTTGATGATTATTGGGCACAATATGTCCGTCAAGATATTGCCAAAGCTATCATAGACAGACCTGTTAAGAAAACATGGCAGGGTGATGTGTTGGCTTTGGAAGCTAATGACAAAGAAACTTCCCAGTTTGAAAGAGCTTGGGAGGAGTTGATGAAAAATTTACAATTAAAAACTAGGTTTATCCAATTGGATAAGTTAACTGGTATTGGGCACTATGCTGTTTTGTTATTAGGTTTTGATGATGTCAAAGAATCAATGGATTGGACAAACCCAGTTGGCACAGGTGCAAGGAAGCTTTTATATGTTAAAGCTCTTTCTGAATCCAATGCTGTTATATCCGAATATGAAACTAAAACAGACAATCCCAGATATGGGTTGCCTGTACTTTATGATTTAACAACTACCACTCCTGATGGTGAGTCAAGTTCTACTTTAAGAGTTCATTACAGTAGGGTTATACATGTGGTGGAAGATGCTATTGATTCAGAAGTGGAAGGAACACCAAGATTGGAGTCAGTTTTTAATAGGCTTCTGGATTTGGAAAAGATGGTTGGAGGAAGTGCTGAAATGTTTTGGAGAGGAGCACGCCCCGGTTACCAAGGAAAGGTTGACCCAGAGTTTACTATGACAGATGCTGTTAAAGAAGGATTGATTGATCAGTTAGATGAATATGAGCATAACCTTAGAAGGATTTTAATGCTGGAAGGAGTTAACATGCAGGCATTGGAGTCTCAGGTGGCTGACCCAGCTAACCATGTAGATATACAGATACAAATGATTAGTTCGGTTACGGGTATTCCTAAACGGATTTTAACAGGTTCTGAGAGGGGTGAGTTGTCTAGTGGAGAGGATAAGAATCAGTGGGCCGCTTTTATATCGGCAAGGCGTGAGGAGTTTGCTGAGCCAAAAATCCTGATTCCTTTTATAGACATCTGTATCAAATATAAGATTCTGCCAAAGGTGGAAGATTATTATATACAGTGGGAGGATTTATTCAGTCTTGGTGATAAAGATAAAGCTGAAATTGGTAAAACTAGAGCAGAGGCATTAAGAGCTTATGCTGCTGAACCATTAGCTCAATATATAATGGGGCCAGATGCTTTCTTTGAATTTCTTTTAGGATTAGATGGTAACCAAATAGAGCTTGTTAAAACCATGATGGGTGATCAAATAAAATTAGAGGAAGAGGATACATTTGAGGATGATGAAGCAATTATTGAGGAAGAAACAATTGAAAAAGAATAAATGTGTGAATGTGCTGTACATACTGAAGTAGATGTTTATGTCAAGGCTGGGAATTATGACCCAACTAGGACATTAACACTGCGCAATGCATTTGTGGCTGATATGAACAGAAGGTTTAAAGACCTTATGAAGCTTATCAAAGAAGCCATAGTGGATCAGGATGTATTTGCACTTTCTTCTCCAGATAGTAACTTAATCACTCAGCAGGGTTTTGCTCCCGGCAGGAGGGCTTTTGATTTCCCTACAACTGGGCAGAAGATGGATGCTTTCATGGCTTGGTTAAAACAGCAACAGAATGAAGGTTTGCTAGAGATAACTACCATACAGCAGAGTGGAAGAGCTTTACACAGCCCTTGGACAGACAAGTATGTTTCTGACAGTTATAAGAGAGGAGTAATGCGTGGTCGCTCTGAACTAAAGAATGCTGGATATAAAGTTCCACCAATAAGTGAAACAGGAGGCATCCAAGCTAGTATGTCAACCCCATTCCATTTAGATAGGGTGGGAATGTTATACACCCGGACCTTTAATGAGCTAAAAGGAATTACAGATGCTATGGATCAGCAAATCAGTAGGGTATTGGCTCAAGGAATGATTGATGGAGATGGACCAGCTCTATTAGCCCGTAAGATCAATGCTACTATTAGCAGTGGGCTTGGGATGACAGATACTCTGGGAAGGTATATTCCAGCCCAAAGGCGAGCCCGTATGTTGGCTAGAACAGAAGTGATCCGTGCCCATCATATGGGTACAATTCAGGAATATAGGAATTGGGGTGCAGAAGGAGTTAATGTACAGGCTGAATTTAGAACAGCTGAGGATTCCAGAGTGTGTGCGCAGTGTGAGAGTTTACATCTTCAACGATTTACTTTAGATCAGGCTGAAGGAATAGTGCCCCAGCATCCTAGTTGTAGGTGTATTTGTCTTCCTGTTAGAGTAGGTGGAAAAAAATCATTTGATGCAAAGTCATTTAAATCGGATGAAGAAGCCCAAGCATTTGCGGAAGCTAATTGGGCAAAATCAGCTAAGAAATTATCCACCGCTGAAAAGGACATATCATATAGTTATGTTTCAGAAGGGTATGATCAAAACATGAATAGAATGTTGAGAGGTCTCACTCAATTAGATCAACCCATGGTTCCTATATTCGAAGGAAAAGAAGCTCAAGAAGCTATTAAGTTGATGGACTCAGCAATAAGTAAAGGTGCTAATACATTTGCTCAAGATCGCTATGCTTTCAGGGGATTAGCAAGTCATGATGATACTGATGATTTTTTGAAATTTTTGAGAAGCTTAAAGAAAGGAGAAGGATACACGGACAAAGGTTACATATCCACTTCACTTTCCCAATTCCAAGCTGAGTCTTTTGCCCAGATGGATCAACAATTGGATGTAGTTTTAAAAATACGTTTGAACAAAGGGAAGAGGTATTTCACACCACATCCAGATGAATTAGTAACTGAAGCTGAAATCCTACTCCCAAGAGGAACATCTTTCAAGGTAGTTGGCGCCACTCAAGAGGAAATGTATTATGTAATTGAATTAGAAATATTATGATACGTATTGACAGATTTTTGTACAAACCACAAGATGTAAAAGGTATCAACAAATTATCGGTTGATGAGATTAAAGAACTTGAAAAAATAAAGACAAATGAAAAGAAAGTATAAGAGTTTTTTGACCCAGTCCACTGAGGCTGTGGAATATGCAGTAAGAACAGAGATGCATGAGCAGAAAGAATATCTGGTGGTGCCTGTTGTTATGATGGTTGAAGGTGTGCATAGTGGTTCAAGAGGGCCAGTGCTACATACAGCTAGTGAGCTTGGTAAAATTCCAGAGAGTTGGAATGGGATTCCTGTTACAGTTAATCATCCCCAAGATGATAATGGAAAGTATATCTCAGCCAATAGTCCTAATGTACTAAGGAAGTATGCTATTGGGATTATTTTTAATACACATATGGATGGTGACCAGCTTAAAGCAGAAGCATGGATTGAGGTTGATAAATTAAGAGCTTTTAGTGATGTGGAAATCTACCTTAATGAACAAAGAGCTTTGGATGTGAGTGTAGGTGTGTTTTCGGAGGACGACCCGACCGAAGGAGTTTGGAATGGAGAAGAGTATCAGTCAATTGCTAGAAATCACCGACCCGACCACTTAGCCTTGTTACCGGGAGGTACAGGAGCTTGTAGTTGGGGTGATGGTTGTGGAATCAGAAACAATGAAAAAACAGATATGAAAAAACAGGAACAAATAGAGCATATAACAGCTTTAAAGTTGGTGTATGTTTATGAGCAGAGTTTAGAGGCAATTCTGGAGTCTGCTTGGCGAGCCATAAATTCTATGGATACCGAAACAGAAAGCTATTATGTACGGGAAGTCTTTAAGGAGTATTTGGTGTATGAGAAACGGACCAAAAACACTGACACTTCCAAAACCTTTAAACATTCCTATGCTGTTGAAAATAATAAAGTAATTTTAGCAGGGGATGCCGTGGAGGTTGTGCGTGAAGTTAGCTATGTACCAATTGGAACTAATTCAAAAACAAATGATAAAAAAGAGGACATTATGACCGAGAAGAAGAAGCCTTGTTGTCCAAATAAAGTGGAGGAGCTGATAGCAAATGAGCTATCCAACTTTACTAAAGAGGACCGAGAGTGGCTACTGGCTCAGGATGAAGCAACAATTGAGAAGTTGATGCCTAAAACTGTGGAGTCACCTCAAGTGAATTCTGAAGCAGAAATCACCAAGGATCAGGCAGTGGAAGTCCTGATAAAAACTATTTCCACAGTTGAAGATTTTGTAAACATTTTACCAGAAGGAATCAAAGTTCATGTTGAGGCAGGGCTTGCGCTCCATACTGAGAAAAAGAAACAACTTGTTGATGGCATTATGGATAATGCTGGAGAGGGTGTCTGGACTGAAGAGGAGTTAACCGCAATGGAGATGGATATGTTGGAAAAATTAGCAAAGACCTCCGGGTCCAAAACTGATTATTCAGGTCTGTCTGCAGGAAAGAAAGCAAGTGAGCCATCAGAAGAAGTTTTGATGCCCACTGGTTCGTAATTTTTATTAACGACATTAAATATATAAGGAGGATTTTAAAATGTCAAATACTATTAAAATTAAAAATTATTTGAATGTACAGGAAGAGATTATTGCCATTGGTGTGATCACTCCGGGTATGTTATTGGAATTGACAAGTGCAGGAAAGGTGCAAGCCCACTCTGCTTCTGGTCAAAATATGTTTCAATATTTCGCAGTTGAGGATGAACTCCAAGGCGAAGAAATTACTGATACATATGCAGTAGCTGATCCAGTTCAAGTATGGATTCCCCAAAGAGGGGATATTGTTTATGCATTGCTTGCTGATGGTGAGAATGCGTCAATTGGTGACTATCTAGAAAGTAATGGTGATGGATATCTAAAGGTGTATGCCGTAGATGCAGAGTCCGTTGCTAATTACACTAATCAGATTGTGGGACAAGCTATCGAAGCTGTGGACATGTCTGATTCGTCTGGAGTTGACCCAGCTGGTAGAATAAAGGTTCGTATAATCTAATTTAAATTTTTTAAGGAGAAAAAAGAAATGGAACCAAATATTGATTATATTGGAAAAGAAGGAGCACAAGGTGCTCTCGCTTCTAACATCTTAGCTAATGGCAAGATGGATCCGGGACAATTGCGTCCATGGATTGGAAAAGATGGAAAAGCATATGTTACTGTATTCAAAGGAGGAGATGCCAAGGATACAAAGAACTATGTGAACCATTTAGTTGCTCATGGCACTCTGAGAAGGGATGAGTGGAAACAGTTGGATGAAGCTGTTGTTAAAATTTCGGAATCACGGACAGGTGGAGTTGCTGATTTAGAGTCCCATGGGCTTGTTTATAATCTGGGCAATGCTATGGGAACAACTGTGCTAGAATGGCATGACGTGAGTGATGCTCTTTCAGCTGAGTTAACCATGGATGGGATTGCCAGAGCTCAGAATGATCGTCCTGTTTATTCTACTAATTATTTGCCAATTCCTATTATCCATGCTGATTACGAAATAAACACTCGTACATTGGCTGCTAGCAGGAACATGGGAAATCCTTTGGATACAACCTTGGCAGAAAGAGCTACAAGAAAAGTGGCTTTGAAATTGGAGCAAATGTTATTTACAAATACCTCTTATGCCTTTGGTGGTGGTACTATTTATAGTTACACAAATTACACCAATCGTAATGAGGTCACTTTGAGTTTAGCATGGGATGATTCTTCAAAAACTGCGGCTCAGATTTTGGCTGATGTTATTGCTATGAAGCAAGCCAGTATTGATGCATATCATTATGGCCCTTGGATGCTTTATATTCCCACTTCTTATGAAACAGTAATGGATGAGGATTACTCCACTTCAGGAGCTTCCACACAAACCATCCGTGAGCGTATTGAGAAGTTAGGTGGTATTAAAGGCATTAAGGTTATTGACACCTTGACTGCTGATAATGTTCTTTTGGTACAGATGACTTCTGATGTTGTTCGTCTGGTTAAGGGAATGCCAATTCAGAATATCCAGTGGGATGAAGAAGGCAAATTTATCAACAAGTACAAAGTGATGACTATCCAAGTGCCTCAGATCAGAGCAGATCAGGATGGCAATTGTGGTATCACCCACTTGGCTTAATCTTATTCGTACTAATCAAGTACAATTTTTAATCATAAAAATATTAGGAGGATAAAAATATGCAACGTAAGAAGAAAAGTGAATCAAAAAGCCCACCAAAAATAAGGTGGCAAAAGTCTGGTGGTGGTTCTTTTAGAATGGCTGATGGTAGAATTATAAAATCAAAGGAAATTTTCTTGGCTCACCCTGAGGAAATCCCTGCCGCTTTTATGGATTCTGTAAAGCCGTTGGACCCAGTAAGGAAGAAGAAGCCCTCAGTCACTGAACCAGAGAAGGGTGCTAAAGCTTTGTACACTAAGAAAGAACGTTCAAAGGGTTGGTGGGATATTGTTGATTCCAAAGGCAAGAAGATGAATGATCGTGCTTTAAGAGAGGCAGAAGCTGATGAACTCATTAACACTTTAGAACAGTAAACATGGGCTGGTGTATTCCTAAAATATGGGAAGGTGGCGATTGCTACATAATTGGAGGTGGCCCCAGTATGATGGGCCAATTTAATATCCCGGAAGAGATTGTGCAAGCAGTCTACAACGGGGCCACTCCTCAATTATATGAACCATATTTACATATATTAAGGGATAAGCATGTCATTGGTGTTAATGTAGCTTATAGGCTTGGGGATTTTATTGATTTTACATTCTTTGGTGATGTTCCTTTTTACTTAACTCATTTACATGAATTAGTAAAGCTGGATCATACATTAGTTACTTTATCAGGAAAAGTGAATCATTTGGATTATGGAATCAAAGTAGTGGATCGTGATAAGCCTTTTGGATTGTCAGATGATCCAACTAAGATTCGTTGGAATAGGAATAGTGGTTCATCAGCTATTAACTTAGCAGTTCATTTGGGAGCTAAAAGGATTATGTTATTGGGATTTGATATGAAGTTGAAAGATCATAAAGACCAACATTGGCATAAGCTATATGGAAAGAAGCCCAAGAAAGAGTCGCAAATACAAAAAACTTTTATCAGGCATTCAGAGGGCTTTCCCAAGATTGCTAGAGATGCTAAAAGATTAGGTGTGGAGATTTTAAATGTTAATCCAGATAGTGCTATCACAGCTTTTGAAAGAGTTAATTTATCAGATGTTTATTCAACCCAAGAAAAGGATTATGCTGTTTGTGTTTTAAAGACAGGTGGAGATTACACCCCTGAGTATGTTTACAAGCTCAGGAGCATGATTAAAAAGAATACTAAAAGGAAAATACATTTCAGATGTTTGACCGATTCTACGGCTTTAAAATTGGCACCAGAAGAAGTTATACCATTAAGGAATAACTGGCCCGGCTGGTGGAGCAAGATTGAGTTATTTAGGCATGGTATATTTCCAGACAGTAGGCAGGTTGTTTATTTTGATTTGGATACCGTAATATTGAAAAGCATAGATTCTTTGTTTAAACCTTTTTCTGGTTTTAGGATGCTGGACAATTTTAGAGGCAGTACTTTTTTGATGTCTGGTATAATGACTTGGGATTGTGATTTGTCCTTTATCTATGAGAAGTTGAGGAACAAAAAAGCTCCTCGGTTTTCTAAAGCTGGTGGGGATTTGATAGGTGATCAGACCTTTATTGAAAAGACATATAAATCAGCCACCAGAAAGAATCCAATTAAAATACAAGAAAGCTTATCTGTTATCAGTTACAAAAGGGATTTCTTAATGAATGATTACAAACATAATGGGGCACAGGTTATTTGCTTCCATGGTCAGCCAAGACCACACGAAGTTAATGACACTTTAATAGTAGAAAAATGGAAGTGAAAAATTTGATCATAATTACAGGTTGTCCAAGGTCTGGTACCAGTATGGTAGCTGGCTCCATTAACAAATGTGGAGCATTCGGAGGAAAGATGAATGGCCCAAACAGAAACAATAAGAAGGGTATGTTTGAAAACCATAAAATAATTAGCAGTATGGTCAAGCCCTTTTTAAAGAAACTTAATGTTGACCCAATGGGTCAATATCCTCTTCCCAAAACAGATTCCTTGCAAACCCCTCATTATTGGAAAAGCTCTTTTTTAAAAGTGTTTAAGGAAGAGGGGTTCAGAAAAGGAAGTATAATGTACAAAGACCCAAAGATTGGGTTGTTATGGCCCATCTGGTATGATTGTTTTCCAGAAGCTAAGTGGGTGATTGTTAGGAGGAAAACAGATGACATAGTTGATAGTTGTTTAAAGACAGGATTCATGAGAGCTTTCCACCACTCCTTTATACAAAAGGAAGTAGGTGTGATGAGTGAAGCCGAAGGTTGGGAATGGTGGGTGAATCAGCACTTAGGTAGGTTTGAAGCTATGAAGGAAAAAATACAGTTCAAGGAAATATGGCCAGAGAAGATGGTGTATGGAGATTATTCAGAATTGATGGCCACCATTAAGTGGTTAGGACTTGAATGGAATAGTGATGTGTTAAGTTTTATTGATCCAATGCTTTGGAAAAGCAGACAAAAAATATAAGGAGATGGCAAGGACAACAGCTGCAGAAGTTAAGCAAATAATTGATACTGATTTATCAGATACCATAGTGGATGCCTATATAGGAGATGCCAATGCATTAGTCACTAATGTACTAGGTGATGATACCACTTTGGGTGATACATTAAAGGAGTCTATTGAGAAGTGGCTAACTGCCCATATGATAGCCTCAACCAGAGAACGGATGGGGCAGGAGGAGGAAGCAGGAAGTGCTAAAATTAAGTATGTTGGAAAGACAGGCTTGAATCTTAGTTCCACAGCTTATGGACAGATGGTTCTAACATTAGATAGTACAGGCAACTTTGCTTCATTAGGAGGAAAGAAAGCAAGCATATATGCTGTAACAAGTTTTGAATAAAAGATTATGACAAGTGGTATAATAAGATTCATTGAAAAGGTCTGCGTACAGACAGCCGTATATTGGGGCAATCCGTCGCCCGATGGTCGGGGTGGAAATACCTATGACACTGCTGTTGAAATCGCTTGTAGGTGGGAGCAAATAACCGAGCTTGTCCAAAATGAATCTATAAGGAAGGAAGGAAAGGAAATTGTGGCTGGCGCAAAGATTCTATTAACACAAGATGTTGCTTTGGAAGGATATTTATATTTGGGAAGCTTAGATGATTTAAGCTCTGACCCCGACAATCCTTTAGAGGTGGATGGAGCCAGAGAGATTATCAAAGTGGAAAAGGTGCCATTATTTAAATCAACAACTGAATTTGTACGGGAGGCATATGTATTATGAAAGGTCACTTTACAATAAAGGGAATGGATCAGGTGGTTGCTAATATCAATAAGCAATTGGTCAAGATGAAAGGTGATGCCATGGAGGGTATGATTGATGCCGCTATTTTAATTCGTACAGATATGGAAAATACATCTCCAAAAGTACCAATTGATTTAGGCAATTTAAGAGCTTCCTTTTTTGTGGTGACATCCAGAGGAGAAAGCAAAGTGGGTGGGTCACCTAATTTTAAAGGAGAAGAAGCATCAGAAATGGCATCAGGACATTCTACGGTGGTTAGCAATAGTAAACAATTAGCAGTAGGTTCAGGCAGGGCAAGTGTTATACTAGGTTTCAGTGCTAATTATGCTATATATGTTCATGAGAATGTAGGAGCTAAATTTCACTATACAGATATTAAAACAAAAAAGACACATGGGCGGCCCGGGGCAGGTGCTAAGTTCTTTGAGGCCGCTTGGGAAAGGAATAAAAAGCAGGTATTGATTTTGATAAAAAATAATATGACAAAAAGATGAATAGCAATTCTGAGGATATTAAAGACCTGTTGGAAGGTGAAAGCTCATTGGGCTTATCTTTTGCCACTAATTTATTTATAGCAAAAGAACCATCCAGTCCAGATGATTGTGTTACAATTTTTGACACCCCCGGTGGACAGGTAGATTTAATGCCTACCAAGGGTGATGAGTATTATAGAGGCAATATTCAAATACGTGTTAGAGATAACTCACAAGCTAGTGCTTGGGAATTGATAAATGATATTGTTGACTTCCTTCACAATAAAGGAAATGAGGAAATCAATGATGTTAAGTTTACCGTGATTCGTTGTTCAAACTCTCCATTCCAATTGGACTGGGATGAGAATAACAGAATACGTTTAGTAACAAATTTCGAATTACAAAAAATTAAAATTTAAAAGGAGGAAATGAATTATGACTAGTCAAGCTGTTTCCGGAATTGGAACTATATTCAAACGTTGGGATGATTCAGCGTCAGTAGGAGTATGGGCAACAATTGCAGAAATTATTTCAATCAGTGGTCCGGGTATGAGCCGTGAGACCATAGACGTAACATCTTTTGATTCAACAGGAGGGTACCGTGAATTTATCGGAAGTCTTCGTGATGGAGGGAGCATTGAGCTTTCTATGATATTCCGAAGGGATACATATGAGATCATGAAAGATGATTTTGAAGATGATACATTGCAGAATTATCAGATTTTATTACCAGATGATGATGCTACGGCATTAGATTTTGAAGGACTCATCACTGAGTTACCAATGAACATAGCTATGGATGATAAAATTATGACTGATATATCTATCAAGATAAGCGGTCAAATCACTTTATCATCAGGTGGCTTATCTTCCATTGCATAGGATGGGAGTTAATTCTAATCATGAATTTTTAAAAACAAAAAAATGTTAAGATTTATAACAATACCCGAGTACAATAATAAAGGAGAAAAAACAGGAGAAAAGAAACACCCAGTCCGTGTATCTTATTATGTTTTGAAAATGTTAAAAGAAGAAGCTGGAAAAGAAGTGGGTGATTTGGCTTCTGATGATTTTGGTTCATATGAGCTCATGTTATATTATGCCCTTAAAAGAGGATATAAAATGATTGAGCTTTCCATGCCTTTTGAAAAGGAGGATATGGAAGACATAATGGACTTTGTGTTCTTTGATTTTTTGGCTTTGATTCCTGAGTTCTTTCCCGGACTTGATGAAAAAAAGTTGATGGCAATGATGCCGAGTATGACAGCTCAGGAGGAAAAGAAAAAATAACGGATTTGGAATACCTTAGTGGTGTAGCTATTAGTCGTTTGAAGATTCCAATAACAGGATTCTATGATTTGACACCGTTAGAATTTCACTATGCTATGAAGGATCATACCCAAAGGAGTCAGTTGACTTTTAAAGATATGATGGAAGGCTTCCGTTGGCACATACTTAATATGCTAGCAATGAATGGCCGTCCTCTTAAAAAAGGCACTAAGATTTCCGAAAAGTTAGCACCATTGCCATGGGATAAGAAAGCTGTTGAGAAGAAGAAGCCCCAAACCTTAGAAGAGCAGAAAAAGATTTTGTATGCTTGGGCAGGTAAAAAGTTTAAACGTAAGAAATAATGTCAAATAAATTTGTTGGTGAACTGTTAGCTGGATTAGGATTAGACACAACTGCCTTTTCCTCTTCCTTGGGTAAAGCTCAGGCACAGTTTAAAGGAGCTACAACGCAGATGCAGACACAGATGGCTAAAGTATCAGCGTCTATGATGACAGCCGGAAAGACGATGTCTAAAGCTGGTAAAATGATGTCTGTTGCTTTTACTCTGTCCTTGTTAGCAATTGGGGCTGGAGCTTATAAGATGCAGAAGGATTTTGAAGCTTCCTTAGATAAGGTCATTGGATTAGTAGGAGTGGCCCGTGAACAAGTTCAAGCTTGGGAAAAGGACATTTTGAATATGTCTGTGGCTGTAGGAAGAGGGCCAAAAGAACTTGCCGATGCCCTCTTCTTTATAACATCAGCAGGTATAAAAGGAGCAGAGGCAATGGAGGTGCTAGAAATGTCAGCCAAAGCTTCTGCCTCAGGATTAGGAGAAACAAAGGTGGTGGCTGATTTAGTCACTTCAGCAATGAATGCTTATGGCAAAGAAAACTTAAATGCCGCCACTGCCACTGATATCCTAGTTGCCGCTGTTAGAGAGGGTAAAGCTGAGGCACCTGACCTAGCCGCGGCATTGGGGCAAGTCCTTCCTATTGCTAGTGCTATGTCCGTAAGTTTTGATCAAGTTGGGGCAGCTGTTGCTGCTATGACCAGAACAGGAACAAGTGCCACTACAGCTTCTATGCAATTGAAGAATATTATGATGGCTATGCTCAAGCCAACCCAACAAGCTGAAGATGCTTTACAAATGATGGGCACCAGCTCCTCTGAATTAAGAAAGACATTGAGAGAAGATGGATTGATTGCCGCCTTGACTGATGTTAAGGAACTACAAGCCGAGTGGGGTGAACAAACCATAGCAAATGTATTTCCTAATATTAGAGCTTTATCTGGAGTGCTTGACCTTATGGGCAGTAATGCCGCTGATAATATAGCCATCTTTGATGCTTTGACACAAACAACAGGTTCATTGGATAGGGCTTTTGAATCAGCTAGTGAAACTGCTCAATTTAAATTAGATCAATCTATTGCCGCTGCTCAAACAACCTTAGTAGAATTTGGGGATGCTTTGAAAGGTCCAGTATCAGATATACTAGGAAACATAACAAAGAAGCTTGAAAAGACAGCTAAATGGTTTGGAGCATTATCTGATGAACAGAAAAAGAATATTGTTAAATGGGCAGCGATTGCTGCAGGGGCTGGTCCTGTACTACTAATAATGGGAGCAATGGCCTCATCTATTGGGAAGATGATAAATCTTTATGGTGTGTTACTTCCTTCTATAAAGAAAGTGACCACAGCTATGAATCTGCAGAAGGTAGCAATGGCTGGAAATCCTATGATGGCTATGGCCGCTGTGTTAGCTACTTTGGTTGCTGCATTTATAGCTTACAAAAGAGCTTTGAAAGGAACAGCTGTTGTCCAAAAAGAAGTAAGTGATTCACAATCTGAATTTAATGAACTTATAGGAGAAGGAACTGCCGAGGCAACTAAACTTTTCAATCAATTAGAGCAGACAAATAAAGGTAGTGCTTTACATAGAGATATATTGGGGCAGATAAATGAAAAGTATGGCGGGTACTTAGAGAATATGCTCACTGAGAAATCTACCTTGGATGATATACAAGAAGCCCGTAACCTAGTTATTGATGGTTTGATTTCTGAAATAGCTCTTAAAACACAATCTGCCAAAATCAATGATGTCCTTTCCAAGTCTATCAAAACTCAGTTAGATGAATATTCCAAATTAGAATCAATAACAGGGATTGCTAATAATGTTTTGAAATCAGCTTTTAAAGATTATGAGGAACTTGTTAAAACTGATTTTACAATAGGTGGTTTTACAAAGTCTATGCAAGAAATTGCTGATGTGTCTGGTATAGATATGCAAACTTTGATAATGGCATTTTCTAATATAAGCGCATCAGCGGCATTAGCCAATAGAGAAGTCAATCAAATAGAGGATGCTTACAAGGGTTTTATAAAGAATATAATAGCACCAACTACACCAACTACACCAGATGGGGATGTACCAATTGGAGAAGGTAAAGTTGTTTTATCAGAGGAAGAGATTGAAGCCGCAGCTGAAATACAAAGGAAAATAAATCAGTTGAAAGCCAAGCTTGGTAAAGAAGGATTGGAACTTGCTGAATCTATGGAAAGAGCTCGTTATGAAAGAGAGCTTGAATTGGCTGGAGATAATGAAGAGTACAAAAAGCTGTTAAGAGAAGAGCACATTGAGAATATGATGGAGCTTCATTCCGAACAGATGGATAATGAGTTCAAATTGATAGAAGCTCAAGCCGAAAAAGAAAGAGCTTTAAAAGATAAGCAAATCCAAGAAGACATTAAGATTGCTGAAAATGATTTCCTAATTAAGACACATGGATTTGATTTATGGTTAGAATACCAGAAGAGTGGGTACACCGATTTTTATAAGTGGCTAAAAGATAAAAGGGCAAAGGATCAAGCAGATGCTGAGGAGGATGCTGATAAAAAATGGAAAATAGTTCAAAAAGTATTTCAATTATCATCCCAAGCATTAGATGCTTTAGCTACTTTGGAAGAAGCCAATCGACAAAAGGAGTTGACTGCTGCAGGTGATGATGAAAAGAAAAAGGAAGCTATCAATAAAAAGTATTTTGAAAAAGATAAGAAGATGAAAATTGCTCAAGCTTTAATAAATGGAGCATTAGCAATTACGAATATATTAGCAACTGTTCCAAAAGCAGATTTTGGGGTCATGACCGCTGTACTAATTGCCGCATCAGTAGCCACCACGGCTGCTCAGGTCGCTGCGATCAGTTCTTCTTCCTTCGCTGAAGGAGGAATGGTGAAAGGAAGGACTCTGGCAACAGTGGGTGACAACCCAAGTGGAAAGGAAGCAATAGTGCCTTTTGAAAAAATGGGTTATTTCTTAAAGATGGCTTTGAGGAATGTAGACTTGGGTGGTGTTACTATGGGTAGTGATATATTTGCTCCTAATGCATTGAAAGGAAATACAGAAAAGCAAGAACTGACTATTTTAGTACAAGGTGCACTTGAAGGAAGGGATATTGTTTTGGCATCCAAAAGAACTAATTATCGGAGGAAAAGAATATGAGTGATGTAAGATATACTAGCACTGTTTATAGCAAAATAAAAGGAGTTCGTTGGAGGATTGATTTATGGGATGCTGACTATACTGGATCAGCAACTACTTTTAAAACAGAGTCACCGGGCTTCAATATAAACTACCCATCAGAAGGTAGTGAACGTTTTAATGAGCTATTTGGATCAGAAGTGGTTATACATGCTTTAAATGAAACGGTGGCTTTCAGCTCTTTAATTAGTGATATATTAGGAGCTGATGAAAAAAGATTTGCTATTTTGATTTATAAGAATAACAATTTGTTTTGGGCAGGTTGGGTGTTAACTGATTTAGTTGAAGAACTTAATGAGCCCCGTCCAAGAAGGTTTAAAATAACAGCTACTGATTTGGCTATATTAGAAGAAATACCATATGACAATTCAGGAACTGTTTATACAGATTCGGTTACTTTTATAACTCATCTGAATAGGATTTTAGCTAAAACTGGATTACAAGCTTTTTGGGGAGCAACAGATGATTTCTTATTCACTTCTGTAGATTGGTGGGACAGTGCTCATCCATCACGAGTTCAAGCAAAAGACCCATTGGCATACAGTAAAGTTTATTCAACTGTATTTAATGAAAAGAATCAGGAATTGGAAACGTATGAAGCAATTTCTTGTATGGAAGCCCTGAGGCAGATTTGTAAAGCTTGGGGTGCTAGAATTATACAGTCAGATGGGTGTTTTAACGTGCTACAAATCAATAACTATGCGGACACATCTAGTTATACCAGAGTGTTTGATAAGTCGGGTACACTACAAGGTAATGCCACCACTGACTTCCGTGTATCCATAACACAAGCCGCTGAAGCTCTAAAAGCTACTATCCAAAACAGGCATTATCCTCCTTTACAAAAAGTATTGGCTCAATATAATTACAAAGCAATAACTGATTTATTGCCTCCCGCCATTAGTTATGAAACCGCAGTTTCTGTTGGTCAATTATTAGATACTGGAATATTGAGTTTCAGAGGGATGATCCGAATTGATTATGTATATGATTCTGGTGACCCAGATGATTTGTTCCAAGCTGTTTATAAATTAACACTTAAATTGGATGGTGATTTAGGTACGGATTACTATTTGTTGGGAGATAATAGAACTGGTGTATCTGGATGGTCTACAGACTCAGCTTCACGTTTTACAATCTACTCATACCAACTAGGAAGGGCAACCAAAAAAAATAATATAGCTTTTGCTTTTACAGCTCCTGTTTTACCTGATTCGGGAGAAGTTACTTTTGAATTGGACTTTGATGATTACATAGATATTCCTGATGGCAATTCATATACATTAAAGGGATTAGCCACCTGTGATTATTTTTGTCAAGATTTTAAATTAAGATATCAAACTGCTGATGGGTTATTTGAAAATTCTGACTTTGCTGCCACCAATAAGGATGGAGGAGGAAATGCTGTAAACAGTTATATTTTAGATCATGGTGCGCTTATAATAGGGGATGGTGATTTAATATATAGTGGAGCAATGCAAGTTTCTTCTGATTTAGTAACTTGGTCCAGAGCCAATGCTTGGAAGCATGCTGCTTCTGGTACAGCCTATTCTATGACTAAGTTATTGGTGTTGGAAATATTGGCAGGGCAAAGAGAAGCTCGAGCAGTGATGCAGGGTGCTATTGTAGGAACAATGATGGCTAGGAATAGTTTGAATTATAATAGTAAGTTATGGGTGTTTGGAGGAGGAGTATTTTCAGCCCAAACAGATTCTTGGAATGGTGAATGGTTTGAGGTGGCAGAATATAGAACATACATAACAGTATCTGAAGGGAAAAACAAATTGAGCTTTGATTGGGGTGATGGGTTAGGTAGTGCTGTGGAAAATTTACAATTATTGAATAACAAAATTAACATAGACAAAGATGGCAATGTGCTGTTGGATGTACCAACAAGTGTTTCAGGATTACCAGCTGGGGCCATTTGGGATGATTCAGGAACATTAAAAAGAGTTAACTAATCAAAAAAACTATATGGAAACTAAAACCCAAAAAGAAACTAGATGGACAAAAATATTTGAATCCGCTACTGTTAAATTAGCTGTTGTTTTGATATCTATCCTAGTTGGATCAGCCATTTCTAAATTCCAATGGAGTATACAGAAAGCAGAAGCTGTGGAAAGTAACCGAAAAGCAATATTAAATAATTGCACTATTGATTCTTTACAAACATTGCGTATTACAAATTTGGAAATCGAGAAAGCCGATAAATATAATTTTATTATCATGAAAGGCACTTTGGATTCTTTAACATATTATGTTAATGTGTCTAATGAAAAAGATGAAATCTTTATGGAATTTTGGAAGCAAGACCAAATTAAAGTTCAAACACAATTAAGAGAGATTCGGAACCATCAATTGAATCATTAAATTTTTTATCAATCATATAAAAACAAAGTTATGATTTTATCAATTTTAACATCATTAGTTTTGATCACATGTAGTTGTGGTCTTTATTTCCTTTTTGCCACCACAGAGGGCACATTGGATCATTTTAAGCTTAACAAGAAAAGCACAGCGGCTGTTAACTTTATGCACCCTGTGTATATAGCTAGGAATTTGCTTTTGCTTTTCTTAGTTTCTATTTCAGTTATTCAAGGACTCTTGGACATCCCTTGGTATTATTTTTTATTAGAAGCACTGGCTTGTCTTTTCTTCTATATCCCTATTCATGACGGATTCTATTACACCACTAGAAATAAATGGAAGCCTGATTCATATAAAGGATTTTGGATGGGAGTAGATAGCCACCCTGCTAATAAGTTTATGAAGGAAATGAATGAACCCACTATGCGAATATTTCTATTTGTATTTGCTTGTTTCTGTATTATTTTTATTACAACTTATGAACCATTTATGTAATGACTATCTTTTTAAGTGCGGGTCATAATCCCAAGGGGATCAGACCTGACTCAGGTGCAGTCAATAAAGATGGTATCAGGGAGTGTGACAAAGCTATTGAATTCAGAAATTTAATGTATGAAGCATTAGTTAGTTTGAGCCAACAAAACATTATCCCGAAAAAGATAATAATGGATCAGGATGATGAGAGGTTGGGTGACTATCTAAGGAGGATTAAAACAGGAGATGGATCAGTTGTTATTGAATTCCATTTTGATGCTTTTAATGGGATTGCTTCTGGATGTACTGTTTTAATAGGAAATGACGCTGACCGATTGGATAAGGCATTTGCTAAAGAGATAGTAAACAAAACATCACATATCTTAAAGATTCCAAACAGAGGAGTAAAGACAGAAACTGATTCCCACAGGGGTAAATTAGGACTCATGAGAGAACAAGGCACTGTGTGTTTATTAGAACTCGGATTCATTGACAATCCAAAAGACATGATCCAGTATGAATATTGGAAACGATGTTTAGCTTCTGAGCTGGCTTTAATTATTAACAGATTTGAAGAAATGGTTTAAAAAATAAATGTTATGAGTAAATTTTGGGATTTTTGGAAAGAGGGTACAAAATCAAGTACCATGAGAATTATGTTAGTGTTTGCTGGATTAGCAGTTTTCATAATAGCAATCATACGAGCCAGCAAAGGTGATACAATTGATTGGTATGGTATGGGTGCCTTCATGTTAGTATTTGTAGGAGGTAAAGTCACTCAAAAGATTTGGGGTGAAAAAAGAACAGACTAATGAAAAAGAGTAAAATTTTTATTGGTTTTCTGGTCATTATTGTAGTTGTCTTTACTTTTTACGGGATAGACTGGTATAAAGGGTCAAAAGCTAAGTTGAAACGCTTAGAACATCGTTTAGAGCTTTCAACCTCTGCTCAGGATTCTATTCAAAAATTATATCGTTTAGAACGTATTGAACACACCTTGGATACCATACGATTAAAGAAGAAAATAAATGATGAGATTGTTAAGTATGAACAAGCGCAAAAATGGTGGTATGAAAAAATTAATAGTGTTGATAATATTAGTGATGACAGCGCATACAGCTATCTGTCAGACAGGTACGGGAATTGATTGGAAAGCTTTAATGAAGGATGTTTTAAGATTGGACAGTTGTGAAGCAACTTCTTCGCACCTCCATCATATATTAGAGGACAAAGACAGCCTATTGGCCGCCCGGTATATGTACATACTTCATTTAGAAGGAGTCATTCAATTACAGGATTCTGTAATGGCCCAACTTCGTTATGATTTATCAGATTGTATAGATGAATTAGAGAAGTTAGTTGACCCACCTTTATGGAAGAGGGTTTTGAAAGGGATTACAAGCCCATGGTTTTTTATCCCTACAAGCCTTGTTGTTATCGAAGGGCTTCTTCTTTTTGCTAAATAAAAGAATCAATTCATTGTCAGAATCTACCAAACAGCATTTAGCAGGAACATATACTGCTCCACCTTCCATTACATGAGTTTTTAGAATAAGATTATGCTCAAGAAGTTCTTTAAAAAAAGCATAAGCAAATCTACAAAATCCTGCCCCAGCCATGTTTATTAGCTGGGGCACTTTCTTTGTATATCCTTTGGAAGTAACATCCACCAAAACAATATAATACATTCCTGTACTAAGTTTGAAAAAAGCAACCTCTGGCTGGGCAAAAGTTTTAAATGTCTTTGTCATCTTCCTCTAATTCAAGCACTTTATATTTCTTTGTTATCAGCTTATCTGTTTGGTCAGTTAGGAAGTAGGTGATATTTAGAGTGACTACATCATTCACTTCTGCTTTCATTTCTATTTTACGAATACGCAAACCTTTATGAGGAATATTAAACATATCTAAAAACCAAGTTATGAAATCTTTACTGTCGGTCATACTTGCCATAATCTACAATAATTTAATGGTTGTTCCTTTTGGTAGAACTGTGAATACAGATGGCGGGTATTGCTGAACAATGCCAGAAATTAAACTAACGACTGTATAATCATAACCACTTTTGAGTTTCATTAGTAATTGATCATGTTCATTAGTAATAAGAGTTCCAGCTGGTAATTCAGACCAGCTTAATTCGTTGGTGTCTGGTGATGTGATTTCAAATTTATTCATAATTATTTGTTATTTAATTTACTGACTCCTTTCCTTATCTTAACTTCAAAAATCTTATCAGCATGTATTGCTAGATTAGGTTCATGTGTTATTATTATGAATTGGATTCCTAGTTTTTGACTAATTTCTTTTATGATTTTACTAGCTTGTTCCTGACGGTCCTCAGATAAGAATCTCATGGGTTCATCTAGTATTATTGTGTTTCTTGTTTTAGGGTGTTTCATACTCCAACTTGCGACCCGTAGGGCAAATGAGGCAACATCCACTGCCCCTCCTCCAGAGGAGTCTATGGGCCGTATTTCATTATCATTCCTCACAAACAATAGATCACATTCTGTCTTATTTCTTCTTTGGACAAAGGACACTTTTAATTCATAAGGATCATCTTCAAAGATAGCACCCAAAGCCAGAGAAGTTATATCGCCAATATGGTATTGTAATTGCTCCTGAGTTTTTAAACCAACTTGTTTTAGGATTTCACGAGCTTGTATAGTTAAGTCCAGTTCATCTTCTTTAGCAGTAAGCACTTCTTTGGTTTCCTGTAAAGATTTCTGCACCTGAGCTTTTTGCCCTTTGAATCGTTCCAGTTTATTCCTTAATTCAGTTATGTTCATAAGTCATATTCTTTTTCAAGCAGTTCCATTTCACTGTCAATTTCTTCTTGGAGGGTATCAATTGACTCATTTATTTCCTCCAGCTTGTTCTTAGCTTCTTTAACAGTAGAACATTGCCATACATTTGTAAGCTCCTCTTTTAGATGCTTTGCTTTTCCATTAAGCTCATTAACAAGGGCTTCGGCTTCTTCAATTTTCTTTTTGTACTCTAGTAATTTGGAAGCATTATTTTGTTTTCTTTCCATGTCTTCTTTTTTCAATGTAATCTATTAAATTAGAATCAAAACCTGTGTGCCTTCTTCTTTTGGTACATATCCACATAAAGAAAGCATACATGATAACTCCACATCCAGCGGATATAACTATAATCCATATTAAATTTTCCATCATATGCTTATTGAGTTCATTATAATATCAACAACCTTTTTATCTGTTTTATTTTTTTCAATAAATCGTTTTAAATTTTCTTCAAAACTCAGAGAGCTTTCCCAGTCATCATTCAACTTACTTATGAAAGCATCAATCCTCCCATCTCGTTGTTTCTTCTTTTCTAAATGCTCTATTGTTATAACACCCTCATCAATAGGAACATAAACAGGAGTGACAGTGTTATCTAAAGAGTGGTACAAATAAATCCGGGGCTTATGAGATTCGGAAGCTCTTTGTCTCATAAGTGATCCCGGATTTACCAACAACCTCCCATTATGCTCTTCCACAAAGGGCTTGTGATTATCTCCAGTAAGTATTAAATCAAATTGTGGATATTTCCTTAACAATTTACTTCCTGTTGGAGAAGTGCAACCCGGCCATGGTTCTTTTCCTTGATAGGTAAATACATGCCAAATCAATATCCTCCTTCCATTTACTTCTATTCCACTATCAGCATACACCTCTCCACCCCAGTTGGTGCCTAAAAAGGTTTTAAGTTTTTCAGCAAACCATAAGGTGTACAAACCACTTTTTCTACTTAGTTGTATATTGTGTTGAGGCAGATCATGGTTTCCATAAACAGTACAAAATAAATTAGGTAAATTATTCATGGTTGCTGTTAATAGGCTTGGGCTGGTTTTCCAATGATGAAATAAATCTCCACCATGCCAAACAGGGCAATTATATTTTTGTTGGAGATCACGCAACCATTTCATCTTCCTCCATTGGGTTTGTGGAAAGTCATCTGTTCTACAAACAGGGGTGTCTTCTCTTAAATGAATATCTGAGCATAAGATAGCATCTACATGTTTTGATATGGGTTTCTTTTTCCTTTCCATTATGGGCATTTAATTTTACTATGGGTTGTGGCATGTTCCATTAAACATGGGTGCCATTCCATTTCCTCCCACTCATAAACGAAATCATTTATTGTGGAATCATAATACCTTATTCGCAACCAGCATTCTTCTCTTTCATCATCCACCTTTATTCCAATCATTTTTCCTCCTTCTGGAATTTCTATTTTTTCCATACAGCCACACATTATAAAGAAGCTTAACAATATTATGAATATTATTCCAATTATCTTTTCCCAGTTTATTTTAATTCCCATTGTTTTAGTTTTCAAATGTTAAAGCTCCACTGCCCTTTAGAACTATGGATGAATCAGAAAGAGGTGCGAAGCTTATATCAATAACAAATCCTTCTCCTTTATAGAATATTTTTGAACCATTATCATTTCTTTGAATCACGCATTCTAATTTTTCAAAATCTTTAAAGTTTTTAATCAATTTCTTTTCCTCTAATATCTTGACCTCATTCAATTCAATATTCCACTCCATACGACCCGGTACTGAATCGTTCCATCCATCTTCAAGGGAGGATACATCAATCATTTGTCTGTCAAAGGTTATTGCCACAGAACTTCCTATTGCTAAGAAGTCGCCATGTTTGTCCAACAGATAACAGGTGTTATCACTATCTACAAAAGGCACACTGGCTTCTTTCCCATCCCCCACCTCAGGCATCTTATTTATTTCTGGAATTTTGTTAATGGATGCAAAAGCTCCTAATGGAAGGGCTGTGGCCACACCAGCTAAAAAAAGAGGATTTTAAAAATGATCGTCTATCCATTTTATTGAGTTAAGTATATTGGTACAAAATTACTATTAGCAAGCCTGATCATACAAAAGATCATAAAAGCTATACTGAGGGCAGTAAGTATAAATAAAATCAGTTCATATTTATTTATAAACCATTTCATATTTTTGATTTTAATTTTTTGATAAATTCAGGATTCACTTCTGGATGTTGTTCTAACATTTTGATGTTTTGACGTAATCTATATTTTACAAATTTCTTCATTCTCCAATAATGTATCCATAGGAATATCCATCTCATATAATTATTTTTTTATTTTCTTTTTCCAAATTGTGAATTCAACACAAAAACATAACCATTCTATCCCAATGACTAATTTTGTTGGCGGTCTTGGATTATATGTAATACCCGGTACAGGTATTATAACAAAAAACCACCCACATTTATTCGGATAGTAAAAAGTAAATCGCTTCCATTTTTTCATATCATTTATTTTTTAATTTTAGTTTCACAAAGAGGGCAAATATCAGGCATAAGCTCTTCAAACTCCTCTTTCATGTTTTCTACTTTTTCAAGCTTTGATTTAAGTAATTTACTTACTAAACTAAAGTCAACTGTTAAGTTGTTCAAATCTGTTCTTTTAAACACAAGCTCTTCGATTTTCTTTGTTTTAGTTATAAGTAAGTCAATGGAGGGCTTTGCTTTGATTACAATTGTTTTAAATTGTATCTGAGAATTTACATTTATTAGTACATCAATCTGTGTTTCTAATATTTCATATTTGGCTTCCTCCTCTTCTAATGTTTTTTGTTTGTTTAGTAAAGAAACAACCCTTGGTTTGATTTCAATAATAGTAACTAATGGACTTATTTTTTCTTCAACAGTTTCTAAAGAGAGAATAAGAGCTTGTAAGGATTTCACCTGAGCTCGTTTACTGTTAATCATTTTTTGCTTTCCTTCTAACACTTCCACGGAAGCTTCTAATTTAACAAGGAATTTGAATGACTTTAATTCAGTTTGGTATTTGGTTAAGCTTTCTTTGTTATAACCAACATCCTGCTCTAGTTTTCTAATAACTCCTGATACAGTTTTTATTCCCAAATCAATTTGTTCCAGATTTGCTATTTTATTAAAATGGGTAGCAACCTCACCGGGACTGGAATCTAAAAGAAAAGGACGATCCAATTGTTGTTGGATATTAGTTTCATTGAAATTAAGAGCTTCTTTTATTTCTTGAGGAACATCTGTACCAAAAGCAGTAAAGTGAATATCATTTAATTCATACCTATTTTGTTTGCCCTTAACTTTGCTAACACTGGTTCCAGATTCTAATAAAAGAGTCACAGCTGTTTCTTCTGCCCAGTGGCTTATAAAAGAATCACCAGAAGGTCTATTGGTAACCAACCAACGAATAGCTCTTATAATAGCTGTTTTACCAGAATCACTGCTGCCAACTATCACATTAACTCCTTTGTCAAATTCCAGTGTAGAAGCTTTATGGCTTTGGAAGTTTTCAATATGTAGGGTTTTGATTGTCATATTATTTTTTCATACAGCATCTTTTAAACTTCTTTCCACTACCACAAGGGCATGGTTTATCTTTTCCCACTTTAATAGGAACAACCACTCCCGCCTTTTTAGCTTCTTTCATATCTACTGTTTTGACAGGAACTTCTTTGCCCTCAGCTTCCTTTATGATTTGCTGTCTTGTTATTTTCTTCCACTCCAGATCATCTCTAACATGAACAACCTTTCCTTGGTAATGTTCTATTGTTACAAGAGGAGTCACTTGGTGTCCTTTCTTTTCCTCTATTCCTTCAAACTTTTCTTCTTCTTTTAAAGCAATAACTTCAGCAATTGCCAAACGCATTTTATCATCCATGTAGTTGTTTCTTTAATAGTTTGATTGTTCCTGATTCTTCAAAAGCAGTATGGAATACACCCATAGCATCAGCCACTCCTTCATCCCTCCATTTAGTACCTGTCCATGGTACTTTATACAGTTTGCCTATTTTGTAAAGCATTTCATCTTTTGACACTGATCCTTTTCCAAATAAACATTTTTTAACATCATTCTCAGAATACCATTCAATTCCAATATCTTTACAATCACCAATGGTCTTAACTATTGTGGACACAGCACCTAACATCTTGGCAGCAATAGCACTCTGGCTACCATGAGGAAGTTCTGAAAGGATATAAGCAACATTGTACTTTTCAATTATTCTGAGAAGCTCTTTGTTTACTTCTCCAATCCTCCTAATGAATTGATCTGACTTACGAATTTTGCTTTTCTTTCCATCCCCTTCTGTTTTGATACAGCCTGTCTTTATGACTCTCCCATCCCAACTCACTACTGCCCAGCCCCAAGCTGTCATACTTGGGTCATTAGTCAATATGGTTGATTTTGGTATTGGTTTAGATGGATTCCTTTTCATGGTTTTTTATTATTTTATCCTCCAACCAACTAATGTAATTTAACACAGCCCTCCCATAAACATCATTAACAATAGATGCTTCCAAGTTAGTTGCGCTGATTCCTGTTTCTTTGTGATAATCTAATTTAATGTCATCATTTGTTTTCATCTTTCTTTCTCCTTTTTCTGGTTAGTTGTTTTTTGGGTTTTGCTTTTCTTTTCATAACAGGTTCTTGCTCCTCCTTAGATAGCTTCCATTTATGCTTAGGTACAAATTGCCAACCTTCAGCAAGCTTCTTCTCCACTTGGTGTTCTTTGACTCTTATAAAGTTTCCACTTTTTCCTAGTGTTTTCATCGTTTTTTCTTTTTACGGTCCACTGTAAATTTTTCTTCAATTTCTTCCCACAAGGTTATGACTTGTTCTTTTAATTCCTTTTCCAAATCCAACTCCTCCACCATCTCAATAGACTCTTCCAAGCTTTGTTTTAATTTGGTGTTATTAACATAATAGATTGTAGCACCTGTGTATTTTTTTATGTATGTTAAATTTTCTCTAATATCATCAATCCCATAATCAAAGTAGATTGTTATGTTGGCTGTTCTATGGGGTTTCCATATAGAACTTTTATCCACTTCTAATGTTCCCTCAATCCCAACAACTCTGAAAACCTTTTTACCTTTGATTTTGATTTCCTTTTTTATTTTGCTGAAAGAAGTGAATCGAAGTATCAAACTGGAATAGAACTCAATTGCCTTGCCTCCTGGATTTATGTCTTTCCTTTCGTATTTATTGGCATCGTGTTTTTCTCTTATCTGGTTAGTACAAAATAAGATTAGATTTCTGTCAGCAATGATTCTGGCGCATTTTCTTAAATGCTCACTAAATTCTTTTGCTCTCCTCATTCCCATCTTATCCCCATCATCATTATCCATTTCCATTGAAGTAGATAAAGCCGCCAGTGAGTCAATTATATATCCGTTAATATATTCCTCATCTGGTTCCCATTTAAATAAGTCCTTAAAAGCATCTGGTATTATATCAGGACGGGTACAATCAATTTTATCAATATCCAGATCAAATATTTTAGCAAACTTTTTATTTAGACGAGCTTCAGAATCTCGGTATTTGACAGCTCCTCCTTTCCTAGCTATTGCGCCAGCTACTTCACAGGCTAAAACGGTCTTGCCTGTACCCGATGGCCCGTAACCCACTACCATGATTCCACCCGGTATTCCACCGCCTTTCTTCCTTCCTCCTGAAATAGCTAAGTCAAGAAGAGTTGACCCTGTAGATACCATCATTTCAGTGTTACCATCATAATCTGTTTTTTTCTTTGGCTTCTTCCTAGCTTTCATTTCATCACTTAGCTTAAACACTTCTGGTGTTTCCTCCACCACTCTTAATGGTTTACGTTTTATAGGGATTGGTTTTGTTTTTCTTTTCATTTTACTAAGTTTTTAGCAATTTTATTTATATGTCTTTGGGGCATTCCTCTTTTCTTTAATTGTACTTGGATATCAGCTTTAAAGAATAAGAAAGCTTTTTCAATGTTTTCTGAAGAAGGAGTTTTGATGTTCACTTTTTTGCGAGTCCATTCATCTTGGGTTTTAATAGAAATTTTATCAACAAGGCTTTGTTCTGTGTAACCAACTGATTCTTTCCAGTTCCTTATTACAGACCGTATAATGTTGGACTTTGAAAATCCATTAGCCAGACAGTACAGATTCAAAAAAGAATCGCAGTCACTGGGGATTTGCACCCCCAGAAACTTTGATTTTGTTGAAATGTTACAACCTTGTTTTAAAGGTCTTTTAAAAAGATTATCACTCATCATTTTCCTTTCTTTGCTTTCTTGGCTTTATTACATTTGGTCCAGATTTCACATTCATCACAATCATCCTCATACTTGTCGGTATCTATACCAAACTTGTGACCAAATTCACAAACCTCTTTACTACTTGATTTGGATTTCTTCTTAACAGGTTTTGGGGCTTCTTCCTCCTCTTCCTCCTCTTCTTCCTCTTCTTCCTCTTCCACATAACCAGTGCCTTCACAAATTCGACAGGTTCTTCCTTTGCTATTCTTTCCTGTTCCACCACAAGCTACACATTCCATATGCCCTTCTGGAATTTCCTCATCCTCATCCTCATCCTCCTCTTCTTCCTCTGATTCGTCATCGTCATCCTCCTCTTCTTCCTCTTCTGGTTCATCTTCTTCATCCTCTTCCTCTTCCTCTGGTTCAGGCTTTTTCACTTTCTTCTTTTTCCTTTTGGGTTTTGCTTCTTCCTCATCATCCTCTTCCTCTACATCCTCAACTTCTTCCACATCCTCATCATCATCATCTAACTCAAAGAACAATTTTTCAAGTTCATCATAATCTTTGAAAGATAACAATTTATCCAAATCAGGCACTTCATCCAATAAGGCTTCTGTGTACTGTTTCTTTCTATCCACAAAGTCAATCCTTGAGGCATTAGAGAAGGAATTGGTACCAAGGGATTTTTTATCAAATCGTACCTTTAAGGTCAAGCCCTCTTCCAAGTCTGGAAATATACCATTCTCTTCATTCTCCTCCAGCTCATCATTTAATAAGCCTTGGAAACAATATTGACTGATATCCCAGATATGAGGTTTGGCCTCATGGGTTGTAGATTTCTTTGGAATGATTATATAAAGATTCCGTAAAGAACTTTTCAAAGCATCTGTGTCTTCCTTGTCAGCTCCTTCTTTCATAAGCTTTATTCGGTATTCACATATAGGGCATTTCTTTCCTATACTTGTAGGGCAAAGTTCTGTATTCTTTTCTGGACCAATGTTACGATGAATTCGGAAAGGTCTTTTATACCACAACTCACCCGGTAAAGCAAACCCATTAGTTGGATCACGATCAGGGTGTTTCTTATCAGAAACTTCATATGGGATTATATCCATAAAAGTACTGCCTCCAGTTGCTTCTCTAAACATGTCAACTCCTTTGGGTAGGTTTAAATACCCATATGAGCTTTCATCTTTCCTCTGTCTTTTGACATTAGTGGAAACAGCTTTTTTGAAATTAGTTTTTCTTTTTTTCTTCATACTTTCTTTTTTTATCAATTAGGAATTTTTCAAACTCTTTTAAAACACCTCGGGTCATTACTCTAGCAAAAAAATAGAGTAGGAAAGGTGCTACAAGAATAGTAATAAACAATAGCAACTCTTTTATCATACACCCCTCCTCTTCATCTTAATTGTTTTATTTGCTTTGGCTTGCTTTTCTTTAGCCATCCACTCTCTGGTTAAGTTTCGAGGCACACTTGGCCCAGCAAAGTATTGTTGCCCATGTAAGGTAACCATATTCTCCAAAGCCTTTTTTCGGGTAACACTTATTTCCTGTTTAGCTATCTCAGCCAAGTTAAGCTCCTCCTGAGCTGTTATCCATTCTTCTTTAGCTTTTTTATGCTTTGGATGGGTTCTGTAATAGGCTTCTATTGCTGGGCCAGTGGGTTTAATGTCTTTACCTAATGTACCATCAGGATTCTCAAGCACTTTTATAGTTAACTCAGAGCGAATTATTTTAACATTCTCTTCAGCATACATAAACCTTTTTAAACACTCAGCATAGTTTCTTCCATACCTAAATGCTAATCCAGCTTGTTCTAACCATTCAATGTCTAATGCAGTTTCATCAATTTTAATATCTGATTCGTAGCTCATGATTTTATTTTTAACCTTTAATGACAGAATAACAGGCATACACTAATCCCGGAAAGCCTATATTGAAAAAGGGTTCAAAGAAGGATTCTATCACAAGTGCCGCTTTATCATTAGCTCCATTTAATAGAACTGATTGAGCATAACCCAACACATGTCTTCTTATGCCTTCTGGTTCTTGGTCTTTCAATCCTTTTAAAATGGTACAAACTTCTTTCCAAGTTGCTTTTCCTATTAAAGCTCTACACAAAGCAATACTTTCACTTTGTTCTTCAGCTATTTTCCTAGCAACTTCCAATCTTTGGTCTTTGTCCACTCGTAAGGTCTGGTCCAATATTTGTAAAGCATTTCTTGGGTGCCCTAATGAATCTTGTATTATTTGTTCATATATTTCCTCACTCAATTTTTCTCCTTCTTGCTTAACTACTTTTTTGAGAAGCTTAAACATAGTTGGGTCAGGGAGTGGTTTCATTTGTAATTGAGTACAACGGTTTTTAACGGTCGCTAAAAGCTTCTGTGGGTCCGTAGTGGCTAGTATTATGTAAACATGGCTTGGCGTGTCTTCTAATAGCTTTAAAATAGCATTCTGGGCATCGTTAGTCATCTTGTGACACTCATCTATTAGGAACACCCTGACATCTCCTCCCATAGCTTTGAATTGACTTTTTCTCCTAATATCTCGAACAGTATCTATTCCACGAAAGTCAGCTGTGTCTATTTCATTATAATCTGAATCAGCACATCCCAGCTCTTCTGCTATGATTCTACCAATAGTTGTTTTTCCACAACCTGTTGGTCCTGTTAATAGAAAGCTATGGGGACATTTGTCAATATCCTCTAACATTTTAGATAGAGTGCTCAGCACCTCTTCATTTCCAACCATTTCCTCTAAAGAGGATGGCCTGTATTTTTTATATAAAGTTGTCATACTGTTATATTATACAATTGTTTAAGTTTTCATTTAAGGTAGTTTGTATTTTTCTTTAGTGGCCCAAGATTGGTCAACACCACATAGCTCAGCATCCACTCCCATTGGTACAATAATCCAATCCCAGTGCTTGGCCAATTTGACGGTGGTTATTTCTTTAACAACTTTGGTTACATGTTCAAGCTCTTCTGGGTTTACATCAAATAATAAAGCATCATGTATCTGTCCTATCAACTTAGTGTCCCAACCTTCTTCTATCATAACCTCATCTGTTTTAATAAAAGACCATAATAGGCAATGGAAAGCTGATCCCTGTACTGGATAGTTGATAACTTTGTTCTTTCCCATAACACCACTACATCTAAAGCCTGTCAGCATATCAAAATAACCTCTTCGCTGATAAGCTTTCAACCACTTCTCCTTCCATTGTTTATACACTTTGAATCTATTATTCCAGAAGTCATGCTCCACATCTTTTAAATGCTCCTCAAATGTTTTATAATCTTTTATGCCTTTTCCAATTAAGTGATTGCTGATAGGTTCATTATCAGGAAGGAATACACCTTGATCCATTTTCCACTTTCCTCTTGGGAGTCCAGCCCACTTTCGTAAGGATTCAGCACAGTTACTATAATAATCACCATAGAACTGAGGAAATACAAATCCATTCTTTGTAGCACTTCTTATGTAATCATGCTCTGGTTCTTTTACATTAAATTCTTTTAGCTTAAAAATCTGTTGGGCCATATCCCCATGCATGTCACTGGTCTTGTCCAATAAATAAGCTATCATAGTTGGGTCTTTATGATAACAAGCAGCCACTGAAACTTCAATACCTTTAAAGTCAATTTCAAGTAGTTGATGGCCCGGTCTTGGGTAGATAGCTCTTCGGATTAGTTGCCTTGATTCCTTATCCCTTTTGGGAATGTTCTGGAAATTAGGATTGCTGGAGGAGCTTCTGTATGTAGTTACTGTATGGAGATTAAAGAAAGGATGCATATATCCATTAACCTGTTCCCGTTCAAAGTTTTCCAAATATGTATCCCTGAGTTTTTGATACTTCCTAACTTGTATCAAATCTTTTAATTCAGGTATGTCCAGAGTCAGTAAGGTTTCTTCATCTGTGCTACCAGCTCCTGATACTGTTTCTTTGGGTGGCTTTATCTTTTTAACTTTATACAGGATATGTTCCAATTGGTGATCTGAATTGATATTGAATTTAGTACCAAACACCCTCTTCCAATGTCTTATAAAGTTAGTTTGCAAAAGCTCCTCTTCAAGTTGGTTTATCTTATTCGTCAGTGCCTTTTTCTTTTTCTTGATATACTTTAAATCAATGCGCATACCTTGTTGTTCAGCTCTGGACATAGCCAATACACCTTTATGCATTAACTCATATTGCTTTTCCAATCCTCTTTTCTTTACTTCTTCTTTTTGTTTTTTAGCAAGTTTATAAGTTAACAAAGAATCAATCCCGCAGTATATAAGAATCTGTTTCCGTATTCTGGGATTCTTCATTGCTTTTACAATAGTGTTAACTGAGTTGCCATCCTTCTTATCTGATTTCAAGTATTGGTCTACACCACTAGAATAATCAATAATACCAAATTGTACATAGGCTTGGAATTTAAGTCCAGTAACACCTGCTCGATTATCTAAGATATGACTTGCTTGCATAGTGTCCCAATCCCAATTCTCTATATCAAAGCCAAATATGTTCCTTGTCCAAGTATCTTCGAATTTCATATTCTGAGCAATAGCTTTTGTATCTGAACAATATAAACGGGATATAAGCGTTTTTTGCTTTGGGGTGTACATATTAGGTATCACAACTGCTTTCTCTTCTGAGGAACAGAAGGAAGTGGCTACAATGGCATGTTTATCTGTATCATGAGGTTTCAAACCTGTTGATTCATAATCAAAGGCAAAGTGGTCCACATCAAATAAAGATTTTATGAATTTTGTGATGGGCTTTTCTTGGTCTATTATTTCAACCTTTCTTTCCAGATTAGAGAAGTTTGGAAAAGGCTCATCCAATAGGGCAAAAGCTTTTTTCAAATCAGATTCCCAAATGGTTGTCATTTCCTCCCATCCCTTTTTAATAACATCAGAAGGGTGGAAAGTAGGACAAATCCAAGTTTGTAAATCTTGGTCAGGTATATTCCAACCTCTCCACTTATCCATAGTTGCCAAGCCCTTCTTCCATCGGTGTCCAATAAGGGATTCCAATGCTGTCAAGCCTAATGCTATTATCACTTGGGGCTTATGCTCTTCAATTATTTTCCAAGTAGTATTCCGACAGCTGTTAACCTCTGTTCCAGAAGGTTTCCTTGCTTCATCCCCATCTTTAGTTGTAGGAAGACAATGAACAGAATTAACACAAATACAATCTTCAAATAAGTCTATTCCCAAAGATTCTAAGGTGGCTTTTAAAAATCGTCCATCTTTTCCACTCCATGGCTTTCCTTTAGTATCATCAGCTATGCTTGGTGCTTCTCCCAATATTAAAACCTTCTTTGCACAATTGCCAAAGGGCTTCATCTTGGGTGTGACTACATGTTTATAAAGCCCACAGGATATACAGGAATAAAATTTACCATCTGGTCGACTTATAGATTGCCCTGCTTTTTTTGATAAAAATCCTTCCATACTAGCTAGTGGCATGTAAAGCAGAAATGTACACCCAATCACCACCTTGGAAACTCAGGGCATTTTCTCCAACGATACACTCTTTGGTTTCTTCTATAATGTTTTTCAAAAGATAAGGAGCTACATCAAATTCCAGATCATCTCCTTCATATTTTATTTTGGCTTTTTCTTCAAACCAGCCCGAATCAGATTGACTTCTTATAGTTATGGAACCATTTGTTATTTTGATATTAACAGATTCATTCAATACAATATCCCTTTTGCTAAACACTTCAGCTCTTTCTAAGATTTCTGAAATTCTTTTAGGAAGTTGTATTTGCTCACCTTCTAAAGCTAGGAAGTCAGACAGGTCTGGAAAGTCATCTTCAAATACTCTGCAACTTATTTCAGTTTTTTCATCTGTTTTAAAGTGAGCCCATCCACTTCCTTTGGCCATGTGTGTTATATTTAATTTCAATAACTGAGATACAGAAGAAGCTGGTATCAAACAATCATAAGGTATAGCACCACCCACTTCAATTCTGGCTATTTTAAAACGATCAGTTGCTTCAATGTATCCTCCTTCTTTAGATATATGTACACAAGTTAGTACAGGTTGATTTACAGCATCCCTTCCACAAGCTCCCATAGCAAATTTAATACAATCTAAAAAGCCATCAGGAACTTTCTTCCATTTGCTTTTTTCTTCTATTTCGTCCAGTGGCAAAATAACCTCTTTTTGCATAACAATACCAGCCTTAATTTTACCACTCTTTAATTGGACTTCACCTCCCACTATTTCGAGTTCGATTTCATCTCTTTTTATCTTGTTTAACAGGTGGTATAATTCTTCAGCCTTAATAGCTCCTTCAATTTTGATTTCAGGTACAGGATGACTGATACTTATTTCATCATTGTAGGTCACTACCTTTCCTTCAATAAATGCGAAGGAAGTAGTTTGCTCAATAAGCTCACTATTTGCTAAACCGGGCTTGACAATAGCCAAGGCATTTAATACATCTATTTTTTTCATATTTTCTAATTTAGATTTGTTAATATTGTGTCAATTAAATTTTGTACAGTTCTCACTTTCCAGAAGTCTGAATCAGGTATTAGTATGTCATATTCACATTCTAATTTCATAGCTAATTCAACCATGTCTAAAGAGTCTAATTCAAGGTCATTTTTGAAGTCTGCTTCCAAAGTGATTTCTTCTTTTTTTAGGGAATAATTACTCATTAAAATCTCTGTGATTTTATCATAAATTTCTGTATTATTCATAATTAGTCTTATTTATTTATCCATTTCTAACTGTTTCATATTCACCCAATAGTGAGATTGGTGATATGGATGTAATAATATACCGTTTCGTTACTGCATCAAATAGCATTCGTTTAAACCATATAAAATTACCATATCAATTATTCAGATTCATTTTAGTTTATCACCCATTTTTAATCAAAGAATAGATGGGAAATTTGGACACAGGATTCATTTTCTTTTTGAACTTTTCAAGTCCTAAATTCCCCAAATCCCCTCCGTCATTTATCAGCTTTTTTTCTCTTAAAATTACTGGGTCAGTATAGAAGGAATATCGAGCAAACTCCTCTAAAAAAGGCTCATCAGGAAGAGTAATACAAAGCCTATAATTTATGTATTTCCAATTGGAATCCCAACAGTTGATAGCTACTAATTTGTTGTCAGAATTATACAAACACTTCTTAAAAACATTTGAATTATCCTCTAAAATAAGCTTACAAATCACATCAGCATCCTCTACAACTTCCATTTTTTTCTCAAGCCATAAGCCTAATAATGTACGCATTTGCTTTGGATTATTGCCAAAAATATATACTGAGTTTGGATTCCTTCTGGGCCACTTCCTGATGTTCTTTCTAAATGTCGCCCACTCTTTCCCACTAAGGTCTTGGAAACGGACTGGATCGAATATATAATTACAATCTAACACATACGGAGCATAGGAACCGTCTAAATTGATAATTCCGTTTAGAAAGCTTGCCCAGACCTTTTCAATAGCTGGATATTTACCAACTTCTGTTTCTGTCCTTAGAGGAGGAAATAAACACCAATCTTCATCCTCAATCCATATCCAATTATTTTCAGTATATGCTTGGGCATTAGATGCTTGCAAATAAGCCAAACTCATAAAGAAATTTGGCATTATATTATACATCTTCGCTACTTCCAAATAATGGTTTAGTCTTGTTTTTTGTTTGCTCTTCATCAGTAGTATATTTATTGGATACACACTTCTTTTTCTTAGTGGTCATTGAACCACCTGATTTAATATGGGCAATCAATTTCCTAGACACCCCGCCCGCTTTTCTGCTTTTTCCTCCCATCAGTTGTTTCCTCCTTTTTTAAGTTTATCAATTCATCATAGACACAACAGGCAATCAAACCTTTCATGTCTCGTTTGTTCTTGTCAATACTCTTCACCAAAACATAATCCTCTTCCTCACTTGTGGTAAAGCTAAATTGTAGAATGTTCTGAAAAGCAAATAAAGCTTTAAAATCATTTGTTTTTAAAGCTATTGGTCCAAAGTCTTTTTCTAAACTGGCTTTGAAGAATCCTTTTGCTTTTGGTTGTATTTCTATAATACCACCTGAATAGATATTCCTTTGTACCATTTTCATAGGTTCACCAGCCACACCACTAAACTCTATATGACTCAGGGCTGGATCAAGCAACTCTAACACATCCTTGGACAACTGTAAGTTGACTTTGTCTGCTTCCTTAGTTAGATATTGTTTAAACAATGAACGTATCTCTTCGGGTGTCTGATCCGTTGTACCGCATACCTTCTTTCTTGAGTATTCCTCATTCTCAGTATGGAATATAATTCTACCACCCACCTCTTCAAAGATGTTACTGTCATAATCATTAGCCTTGAAACTAATAGGTTGTGAAAAGGATATTTCTGAGTCACGCAATCTGAATCTTAATAAGACTGTATGATCGTAACTCATAATATAAATTTCATTCTTTATTGCGTAAATGGTGTTGCGCAATCCTCCTTGCTGATCCAGTGCGACAGCTTGGGCAAAAATCTGTTCTATTAAATTTGATATTTTCATTTGTTTGTTTGTTTGTTAACTTTTTTAATCCAGTCTAATGCTATCTTGAGTATGTCCTCAATTGTTTCTTCTCCTCCAAAGGATTGTAATTCCACACCATCTCTTTCTATGTAGACATTATTCTGTCCTTTGCCCCAAAACTGAAAACTGAAATCATAATGCTCACTCCACTTTTCAATTTCTTTTAATAGGTTGTGCATCATCTTCAAATTTAGAGTTGTCACTATTTGTTATGTGAGAAGCAATATGATTCAATATGGTGCTTTTTAAATATTCCATTATTCCCACTAATTCAAATGGAGAATAATCATCATTTTTAACATTAATATTATTCACACCATCAATCTTTTCAATTGTTATTATTGCTTTCATATAATTGTGTTTAATAAATCTGTTCTGTAATCAGTGTCATCCCATCTCCATAACAATCCATCTTCATCTCTTCCATTAGCTGTAAGCCCTCTGGCCCACTTATGACTATAAGCATTATTGCCTTCCAGATTCCATAACAGCTTTACTTCTTCTCTTAATTGTTCAGTTAAGAAGCCACCATGTTTATCTACATAGGCTTCATACATATTCCAACTAACATTGGTGCCTTTCTTTTCTTGGATAAATCTTGCCGCCATTACTGTACTTCCATAATTCCAACTTGTATTGTCACCAAACCAATCCCCAACTTCACAACAAATAGAATCATGATTATCAGGCACATTTCCCATATCAAAGGTTGAGCAATAAAATCCTCTTTCCTTAAATAAGTCCATAAATTTACCCAGCAATAAACTTCCTAAAGGTTGGCTATCACATCCAGCTAAGTAGATTCGATCAAAATCATAACCAACATTCATGAAGCTCTGCCTGATTCCTTGGTTCAGGGCTGTATAAGAATAAGTGTCAAAGGTTATATGCCTAACACCAGCATCCCACATTTGTTCCATATAATAATCAACATCCTCCTTCCTATCATTAAGAAGGAATAAATATGGCTCAATACGGGCAACCACTCTTATTCCTGAAGCAACCATTACTTTGATAGCTTTCATCCTTTCTTTAAAAGGAGGTGCACCCGGTTCCAGTTTTTTATTGATAACATCATTACTGGTTATAACAGTAACATGTACAGCGGCTCCAGCTGCATTCTCAGATAGGGCTTTGACATAGGCTTCTTGTCCCACTAATCCAGATTTGGTATTTATCATTACAGGGTATTCAATATCAGCTAAGTATTCCAACATCTTTAAACTAACACCCTCTTGGCCTTCATTCTTTAAGAAATCTTCAAACCTTATCCCCATACGTACTGGGATTTCCAAGGCAAAAGCTTTATTGATTCCTGACAACTTCTTCTTGTCCTCAAAACTCCTTCCTCTGAATTTATCCATACCATCCATTTCCAGTTTATATTTATCTGGATTACAATGTCTGAATCCCATGGTTTTACTATTATCAAAAAAAGCAGTATATAAGGAAGCCCGAAAGGCATTGGCAAAACAATATTTACATGCGAATGGACAAATCAATCCATCCCAGATGTCCATATTGAAAGGCATTGGGCAGGCTGAAGCCCTCAAAGAGATTTCCAAAAAGCTGTTAATCTCTTCTGTATTCAATAACCTTTCTTGCTTCCTCCACTCATTATGTCGAATGTTAAATTGGCTGTAATTCTTTTTTCTTCCTTTTTCCTTTACAGCAGAAGCTTTGCGCTTGCTACTGCTTAGCTGGGTCATACGGGGTATGATTTTGCTAACAATGGTTCTCAATTCCCAATAATTCATTTAATTTTTTTATAAATTTTCCTAAGTTTGTCAATAATAGAAGGATTCAGTTGTAAGTCATATAACACTAATACTTCTTGGAGCTTTAAAGCTGTGTCCAGTGTCTTCTCTAGTGTTAATCGTTGTCGACCTGTACTAATTAGACAGGTATTGTCTTCAAACAAACCTGCGACCATAATGGGCCAAGGTTTGCTTGGGTCATATCTTGGATCAAGTACCGCTTCAAATAGATCATAGTTTTTAGAGAAGTTTTGGCACAATATAGGTTGGTCATCACCTTTGGCTTTCCTATATACTTCACAGCCCTTAACATTGGGGCGACTGCCCACAACTATGTAATCAGGCCATTTCTGATTAAAGATTTTTTGAAGGTCTTCAATTCGACAATTTTTTTTGCTTCCTGACATATCTAATTTTTAATATATTATACAATTAAGATTCTTTTCATTTAGACCTAAAGATTGTTCATTATTTCCACAGCCCAATTTGGTAGTTTTAAATTAACTGAATCCAAATTTTCTTCCATATGCTTGGAACTGTTTGTCTTGGGAATAGGTATAATATCATGGTGTATAATCCAAGCCAGTATCAATTGGGGTATTGTGCAATTCAATTTCTTAGCAACTCTGAACATTTCTTTCTTCTTATCCTGAGCCATAAACTTTTTGAAATCCTGCCCAAATGGACTATGCGCTATGACTCTTATATTTGACTCTTTCGCAAATGGAATAAGATAATTTAAAAACTCCTTTCTAAAAGGATTGAATGGGATTTGAAGAGTATCAATCATTACAAATCCCAAAGCATATTTTATATGCTGTACTGAACAATTACACAGCCCCACTGAAGGGATGCTATTTTGTCTTTTTAAGAAAGCCAGTGTATTACAAGAATCATACAATCCATACTTATTGTTTGGCCAATGTAGTTGGTAGTGTATGTCTTTTTTTGGGAATAGGTCTTTTGTTCTTTTTAAGGAGGAGTGGATGTTTTTTCTGGTCATATAATTTTTAGGAATTTTTGAACCCAATATGACTTCTTTTAAATCAATGGTAGATAAAGCTTTTTCAACCTTCCCAAATCCATAAGTTGGAGCTGTATCTATAAATTTAACACCACATTCTAAAGCTTTAAGGATTGGGGCTTCATCACCTTTCCACTTATATGTACCCACTCCTATTTTAATAGCAGAGAAGGGATTGTGTTGTATGATATCTATTACAGAATCACGGTTAACAAATCTTGGGTATTCTTTACAAAGTCGATAAAGAGCTTCCCGCCCATGTTCATCTATATATTCAAAAATTGTTCCTCTCCATAGTTCTGCCCATAAAACACCTTGTATGAAATCAAAAACATCATGATACTCCTCTTCAATAGGTCTGTACCAATAACAGTCCATTATTACTTTTTCTATTCTATCCAAGTTCATCTTTCAAAATTTCTACAGCTGAGTACCCAGCTGAAATTAAACCAAATTTTCCACTGCCCGTAGCTATCCAACACCCCTCATCAATCTTATTTAGATAACAGGGTTTGTATTTCTTATTTCTATGAAAGCTCCGAAGCCCTCTAACAGTTCTTAATAGCTTAAATTTTCTTGGGAGTTCATTAACCACTCTAGTAAATGCCTCATCAATCCTACCATCATACCAACTAGGAAGAGTCAATGCTGATCCATCTCCTGCCCAAATTATCTTTTCCCCAGCATAGGTGGTGTTATGGATAGTTATTTGTTTATAGGGTGCCCAGAATTTAACAAATTGCTCTTGGACTTGTCCTTTGAAGTGAAATGAGAATCCTCTTTTAGCAACCAATCCATCCTTTCTAAATAGCTGAGGAAGAAGGACTTGACACCCCATACCAGCCGCGATTACAATAATCTTAGTATCTACCACAACGGTATGTTGGGTGTCTTTGGGTATGTAGTACACTTTATTGGGTGATGTTTCGATTTTCCAAACATGTCCATAGGATTTTACAGTTGAAAAGATTAAGTCCATGTTAACACCCCGTACGGATGCTTTAATTAAATTACCACTAGGTTTGATGATCATTGTTTCCTTCTTTAATCCAAAAGTGGAATCAAGCATATCTAAACTAGCATTGATTTGTTCATTAGCCAATCCCATTAAAGGGCTTGGTTTTATAAGACCGCCACAGGGCTTTGTTCCAGACTCTGGGTCATCATTATCTATAATTAAAACACTCAGCCCTTTATTCCGAAAAGCAGTTGCTATGGTAGCTCCTATTATTCCAGCTCCTATAACAACCACCTCAGCAGTGGCTTTTCCTGTTATGGTTTTTTCTTCTTTAGAAAGCCCCATGAATCCTTTGTCTTCAATAAATTTCATAATAATCCAGCATCTTTAAGGGTGTAAAAATTTGATTGTTTTCCAGTTATTATATCAATGCCCTGTTGATAATCTCCAGAATGATCATAACATGTCTTTACTATCATGTCATCTGGTATTCCTTTTTGTTTTAATTTCTTAAAATGATGAGTATTAAAAGTACAGGGATTAGGTACATCAACTCCACAACAAGTGTTTGTGGGTTCTATTCTATCAGCTCCTGTATTTACAAAATCAGGGCATCCTAGTTTTATGTTATGTTTTTTAGCTAGTGTTAAAAGTTTAGCCAATATCTTTTTCCATTCTTTATCTTGATTATAATGCCATATCTTTTCAATATCAATTCCTATGGCATGAAGTCTTTTAGCTACAAAGGCATTGAAATGAAAATTGTATGTATTATAACTTGGTATATTATGGTGCTTTAAAAGTATTAAAGTATCTTCAAAATCCTTAACAGTATGATAGCCCGGTATAAAAGGTTCACCATTTATTCCCACTGGTATTCCTTTATTGATAAAATGTTCAGCATGCCTTAATCTATCAAAGGGTGGGGTGGTCTTTCCTCTTTCTAATATTTCCCAATCCTTTTCCAGTCCGGGTGAAAGAACAGGCATAATTGTAATAAGCTTTTCTTGGTTGGCTCCGAGTATTATTTTTTCAATAGGTAGTAAGTTATGGGTGAACCTAGTTTGGACAACGAAGGACCAATCAAGGCTTGTTAGCAAACGAATAATCCTCCTGCTAACTTTGTGTTTGTTTTCTATTTCTTGAAATGGGTCAGATTTGTTTCCCAGTCGGATAGTCTTTTTTTGCTTTAAGAGATGAGCAAGAATTGATTTGGGATTTTTGTTTTTAATTCCATTTTCTAATTTCTTTTCAAGAAGGTCTAAATCAGCTGGTTTCAAATCATCATCCCAAATGTTATTTAGATTCCTAAAATAACAATGATGGCAATCTGTTAGGCAGTTGCCATATGAGTCAATAGAAAGTGGAAGAGGACAGTACAAACCGTCCCCTCTCACTGTTACACTACTTTTTAACTTCTTCACTACTTGGTAGGAATATCAATATCAAAGTGAGGTGCCATCTTTGAAACTCTCCGGACATCGTCTTTGGTTTCTTTTAAGTTGGCTTTTCCACCAGCATCCTCATAAAGAGCATCTGCAGCTTCTGCCCATGCTTCCATAGTTTTAGGAGCTTTCTTGGCATTCAGAGCTTTACAAACTGCATCCAGACGAGTCATTCCAACCTTTACTTTTTTAGGCTTTGGAGCAGGTGCTTCCTCTTCATCATCATCCTCAGCAGGAGTGGCTTTCTTTGCTTTCTTTCCTTTCTTAGCTTTTGGAGCAGGTGCCTCTTCTTCCACATCCTCATCCTCTTCATCCTCTTCATCCTCTTCATCCTCTTCATCCTCTTCATCCTCTTCATCCTCTTCATCCTCTTCATCCTCTGGTTCAGGGGCAGGAGCTTTCTTGCTTTTCTTTCCTTTCTTAGCTTTTGGAGCAGGGGCTTCCTCTTCCTCTTCTTCCTCCTCCTCTTCAACTTCTTCACCTTCCATCAATCCCATCTCTTCTAAGATAGCAATGGTTTTATCTGAAAACTCATCATCCTCAGTTATAAGCTTGGAAGCTTTTGTTATCCCAGCTTTCAGGTCAACATCCTTAGCTTTTGTTGTTACTACAATCGCTGGATCAAGTTCCATCACAGCATTTAATTCTTTCGCGGCTTTGATTAAATCGTTTCTGTTCATAATTATTTTTTTACTTTTTTAAAAATGGTTTTATTTTAACATTCATCTATATAATACAATTGCCTTTTGGTTGCATTAGGGTTGGTGGTTATTATTTTTTTCTTTTCTATATTTAAGAACACCATCAACCCACTTCCTTTTAGATACTAAAGAAGCCTTAACAAAATGCTTCATAGCATAGGCCATGAGCTCCTCTGGTGTTTCGGGTAGTTTAGGAGCTTCTGTGCACTTTCCTTCTTCACATTTAGTTGGTTCTTTTATTAGCTCCTGTTCCAGCCAACTTATATGATGTTGTATTGTTTTTTGTAGTTTAGCCTGTTCCATTTGGCTATGAGTTTCAAACAATCCCTTTACCATAAAGACTAAATTGACTAAATGTTTTCTATGATCCATAACATCCATTTTATAAATTGAACAATCCAATATGATATACCGATGGTGCCTCCAATAACTAATAACCAACTTATTAAAAAAGCCCACGCACTTTTGGCTTATCAGCCAATTTTGATGCAGCTTTAGCAATTCTATTTTTAGCTATTTCAAAATACTTATTATCTATTTCAATTCCAATAAAATTTCTATTCAAATTCACACAGGCAACGCCAGTTGTTCCTGAACCCATTGTAAAATCAAGGACTGTTTCACCTTCATCCGTGTAGGTTTTGATTAGGTATTCCATCAAAGCAACTGGTTTTTGAGTAGGATGAACATTCCTACTGTTGTCTGTTCCAAATGTTTGTATACTTTTAGGATAATTAGTATGAGTCTGCTTATATGGTTTCTTTATTGATCTTCCGAATCCCAACTCTGTTTTACTTGGATTCACACCTCCTCTTGGCTTCCCGTCTGTTTTAATAAGTCCCTGTGGGTTATACGTTCCAAATTTTTTATAAAAAATAGATATGTTTTCATGTACTTTCATAACTTGTTTTTTAGCCAGCATCGGATTTGATGGTCTTTTTTTATGCCATATTATATCATACTTATAGTTCTTAATATTACTCATTCTTAAAGCACTACTGAAAGGCTCACTACCAAATAATACAATAGCTCCGTTAGGTTTTATTAGTTTGTTTAGTCTTAGCCACATTTCATCAAAAGGAATTACACTATCCCATTTACAATTAGTTATACCATAGGGTAAATCACAAATAACAGCATCAATACTTTTATTTGGTATGTCTTTCATTACTTCGAGACAATCGCCTAAATATATTTCGTTTCTTTTCATATTTCGTTTTTAATTATTCTTGTCTACAAATAGAACAATGTTTATGGTCCGTTATCATATTATATTCAGTTTCATTTTATTTTCTTTAATTTCATTCCATAATTATCGACACCTTTCTTAATTTCCAAACCTTTCTTTTTTATCAGTTTGTTTCTTTTAAAGGGTGTATAATTTACTTGGTGCTGCCACCGTCCCCACTTCCATGTTACTCTAGTTAGGTTGGGGTGTAGCTCTTTAAGAGCTTCTGCCATCTTTAAACGACCATCTTGGATCAAATATAAGTCCTCAGTGTTTCCTCCTTTAATAGTCATTGTGGTGGATTTCAATTGTATGAAAGCATAGAAAAGAATCGTACACCATTTCTCCTTTAAAGCTTGCAAACAAACATCTGTATCATCATTGTACAGGCTTCTCCATCTAAAGGGAATGGCATTGTTCACTAGTGTGCAGGAATAGATTCGGGTGTTTATAACAAAGGCTGGATGTAGAACTTTACTAGGTACAAAGAAGTCATATTGGAATCCAGCATATGCTATATTCTCATATCTATCCACAAAGTCCTCAGCACACCTAAAGATAGTGCCTGATGTAACAGGAACATGGTAGTTGTTATTGAATCTACAAAAGCCTTCAATATTATCATCCAGTTGCCAATGTCTTTTAGCTCCTAAAGATATGGAATGTTCCATGATCCAATTCCTAGCTGAAAACAATCCCTTATTGCTAAAGGGCAATACCAGAATCTTTTTAGGAGAAATGACAGAAGCATATTGCTCATACTCTTCTTTTTCTACCACTATATAATAAGGCATATTCATTAGCTCCAGAGCTTTACTAGTCAATCTGGTTTCCCACCTACCTTTAGATGGTATGTACACTGGGTATTTAGGATTCATCGATGTATCGTTTATTGAAGTGATGACGAATTTCTCTTTTTGGATACCAAATGCTTGGTTGCTTTTTAGTTATCCTTTGATTAAGAAGCTTTGCAAACTCCTCTACATCTTCTTGGTTTCTAAAGTGGACAATTATTTTACGGAAGGAGGTTAAATCATTCTGTGTAAATTCAGGCATCCCTTCCCACTCCTTTTCCCATAGAGGTTTGACTTCAAAGAATCCTTTGGACTTCTTTTCTGGTTTTTTATTTCTTTCCATATTATAAACAATTTGAAAGCTCTTCCAACCAATTCTTATCTTTAAGATTGTTATGAAGCATATTAAGATTAAGAATCAAATCAGCAAAATTCTTTCCTGTCACTAATTGTGATTCTGGATTTGGTATATTAGCATAAGCATCAAGCGCATGAAATGAATTGACATACAATCGTTCTTGAGTCACTTGTATAGTTTTCTTTTCTATATCAAAATAACATAAATACAAAATACCTCTTGTGCTTTCTGGGATTGGTGTTCCTAAAATAGTTGTTGGATTTTTCATAATATTTTTGTTTAAAAGTAACTTGTTAAAAATGGTCTTCCAATTTGTAATTTCTGTAAAACATATACATGTTGGGAGCTGTCAAATGCTCCTTCTCTAATTACCAATTCATTTATTCGCATCACACCCAGATTCTTTTCTCTGCCTTTCCAATCTTGATTTAAACCATACATGGCTGTAACATGGGCATACTTCCTTTTGTCTTCAGAAAAGTTTTTTAGACTCAAGCTGTTTTTTTCATAGCTATTAGCATCGGCTTGGGTGGGTGCTATCACAAGCGCATTCCTTTCCTGACTAATACTTCTCAAACCTTTCCAGATTTCATTTTGTTGATGTCTAAATTCCATCCGACTTGGAGGAGCTAAAATATCAGCATAATCAATTGCTATTAAATCAGGTACAAACCCATCTTCCACCTCCCACATATTAAGTATGTCATTGATTCCCTTTATAGACAAGGTGCCATTAGCATGAGTGGATAGTTTGAATTGTTTAGGATGGTTTATGAAAAAGTCAGAATACTTTTCTTGAGCTTCTTTTTTACTCAGGGCATTTTTGATATGAATCTCTTTAATCCATGGTGTGCCTAATCTGTATTTGTAATATTGATCACAATTGTAACAGGGTGAATATTCAGGATTGTCTTTGTAAGACTGTATCAAGTCCTCTAATACAATGTCCTGCCTGATTGTGTCCTTAGTGTAATCTAACCCATCTAACACCCCAATCATTGACTCCCGTTCGTCTAAAGTACAAGAATCAAGCTGATTACGGAGGCAGTCTTTCACAGGAAGCCACAAGGCACCGGTATATCTATCTTGATTGCTCTTTCTGGCTAAGTAAATACACATACGAAGGATTTGTTGAGTTTCGGTCATATCTCCAGCTTGGAAGAAAGCAACCTTTGCTCCTTGGCGGGAAGCTCTTATCGTCATATCTAATAACCAAAATGTCTTTCCTCTTTTCTCTGGGGCCATTAAACCAATCAAACCTCCTCTAACAAATTGATGATTCCAAAACTTTCCTAATGCTCCGGGATATTGTACAATTGGAGTTTCGGATTCTGAAAAAGCTTTACTAACAACATCCAGAGTAGATTCATCAGAAAGGTTTATGTCCATCCTTTCTTCAGCTACTGATTTGTAATCTTTTATCAGTGCCTCAGCTTCTTCCAATTTTCCATCATCTAATAGAGTTTGGGTTTGTTCATTTAATTGAATCAGCTTTCTTTCTTTGAAATGCTTTTTTGTTTTGCTTAATAGGGCTTTTATATTGATTGGGTCACTTACATACTCCTCATTTAAATCAGGCAAGATATCATTTTCAATCTCTTCTGCCAAGTCCTCTGATATTTTTTTATGCTTAACTTTCTCAAAGTAAATGATTTCAATATCTTTTTCTGGTGCTTTTTTAAACTGCTCATAATATTCCATACACCATTTAGCTAGGATGCCAGCCGCTGCGCTTTGGAATAAATCTAATTTAAGCACAGGTGCTATCTGTTTGATGTAATCAGTTGAAGTGATTAAGCCTATTATGATTTTTCTTTCTAAGTTCATATGGGTTTATTGAATTTTATTTGTTTACACATTCTTTGGATTCTGCTTGGTATGCGATCATCTCCTAAATTCTGAGCTAATTCAGCCAAACTAAAATTGGATGTTATTATGGTTTCTTTTTCCCATTCATACCTTCTGTTGATGATTATGTAAAGAATCTGTAATGCCCACTCCGTAACTCTTTCTGCTCCAAGGTCATCCAGTACCAAATAATCATAGGCTATATATTTTTCAATTATTTGATTCTCATCCATGACATTCTTTCCATAGCTTGCTTTTATCTCAACCAATAAGTCTGAGGCATTTTTAAAGCAGTAGGAAGCTTCTTGATTGTAGATGTAATTGAAATGCTTAGTTTCCAATAACATGGTACAGGCTTCTATTGTTTTACCACTTTTAACCACTCCATACAAATAGCTATTTTCCCACATTTCTATTTCAGGAAGGTTTAAGCATAAAAGATCAGTTTCAATTCTTGGAGGAAATGTTGAATGAATAAAGCTTTCTTTTATCAAGCTGTTCCACTTTCCTTCTCTGATACAAAATTCACATTCCTGCCTTTTGTATTCTCTTTTACATTTGATACATTCCATAGTTAGTTATGCTCAGGTTGTTGTATGATTCTTTTCTTTTCAAAATTTATAAGCTCCTGCACTCTATCCATCAATACTTTTATTTTTTCAAAATGGGGTGTTTCTTTTTCTGCTTCTCTCACAATCTCTTTAATCACAGGTGTGACTGTATCATTTGTGAAAGGGTATTGCCTTCCTGTAATTGCAAAAGTTATATCATCTAGCATTTTTTTAAACTCTAAAGAATCACGAAGCCCTTTAGCAAGTTTTCTAGCATCTTCAATTGTTTTTAATTTTTCATAAGTCATAATCATTTTTCTTTATCGGGTTGACCAAAGTCGGTTGTTATTTTTCTTCCTGTTTTTTTATCATTTGTTTTTCTTCTAATGTCATTCATAAATGAAACATCATCATCCCATCGTTGTTGATTTAACCAAGTAGTTGGATGAGGTATTATGCCCCGTCCCCACTGGTCTGTTTCTTTCTGTTCAAGAATAGCGCCTTTGATTATATCCCAATCAGGTGCATCAGCTTTTTTACATATGGTGTTCCATTTAGTTTGCGCAGTAGGTTTGGCAACCTTTCTTGGATACAATTTCCAAAATCTAGTAAACAAGTCTGGTGTTATTTTTTTGGGATTTTTTTTATTATTTAGGTTTAATTTTTCTTTTTCTTTTTCTTTATCTATATCCTTAGCACCATAACTGGTGCTTGTTAGGTACTTAATTTCTGTATTTAAATTGAATGAATCCAATATTTCTAAAACAGAATTGTGAACTTTATTTTTCGGGTTTAAAATTCCGTACTGTTCTGTTAAGAATGAGTTGATTAGCCATCGTTTTCCCCTATCAAATTCAAATATACGTTTTTCCTTCTCTGTATTGAACAAAATCAGGGCTTGTCTTTTATTTACCATCATCTCTTTTCCAATATAAATTTGAGCAACTTCAAAGTCTACAATCCAGATTCCAGCATGGTTGCAGTCATGGTTTATATAATCCCAGAGGAGCTTATAAGGTCCGGGCAAACTTTTCATAAAAGCTTCTTTGTATTTATTGGTATCAGTATATCGTTTCGCCATCTTTAGTTAGTTTTTTTAAATAGTATAGATGTATATGGGGCATTTGAATACCATATTTTATCACAAACTCCACATCTCATTTTAGATATTACATTATGTTTTATTACATGCCAATCCCTTTTTTTAATAGGTTTCTTTCTTTCCTTACAATGACAAATGCCTCTCATAAGATTTTTGCCTTTAGTTCTTTGATTTGTTGGGGTTTCATACTACCCGGATCATTTGTAATAGAAACAATCCAAGCATCAACTCCTCTGAATCCCAATTCAGCTTTTAATTTATTAGCTTGTATGATAGCTTGGGGATCAGGATCAAAGACAATAGCAACTCTATCAAAGGTGTCCGCAATAGCTCTTAATTGCCTGTTTGTAAATTCTATTCCAAATGTACAAAATGCTTCTCCTCCTATTTTCCAAACATCTGTTATTCCTTCTACACATATTCCAGTTTGCGTCCAAGCTTCTTCCTTGCCATAGAGAATATGTTTGTGATGTATCTTTTCCCTGTGTTTAGGACACGCGAGATACTTTGTAAGGCTTCTGTTGGTAATATCCCTTGTTTGAAAGGTAACTCGTTGCCCTTGCCAGTATACGGGTGCCAGAATCCTATGTCCATAATGTATCTTATCTAACAAGCTAATTGGACCAGTACCCATAACATCCCAATAGTGAATTAGCTCCTCTGGGTCAAATCCTCTTTTTGTCAAATAGGTTTTATGCTTTTTCTCTAATGGTCCAACATTACTAGGAAGTTTGAAAAGTTCTTGTTTGGGCTTGTGTACTTTAATTTTACTTGTTAGGAGTTCATATGGTTTTATTATTCCATAGGCTTCCTGTTCTGATATATTCATCATCTTAGCAATTGTACCAACAATAGGATGCCAACCACATCTCCAGCAATAATAATATCCTTGGTCAGCTTCAAATCCAAGATGCATACCTGTATTCCCAGAACAATAAGGGCAAGGAGTATTGACCCAGCCGGGCCGACAATGTTTATGCCCTTCTGTTAGGAAATGAATACCATGGTTTCGGTACAAAGAGATAATATCCATTACAAATCTTTTTCAGGAATGATTTTGTAATCCCCATGGAGTGTTCCACATTCTGAACAATATATAAAATACGTATTCCCATAGGTTAAAAGCACTTGACGGTATCTTAAAGTCACCCCACAGCACTTTGATTTTAGTTTAATGTTACTTGCCATCTTTTCTTCCATTTAGATAAGCTACACGATCAGCAGCATCTGTACTATTTGAATGATCACTATCTGTATGCCATTTTCCATCAGGAGCGTAAAAGCCAACAGTAAATAAATTTGGTTCACTTCTTATATACACCCACATTTTAGTTTCCTCCTTTTGCTTTTAAAATCCTTTTGCGATAAGCTTTGTAATTAACTAGATCACTTGGGTGTGTACCATATCCTTTAGCAATCATATTTTTAGCTACTGATTTGGAAACCTTATGGGTGTCCATCATTAGTTGTATTTTTTCAAGATTCTTTTCAAGTATTTTTCTTTTCTTCTTAGCTTGGTTTTTCAGATGTTGTTCTGGTGTTAGAGTTTTCATAATATTTGTTTTATTGTTTCGTGAATAATTACATGATGGAAATCCCCATCATAATTGGAATTCATTTCATTTGTTACAGTCATGTCAGCGTAGATACTGTCTTCAGCTTCCACTAGTCGCCAAACAGGATGATCCGTGTCCTTATTTGTTATTATTTGTGCTAGAAATAACATCAGCTTCCTATTTGGGTGTTATGAGATTTCTTTTCAGCTACCATTTCCTTTTTAGCTTGTTCAGGAATAGGAACAGGAGTTTGTGAGGCAACTTCTTCACTTGCGTGGGATAATTTAGCCATCAAATCCGTCATGGGTGTCCATCTATTAGAAGAGGCATAATCATGGTTTGCTTTTTTGCTTTGCTTCTTCCTTCTTTTGATTCTGGTTTTACTTTTTGCCATGGTTTAAGTTTTTAAGTATTATACAATAGTTTTAGTTTTCATTTAGGGTTGTTTTTAATTCACCTAGTGTTTTCCAAATAACACTCCAGCTCCATCCTTTTCCCCGTAGCTCTTGTACAATTTGTCCTCTCGCTAATTTAGGGGATTTGTCAAGATAATTATATGGATCAGCTAGCACCATAGATGCTACTTGTTTTGCTTGATCCCCAAGCTCTTCCCAAACCTCAAAAAACAGATTGGGTAGCACATAAGGTTCATTACTATAAGTGTGGCTGGCATCATCATCACAATCCTCATATTCTAAGGAGTCATATGTGTATCTCTTCTCTCTGGTTAGCACATTACATAATCGTCCTGACATTCCATTCCATACATAACTTGATAGGCTTCCTTTATCTGGGTCATATGTTTCTAATGCTTCATAATAAGCAACAGAAGCTTCACCAAATAGCTCATCAAAGTCCATTCCACTGTTCATGAAATATTGCCAAGTGATTTTACGGATTAGATTTATGTTATCCATTTCTTAATAATTATTTAATAGTTCAGTTAATAAAGATTCAGTTTCAGTTATTTTTCCATCCAGTACACTATCCAGCACCCTTCTCTTTGAATCAAGAAGTCTTGCTATTTTTTCTTCGATTGTATTATAAGCTAGTAAATAATGGATGTGGACGCAATTCTTTTGCCCTATTCTATGAGCCCGGTCCTCTGCCTGAGTTAGATCACCCGGAGTCCAAGGCAATTCTATAAAAGCAACATTACTAGAGGAAGTCAAAGTGAGTCCGACTCCAGCCGCCTTAATGTTTCCTATGAACAACCTAATTTCATCAGAGTTTTGAAATCTATCTACAGCCATATGCCTCTTATCCATTCCCACACTTCCATCTATCTTGACAGCTAGGTTTTTGAACTTCTCCATCAGGGCATCAATAACAAATTTATGGTTAGCAAACAGGATAAGTTTTTCACCACTTTCTAAGAAGTTTTCAACCCAGTTAATAACTTCATTCAATTTACCTTTAACAGCCAATTGTTTTAGCACTTCTATTTCAGCAAGGGCTTGGGCATTACTAGCTTTCTCAGCCGCGGCACTTCCTCTATTAACTTTCATCCAGTTTATAAAGTTTGACTCAGCTTCTTGGTATTCTTTTAGATTGTCCAAATCAATAGGCGTGAAAGTTCTAATTTTATCAGGAAGCTCCTTCAGTACATCTTTCTTTAATCTCCGAATCATAATTGACTCAGAAAGCTTTTGATGGAGTTCAGTTGTATTAGTTGCTCCAGAGAAGTCCCAGCCATATCCATTGTATTTAGCACCACAATATCTTTTAGCATAAGTCCAATAATCAGGAGCTACCGTATCATCAATTATCTTAATAGCATTAAATATTTCAATTGGTCTGTTTACTATTGGTGTTCCAGATAAAGCTATGAAGTGGGGTACACCTTTAGATAGGAGTTTGATTGCCTTTGTTCTTTTAGCTTTGTTGTTCTTAAAGTAGTGACACTCATCAGATATAATTACTTGGAATCTATAAGCCCGAAGAGCTTCCATCCAATAAGAAAGAATATCATAGTTAATGATAATAATATCACCAACCAGAGGAGTAGGTGTTTGGCCAGATAGTATTTGAATACATCTGTAATCAATTGTTTCTTGAATTTCCTTTTCCCAGTTCAGTTTTAAAGATGCAGGGCATATAATCAACACAGGTCTTTTTTCAGGATGTAGTTGGAGATAAGCTAATGATTGAATAGTTTTACCCAATCCCATTTCATCTCCTACCAAAGCCCTCCCATCCTTCTTATCTATGAAACTGACTCCTATTTTCTGGAATGGAAATAAAGTTTTTTTAAGTCCTTTGACCTCCACTTCTTTTAGGTCTTGTTTTTTGATAGTAGATTTTAGAAGATGATCCATCAATACTTGCTCCAATTCAAATCCCCATCCTGATAGCTTTCCAATAGCTTCTATGGATACAGGGCTTGTCCAATACTTTCCATCGGATACATATCTTCGTCCCGGTAGGGTTTTAATGTTAGTAATATCATCATGGTTAAAAGGAAAAGAGATTTTAATCAATTTAGTACTGGGAGTGGGTTTGATCAATATTGCCCTTCTTAGAGCTACTGTTTTTGGTTTCATTTCTTCTTCTTTACTTTTTAACATTAAGTGGTCCTGAGGAGCTTGTACAATTTCTTCAGAAGCTTCTTTTGTTTTGATTACACTTTTAGGAAGCCACTGATCAATTTTAATTTCCTTTACAGCACTTTTAAGTCTTTCAATATTGGCTTCTGTATAACCTCCTATTGCTTTCCAATCATGGAAGTGTCCTCCACATTCAGGTCCAATTCCTAATATAACACTAACAGGGTGCGTCAGAGTCCTTCCACATACGCAACAAATTCCTGTTTTAGTAGTTTGGGTGGTTCCTTGGCCATATATATATACAGCTCTTTCAGTTTCTTTTAAAACAATCCCAGCAAACCACATAGGGATTTTATTATGACGGGCAAAGCCGTTTTTAATTTCAAATAAAGTTGTCATGATTTTGAGTTTTAAGTTTTGGAGCTTTTAAAAAAGGATGCCCTGAGGGATTGCCCTCAGGATACATCCCACATACAGAATAAAAACTCACTAAAATCCTGAATGTTATTTCTTCTTCCTCCTGACAATAGGAGCTTCCTCAAATGTTTCAATATTTCTTTGGAGGGCTTCTGCTTCAACAATGTTTTGAACTTCCTCTTCCTCCATCTTTAGAGTGCTAGCAATAATGTTCCGTATTTTTGCCCTTCTTTCATCCGACCTTTCAGCAAACTCTACATCACGCAAAGACTCTGATTGTAAAAATAGATAGGAATGTATCAGTTGATTGATTAGGAGTGGGCTATGGCACATTAGTCTTGCCGTTGCTGCATCTGTTTCATCATCCCACGCAACATCAAGATTATTTTTGTGCATTGCTTCTCTAAGATATTTGGTGGTACATTCAGCAATAGGAATATACCCAAAATCAGCAGTGTGTACTTTTATGATAGGTTTATGCAGAATAGAGTCTGGATCAAATACCCATTTACCTTTTAGCCAATTCTTATTAAAAGAGTTCAACCAATTTCTTTTTGATGCTTTCTTTTTTCTTTTCATGATTAGAGTTTTTATTTTAATGAATAAATTTTGTTAATTTCTTTAGCAAATATTTCAAAGGAGGGCTTCCGTGGGTAGATAGTTCTACGGCCCATGGCTTTAAGCTCCTTATGTCTTTTGAGCTTTCTTTGCCAATCCATATATAGGGTTTCATAAACAGCCATTTGGTAAGCCCTATGAATCGAAACATGATACATCGTCCTCCTTCCTTTTCTCCTAAAAGAAATGGTGCCCTCTGGATTAAGGATTACAATTCGCCCATCCAGAGTTTCACGAGTTACTTTCTTAGTCAATTTGGTAGGCATAACTTTTAAATAAATATGTTTTCAATTGACACCTGAACATTTCTTCTAAGGTGTTTTAAATAGATTGTACCGCACGCTAAGTTCTTGTGCCAGCTACTAACTGTCCCAACATCTCCTTTTTTAACCTTACTGGCTAACAAGGTTGGGTTGTCTTTAGCATTTCTGATTATTACATTAAGTCCTAACATCGTTTTGATTTCTTCAATAGTTTTAGTTTTCATAATTTTGAGTTTTTAACAGTTATAAATTATTTCATTTTGCTCTTGGTCATATACTTTTCCATCTGGAGTTCTGAAACACCATTCATTAGGTTTGTTTTCAGAATTAAACCAAACACTCATCATTTCTCCTCCATTACTTCCTCCACTTATATGCTTCCAACTTATATTGACAGTAAACCAAACTCCAAATCTATCATTTTCTTCATCATAATTTAAAGATGAACTAAAAGTATTTATTTGTACATTTTTAAAAATTGAAGCAAATATTCCAGAGGTTTTAACAAGGTTGTCAAAAGATTGAATCTCAATGTATTGATCTCCATTTCTTCTTTTTTCCAAGGTGGTTATAAGTTTAGGAGTAAAACCGATTAAATTAGCAATCATCTTTTCAACATAGCTAAAATCTAATGATTCAAAATAGTTCTGATAATTTTTCATAATTTGAGTTTTTAATAATTTGATTAAGTAATTTATATGTGCGAAGCTAATCCGTAGCCACCAGCAGGATCAATTTCATCATCCAATACATAGGCTTCTTTAACTTCAGGTGAAAAAACAGCTATGTCCCAAGCTTCACTAACAAGGTCTTGGATGTCAATAGCTTCTTGATTGTTGAGTCTATATTCTATATAAGCTCTGGTTGATAAAATTGTTCTTGATGCTAAAAATACTAAAAGCCTTAAATCTGTAAAAGAGGGCTTTGGGCAGTTGATAATTAAAAATGAGTTTTCCATTATTCTGAGTTTTAAGTTAATTAAATTTATGAACAAGCTTCTATATCCCATTGGATTCTTTCCAGAGGAGTTTCACTGCCCCAATCCTTTTGGATCATATTTCTAACATAGGCAATCAATCCAGTTTCATACTTAGCATTTTCTGCCATATCATAGGCATGCTCTGCTCCACCATTTGAGGCCATTCCCTTAATCCACCTATTGTATTTGGCTTTGGTCCATCTGGCTTCCTTCTCTAATCTTTTTGCTTCCTTTTCTTCCTCTTCTCTTTGAATCCTTCTTTCTACAGCTTGGGCTTCTTTATTTATAAGCTCAATAATAGTAGGTGTTTCTAATTTCAGCATGTAGTTGAAATCTGATTCCGACCAGTTAGAATTTCTTTTAACATTCTCCTTGATGGAGTTGTTTTGGGTTTGATAATACTCTTTTAATAAGTTTAAATTGTTCATGATTGTGAGTTTTAGTTAATAAAAAGTTTGCACCAGCTCAGGTCTTGAACCTGAGTGACTGCCAGTCTGGTTTTAACAATTATAATTTTCAATGATCCAATCTTCCAACTTCCTTTGATGGTCTGTAGAAAGGTTAACATAAAAGAGTAACATAACAGCATTACTTCCCACTTGGGTATAATAGCTTTTGAATTTGGTTCTTAGATGTCCTGCTAATAAAGGACTGTCAAACCATACTTGTTCAATAAAGTCTGGAGTGTAATTGTAACTGAAATAATTAAATTTTCTGATAGCTGAGTTTTCCATGGTTTTGCGTTTTATTTGTTTCTTGAATTACTTAATTTCATAAAGTATGATCGCAAATCCATCATACTAAAGGTGGAGTGGCATCTGACATTAACAAATTTAGCTAATGTTTTAACTTCATCATCTGTTAAGTTTTTGTAATAATCTCTTTTCCGTATCAGTACAGATGACTTAACTATACTTGATTGAGGAACACTGTCTGTATTCCTGTTAATTACTTTAAAGGATTTTGCACCCATTCCAAGATATGGATCAGTTGTTTTTGAATTTTTCATAATATTGAGTTTTTAAATTTGTTTATAATCTTTTCCATTTTTCATTAGGGTTTTCAATACCTAATGCTTTGAGCTTCTTTTTTGAGACAGTTTGGTATTCTTTCATATCCTTTTCATTCTCATCAATATCAAAGTCCAAACGGGCTTCTTCTGATTCTTCCTTAGTTTCCCAACCTGAACAAATCCGGTGGTTAGCTTTCTCTATAAGGTAGAATTGGTATGCATCTACATCATCGCAATACCTTTGGTGTTCCATTTCTGCTTTTGTTCTTCTTTTTCTAGTTGTCATAATCTTGAGTTTTTAAAGTTTCTGACGAATTGTCTTCTTTTCTTCCTCCTTCTATATTATGATTTGTTTTTCCATTTAAGGTACAAACCAGAAGGATAATGATAAATGTTTTCATATTTGAGTTTTTAAGTTTTGTGCCCTGTTCAGTTATGAACCGAATAAAGTATCACATACACAGGGCATCCAATTTTTTTAGGGTTGGTGAGATAATAATATTTTATTGAGTGAGTTTAAAAAACTATCTTATCTCTAGTATCGGGAGGGTTTTAATTAGGGAGCTTTTTTTTAAGCTCCTTTAGTCTTAAAGTTATCCTATCTATTAAACCTTAGAGTCTAAGGTACCGAACAAAACTTTTAAAGAAAACTTTGAGGTCAGGTCTATCCGTTTCAGCCTATTTTATGGGAACCAGTCGTTCAAAGGCAAGGTAAATATAAGGTGACTTTTTTATAAAACAATGACTTTTTTAAAATAAATTTTTATTTGGTTCATAATCAAACAATTACAAGGCAATATTTTTTTAAAGCTCTAATCACTATAAGAGGAAGTTAACTTTGTTTCATTCTGAAACAAATTGCTAGAGAAATTATGTCAAAAACTTATCAAGGGAAATATGATCAAAAGTTTGATGAACGAGCATATAAATTATGTTTGTTGGGATTGAAAGATGACGAGCTTGCTTTAGCATTTGGAGTGGCTCAGTCAACAATAACTTTATGGAAAAGAGAACATCCAACTTTTAAGAGGGCAACTGATATAGGAAAGAGAGAAGCAGATGGAAAAGTGGCCGAAGCTCTATATCATAAGGCTATTGGATATAGTCATAAAGACACCCACATATCTGTTATTAAAAATAAGGTAGTAAAAACACCAATTACAAAACACTATCCTCCTGATACATCTGCCTGTATATTCTGGCTAAAGAATAGAACCAGAGGACAGGAAGTGCCTTGGTCAGATAGATTAGAGGTGACAGGAGCTGAGGGCAGACCTCTTCTAAATGCTTCCCAAATAGACCTTTCCGACCTTAGTGATAGTGAATTAGCATTATTAAAGAGTCTGTCAGAAAGCCTGCACCAATCCACAGAAATGAGAAGAAATACCAAAGTCAAAAAACAAAAACAAAAAGAGCTTAATTAAAAAAAGCAAAAGCTACTTTATATGAATATGCCAGTACTTGATATCGCCAGAACAAAGAAGCCTAAAAAGCAAAGGATGAAACAAGCACTCCAAAATTATTATACTATAATTAAGGAGCAAAACAACCGTAGCTTTTTTGAGTTCTTTAAATACTTCTGGCCCCAAGTCTCAGATGATGCATTAAGTTTGAATTGGCATATAGAATACCTATGTGATGAGTTACAAAAGGTTGCAGAAAATGTAGCATTAGGATTGCCAAAAGAATATGACCTAGTAATTAACATACCACCGGGTACAACCAAAACAACTATATGTAGTATTATGTTTCCAGCATGGTGTTGGACAAGATGGCACTGGATGAGATTTATTACAAGTAGTTATTCAGGAGCTTTAAGTTTAGAGTCAGCTGAGTATTGCAGAGACTTGATCAAGAGTGATCAGTTTATGGAGGTATATCCAGAATTAACGATTAAGGACGATAAAGATACCAAGAGTAATTTCAGGCTTCAAAAGTCCATATGGGACAATATAAAGAGGATGCCAGCTATATTAAGAGGAGGTAACAGATACAGTACATCGGTGGGCGGGACATTGACGGGATTCCACGGGCACATGCTGATTGTAGATGATCCTCTGAATCCCAAACAAGCCGTTTCTGAGAAGGAGCTGGATAATGTTAACCATTGGATGGAACAAACCTTATCCACTAGAAAAGTATCAAAAAGAAATACACCACTAATTTTGATAATGCAAAGACTGCACCAGAATGATCCAAGTGGAAAATTACTAGCTAAGAAGAAAAAGAAAGTTAAGCATATCAGTCTACCGGGACAGATCAGAGATTATGAGAAACAACTCAAACCAATAGAAGTTAAGGAGAAGTACAAAGATGGTTTACTTGACCCAAAAAGAATGTCTTGGGAGGAGTTGGATGAGATGGAGATAGACCTTGGCCAATATGGATATGCAGGACAGGTAGGTCAGAATCCAGTACCACCGGGAGGAGGAATGTTCAAAGTGGATCGTTTTAGCTATATAGAAGCTATGCCCTCCCAACCACAGATAATGGGAGTTGTAAGATATTGGGATAAGGCAGGGAGTCAAGGAGCAGGCTGTTATACTGTTGGAGTAAAGATGGCCAGATTGAGGTCTGGTAAATTCATAGTGATGGATGTTAAGAGAGGGCAGTGGAGTAGTGAGGTGCGTGAGGCTATAATAAAGGATACAGCCGAAGCTGATGGAAGAGATACTTTGGTGTACCATGAACAAGAACCGGGCTCAGGAGGAAAGGAAAGTGCAGAAGCTACCACCAAGAACTTAGCTGGGTTTGTAGTACAGGCTGATT
>Ga0233441_1000311_pt1 | contig 62780 bp, 104 predicted proteins | sample SI_123_September_4_FD_182781 | JGI IMG/M metagenome (GOLD analysis project Ga0233441, IMG submission 182781) | Seawater microbial communities from Saanich Inlet, British Columbia, Canada - SI_123_September2016_135_MG | ecosystem: Environmental > Aquatic > Marine > Inlet | place: Canada: British...
AATCACAATCTTCGACATGAGATAATACACCCGATTCTGAATATACATCTTCTTCACGAATGCCATTACCCAGTTGAGATGATATTATTTCCACACCACATTTGTACATTCCTTCAATTACAGATTCCGCCAAATAATCCAATTTTCTATCGGGTGGGATTACAACTATTTTCATTTTATATGGTCTCGTAGAATTCGTTTTGTTTTTCCTGCTTTGCAATGGATTTGACATGCATCATCGCCCATTGTTCTTCGGCTGGTAGGCGGCCAATAATTTCGGCCCCGACTATAACCTCATGGACTTTATTTTCCCACTTGATATCTGGGGAGTTGCGATAAATTCTTGCCTGATAATCAGGCCAGTTGACCCAACCCCTATCATTAACTTTCCAACCCCATTTAGTGATGTGTTCTTGTCTGAGACCATTGACGATATTGATGCGAGGCACCCAAATCATATCAACATTTTCATTATTATCTAAAACCCCATCGATATTTTCAATTAAATCTGGATGAAAGTATTCATCGGCATCCACATTTACGATATAGGCACCCGTGCATTTTGAGTTAGCGAAGTTCTTTTGACTTGCAAAGTCTTTATTCAATTCCCGTTGAAAAATGTGTATGTCAGGCATTTGATCATATTTTTTAAGTATTCCCATAGTGACTTCATCTGTGCTAAAATCGTCCACAATTATAATTTCAGATTCATAATCACCGGTGGATATCAATGTCACAATTTGATTCAGTAATTTTTCCAATACAAGTCCTTCATTATGTACTAATATGCTAAATGACAAATCCATAATTATCTCCCTATTTTCTTAATATCCCGCGGAAATTGATAGTCCAATAAATACAACGCCGTTGTTTTAAGTTTGTCTATTTCAAACATACGATAAACATCCGTGCCCTTCAAAATTGGACTCAGGTGGGAATATGAATTTTTCATATCGCCAATTATCATTCTATTATATTTCATGCCCTCTTTTTCCTCACGAATTATCCCGTCGAAAAAATTCAATACACGTCGTAGATGAGGTCCCCTGAGCTTTAATTTCTGCTGTTCTCTCAACTGTAAGGTGTGTACCACTTTTGTAATAGTTCCATCCTTGCGCTTGCTCCAAGTTTTAGAATCGAATATATCGGTCAGAACTAATACAGTTCGCCATTTCTTTTTAGCACCTTCACCATATACAAAGGTTAATACTTGTCCCGGTTCAATCTGGTTCCAATTGATTTTAATTCTATTTTCATTCATTTTATTGGGTCTCTAAATCTACGGTAATTCCCATGCTTTTTACGGCACCTAGAAAATCAAATTTATTGTATATTTCGGCACCTTCGGTGTCCAAACGGCTCTCATAAAATTCTCCATCTTTTCCCGGTACTGGATATTCCTTTTGGCTTTCTTTATCTATTTCTACCACTTTGGCATATCTCCATACCCAATTATCTTCTTTACCCTCTGGGAATATGATGCCTTTTGGACCCATATTTAATACACTGGGATACCAGAACAGCTCTCGCTCGGTATCAAATACTTCAAGACTTCTAATCAATTCGGGAGTATTCTTTATATGTTTGGCTCTTTCTTTTGATTCTTTAGTGTAATGTGAATTACTGGTGTACCCACATCTGAAGCACATATATGATTTAAAGTCATTTTCTTCCATTGTATCTTCAAAACAATGATCATCGCTGTCACATACTGGACATTTTACAATTATTTCCATTTTATTAATCCTCTACTATTTTTACTTTTTGGGTTTTTATATGCAAATTGATTTCTGGTATTTCACCGGCCGGAGTGGGAGTGTCGGTTACAACCAAATAAAATAACATCTGATCCCAATCTTCAGACGGTTCGGTTTTCGCCATTTGATCTTCAAAAGTTAAATCCTTAGTCAATTCCCTATTTGGGTATTCTTCTTTACTTCTAGGATCGGACATTGGGATTATTTGCATGATATCATACCACCAATGTTTTAATTTATCATACGATCCATATAATATATCATCCACTATTCAGTCCCTTTAGTGTCTCCGAATCGGTCGGGGTATAATTCTTCAATTTTACTTCTGATGGGATATTTTATGGCATATTCAAGTTGTTTGATATAACGATATACAGAATATTCCACGTTAACTTTTTCTAATTCACCGTTGGTATTTTTTATAGATACTATATGATTCATTATTTTGTCACCTTTTTTAGTTTTGGCATTTTTGCGGTCATTTTACTATCGGTTGTTTTCTTCAATGTAGGTAGCTTCATTTTTGGTGAGCCCCCACCCTTTTTCTTCAATTTGGGTAGTACCAAATTCGCTTCAGTTGTGAAAACGGGGAGATATTTATCAAGTACATTTTCAAATGCGATTGTCATTGCATCCATTGAAAATTTACCTTTGTTGATTAGAGAAAACACTTTAGCAGATTTGGTATATTTGTTGTAACTATCAAACACATCTTTTAATATCTTGGATGCAAAACCATAATCTACTGTAAACCAGTGTGCCCCATCTACCACCAAACCATTTTGGAGACCATCTTTGGGAACTTTCACCAGACCACCTGGTAATAATGTTGTATGTTTTTCATGCAAAAAATCTAAATGACCGGACCATTTGGGTGCAATGATGGGTTTTTCACTAAACACAGCTTCAAGAAGTGGACGACCAAAACCCTCACCATGCGTAAATGTTACGTGTGCCTTAACCTTTGGGTGATTATACAATTCATTCATTTCAACGTCAGTCAAATCGCCGTGCAACACATAGATATTTGGGAGCTTGTTATTACCCATTGAATCTTTAATTTGATCAATTTTGGCCAATATCATTTCCCGATCCAATATAGAAAAACTGGACCCACTTGTTTTCAATATTAATGCCGGAGCTTTTGCTTTATTTTTAAATGTATCAAAAAATGTCCTAATTAACATCCCCAAATCTTTTCTATCATTGCCCAATCCACCTTGTAACCAATGACCAACAAATAAAAATGCAAAGCTCTCCTTAACTACTGACATTTCAGCTTTCAATTCGGCTCCTACATTGTTAATCTTTTTGTATATATCAGTATCGGCACCTTCAAATAACACTTCAATTGGTTTTTGCATTTCAATTTCACGGGTAACATTTCCATCCTTACCCTTTTCAGTAAATTTGAGACTATTGAACATACCCTTAACAAATTCCGATGGTACAATATTCAAGTCCATGCGATTCATCCCATCAATCCATTCGGGAGGACAAACAGTAGTTTCCACACCAGCCGTTATACCGATGTTATATTTCCCAGGATTCTGAAATTCGTTTGGCACGGTGCATTGCATAAATACTTCCGGCTGTCTGTTCATCCTAGGTTCATTCATTAACCTATCTATGATGATTTTATCATCTTTATTTAGATAATCCAAAGCATCTTGTGGAGTTTCCCCCCATTTTGTAGGTAAAATTTTGACATCAAATTTATCCATTTTTATTATTGATCTGATAATATCTCTCGAGTGTGAGCCGTACCCCGATCTAGTAGCCACCGGAGCCATAAAAACTAATACTGGTTTATTCATAACAATTCCTTTCGATGCGATATTTTTTAATTTTGACAGTCTGGAATGTATATATTTCCAGCTTCAATTTTTTTAGTAAGTCGCAATCCATTGTCTTTCATTTTCTTTTTTTGATTTTGAACTTTAAACATTGTGAATCTTTTTCTGGGCATCCATTCTTCAAAGGTTTCATCCATGTATTTGATAAATCCACCACACATTTCAGCCGCGGACATTTTGATCTTATCGTCCATAACATATTCCCGACCCTTAAGTCCAGCCTCTTTTCTATCTTCTTCTGGAGTATCGTACCATTCTAATATTCTGATAGCAATATCTTGCCAGTCACACCTATCGTCAGCGATATATGGAGTTGGAACCGACCCTACGATTGCCCTATTAGTAGGCCATATTGGTTTTGACCATTCACCATGCTTTGTATATCTACCGTCATGATTTGAGCCCCAACCATTTGAATAATCCTTCACGGATACATACGATCCGTCATCCTTTTTAAATCCAACCTGATCTTGAAGTCCCCCAGTCGTATTGACTATGATCGGTGTGCCGGCCATTAGTGATTCCGCCGTACCCAATCCGAATCCTTCATTTGAAGATACCAATGTGGTTACATCTCCAACATTATAAAGGAAATTTAGATGTTTAACGTCCAATTTATTATGTGAAAAGGTGATATTATACCCATCGGCAAGTTCACCAATAACAGCTGGCAAATCTGTACCATTTTCATCCACTGGTTGGGTATGCAATACCAATAAACACTTTTTGGCTTTATCTGGAGGTAAATTATCACAAAAGGTTTTAAACCCATAAATTAAATCCGTAGTCATTTTCCGGCGTATATTTCGGCTATTATATAATACAACAAATTCAATATCCATCCCATTAACAACTTCTTTTCTAAATTGTTGAAATTCAACCCATTCTTCATGATCTTTATCAATTGGGTAAAAATCATGCTCATTGATGCCATGGGGAACATAACTAATTCTAGTTTCCATATCATTGTCGTTATGGTTTTCATTCAGTACTTCATTAATTGACATATCAATAACTTTAGAATCTGTTTCCAATAATGCCGATTTGTGAATATAATGGGATTGTTTTGAAATGGCCATGATCAAATCGCAAGATTCATAGAATCGTTTATTGTACATAGGCACTGGCAAATCATCCCAAAGTGCATAATAAAAAATGGGTATATTTTGCCTAATTTCATGTTCCATTTGATACAACCAACCCCAAAATCTTGGGTCTGTAAAATGTAGTATCGCGTCCGGCTTGTCAGTTGTCATTATTTGCCTAACCAAATCTTGATTGCCATACCCGTTAACTGGATATATTTTGCAATTTGGGTCTGGGACTCCAGTTTCCAATTTCAATGAATCGGACATATCAATTATTTTATTGACATCTGGATGTTTTATTGCACCCCCGATTTGAATAATATTAAATCTGTGGATTATCCCAAAAACTATTTCCTTTGTCATAGTCCCCACCCCAGACTGCATCCTTAAATCGTCTGATAATATCAATATTGTTTTTCGTTGATCAATTGGTAGAACTTCACTACCGTTTCTCATATCACCAACACTTCAAATTCTTGTATCCTTATTGCTCATATTGTAACCTCCGATTAAAATTTACTGCCACTCAATGGCAGTTCATAATTTAATATTTCTTGTCTGTATTCGTCATCATTCACGTACTTGTATATAGATCGATTGACTAGCTTTTGCAATGTAAATTCATCCGTAATGGCGTGGTATTTAAATTGCTTGTATCAGTCTGTTATTATCTTTACTGTCGTTAATTTTGTATCTTCCATATTTTTCTTCTCCATCCGTATATATATATGTACACCCTCTAATATATATATCAGGGGACTAATTAAAAACGACGACTTTTTTTTCTAATTTTTTGGCATGTTTTATAGTATCATTCGTACCCTTGCTTTCCTTACCCTTTGGTATAAACGCAAAAATATAATCTGAATATTCCGCTATCTGTTTATTCCTAGCTGAGTAATTCCAGACCCTATATGGCTTGTCATATTCAGTTTGCTCAAGAATACAATGGGAATTATATGGATAGTGTGCAGGCGGGAACGATACATATTTCATGTCCAATTCAAGGGCTATTTTTTTAGCCATTCCATCGGCACCCTGTTTCTGTTCTCCACTCACTATTTCTAAATCTTCCCCAAATCGTTCCTTAAGTTTAAAAATAACATCTTTTATTTTCCTCATGTTCACGTATTCACGACTTCCGATCACGCCTATTTTAACTGTCATATTTTGCTCCTTTTTTTAAATTTTCTTCCCATGGGATAAACCTCAGATTGTTAATATCCGCAATTTCAATAGGATCAATGCCATTCATAAATCCATAGTGAATTGATATTATATGATCTAAGTGATATGCACCAACAGTTCCGGCCCGACCCCTGAGATCATAATTTTCCAATGTATCAAATTGTTGTTTTTCAGTCAAAAGTCTTACCCTTTTAAGATATAATTCTTTTTCTGGCATCTCACGTTCATATTGATCATAGGAATCGTACCCATATTTGATCATCAGCTGTTGTTTCGTATGTTCTGAATTTTGTTTGCTAATTCCCATTAATATATCATTGTTATGTTTTGTAAGACCTTTATTTCAAGGCGAATTATGACTGAAATATCCATTTTCACGTATATATTCACGAACCTCCATTGACCTTTTCTTCCCTTTATTTGATTTGCCTATTTTCATATTTCACTCGGGCGTTCTATCGTAACCACTGGATATGCAACTCCGGCATCTAGTATTTCTTTTTATAGACGTTCGTAAAGCAGTCCAAGAACTAAATTTTATCATATTACCACATTTGGGGCACTTTTTTTCCATTTCTTTTGGATTTGTGTATATTTGATGTGAACAGCTTTTGCATGACAAATTATGTTCTACCGCGTATTTTAACCTATATTTATTGCAATAATATTGATTTCTATTACATGTCGGGCATGTCTTTTTTCATTTCATCCTTTTTCTCCTGATATTTCTTCTTAGCATCTTCAAGGATTTTTTCACGGTGGCGCCAATAGTAATCCATACGGTGTTTCCGTTTGGCTTCCAATTGTTCTTCTTCAGTCTCATACTTCCTTTTTCTACCAGCCATGATTATTCCTTTCTAATAATAAATATCAACTTATCCCAAAAAACACACAAAAATATCCAATTATTTTGACCATCTATCGTTCCTTTTTTGTTTTCTACCCTCTGGTTTTGGTTTTTCAAAAAACTTGGCAGTATCTATAAACGTGGATATCGCATTGCCCATATCTTCAATGCCCCCATATACATATTCAAATTTATAACTTTTATGCAAATTTTTATACCGTTCCGGTGTGATATTAAACCACACATGATGTTCAAATGAAGCTACATCAAATCCGTGAGCTTCACTGGTATTTGGTTGCAATGGTTTAAATGATACTCTACATGTCAATTCAGAAGAACATCTGTCTACAAATTTTCGTAATTTATCAAGTCGCAATTGACCTTCAATGTACCAAAATTCAGCCGTAAATCCAGTACTCAATTCGGTCTGGGCTTTATTTATACGCTTCATTATTATATTTTCCATCGGTGTGTCTATAAAATCCGTTAATAATAATCTTATAATCATATTCTTTAACCTTTCATTCTACTTTTAGGTTCACAGTACTCGGGGTGATCTTTGAATGGGCAATATGTACAATTCCTATTATTTTTACCAGACCGAGCCTGATATTTTCTATCAGTATTATATTCCCCATCTTCAGTAAATCCCTCGGTTACAAGAGCATCCAATTCAGCCATCGCTTTATTTACCGATGGAACCCCATTAGCGGGAACAAATCTTTGAATTCGTTTCTGTGGGTAATCTATATTTTCATACAATTTGCGCTTCAATATCAAATATTCAATCTGAATATCGTTTATCTTTACATTGTATTTTTCACCATAAAATTTCTTATAAAATAACAATTGGTTGGTTTTGATCTTGTCCATTTTTTGCCACTTATTCCAACCATTAGTGCTAGTCTTTAAATCAATAATTTTGATTTTTTGGGTTTTTTCATTCAATATGACAACATCCAAATATCCAACAAAATTGACCGGCCCGTATGGTAAATCCAAATTAGATTCTATTCCCAATAATTTATGTTTGCGCTTTGGGAAAAATTCCTTTTGATGTGATACCATATACCTGAATATCTTTATACCATCGTAATAAAATTCAATCATCTCAGCCTTAGTACATGGATTGGGATCACCCTTTTCCAATGACTTGGCAAATTCAGATTTCATTTCATCAATAAGCATCTGATCCAAATCCATCTCATTGGCATTCTTAACACTTTCGTTATACAATGTCAACAAGTACTTCTGGATTACAGTATGCATTGATGTACCAAATATCAAATAAATATTTGTTTCGTATTCTCCAATTTTTTGAATATATTCTAGATTCCACCTGTGGGGGCATTGTGAATATATCGATACCTGAGAATTAGAAACATGCTGCTTAGCCATAAAATCCCCCAATTCTGTCAGCTATACCAAAGGCGATGCATTGTTCAGCATCAAGATACAAGTCATTTTTGGTTTTGTCAATCCAAAAATCACGATTCATTGAAGTTTTTTCAACGAGCATATCCAATACCGTATCACTCATTTTTTCCATGTGATCCTTTTGGATTTTGATATCATCATATTTGCCACCCATTGTGATTTCACCATCATGAAATAGGACTATAGAATTTTTTCCGACTACCCGTTGACCAGTGGTACATGCCAATAAAATGCCTGCAGACGATAACGCCTGTCCGATGACATACACATTTACTTTGACCGGCAAGCTATCAATAAAATCAATTAACCCAAACAGTGCATATAAATCTCCACCATTAGAGCTAACCATTAAATTTATATCAGTTTCACTATTCACATTATACATGAACCCCATTCGATTAATAATATCAGCCACCGATTCTGGTGTGACTTCTCCCACGAAATGAACGGCATTATTTATTAAATCAATTCCATTATCTAACTGAAATGCACCAACGTCAATTAAATTGTCATTATTTTCCACTGGTTCTGGTGCATCCACAATCGCCGCTTCAATCTCTTCTTTTGAATATTTCATAATTCTCCTACAATCTCAACTCTATTAATTTTTCTCTTGGCACCCCACGTTTAATTAGGATAGCCTTTAATTCAACCCTGCCCTGTTCTGTGGCATTGTATGTCTCTGCATACTGTAATGCTTCTTCTTCAGTTACATTCCAGTATTTTTGTATTTCTTCTATTAACCATCTTTTATGTAATGACATTTTATACTCCCTTTAAATATTTCCGTTTTGTCTTTTTGTCCAGACCATATAGGTCTAAAATTTCTGTGACATCAGTTGTGGACATCATGCCCACATATTCTGTGACCTCAAGGATACTAACCTCATAATGCTTAGATAACAATTGAATGAAATCGGTATCATATTTCGCGGCCTGTTTGTTTTTGACATATTTTAACCACCGTTTACCCTTTGGCAACACATCAATGTAGAACTTATACACCATCTCTGGATCAAGAGTATATTTCTGTAATTCGTTGATGATTTCAATGAATGCGGGTTCCATCGATAAAAATCTGTGGATCATATATGTGCTCCATGTCTTGCGATCTTCTTCGGACAATGTGTCCCAATAACCTTTAGTCTGTTTTTCATTAATGTGGTTCACATGATCGAACAGCGTCTTTTTCTTTATAACCATTAATTTATGCGTCTCCATTTGATACCAACCAATTGTACATTATTATTTATATGCCGACGTATAGTGCCTCTACTTATTGAAAAATAATCAGCGGCATCCAATATACAATCAAAAATCATGCCAGTTGGTATATGTTCCACAACTATAGCATTTTGAGATAACCCGCGCTTATTATTTAATTTTAAAGCCGATTCTCTCATTTTTTGTATGGAATGTTGTGTGTGTTTTTTCCCAATTTGGGATTTCTTTATCTTTTCAATGCTCGATTGTGTATGCTTTTTTCCATACATGGGATTGTTTTTACCATCGTGTTGCCCGATCATGCTTAATTTTATTTTCATTTTTGTGGATTCATTCCGTTTTTTATTATGCCAATGACCAATGCTTCCATCCGTATGAAACCCTTCAGTTGGAATATAATAATTTTCATTTAATGGATTGTCTATATCTTTACCAATCAATTCACTTTCATATTCTATAGCGTTATTCATTGTGGTGAATCCAATTTTAATTATATATTTTATTAAGCTATCACGATTGATTGGAACTCATTTTTTCATAGACCCCATATATTTATCGTCATTTGGATCACAATGGCAACCACGACTCCCGTAATAAAATTGATTGGTTTTAGGATCAACCACTTTGTACACATAATAATTTTTATTTATTTTCATTCTTTTTATCCTGATACTTGCGTTTGGATTCTTCAAGAACTTTCTCGCGATTTCTCCAGTACCAATCCATGCGTTGTTTCCGCTTGGCGTCCTGAAGTTCTTCGTCGGTATTATACTTCTTTTTTCTGCCCATGTTCCCGTTCCTCTTTATATATAAGTATCATCCAATCCAATAAAAATCCAATAAAATTCCAACTATTTTTGATTTATTTTAATTCGTCTGGATTTAAATCGCCAAGCATATCGGCGTTTACAGCACCGCAATTTCCACATGACATTATTGGGATTTGAAGTAATTCTTCTTTACCACTTGGACTCATTAAAGCCGATACCCTTTTCATCATAAATGACTGAATGAATAATACATTCTCGCATTCATCACATTTTAAGGTTTCGGCTTGTGCAAGGTCCAGTTTGACTGGAGCCTTTGGTAGGGGTTTTCTTGGATTTAATTGACTCATAACATTTTCCTCTCAAGTATAAATATATACTAATTAAATAAACTTATTGATTTTCTTTTTTTTATCTGGAATTACTTCGATGACTTTCATCTCATAATCGTTGTCTTTTGGATATGGCAGGTTTGGATATTTGAACTTAGATTTCAACAATCTATTTTCCCGTTTGTTTCCCAACAAATACAAATACCTATATTTAGGAGACGATTTCTTAATGTAGAACGGCTTGTCCAATACACTTTTCAATCCATCCTTACCAGCAAATCCGAATTTGATATGCACCGACCTTGGGTGCATCCATTCATACGGGTCTTTCGTTAATGAAGTCCATATCGCTCCACCAGGTTCTGGACATTGAAACATCCAATTTGTAGATTGATAAACGTACCCAATATGACCCGCTTCGGGATCGGCATAACTGACCAATATTTTCACCTTAGGCCGGTTTTCCTTTAACCATTTGAACGACTGACCTATGACATAACTTTCAATATTCTTGCCATAACCATCATGTATAAACAACCGTAACAATTCACATATATTGGTAGATTTGATATTTTCATCTTCTACAATGGAATTTATTACATGCCTACCAACTGGATATCCATACATTATACAACCTATCAATTTTTCATCATCATCGAAAAACTTGCTTGTATCATCACCCCTATAATATACCCCCAGAGCATCTTGCAATGTCCCAGGTGCCTTATGGGTATAATGATATTTTTTGATTATGTCAATAGCTGTCTTTTTGTCAATTGGTCTCAGACTAACTTTCGACGTGTCCGTATATTTTTCCATTAAATGAACTTCCCGAATTTACCACTTTCTTCGACCTCAATTTTCCTGATTTCTTCTTCTCCATCAGCTTCAGTTGGGTACGGGTGAAATGGATGTTTTAACAATTTCATTAACCGGCGCTTCTCTCGTTTATCGGTTAGGAATTGAATATACCTATGCTTGATGCATTCTCGTTTCATCCAAAATGTCTGGCCGACTGCCTTTTTCATTTTCTCTACAGCTACTGGAGTTGGATATGGAGTGACCCCATATCTTGAAAATACAGTCCTGCTGTGAATCCAATCATACGGATCATCTGAAAGTGATATTGGATAATTATCCATCAATTTCATATCTTCAGCTTTCTGATAACCCCAGTTGGTGGCTTTGTATATTCCACCAACATGACCCTGTGCTGGATCGGCATAACTGATTAATAGTTTGATGTCTGGCATGTTTTCCTTTAGCCATTTGAATGACTGACCAATAACAAAGCTTTCAATATTTTTACCATAACCATCATGTATAAATAATCGAGTGAGTTCCAATACACTCTTGTGCGGGTCCATTGTATCATCATTCACTACTGATGCGGCGGCCCTGCGACCGACTGGATTTCCATATATGATACACCCAATCAACTTTTCATCTTCGGCATCTAGAAACTTATGACCCCCACCAGTTTTATAAAATACACCCAATGGTGCCTGAGTTGATGCCGGCCATGCATGGCTGTAATGGTATTTTACAATCATTCGCTTGGCGAGAGCAATCGTAATCGGTCTCAGTTCCACCTTCGATGTATCTACATATTTTTCTTCCATAATGTCCTATACCACGGCCTAATTCTAGGCCATATCGTTTTACTACATCCAATGCCATAATCTTTTAAATATTTTATATGAATTCCACCACTATCAGAAAATATTAAGATATAGTATTCTGTTCTTAACTGTTTTTTATTTTTCCAAATTGGGATTGTCAATTCCATTGTCTATTGTCCTCCACACAGTTCCATATACCAATATCTCTTTATCGTCATCATATATATGCCTTGTGATTGTTTCATATGATCTATTTGAAGGGGGTTGCTCATAATCCCACGATGTCCATTCGCCCAAAATTCTTAATTGTTTCTTTTTTGGCATTATTTATATTCCTATTTTATTTCATCCAATAATCTGATCATCATTGCCATGAAATTAATTTCCTTATCAGGCACCATATTGTCATACTTCATACCTTCCGCCAGTATTAGTATAGTTTGAGCGATATGACCTTTGGCGTAGCTATCAATTTCTGAATATAACATCGCATAAACCTCTGCGAAATCTCGAATTGAATTGTTAGCTACCAATTGTCTAACATTGGTAAATGCGTTCTTTTTATCTTGATTCTTCAGAATGTCCACAATTTTGAGTTTGTAGTCATTCTCTACAATAGACCGCCTATCCAGTCTCAATTGACCGTTGATAGATTGTTTTTGTAGTGCATTGATTGTACCCCTGATGTCTGGATATTTACTATTCACGATCATCGCGATATCTTCGGCGGTATGTTTGATATTTTCCTTAACCAATATTCCACTGGAATGTATGGCTACTTCCTTTTTGGAAGGTGGATATACTTCAAACATTTGACATCGACTTTGAATCGCATCCAGAATTCTCTCTGGGAAATTACAAGTCAATATGAATCTAGTATTTAACGCGTATGTTTCCATCGCATTTCTTAATGATGCCTGAGCATTTATTGTTAGAAAATCACACTCATCCAATATGACCAATTTTAATTCGCTGAATCCAACACTACTGGCAAATGGGATGATATCATTTCTGATGTAATCTACCCCACCTTTATCCGAAGCATTGATATACAAGTAATCGCATTCAATTGTATTATATATGATTTTAGCTAATGTGGTTTTACCAGTACCAGCCTTACCATGAAATAACAGGTGTGGCGGATCATTGGTTTCAAGATACATATTGATCTTTTCCTTTAGATGTTCGTTGCCCACAAATGTGTCCATTGAATCTGGTCGATATTTCTCCACGAAAATCGTGTGATCTTTATTTCTAACCATTACTTATTATCCTACGTTTTCGGCTGCTGCCATGAAATATACAACTTCATAATCATCGACATTGAATGTCATTTTAGCCAAGCCCTCTGAGCTGATTTCCATAAGACCGCTTTTACATTCACGGTTGTTAATCAGAATATCTCTGAATATATTAGCATTGAATGACACCTTATCAATTGATTCAAATACTTCAGTATCCACTGGAACGATGACCCTATCGGTATTAATTGAAGCATATCCAATTACCAAATTAACAGAATCGTTATCCGTAACTACTGTGAAATTATCAACTTCTGATAGAGCGCCCTTACCCTTAACAAACTTATTAATGAAGCTTGAATCCAGATTCAATTTAAGATTGAATGGTGGAATATATTTAAGTGGTGGTACGGTCGGGATAACTGATAAGTCCGATAACATTAAATTTACCGTTGAACTGTTATCAGAAATCTTCAGCGTAATCGCTGTATCGGATGATTTCAACAATGACAATTTAACATCATTATCCAAAACTGCCAACAATTTTAAGAATTTTTCGGTATCTAAAATACCAATTTGAGATTTTTCAAAACCCCAATTTTTCATTTTGATCGTGCCCAATAGACCCCGATCCGCGGTGACGAATTCAGCCTTTAATGTTTCACCATCGCTGTTCATCGAAACTGATTGCACATTTCCATTCAAATGGTATTTTTGAATAAACCGTACTAATTTTGCTTTTTCCATTATAACTCCTGTTTCTTTATATATACATATTAATCAAATGTCTCAAACGATTAAAAAAATCGATCCATTGAGAATTTTTTATCTATCGGCTGTTGCCAATCAATGGCATCATATATCGATACGATCTTATTCAAGAATATACTATCATACATCTTGTCCCGATCGACATATTCATAGATGAAATCCATGATCTCTTTGGGGTCCTCATGACCCTTATATGCCACACTGTTCAGCCCGAGGTTATTCTTTTTCAAATATACCCACTTGACTTTATCGCCAGCGCCTATTAATTGATATTTCTTTTGTTGGTTGAAATGCTTAACCAAATCATTGTAAATAATTGATGATTTCACATGAATTGGGCAACCAGTTCTCCAAGTAGAAAATCCATCTTTATGTGTAACCAAATACTTTTTGATATTCTTAACCCCAGTTGGCTTTGCCACGTCTTCCACTTTCAAATATTTCATATTGTTTTTATATTCAATAATACGTTCATCAATTTTTTCCTTTGGAACGTCCGCTAGAATGTCACTCAATACTTCACCCAACAATTTTCTATATGATTGTGGAAAATCACTGCGTACAACTGCCAATCCTTTGTACACCGTTTTGTCAACTTTTACCCCATTGTCATTGATTACACGCAATCCGTAATTCTTTTTGGCGTTGACAAATATAGCCGACTTTGCAATCAATTCCTGCTTAATCTCAAATCGATGCTCACCCGATATGTTACAAAATCGTTTGGCAAAATAATCATATGACTTATTAATAAATTTTTGTGTATCATCGGCAACCGTTAAAATGTATTGAGATAACATCACATCACTAAACTTTTTATCGCCATATCTACCTTTCACCATAGGAATTGAAGATATAAAAAGTGAATCGGTGTCGATATATATTACATAATCTTTATCCGTGCCCAATTCTGTATTGTAGTAATGATTAGCGATTTGTTTTGAGAATCCAATTAAGTCTCGCCCAGTCGCCGTAACAGCAAGTGCCGACTCAAAATCATGGAATCTCCAACCCTGTAACCCAATTACACCAAATAGACTATTAAGCAGAATTTTCTGAATATGTTGTCGCCTATTGAAATATGAATATTTTTCATTGTCACCAGCGTCTGCATACTTTTTAGCAAGTCCCCTATATTCAACACGTTCTTCAAACCACCTCTTTAATATAGTTGAAAATAGCCCATCCCTATCAGTACTATACATTATACCATTCGCGGATATCGAAACTCCCTTTTCGTCAAAGAATGCTTGCAACTCATCTTGATCCAGAGATTGTGCGGCAGATTTACCATATTTTACTGTGTACGTTTTTGGTTTCTTCTTTACAAAATCTGGAGCATCCCACCCATCAATTTTACCCATTTTGGTCTCTGGAGAAATGTTTAGTGACATAATTATACTAGGATACATTGATGTCAAATCCAAATCGTAGACCCATGCATGGCGACCTTTTTTCGGCTTTTGAACGTGAGCACCCTCAAATTGAATTCCTTCTTTCCAACCTTCCCTCTCAGGTTTGTTTGGTGAAATGACTCCCAATTTCTTCAAGTGAACAAGGATTGCTGACTCAAGATACCTACTATCCAAATATATGTCGTCATACGGCACGTGACCTTTATGACATATACCACGAGCGATTTCTATGAAATTCAACTTATCATCCATCATCTTGATTAGCCTAACATCATGGATGTTGTATTCAACAAATTTTAATATATCATTTTCATATAATTCATTCAATGTACCGTCATATTCAATTTTACGCTCGCCCAATTCAAAATCGGCTATAGCATCCAATCGATATGATGCCTGTTGTGTAAATGTAAACTTTTTATACAATTGTAAGTAGTCCAATGTAGCTACACCAGCTATCCTATACACACCCCTAAAATCACTCCAATGCACGTGGCCGATTGGAGATAAACAATTGGCTACATCTTCATCCAATACATTACATGCTCTGTTGTATAGATATGTTACATCAAATCGATCAACATTCCAACCAGTTATTATTGATGGATTTATTTCAAGATATATCTGAAAAAATCTATTCAATAAATAGACTTCAGTATCAAATACTTCTGTATTTATTTCCTTAGTAACCGATGGTTTTACAATACCCTTGCCATTTTCCAATACCAAAGCATGATATTTATCGGCAACAAAATCGTATATCGATATAGCCGTAACCTTATTTTCAGCCAATGTCGCTGTTGGAAATCCATCAGTAACTTCGACCTCAATATCAATAATAATGGTTCTGTGACCCTTTGAAGGTTCATCATCATTGGTGTATAAATCAATTAATGTTCTAGTTTCTGGGTGCACATCACTTTCAAATAATCCAGTAGTAGTTTTGTCCCACTTGTGAATTTTCTTAAGTCTATCACCATATAATGATGTGTACGCACCATTTCTATCTTTTATATATCCATAACGTCTGTATGGTGCGGTGAAATATCCACGTTGATCATCCCAGATGTGTAGTTTTCGCTTTTCAGCTTCGAAAAATATCCCTTGATACATCTACTTAGATATCCCTGTAATTATAAGACCTACATTTGGATCACCAACACGACATTCAATCGCATTTATTTTGAAAAAATTGGTATCATACATGATAACCTGACCAGATTTTACTGGATATTTATTGATATCTACCATGATGACCCGACCCCTGCCAACTATATGTGTATCAAGATCAACATCTTCGGTTAAAATTTCAACCGTTTTTGGTGGGGGTGTTAATCCAAGTGCATCACGCAACTGTTCCCACAACCTAATTTGTTCTGGCAAATCAATGTCATTGGTTATCCAATGTGCCGATTCGTATATTTCCTTTGCGGCTTGTTCTAATTTATCCATTCTTATCTTCCCACTTCTTTTAAATACATTTCTTTACATTCATCCCAAGTTACCCCTACGATATCACCATAAAATAATTTTTCGGGTTTGACTCTACCCTGTTCAACCACATTTCTATATCGTCTTATGGCTTTCTTTTTCCACCAACGATTGATATATTCATAATCCTGTTCGTATTTAAGCTTCATTTTCAACTCTGATTCTTCGATTTCATTCTTCAAGAATGGTATTGTATTATCATATATTGATGCAAAATATACACCCCTATGAAATCCATGCTCATAACCCCTGATCTTCAAATGACTGAATACTTTGTTTAACACATTCTGCTTGGGACCCGTTCCAGTGATAGCCTTTTCATATTGCTCTGGATGATTCTCTTTGAGCCATTTGTTCCATTTCATATATTCCGAATCGTCTGGCTTGATTCTGATCTTACCAGCTGATTCACCCATCGTTTTCCAATGGGGAATGCCATTATATTGTGAATGAATTCCGTACAATGATGTGGTAGTAACTCCGGCCAATACATCACCGTATACTTCAAACCACTTATCCCTGATAGTTGATACCGTTGCCAATGTGGCTATCAATTTCCCACCAAGCATATTATACCCCAGCGGTTGAACCGATACAATTGTACTGGCTATAGCTGTGTTATTCAACTTGTGTTCTACGAATTTATTATCTTTTGTCCAACCAATATAATCATCCCTGACCTTAATACTGGTGACATCAGAGCCCATTGATATTAGTCCTAACACTTTCCGAGTGACAGCATCCTTTACATAGAATTTCATATTTCTACCCGGATTAGCTGACCAATCCATTGTGTGAATTAACATCCTGTACAATGACCAATCTGAAGCTTCATCACTTCCAGCATATTCTACTATCGGTTCGAGAGCTTCAATTTCCTTTACAGTCAATTCAACGTCATTAATGTCCGTTGGTGCCCATAACCTTTTTTCAAACACATCAAACAGATGTGCTTTTTCTCTGATTTTATACTCATTCTTATTGAACTCCTGCCATTTTTTGTATAGCGTTTGTTCTTCTACTGTCATAGAATGTAAAAAATCCAAGTTGTTTATTAAATTTTGTTTCTCTTCTTCAATATCAAATGGCTTGATATCAAAAAACTTGTTTGAAAATGTCATAACCTATTTTCCTTTGCATTAAAAGAGCGATTGGTAGGTCTCGAACCCACTCCTCTGATATGGAATACCAGCGTGCTACCTGTTACACTTCAATCGCATTTTATTTAGAGCGGCTGGAAGGTCTTGAACCAACTCCTTCAGCTGGAAAGCTGACATGCAATCCTGTTACACCTCAGCCGCATATATAAATAGTATTAAATCTCCCAAAGACCCGATTTATTTTTCAAAATCATCATTTATTTGCCTGTACTGCCGATCCCACCAGTTCCACGATCTGAATCTGATAACTCGTTTACTATCGACATATAAAATGATTGGAGCGTTGGAGCCACAATCTGTAATAACCTGTCTCCCGCAGAAATTAGATAATCACGATCACTGTGGTTATCAAATAGTGCCATAATTTCACCACGATACCCAGCATCTACTAATCCGATTGAATTTGATAATCGGAGTGGTGTTTTTGAAATGCTCGATCGTGGATAAATGTTAAATGATACCGCTTCATTCATACCATAAAACATTTCACAGGCAATTCCCATTTTTATTTGCCTACCCAAAGTTCCAGCTGGGATCATTACATCATCGGGGCAGAATAAATCCAACCCAGAATCTCCTTGGTGATAATGGGTATGATTTTTATATAGTTCTGCTACATCATCTCGTAGTGGTTTTATTCTTAATGTGTACATATTAATTTTCCGGCTTAAAATTAATGGTTAAATTTTTCAATTGACCATCATTTTGGCGTTCCCAACTAATCGAATCAACCGAGCACAGATTTATTCCCATATTGTTGGGGATGGTTTCAAGTGGCAATGGACTTTTACCATTATGGATTAGTTCTTCGATTTTCATTGTAATTCTTTTCATATTATTTTTCCTTTTGTTCTTCTTCAATTTGTGCCCACTCGGCATCGATCTCGCATACGTCAGTTCCACAGTATTTGTCTGGATTTGCCATTTCACCGTCAACATGTAAAAAACTCAAATATTTCAATCCAGATAGGATTTCATCATATTTCTCTTCAGTAATTTCTTCGTATGGCATTTGTCTATATGCACCTTTTTCAACCTTAGGCAAGAATGATATACCTTTCAATTGATATTGGTAATAGTTTAACGCGTGTTTTAATTGAGGACCTTCAGTTTCAGGATCAAACGTGATCGTACAACTAACAGCATTGTCCGCCCAATGCCGTTGCATAAACGCCGCTAGAGCCAACTGCTCCCACATAGTTAAGTCCTGCTTTGTCCTAATTCCGTCTCCCTCATCGATTGGAATTTCCAATACTACTGTGCTTTCTTCACTACCATATGCGGGTTCGATCTTATAACCAGCGGCTTCAAGTGGTTTTATCAGTTTACTATTCTTAGATAATCTAACACGCCTGATGTAAAATCGGCTCTCTGGATAATGTAATCCGGGAGTTGATCCAGCTAATAATGACACCGTGCCACTCGGTTTGACACTTGTAATTTTTATACTCTTATTGATGCATAACCAATCTGAATACATTGTGTCCCACTTTTTAATTTCAACATACCCATCTTCTAACCATTCCCTAAGTACCCCCAAGCCCCTATTTGTGATAAACTGTGCAATACCAGATACAGATGTTCCAATTCTACGATTCCTGAGCATGACTCTATTTGTATCAGGCCAATGAGTTTTCCCAAGTGTGACCGTTTTTGCATAGAGATATGCATATTTCAATGTCCGTAGATAATCTTCTTTTGACGTATGATTATTGGGGAATGTTTCTACAAGACAACACAATTCATATGATTCGAGCGATTGTTCTAAGCAATTATGAATAAATATTCCAGACGATTCCATATATTTATCGTCAACATTTGACGTTATTATTCCAAAATTATGGGTATTTTCAACTGTCATATCATAAACATCTTCATGTCCATAAAATTCAATGGACAATACTTTATGATTCCAAATGCCCCTATTTTCCATTCCCCGCTTAACATTGGAACAGGAGTAACTACAGGTTTTTCTAGTAGAAGCTTGATGTTCGGTTAATGTTTTTTGTTTATTACAAACTGGGCATTTCCAATCAACCCAAATTGTTTTTTCTTTCATTTTATCGGATATATGATTTCTAACTTCGGCGGTCATTCCATTTTTAATAGATTCTGTCATGAAATCTTTTTGATTTTCCCAATTTTCCTTCGATTTCTCACCTATGGATTTTAATGTGGATTTTTTATGATATTTGCCATACATTGGATTATTTTCCGATAAATTATATCCTCTTTCTTCCCTTGTATTTTTCATCTTTTCTACACATTCCGGATTGTGCATTGGATTGTCAATTAATCTATGCAAACTACTATGCTCAGATTGTGTAATAATATCCAAATTATCCCATTCATCGTTTGTTTTATCAAAATCCACATGATGAATAGCATACTTTTTAGCGTCAGGCATATATCCAATTTTATTTTCCGTGATAAGTCTGTATTGCCTTATTCCACTCGCCTTTTTACCCGTTCCACTTATATTTCTATAACCTCTATTAAAACTATTAAATGGAAATATCGAATCCCCTTCTTGCAAATCTTTAAGTTCTTTATACACGCCAGACCTTAACATAATTTTATGATTGGGAGTTGCCAATAAAGTAGAACCATCGTCTAAAATTAATTTCCATATTTCAGCATTTTCTTGTGTTTTCCAAGTTTTAATTGACTGACTTATTATTACTTTCCCATCATCATTAACTGAATAAACTGGATATATCGTATTTACCAAATCTTTAATAGGGATGGCGTTTCTACCATCCGCCACCGCAATTAAAGTATCTCCGACAACACAAGGATTGCCACCCTTTACCTTATGATCAATATTATCTTTGCCATTTTTCATTCTGGAATACCCCTGCATATTTTCTAACCATGCAAATCCAGGTTCTCCATTTTTAACCACACGTTCGCACGCTTCCGTATAATCCATGCCCAGTTCGGCAAAGATTGAATTATTAGAAGTCCATCCAAATTCTTCACGTTGTGGGTTTACCTCATAATTTTTAAGGTCAAGATACTCGGTATCATTGGGATCACCGAATACGATTTCAGCTGTACGCCTTACGTTTCCAGCAACCACACATTTGCCAATATGGTTCATAATGTCCACAATAGTTGTGATTGTAATTGGGGCACCGATATTATCTTGCAATGTATCCCTCACACGTTCAATGGCATCTTCCAATGGTTTATACCCACTAGACGTTCCACCAAATCCTTTGATTGGTTCTCCCTCACCCCTGATTAATGAATAATCAAATTCCATCACAGATGTTCCTTGAAAGTAGCTTTCGATTACAAGTTTCATTGCCTCTACCCAACCTTCACGAGAATCTGGAACTTGGTATATTTCAACTGGTCTAGTCATATTGGGACCTTTGACAATAAGTGCCCCAGCTCCCTTTGTATCAAATCCAACGCCAACGCCCAGCATCGACGCATCCATAAGAAATGTAAATGGCTTGGCCAAATCATCCTTAAGATTTTCAGTAGATACAAACGCACAATTATTAAGTGCGGCATACAATCCCTTTTCTTCGGTGATGGGAGTACCCATTGCCCACAATCCACGTCCGGGTGGTAAAAATTTCATTTCAAATATACGCTCGTACATTTCTTGTGCCGATCGCTGTGCTTGCCATGCATTCCATCCCAGACCGTCATTTTCTATGGATTTCTTCTGCATACTATATGTACCTTCAACTACACGCTGGACAGTTTCCCACCATTGTTCGTTTGAACCATCCTCTTTAATGCGTGAATATGTCCTCATATACACCAATGCCCCGAGACCGTTAAACCCAAAGGGTGCCCGTTTTCTCTTAAACCCATCTATAAATTTATCCGATAATTTAAAATTTATCATTTATTTTCTCCTACTCGTACCCATCCAATTTTTTCTCTCCATCATCATTCATTAAATCTTTGTATCTATTTTTCAATTCCTTACGGACATATTCATCCCCGTTATTCATTTTTTTCTGTTGCTCTTTACCGCCAAAACTCTGACCTTCAAAGATTTCTATTTTTCCTACATTCGTGTTCATATTCATTGGCAGGGTTATTCCATCCTGACCAAATCTATTTTTAATCACATGACACCTAGCCGTATTTGCAATCTTATCAGACACCTGCCTGCTAATAGACATTACAAAATCTGCTGTCATTACTTTTGAATAATCTTCAGCGACTTTAGACGCATCAATTATTTCTTCTTCCAGTGCACTACGATTAGCTTGAGATGCAGTCCATACTGGAATATTGAATTCCCCAGCCATGCCCCTCAAATCTTCATAGATATTACCAAGTTGAAATCTTTTTTCTGTAGCACCCGACGCGTCTCTTAAAATATCAGCATAATCAACTACAACCAAATCTGGTATAATATTCTGAATTTCCATTTGTTTCAAGTGTGCCGCAATCGTTTGTACCGATGCCGATCTTGTCGGCCAGTATTTGATTATCATTTTTCCCGGTAATGCATCAATTACAGCTTTCACTTCATCTTGATGATATTTAATGTTTGCGGTTGGTATTCCACTAATGATAGTATCATATCTCAACCCAACATAATTTTGGTTTAATTCCAGTGTATAATGTACTACTGTTAAACCCTTTTTTACACCATGAGCGGCTACGGTTTGTAGCACCCAAGTTTTTCCAATTCCAGCCGGTGCAACCACAACTATCAATTCTCCAGCTCCAGCTCCCCCGTCCATTAATTCTGTGATAGAATCCCAAGGGGTTTCTACCGTATCTCTAACGCTTTTTGTCAATCGTTCCTCCAAGCCCACAATATAATCATGGCCTATATCTCGTTCTGATCCAGCTTTAAGGGCACCATCAATTAACCCCTTAATCGAATCGTATTCTTTATTCTGTAATAGGTCAACCGATTTTATAATCGCATTTTTTAGGATTTGGTTTTTGCAAAATTCTAAGGACTCCTCTTTGATAAATTCCAAGTCCGTGGATTCCATTTGTTGCCACGCTTCTTTTAATTTAACAATGACCGATGCCTGTAGTATATCGTTCTGTATATCGTTTATTTTGATTTTTAATACATCCAGAGTTGGATTTGTTTTGTACTCAACATAATATTCTTTTATTATGTCCACTAGCCATTGATTGGCCTCACTATCAAACATGACTGGTTCTAATATATCTCCAATTGTTTGAGAATACTTCGTATCAGCTAGTAATGAAGATATTACTTTTGTCTGAAATGAAGACCCATAACCTGTGAATTTTGATTGCTCATCTGACATAAAAATTTGTTCCTTTAATCCCGTGACCTATGTTCTTTTCCGTGTATATAGATATCGTATATATGGCAAAAAACGCTGATATATTTTCAATTATATTCATTTATTTTTTACTCATCGTATAATTTTTTCATTCGGTCACGTTTGGCCTTTTCTATTTTTTTAGCGCGATAACGCTCTCTAGCCTTTTTCAATATTTCTTTTTTATTGCGTTCATAATGATCGGCCTGCCATTTCTTTTGGGCCTCTTTGCGTTCTTCTACGGTATTATACTTCTTGTTTCTTCCCATTATGCTCTCTTGCAAATTTATCCAATGTTAAAAATGATTGGTTCAACCAAGTGTCCACATTTGGAATTGATTGTTGCAATTGATCTTGGATAAATCTTTTCTCAAATTTTAGCTTATTCAGTTGCTGATGTTCACCGTCAATGGCGGATAGAATTTTGAATTTGGAAGCATTACTAATGTCCACTTCATTCAATTGCATCAGCTTCCAATTCAAATGTAATATATTTTCATTGTCTATCACATTTTCATATACTTTCAATTTGTTCTCTTGTGACTTGGCATGCTGTATTAAATCTTCGATTTTCATATTTACATTTTCATCCAGAATATCCGGAAATCTTTTTATAATTGTTTTGATTTTTGCTCCACCTACCCCAGGAATATTATCCGATACGTCACCTTCCATGATTCTATATGCTAAGAAATTATTAGGTGGAATTTGGTATTCTTCCTTTATTCTCTCTGGTGTATATAATATTTTTTTGGTAGGAGACCAAACTGAAATCCTGTCACTAACCAACTGCAAGAAATCTTTGTCGGTGCTCATAAATGTGATTTTACTATCGGTCAAAACCTGCTTCGCGATGTACGCCATTGTATCGTCCGCTTCAATATTCTCTATAACTACCAATGACAATGGGAGTGTTCCCAGATAATCTATCGTCTTGCGTAATTGCATCATCATTGATTCGTGTTCATCTTCAGCGGTACTATACACGTCACCCCTATTTAATTTGGAGATTTTCCGTTTGCCTTTGTATTCAGGAAATAATTTTCTCCTGCGCACTGATCCACCCTTACCGTCAAATGTAACTATCAGTCGGGTAGGATTTAATGTTTTTACTGTGAATGCTAGAGACCTCAAGAATCCAACTATACCCCCGACATGAGCACCATTGGTGTTAGTCATTGGTACGGCACTGAATGCTCGGATGAATGTGTTCAATCCATCTACTATTAATACCCTGCTATTAAATTCTAAATCTTCTATTTCATCATGTTCCTTTTGAATCTGATCAAATATTCTTTGCAACGTCTGTTTATTCATAATTCCTTTCGTAAAAAGGGGCATTTTCAAGTTTTATATATTTATGTATGTATTATTGGAGTTCATAACCCAAAACAAAAACACCCCTAATTTGATAGAAGATTCTATTCTTCTTCTAAAACCTCGTCATCCGGTTCTTCTGGAACCGTTTCTACTACGATTTCTTCATCGTCATTTGCGACATTTCTATACTTCAATATAACATTTTCGCATATTTGTTGATATAGATATTCTTTCAATTTGGGATTCTTTTCAAGAACTTCCTCAAATTTCTTAGCTTGGAATTTTATCGATTTATCTTCATACTCAATTGTGTACCAAGCTCCAGCTTGTTTTATAATCTTATATGCGGCCAATATCCTGATCCAACTTCCCAAGTCGTCAATGCCAGAGGCAAAATCGAGCTGAAATTCGGCTTTTCTCAATGGTGGTCCCATTCTATTTTTGATTACTTGGGCTCCAATTTTCATCCCAATTATCCGTTCCTTTGTACCAGTACCAACTTTTATTCTGCCCATATTCTTCAATCGTATTCTAACTGAAGCGTGGAATGGCAGAGCCTTACCACCAGAAGTAGTCCATGGATCACCAAATCCCACTCCCAATTTTTGCCTTAATTGATTTGTAAATACTAACGCCACACGTTGTTTGCCAATCGTCTGGGTAATTTTTCTCATGGCTTTTGAAATCACAATAGCTTTGGTCGTTGCCCAACCATCCTTATCATAATCGGCTTCCATCTCAACTTTTGTACTAGCAGCGGCAATACTGTCAACTAATATAGTAACCAATCGACCTTTTTCCGTTTCTCTAGTTTTGAGTATAATACTTTCGATGTGTTCGAAAATTTCTTCAACGGTTTCAACATGATCATAAATCATATTTCTAACATCAACGCCAATCGCTGTTAAAAACTGTGGACTAACAGATGTTTCCGTATCAATGTAAATGGCCACCCCACCCTTTTTTTGAGTATTGGCTAGGATATGGGCACCGATAAGACTTTTACCGGTTCCTTCAAGTCCATTAAATTCTGTGATTCTACCTACTGGTATTCCTCCATGTGGAATATTAGATATTGCTAAATCTAATTCAGACGATCCCGTTGAAATTCAATCGGATACGTCCGTAGGTGTTGATTCTCCATCCAGAAAATATGCAACTGTATCATCAGCGGCACTATTCAATGAATCGGCAATTACTGAGGCTAATTCGTCTCGATCTCTCATATGCGTCTCCTAAATTAAGGGGGACCGAAGTCCCCCTATTATTATTTATCTTATTTCTTTTCCGCGAAAATTTCATCAAAATTATCAATTGATGAAGCTTCGATGGATTCTTGCATTTGAGATTTCGTAACACCCTCACCATCATCGGACGCTTCTTCGTCGTCTGGGCTAAGGTATGCGTTTAGAGCTTCAGCTAGTTCATCATAAGTGAGCTCCTGATAAATTTCACGAATATCCTTCTGTTCATTCAAGAATTTATCTAACTGTGCTTTGTTATCTGTTAATGGAGTGACATTCGGCTTTACGCGAATGGTCGTTTTTGGGAAGTTTGCATTCAGCTCTTCTGCTGATTTGTATTCCACGAGGACATCACGACCACTTGTTGGGTCGACAATATCACCGTAATCTGGATCAGACATGAATCCTAAAAGTTCTTGGTAAACGGTTTTACCAAAACCCCAGAACTTAACGCCCTGATCTTCTTCACCACGTACTATAATAGGAACATAAGTTCTCATTTTTGCACTCAGTTTCTTGGACAATTTCCAACCTTCGGAGTCGCCTGAAGCACGGAGCTTCTTAGCGAAATCTTCAATTGGGTCTGGTCTTTGAAATGATGTTGGGGATAGGTAGTTTTTTCCACCTAGATCATAGTGAAAGTACAGCTCAATAAATGGATTATCCATATCCATTTTATAAGGTACTAATCTGATTAGGTTTCTACCTGGGGAAGGTTTCCACAGGTTGTTTACACGGTGGTTTGATGATTCAAGTTGTTCTAGTCGCTTCTTCAATGCATTAATATCGGTCATTATTTTTCTCCTAATTTTTCAATGCTTATTTGTTAATGTTTTACTTGTTACTATTTAATTATTCATTAAATAAAACCCTTTTCACATTAATATATAGTAAGCATGCGGAGAAAAACGCCGCTTTATTTCGCTATTTTTTAAAATAATCTTATGAAGTTTTTATTATCTCAGATTCAAATTCCCCTCAATATCTACCACTAAAAATTGTGCATTGGTTTGAATTTCCACTTCAAGCTTGACCGATTCTCCGGATTCAATGCGTTCCATTACTTGAGTATGGAGTGGAGCATTTTGATATATCAAATGATAATCATTTACATTTTTTGGAGTTAATACGACTTCCATTATCCATTTTCCCTTGTATTATCGTTGGGATATGATGGCAATGTTTCAATCAATTTCATAAATCCCAATGCTACTGTTATTGACGCCAAAGCGCCCGATAGTAATACCATCTTAAATTTCCTCTACTCCCGATTCAAGTGCCCAGTTATAGAGACCTTCATCGTTCATAATCCACAATCTACGTTCGTCATCATCCAAATCGAAATTTGGTTGGTCGATAGCCGTTCGAATCATTAAATCCAATTCGGCTCTGTTGTCGTCAATAAATTCTTGTAATGTCATTTTAATTTTCCTCTTGTTCCATTTCTTCTATTAATACTGGAATAGTTTGGTCGTATGGATTTCCACCATTTGCCCAGTTATCCAAGTGTGCCACTAAATACGCATCGACTGACATTTGATTATCAGTACCCGATACGGCTTCTTCGATTAATTCGATAGCCTCATTAATTTTCATTTGAGCGTTTTCTAGCAATTCAATCTGATCACTTTTTGTCATTATATTATCCTTTATAATTCTTAGCTATTAATGAACCGTCCCACGCCTTTTCAGCAGGGAAATCATATTTGTTAAATCCAGAGAAGTAACCAAAGGTGTTACCACCTAAAGCGACCACTGCTTTGTTTAGAAAATCAATGTACTGAAAAGCAATACTCTTGCTCATTCGTACACCCTTTAACCGAGTGATTTCCTCACCAACTTTAACGAAAAAACCCTCTTCGTCTTTCATTAGTTCGTACTCAGTTTCATACCAAAATATTCCAGTTATTTTTCTCATTTGATTGTCCTCTCTTATCATACCTGAAGATACAAGAAAAAAATGACAATGTCAAGCGTTATTTTGCTTTTTCGCAAAAAAAAAGCACCATTTCTGATGCTTTCTTCGGTGTACAAGTGTATCTTAACGACTCAATGCCATTTTGACATTCTCTGAGCGGAATTTGTAACTCCGCCCATTAACCACATTTTCAGCGATGATGGGCATCTTACGATTCCGAGTTTTCAAACCAGTGATACGGAATGTCTTGCCGTTTGACATGAATTCACGACCCAAATCGGTTGGTTCCAAACCGTAGTAATGTGCCTCAGATTTAAAATCCAACGCCTCACGGGATTCCACACCGACCTCGCGGAACTCAAATTTGGGAGCGAATGAAAGTGAATCAAACTTCCCACCCTTATTCTCTACTTCCAAACCGTTCTTTGCAGCAAATTCTGCCAATACGGTTTCTAATTCTGTTCCTAATACACGTGCGCGTCTTCTATCCATTTTTTTCTCCAATTGTGTTTTGTTTTGACTTTCTTATCATACCTGAAGATACAAGATAAAAATGACAAAGTCAAGCGTTTTCTGCTATTATTTTAATTTATTTTTAAACACTTTCCAAAAATTTGGCTGTTACATCAACCACATTTTCCCGTAGAGCGTCATTAAATATAATCTGATGTTCCATTTCGATGGTTTCTTCACAATCAAATTCAATCATTATAAATCCATTGTCAACCATTTCTTGAACGTCCCGTTTAGAAAACCAATAAGACATATCAGCCATGCTACCAACTGCAGTTTTCCAAATCTTACCGTCTGTCCTATGAATATCATCATGGGGCATGGGCATTTCGGCCAGTCTCCTATCGGTTAGTTTTTCAAGTACTAACTCACCATCAAATTTAACTGTCCACATTCCATCAGTTGTTGCTTTGTGCTCGATTCTGTAAAGCTTCATAACTTTCTCCTTTATTTAAAAATCACCCTCGGCCACTTGAAAACATGGTATTCCGACCACTTCTCTCCAGTGTTCAACCATTTGATCACGGTCATCCAATACGAATAACACGTTGTATTTGCCCTTGATTTCAGCCTCATATAATTCATCTTTAATGATTGAATCTCGGCGTATATCATCTGGTGCTCTCATGAATAGGTTGTCCCCGTATGTTACTGGGAACCAAGTCTTATCAGCGAACCATCGGATTGTTTCATCGCGAGCGTGTCCATCACGGCCTGATAAGAATATGATTTTAACCATATCCTCTTCAGGAATACAATGTTCCATATCAGTCCAATTGCAATGTTGGATGAATTTCAACAACTCATGTACTGGTTCATTTACATCATCCTTATATACAGCAGACCAATCGAATGGTCCCCTGTTGGTCATCTTTGCAATAGTACCATCAATGTCAACCAAGATACATTTTTGTAATGACTCATCCTGTTTGATATAGAACGACCCATTTGTGCTTGGTGGATAATAGCTCTTAGGAACTATGTTTAAATTCTTGTTGATGAATTTCGTGAAGAATTTTTTAACCACACCCTCTGGAACTTGATCAATTACAGGACGGCCAGCATTTCTCTTCAAAGCGGTCTTTAAATCTACATCGATATATTTTTCAATTACTTCAACATCACCGACTTTTTCGGCAATTTTGTGCCATTGTTTACGCACTTTCCCCTTTAAGTTGGTATCATCTGAAATAACATTCAGACCCTTTTTCAATGCCTTTTTGGCCATATCGAATGCAGTCTTAGCTACAACCATTTCTAGTTCATCCGAATATGCTCCGCCGTTCATCATCATTCTGAGATCGTCGCGGTTAATCCTAACCCAATTTGATGGGTCTTTACGCACTATTTCTTTGGCGATAGTGGACTTGCCAGCCCCTGGTACTGCCACCATTATAATTAATTTATTCATTATCTAAATCCTCTAGTTTCCGTTGGATATTGCGCGCTTCGAACGCTGTCCAATTCTTTTCGTAAATATTTGATACAATTGGCCAAATCTCCGTGTTGTTCTTTTGTCGCTTCCCAATCACTAGGGAAGTGACCCATGTCATCCAATTTAATCAGTTGTTTAATACGCCGTAATTCCTGACCGCATAATTCACAACATACCGATTCGTCATATTCGTATGTTTGATTAGTCATTTTTAATATCCCGATTCGTTGTCTTCAATGATTTCATCGATGTTATCCTCGGTGACTTCATCGGAATGCATCTCGTATATGTCAATGTCCACATTTTCCCCACGGATTTCAATCAATGGTTGTAAACTTGTCCCGTCGGGAGACGCCATAGCATCCCTTACCGTAATGGTTCCATAATATTCAGTTTCAATTGTCTTGGTCATTTTTAATCTTCCTCATATCCATATAGTTCATCGAGATGTGCCCACATATCTGCAAAGAGTACCCCACGCTTTAGAGCGTATCTGAATGTTGGGTATTCCTTAGTGTATGCTTTAAACATGCGATGCCCGTTCCTCTTTGACCGGCGGGTGTTTGCAATCCTGTCCGATAATTTTAGAAACGTGGCTCCGTGGCTTTCTCTTGTTTTGGGGTAAGTTTTCATTCCCCGTTCAATTCTGTTTTTTCCCAATTCGTTGGTAACTCTATATACCAAATCAGCAACTACCGTTCCAACCACCTTTTCCAAATCTCCATAGCTGGTATCTGTATCTTCCAATACGTCATGGTTCCATGCCGCTGAAATCAGTTGTTCGTAGTTTTCGGAGAATCCCCGAATTAGATGCTTAAATTCTTCAACCACGTTTACCACTTCGCTCAAGTGGGTTTCATATGGTTTTCCATCATAGGTTTGATTTGCTATGCTGTGTCTATGTACTGCGTACGATTTTGCTTTCTCAATCATCATCTTCCTCCAAATAGTCGGTCATGTGTTCGTTTTCAAACATAACTTTTTCTAAAAATTCTGCCAGTTCCTTGATGTGATGGGCCTTAAATTCAAATTTGTCCCATTCTCTAATCATTCCAGAGCCTGAATCGATTGAATACTGACCATCGGGCTGAGCTGATAATGTCAATAAAGGTAATGGAACCGTTGTTGTCTCTTGCCCATAATAGGAACGTTTTTCCATTTCACGGGTTTTACTAGCTATATCAATAGTTCTAGTCCCACGAGTTGTGACATTAAAATTTCCATCATCGAATTCTGAAATTGCGTTGTATTTGAAATCTTCAACTTTGTTTTTCTCATCGATTAATTGCCGAATATGTTGCTCATATTGTTTCATCGCGTCGTTGGCCAATGTGAATATTTTCTTAAATTTACCCAATTTCTTTTCACGACGATCTCTGTGGTACAGAAAAGAAGCGTATCCCGGTTCATATACAAATCTACCTGGAGACACATTTGAATAAATTTCAGTATGGGTAATCGAAATTCTGAATTCGTTTTCGTTTTCAATTTTACCAGAAGTGTTTTTACCCCAAATTCTGATATATTGGTCTCTTACCCGTTCAATTTCAATCGAAATATACGGACTTTTCTTAAACAATTGAACCAAATTTAGGTTCAAAAATGCTTCTAATTTATCAAATTCTTGTTTGGTTACTATAGCCATTTTATATACTAATTCCTTTAAATGTGGGGAATGCCCGTTTTAATACCAATTTATCCCAATCACTAAATTTTACTTCGGGTATTAAAACCTTAGGCTTTAATTCCGATGTCATTGGGTTGTGATTCATACCACTTAAAAATATAGTTGCACCCACGGGATATTCAACAAAATCACCCATTTCGGCGAGACGCAAAAAATCACTCCTAAAAATATCAGTTAATAGTCGTAATTCATTTTTCGTAATATTTGTAAACATTGGTATTTCCTCTCTTATCATACCTGAAGATACAAGATAAAAATGACAAAGTCAAGCGTTTTCTGCTATTATTTTAATTTATTTACCATTTTTTCATTCCATTTGGACATCCAATGATCATCAGTTGCCCCGACATGACCAGCACGGACACATTTTCCAACCGAATCAGCGAAGTCGTCATAGTGAAATCTGTCAGCCAGACGAACTACATAACCTTCAACCTCATCACCATCCAACCCATTTATCATCAAATCGTCTCCAATTTCACGAATTATCGATTCGTCATATATTCCTTCATATATTGTAGCGACCGGTGTTAATCCCAAATCTTCAATATAATGAAGTGTAGATTTCCATGATAAACAAATATTGTCAGCTTGCCATATTGAAAATGCTTGGAAATAACTGTCCAGATATTTATATTTGATAGCGTGTTCTGCATATAAATTTTCACCACACACGCGCCACCCTGCAGGGAGACGGTGCCTGATAGAACCATGGATTCCCTTTACATAATTGCGACTATTGTGATGTCTACTATCCAATGATCGAGCATGGAAATGGTCGTTGTACATTGTCGTATTCTCACCATCCATTTTCACAGTTACAACAACTTCTTTGCCAATAAATTGATCAGGATTTTCCATCATCTTGTCATCATTCTGAAGTCCTTCCGACCAAGGAAAATGATACGTTCGTGGGTACTTGAAATATTTTTGTGTTTTACCCCACTTGTCATAATCCAATCTTGGATCGTATGTCCCATCGGGGAGAATCACTTCTTCAATGCCAATAATTTCCCTCAGATCGGCTGGAGTAATATCACCATTTTCCGCTTCCAAGTGATGTTTGGAGCACAATGAGGCCCCATTGTCCAAGTAGTACCCACCATCTTTAAACAGTTTCCTGTCCATTATATGATGTGCATCGACCGCCTCTTCACCACATATTACGCATAGTGAAATATCACGTTCAAATACCTGCATCCCAAATTCTTTTCTAGTTAGTAACATTATGTAACCTCTTATAATCCTCGTCCTCAAATATGATTTTACCATCACGTTCCACACGGACAATATCAAATTTTATGTTTTTCTTAGACGTGAAGTCTTCATTATGTGTGCCCCAAATGCTTCCAGCATAAGTTAGATACACCCTGTTATTTCTGAATGTCAATGAATCGTATGGTTGTAAATCTTTTAATTTCATTTTTTTACCCTTATTTCTATCTCATATAAATAATCCCAATGGCCACTTGGTTGATATTTTATGACCTTTGGATGATATTTTAATTTGTGCAATGTATCTTCAATCCCGAAGATTGTATCCATCGCCTGTTTTACACTATCTTTGCGAGTACCCATATTTCCACGAAATGATACCGAAATATTCACAGCCTTTCGTGATCTTCGGATTTCCACCGATCCCAATCCAGAATGATATGTTCCATTATCAGCCTGTCTGGCCACCTCTGCAACATCTGTTAAATTATCTGAATTTATTACATCCGATATTGTCCCATCCATATCTTCTGGTAGTTCAAATAGTGTGTGTTCGTCAGTCATTTTGTCCTCTTTTCCTTAGATGAAGATACAAGATTATCCGCACAAAGTCAAGCTTTATTTTGCAATGCCGCAAAAAAAACCCCCAATCGGGGGCAGTTTTAGTTTTCTTTAGATTCTCATTCGGTTACATTAATGATTGTATATATCCGGGTGGGTATTTTAACAAACCCAGAGGAGTTCGTAAGCAATAAATTATTTCTGAATTCGTCTCAATCTATTGGAAATGTCTTATCCAGTACCCCATTGTTCTTACGCCTAATCACTTCATTAAGAGCGTTAATGGTATATAGTGTATTGGATTGTTTTTTTCTATGCAAGGAAATGGTATCCTTATTTGTAAGGTAATTTTCAGTATCCTGTTCTATATTGTATGTGCATATCAACTGGTGGAAATTGTCTTCATTTTGAAACACGTATATTTTATTGAATAGTATTTCATGGTAATCAATGATTAAATCTATCGTATCGTGCAACTGATTCCGTTTTGTGAATGAGCAAAGTAATTGCGTGTGCATATTGCATTTCCTTTCGTAGCGGGGGATTATTTATTTCCGATTTCCACCAATTTCTGTTTAAGTTCCGATATCTTTTCTTTAATATATGGAGCATTAGCTGGTGCCGCGTCTTTTAATTCTTCTTTATATTCAGCAATGGATTTTTTTAGAAAATTCTTTTCTTGAAGTGGTGGCCACTGATCAATATCCATACCATATTGTAGAGCGTTAGCCATAAATGTGGTTTGCACTATTTCCATTGTAGGTGAAGCTCCTATACCCCTTGATCTGGCCGACATTTTGAATAATGGATATTCAGTTCCATCTTCGTGTTTTATTTTTATAGACCCATCCCTTGAACCGTCTTTATAATCAATTACCAATTTCGATTCAATTTCATCCATTAACATTTTTTTATATTTATCTTTTTCATTATCTGGAGCATCTCTGAATTTTTCGAGTATATTTTTGGATTTGTTACCAAATATCGTCATCAATGTCTTTTCACTCAATTTCGACCCATCTGGTGGAATACCATAAACAGTAATAAACTTATCCAAACTCTTATTGGGAGTAATGCCCAATGTTTCATCAATATGAATTCCATGCAAAATATGTTTTTTAAATCCATCTTCAATCTGTGGATTGTCCTTAACGGATTCCAAAAATCTAGATAGAAGTCTAGCATCAGCATTTCTCATATTATTATATACTTCCGGATTGGTTTCTCTAAAAGATGAAGATTGTGCAATCTTAGCAAACGTCCTAACATCAAGTCCATTCATTTTCCCAGATTTCCCAGAAATTCTATTTACAAATTCCGAGTCGATCCGTTTTCTATATTTTTCAAAATTTGGGCCCAATGTGTCTCGGGCATATTTGTCGTCTTTTAATAATTTTTTCAAAATTTCATTTGAATTTGCACTTTCCGCAAATGCACTGGCACCTTCATTAACCTGTTTTTTCAAATCGGCAACATATGACTTTTTACCAGCCTTTTTCTTAAATTCTTCAAGATCGGATTTGCTCACCCCACCTTTGGTTAATTCTACCGATATTGTGTCAAATACTTTTCCATATCCACCATTGCTCAGAAATACCTGTCCGCTCTTTTTAAGGCTTATCCCAACTCTAGTTCCATCTTTTAATTTAACAAACATATCCGAAGAAGTCCCATGACCAGTAGTATTTATAGCGGAATTTCCTTCTGGAGTATCCCACATAATTTCATCTATATTATCCATTCCAAACATGCTTTCAATAGATTTGCCAGACGCGATAGCTGCCGTTACCCATTCTTTAGTTAAAACGGATTCCTTTTTATTAGCAATATCCATTAATTCAGATTCGATTTCATCCATGGATTTTCCACTCTTAAGCAATCTCAATGTTTTGTGAACCGCGGCTTCTCCTGCTCTCGATTCCGCTGTTCCGGCACCGACACCCTTTATTCCCGTTTGTTTCGCCTGAGCTTTAGCACCTTCTTTTGTCATCATTAGAGCGGAGTCGGTTTTTTGATGATCAGTACTAGTCAATTCTTCATGCTTTTTATCAGTGCCTTGATCCCCATTGTCCCGACTATCAGATTTTGGCTCATCTTTTCCTCCAGATTCACCATCAGATTTTGCCGGTTCTCCAGTTTTAGGATCACCCTTGTAATAATGGCCACCCTTTGGTCCAGTTTCGATTTCCGCTCCGGCCGGTGCATCCTTATCATTCTGAACATACACCTTCCCTATTTTTTCATTCAATGTTTTTACATTTTTCAAATTTGTAATAAATTCATTGATCGTGGGTATATCCCAATCCCATTCGGTTAATATATCCCTAAGTGCCATTTGATGACCAAAATCATTGGGATTTGGCATTCCATCGTGGACTCTGTAGCCCCACTCTATTAATAGTGCGTCCAAATATTCATCGGTGTTAAAGTCAAAACTCATTTTTTTCTCCATTCTTTATATATAAATATTACACAAAATAATTATCGATACTTTTCATATCATAATAATTTACGCCCATATCTACAGTTACCAATTTGCCTTGGCTTTCCATAATTCTCTTAATTCCAATCAGTAATTCCTTACCGTCAGTTCCGTTAAAATCGAATAGTAACGAATCATAAGTGTAAAGTATAAGCTTAGTTTCTGATCTATCCAATATAATTTTAATTTGATTCAAGTATTCATGTACATCTTCGAACTCCAGTAATTGTAACATATAATTAAACAATTTTTGTGGATTCATATTTTTTAAATTTGATTTGTATATGGTTTTCCCACTTATGGGAGACACTACGCTATGCATTTTATACTTATTCCACAACTTCTGTATATACATATTAACTTGTGCAAAAAAGTCGATTTTTTCAAATTCCCTATCAATTCCCCCATATAATAATTGAAACGTGATCCCTTTGCCCTCTTTATATTGCTCTGGGGTTAGCTTGTCAGTATCAAAATAAATTTTTCCAAGGTAATCGTGGGGAGATTCTGTAAATTTGAATCCTATTAAATCAGCAATGATATACAAGTGATTACCGCTGAAATCATATTCAATCAAGTATCCATCCTTGCCAAATCTACTGATATATTTTTTTCTAGTCTCATCCGATTTATTCAATGCCGCGTAATTAGTACCACCATACGCATTTGAAGGTCTCCCCGTACTAGTGTACATATTGTAATTCGTATATGCCATGCCGTCTAATGTCCGCAATCCCGCCGATTCTATGTATTCCATATTGTCCATATACTGATTATTATATAAATCATTTGGTGGTATGAATGTCCATATTCCCAACTCGCCAGCCAAATTTCTGCAATATTCCAAGTGCTTCATTATAGGGATGACCGAGTTCAAATTCGATTTTCTATAATGCCTAACGTGAAAAAACTGGTGTGCTGGAGTCGTGATATTATCGATCAACAGCGGCTTGTTGTTCATCTGATAGTGGAGCATATTAACATCGATTACATTGTCAAATTTGTATATATGATTCATTTCCTTTTTATCGTACACATATTTTTTCTGACCAGTCTCTAATTTGGCCAGAGCGTCATATGGAAGATTCAATGATTCTGTATGATCGAATGCCAAAATAGCGTCGGTATCACTTTCTATGGGTTTGACGTATAGGACACATAATTTGTTCTGTAATGGGTGTACTTTGGTGTCGGACATAATGGGCACTACAATCCACTCATGGGAACCCCATAGTGCCATAAAATCATCCAATTGTGATATTGTTTCAATAACCATTTATACAACCTTTATTATAAGTATCAGCGTATATGTTTAAAACCCCAGTTTTTTTTCGATTGCTTCCTTTTTTGTTGGGACATCCTGCCAGTATTCTGTGAAGCTAATTGATATGAATGTCTCTGGAAATATGTCTCTCAGCAAGTCCAATGCTTTTATATTTGATTCTACCACATCATTCAATTTTCCAGATATGACCCAGCGTATTTGACCTTTTGTATAATATGGTAATGGATTTCCAAATTGGGATTTATTGATCTCGATTAGTGGAGAATGATTGTCGTTTAATCGTTGAACAAAATACCTGTCCAAATATCCATTTTTGATATCTTTTTTCTTCACTTCCACGGCGTATGGTGTTACAAACCAGGTGGATGCTATATTGCCATTTCTGGACTTTTTATATTTGGCGAAATCGGTACTACCCTTTTTTAGTGTAATTATTTCTGGAACAATTGTGTCCGTAATATAATATTCAATTTTATCCTTTGTGTAATATATAGAATATGGCAAGTCGGCTCTAACCCAGTTACCATTGTCATAGGTAAATTCATTTATCCCAGTGATACGACCAGTCAATTTACGATCCATTTTATCTCTTATATTTTTAATTTTTTTTATCATTTTTTATAATGCATCCGGAATAATATAACCCAATCGTCTCATTAATTCAGCTTTCGTTTCCGAGTTCTCAGTCCTTTCAATTTGTTCTTCATTTTCGGCCTTTTCATCTTTTAGGAAATTTCGGTCGGATTTTTCCGTGTCAAGTTGATCCCTTACGGATATTCTCATTTTTCCCACAATGGAAGTTTTTCAGCTGGACGCGTCCAGCTCTTGTGTAGAACTCATAACCTGAAATAATACCCGATCTTTATATTGGGAAGGCAGATAATTGCTTGTAAAACAATTTCCTGGGAAAATCCCAGATATACCATCCAATGTTAATGAGATTTCCAACGCGACCATGGGATCAAAATCAATAGAAACCGATTCTTTTTCATCGTATGTAATTAAATATTTCATGACATCCAATCATGGAGTGTCCTTGGTATTTAATAAATTCCCCCAATATCCATAAACACTGCCAGTCAATGTGTCTTTATCTTCCGATTTGAAATTAAAATCAAAAAATTGTTTTTCGGTAAATTTCAACGTATGTATGCTTTTGACAGTTTCGGCGGTTTCATCATCGTGATTTTCTGAATCTGACCCTTTTTTATCAATGGCCTCAATACCAACATCGGGACCACTTTCCGTATCAAATTTGGAATTTACCCCAGCGGATTTATTACCAAATTTATCAAAATTTCAACCGGGTTTAATATCATGAATCAGCCCGTCTTTATCACCAGGAGCACTACCCAATTTACTAGCAGCGACAATTTTAATGCCTCCCATTTGGGAAGGTGACGTAATTTCCTCAGCATTATCCCACATCATCGCCATAGCCATTTCATTTGTAATTTTAGCATTTAATGATTGTGCAGTAACAATACTATCCTTACCCATAACTGGGAAATGGAATAAACCACCAGTAACAGTTTCTCAATATTTATCCAATTCACTCGGAATTTTAAGCAACGATTTTACAGATTGTTTGGTAAGATTCATGTCTACAATCTTTAATGTACCGGGTCTATCTGGTGCAGATACCAATTGCAAATCTCATATTCCAACATTTTCATTCATTCTCTCAAACAATTTTTTAAGTGCACTGGTGATATCAGACGCGTCATTGAATACATTTGTTATCAAATAATTCCAATTGAACATTATATTTCGCATGTATCCTATCTTTAAATTTTTATATTCAGCTGGATCATCAGTTACTTGGAACGTTGGGAAATCCTTATTAAAATCCCGCAATATCGGATGAACATCAGTAAGATCATCCACATTTCTATGCGATTGTCCAGGTAAAATAAAAAATTTATAATCTGGAGAAATCAATTTATCATGACTTGATATTTTAGTTGATTGTCATGCCAGCTGATCTGGGGGCAATCCTTCAGTTTCAGCCAATCCAGCCGTTTCGATTGTGTGTTGATCCCCGTTGTCTTTTAATATAGGTTCTATACTTCGAATTGAACTTATTACTACACCGTGAGCGTCCACTTTGCTTAAATATTTATTTAATATATTATCTTCTATTCATCCCCATGATATATATAATTCATGTGATCTCGGATCGGCACCGGTAGATGGTTCAAATCTATTCTTAATTCATTGTAATGGCATTCCTTCATTGCCAATTCCACCATCATCCACATGTTTAAATTTTTCAAGTTTGGTTGAAATGTCCCTTAGAAATGTTTGGAAATTTTGTTTAAGTTCAACTTTTCGGTTATCATTTTTATCCGTTTTTGCGACATTTATATTGTCCACTGGAGTAATTCGTTGTTTTAATATGTCTAATCCCATTGAAGAAATATTGGTAGTGCAATCGATTCCCCCATCGTCTCTAGTCGATCATTCAAAATTGGTTACGAGACCAATCATACCATCATAAGTTCCATTGGAATTAAATGAATTTTCCATCATTTTTTTATGTGCCAATATCATATCTGGGCTTTTTTCATTTATATCATGTAATACCATATCATTGTCCGAATATGAATATCCCCATTCTAAAATAACAGTTCTACCCGGTTTTAAAAAATATGGAGTATATTTGGTAACATCGTCAAATGACCAACAAGTCCAATTAATAGTAGCAGTACGCAATGTCGCCAATGTATTTTTATATTCAACACTAATACTTTTTACTCCAGGCATTGGTCTGTACTGATTATCACCAGTATTTCTAGGAGAATTATACATATCCTCAAAACCATAATATGCTTCTTGATTTTCTTTTAACAATCCCCCACCTATTATTACAGGTTTATCATCTTTGATAAGCCCAACCATCCGGATTCAAGTCGATTTTGCAAAAATGTTATTTGCGTCGGCTTTCTTTTTCCCAGTACCATCGGTCTGCGGACCTTCAAATAGTATGCCTTCTCTATTTAACAACTTTTGTCGTCTGTGCAATTCCGCCCTAATTTTACTATGTATGGGTTGTAGATTAATCATTATTAAAACCCCCTATTTAATTCTTCCAAATCACTAAATATTTGTGCAGTGTCGGTGGGTATTCTGATATCCAGTCCAGATTTTAATGTAAAATTTGCATCATCTATATCATTGGCAAGTGCTATTATCCACCACAACGATGTGTCTCCATAATATTTAAATGCAAGCAAATCTAGCCTGTCACCTTTTTTGGACATTGTGAAAATATCAGAATCCAATATTGGAATCTTGGGATACAATGTAGTCTTAAATACACGGTTTTTTAAAGAATTTCTTTTTATATTGGTGTGTGTATATCTACCCATTTTTTAATCCTCCCACGATGGATCAGACCATGAAAATGGTCCATCGCCCTTTCCAGATTGCCCCATTTCCGCGAACAATTCCCTTAAATCCATCCCATCGGAATGCCTATCGGGATAATTGCCATTTGGATTATCCAAATATGCAGTGGAACTTTTATTATTGTTATTTTTATAATCCAGCCAATCCAAATCATAATGCTTACCCTTTTGAGCCGGCTTGTGTTTTCCAATGTATTTATACCCAACACTAACACTTAAATGCTTGGGCAATTTGAAATGATCATCCAATTCCCAAGTGGTGTTATCTTCTACCGTTATTGATAAGCTGGTTAAAAATCCTGGAGCCCCCGTTCACATATTACCAATGGTCAATTCGGCAAATGGAGATACCATTCGTTCCATATCACTATTGGAAAAATCTTTTCAGCTGGGGTAACACATTCCAATTAAATAATTCATTTTTTCTCATAAAATTGGCAGTTCCTGTTTCGTCTTTGGATATACATTGAAATTGAAACTTATTTCCCTGTCCACTCCAGCGTATGTATATACTTTATCGGGGCGGCCTATGTATTTTTCTTCTGATCAATCTGGTGTAACACTATCCGATATCCCAGACAGAATGGCTCTGAAAATGATTCATTTATTATTGACCACATCTTTAAATTTAAATGGAATGAAATCTCGTACTTCTAAATTGTTAATTTCCTTTGGCTCTTTTCCATTAACACTCCCGTATGGTAGGGCATTAACTTTGTCAACCTTACTTGTCATAAGCTTACTCGATCCCAAATCGGCCTTAATATGACTAAAACCAGCCTTTTTCAAACCGGCATTAAATGTCTCGGGCCTAAAGAAAAATCCATCTCCGGTTGTTTCAGACCCATCTGTAAATTGTCTAAGAATTCCAGCATTACTTTGATCTCCAACATCAATTACAGCAAATTTTTCATCATCACCAAATTGATCTTTTCGAATTCTATCTATCTCTCTACTTGCTTCCGCATTATTGCCCAGTAGACTTCCCAGTTTTGATAATAACGGATTTGTTCCCGGATTATCTATAATTGCTTCTTCTTTTCTGAAATGATAATTCAATGAATTTTCACCCCAATCAACAAGTTTTGTATCTAAAGGATTGGCCGCTTCGAATTCCAAAACGGTAGATGATACAAGTGGTGATCCAGTATTCCAATGTCGGTTGATATGAACTGTAGGCGTTATAGAACCCAATGACAATGGATTCCATGTTCTAGTTTCTTCCTTAGTATTAAGGGTCTGCAATGCCACTTGTTTTATTCCAAATAGAACACCTTTAGTCGAAAGTATAAATTTGCCGATTCTGAATACATCGGCAATAGTTCTTGATATGGATGTAATTAATCCACCACGTACTATGCCCTCATCAAAAGCGCCTGTATTACCCAATCCATATTTATCTCCTATATCATGAAGGTAAAATGGTTGGTTAAATCCTATATCATTATGTCCATCTCCAATTCTATAATTGAGTTCATCACCGTCTTTAAATCCACGGCCGTAATAATTATCCAAATTTGTAGCATCATCATTTCCCCACGAATCTTTATGCAAATCTTTTAAGCGTGATTGATCACCACGTGTGTTATTTGTTATTGAGCTGCCCTCTCCAATTTTGGCCACGGAAGGAGAATAAGCCTCCCCCCTATAAAAACCAGTATTCAGAAATTTTGGTGAATTTTCATTCTGTTTGCCCAATTGAAAATTTCTAGTATATGGTTCCATTGTCAATGTGGTACTGGTATCAAAATATTGAATTCTAGATCGTCGTTTGTATGTTTTTGTATATGACTTGCCTATACTGAATGTTTTAAACCACGAATCCGTAGGACTTGGAGTATCTTCTTTTGTAGGTAAAGCGATATTGGAATTCAATGACGACAATGCTTCATATGCATGCCCAAATATATCCGTAAATGTCATGTTTATTGCATCGCCGGTTTTAAATCTACTGTCTTTAATTGGTCCAAATAAGCTGGCAAATTGTAATGTTGATGTAGGTTTAGTAGACGCTTTATTTGGTAGGTATGTTCCAGCCCAATCAATGTTTTCATCCGAATCGGTCAGTATTCTAGTCTGTAATCCATAATTACCAACAAAACTATATTGTTTTGGAATATGAAATGTAGGTTGTTTTCCATCCACAAATGATGTATTGATAGCATCTTTAGTTGTGGATCATACTGGAGCAGTCGCTATTCTAGATAATTGTCTAGCTCTAATAGTAGTTGGATTGTGTGCGGCCAAATTGACATCACCCTCAATCCAATGCAATGAATCTTCAAAATCTACCTCTGGATAATGATCAAAAAATGTTCGGTCTGTTTTCTCATATGATATTGGAACACCAGTATCAGCTATGTCTCCTGTCATATATTGAACAGAATCTGCAAATGGAATCGCCGTGTGATGATTAAATGCCGCTCTAGTTTTAGCGTATGAAATTGGCAATGTTATCGCCGGAGTGTCATAAACAATATCAGGATTAGTTACCGATGTTTCAATTGGAGGAGCATATCTACTAATATAACTGGCAATTGGAGTAGTCATAAAATCACTCCCATGTGCGCCCAATGTACTGGGTGTCGTATTTATTGCCGTTTGATATGTTTCACCAGCGGTTGGTCCAGTTAATGTAATCATACTTACATTATGAGTTAATGAATCTGAAAATCCCTGCAGATTACTTATGTTATTAGCAATTGGAGTAGTCATAAAATCGCTGTCATATGCATTAGGTGCCGCAAAGATGATAGGTTCCAATGTATCTAACCCCACAGTATGTCTGGTTGTACTTAGTGCCATTGTGTCATTTGGTGCCAGTTTTGAGTCCCCGTATGCCATATTAAAAGTAAATCCAGCGGGCAATGTCCCAGGTCCCCATTCTCCAGTAACCCCACTAAAATAATTAACAGGACCAGTTTGAATACCTTCACCAGTTGGGTGTACCTGACTGCCCACCGCTTCCAGCATATTAGCTAATGCACTTTCATTGGGTCTATCAAATTCTTTATTTCCAGTAACAGTATATCCATGACCATCATTAAATGATTGTGCATTACTTGAATTACCAACTCCAGTATCAAGTTGAGAATGCTCAATTGAATGTGCAGGCATGGATGGAGTTTCATTTGATAATCCACCATGGCGTCCACCATGTTGACTTAAATTGTCTCCAGCACCAGCTGATAAATCACTTGTTAAATCTATAATACTCATTAGTCCGATACTCCCAGTTCTCCAACTTTACCAGTCAGTTTGTTCATCAAATCCTTATTTTGTTTTAATAATTCCCTATTTACACCCACTATTTGAGTTAATAATTTATTCGTTTCGGCCATATCAGTCGCTTGATTAACAGTATTTCCATCTCCAGAAACAGTCACATCCGACGATCCACCTATTCCAGTCAATTTGTCCAATACAGGCAAAAATGGAGACAATAATAATGCCCCGCCAGCCAGTTTTGCCATACCTCAACCAAGTTTACCAAATGCTTCTCCCAAGCTTATTATGGAAGATGTCATTGGGGCCAATTTTGTAAGTATAGGTTCAAAACTAAGAAATCCAGCAGATAACATAGTAAATCCAGTTCCTATCGCCTGAATAGCATATCCCAATACCAATAATCCGCCAGCCATTATTACCATTGCTGCCGCACCAGCCAAAATTGCCACAGTTCCAACACCACTAGACATTATTGCCCCCAATGCTAATACCGCTACTACCAATCCACCCAATGCTAAAGCGGCCTTACCCAAACTGGGCCAATCCACTTTATTAAATACCACCAATGCCTGTGCGGTTATGTATAATGCACCAGCCACAATTACCATTGCTGCAGCACCAGCCAACATCTTTTTGGGATTAATTCGTTCCACGAATCCAAGTCCAGCCTTACCCTTTGGCTTTGGAGCTTTTGCAAATCTTCCTTTAGCATCTCTTAATCTGCCAGCCTTATCTGTTGATAATCCACCCTTTGAAGAGGCCATTCCAGATATCAAACCTTTCATTTTGCCCAACTTTGTGAGCATTCCATTGCCAATAATTCGTTTTCTGAATAATAAAGCAACCGCAGCGAGAGCTGTCAGGCTCGCCAATAATCCTGGAGAATATTCATACAGTTTTTTAATACCAGTGACCAATAAACCAACGGAGGCCACCATCAATGCAAATTTTGCCGCTATCGCAATAACTGGTAGTAAAAGTACGCCGACTGTTATAGCTATTATTTTTCAATTTTTAACCATTCATTCTAATGCTGGAGCTATATAGTCAGTTATCCACCCACTCATCGTTTCCAATATTGCAGGTATTTTTTCACCAATGGACTCTAACATTGGTTGAAATCTTTTCTTTAAAGCCCCAGTAATGTCGTTCCACGCGGTCCCGATATTCTTTACCATTGCAGCGTGTTTTTCTGCAGCGGCAGTTTGATCGGTTGACATATGATTTAAATGCTCTTGATTCAATACCATTTTTGTTAATTCTTCAACTCCCACACCAAATGCTGCAGCTAATTTTTTCCTTTGGAAATACTGCATATTTTCCAGTTCCGCTTGACTACCAACTTGTTTTAATACCTCTCGTTGCATTCCTGCCAAGTCACCTGTAAATGCCAATTGTCTAGCTTTATCCGTATTGATATTTCTGCCTAATAGAATTGATGCTTCCATTGAAGATTCGATTGAACTTTCAAAATCCAATAGACTTTCAGCCATTTTTGCAGTCGTTGCAATACTCAATCCCAATTTACGAGCTTCGATTGCCGCTGTAAATAAATTGTCCCCACCGTCTTTTGCGTATGTGGCGAACATTTCGGTGTCCCCAGCCAAATCTTCCATAACTGCCGCTGGAGCAACTTTGTTTGCTCGAGCCAATTCACCTACCATTGCCAAACTATGCATTGATGCTGAAAAGGATGAACCTGATACAGCCATCATCATTTCAGCCAATTTAGCTGTAGATTCGGCGGATACCCCATATTGGAATCCCAATAATTTCATTTTCATTAAATTTTGACTTGTCGCTATATCAAGTGAACCAAACTCAGCCAATAGTGCTTTCGCTTCCTCTCGCGCAAACAATATGGCCGGTCCAAATTGAATTAATTGACCATATGAAAATCCAGTTTCATTACCGAAATCAACCATTTTCTTACCCAATGCTACTAACCCCACCCCTATAGCCAAAATGCCAACTTTAAGGGCCGTTATTGGATTGGTGACAATGGATATCAATTTGGCCTTTATATCACCCCATTTTTCCTTTTGAGCTTCAATTTTTGAATTTAATTCTGTATTTTTTTTGTTTATCAAATCATGCATTTTTGACTGTGCTTGCATACTTTTAACATTTTTGATTTGAGCGTTTATCAGTTTAATATTATTTTCAACACCTTGTTCCGTAATATCATATTCACCGTCGGCCAGAGATTTTCTAGTTTTCATCAGATCGGATAAATGTGAAGATAAATCAACCGTTTCAAATTCTTCAGAATTTAAATTCTTCCGGTTGTGTACCATAGCCAAACCCAAATCCATAGTTTCACTAGATAAATCTCGTATTTTTTGCAGTGATTCCGATTCCTTTAGGGTAATTCCTTGCAGAGTTGCCATATTGTCAGTTCAATTGACTGTATTTTGTAGAATCTTTTGTTGTGACTTGCTAAGATTGGCAAATTTTTTCCCGAGATTTTCTATTTGAGTTTCGTTTGTAGCGGTGTTTTTTATTTTTCTCTTTAATTCGGCATTTTGCTTTTTTATATTTTGATATGTTACTTCTTCGGCCGCACTACGTTTTTTACCCTTTTCTGCCAAAGTATCGGCCTTTTCAATTTGCTCATCAAGCTTCGTGATTTGAGCTCGCATTAAATCAAGTGTTTCTTTGGCCTCAATATTTCTAGAAGTTCGTTTTGCCATTTTATTTAATCCTTACCAATCCATTACCGTTTGAAATATTCAGACATGAATTCTTTTTTTGTAATAACCCTTTCAAGTTTATCAATATCCACTTCTGCCCAAGCAGCATTTGCCGATTTTATTCGTCGATCCAATTCTTTTCTATGTTTTTTTATTTCTGGATGATTCTTTATATACTTCTTGGCACCTTTCGTGTCATTTCTAAGTAGAAATGTTAAAAAGTTATCCAATATATCCATGATGCCCTCATTTAATTTACTCATAATTTTCTCCGATTAATTTGGCAATAATATCCGCGACGATATCTGATTGTTCGTCATTTATAGCATGTAAATCTGATAAATAATGCCCAAATAAATGTCTAGCCTGATATATGGAATCGCATGATTGTTCTTTTATTCTTATAAAATATGGAGGATTGGTAGTATCACATTTATCATCAACCAGTGCCGGCACAATGTCCGGCACTTCGATTAAATATTTACTACATAACCGTTCAAATTCATTCTTAATTGTTTTGTATGAACTCATAGTTCAATCCTATCTATTTACATATAAATATCAAATTCCTAAGTTTTCAGTTGTGGACCACGCGCAATACCCGAATTCTTATTTTGGGCTTTATCGTGTGCATCTTGTTCATCTTTGATAGATTTTTGAATCATTTTTATATAGAAGCGGCGGAGCCATACGGGCATGTGATACACCTCAGTATGATTGAATCCGCCGTTCCCATGATAACACAAAGTATAGATTTCTTCGTGTACGGTTACTCTATACTCTGGCGGAAGGCCAAAAAAACTGGACCGTCATAGGGACAGTCACCTCCTCAGCATGAGCACACAATGAACATTCAAAGTTGTATGACATATCAACATCTGGTGTGATATTTCTAAGGTGTTCTCTGAATGGCATTGAATCTACTGCCAATAAGCTGGTATCTACAAAGTTATTAATGAAAGCTCGTTCTGAATTTCCATTGACACTTGTAATCACTTTTTTCAGTCTGGTTGTGATATCACTTTCAACGTCGTTTTTACTAATTTTCTTTAGACCCTTGAGTTCGGCATCAATTTCACGTTCATCCTTTTGGGTGAGCAATTTGAATTTAATATCAATTTTCGACTTTGGAAGTGTTCAACTGAATTCATTAATTCCTTTTTCAAGACCATCAAAACTGACAGCTTTTTCAACTAATAGGGTTAGATCGACACTATCCTTATTATGTTCTGAACATGCAGGACAATCGACTTCAAAGTTATAATCTTTGCCATATCCTAATACGCGGGCCGCTACCATCAATGCATTTTTGTCTCCAATAAGCATTGAATCTAAATCAATAGATTTGTCAACTACGAGGGACTTTAATAACTTGTCAATAACCACCCCCCTTCTTATTAAGTTTTGTGATGTTAAAATATCTTCATCTTTTGCGGTCATATACCGCATCTCTAATTCGCCTGAGCTCAACGGATTATCTTCTGCATAGAAGAATCCTTTACTCGGAAGCGAAACAATTTCGCTAGGAAATTTCATTTCTTCGCTCATAGTAACTCCTTTTGTTTTTGTTTGTTTTTGTTTGTTCTATTTAGAACCTCTTATTTAAATTTCTTTGCATATTTAGACCAATTTTTCTTGGCGTGTTTCACAACTTTATCAAATCTTTTAGCATCTTCTTTTTGACGTTTTTTATTATCGTCGTGCCAATAATCACCCCACTCAATCCCATCATAATTTAATTTAAATGGAACTTTATCTACCGTATAACTTCTTTCTTTGCCATCCCACTCACTCATTGAAATTTCACATTTGCCATTAAGTTCAACTCCAAATTGAAGAAATTTCTTTTCACCCATTTGAAAGCTTTTCCATAAATATATTCTAGTATTTCCTACTGAACCATATTGTTCATTTTGCATGTGCCAACCAAGCCCAGCCCCATGTGTTTGTTGGTATCTAAGTTGCATTTCATTGTCATTGTATGATTGAATAAGATCATCTGGAAGTGGTTTGGATTTTTTTGGAGCGTCCTTAATACTTGTAAATTTCGGACCTTCCATTAAAGATGTGAGCTTGATGTGCTTCATTATCTAATCCATTTGGGGATAGATGGTCAGCGACTTATACGTGCATTATCTTTATTTTGCCAAAGAACGTCATCAACATCCCTTTTATCAAACCCAGTCAATTTCTTATATATTTTTTTCCACTCTTTAGTTTTGGGTTTAAGTTCTTCACCATTAGGACCTATTAAATATCCTTCCAATGATTCAAGCTCTCAACCAGGTAATCCTCTCATTTGTATATGATCGGATGAAACCATCGGTTTCTTTTTCTTGCCTGAAGCTTTCCCAGCCGTAGTATCTTTTCCACCTACCCTGACTTTTGTAGAATCACGCATTTTATGCTTCTCTTTATATGCATCAAATTCGGCTTGATCTTTGAAATCGATTTCATCCAATTCAACAAAATTTTCTCATTGTTTAGCTATTGATTCATATAATCCCTTTTTCATTGTTATTCCCCAGCTTTTGCTTTATATGCTCCAGCGGCATGTTCAAAACCATTACCACCTGCAAATGTGATTAAAATCCATTTGGTTAGTTCAACCCATAATGTTGCGGTCAGTGCGCCAATACCTAACAGTCCTGTTGCGGTGGCGAATACCACTGCTGCTATTAATACTTTTCTATTTTTTAATTCCATGATTATTTCCTTTGTATAAATGATTCTCATCTTTTGGAGATTGATTCGTATTTTTCTTTGCCACCTCTGGTTAATGTTGTAAATGGTTTCCCCTTTTCAGCGGCTTTCATAGATTTCATACCAATGGCCTTTTCATTTCGCGCGTGATAGTCTGGATATGGTTCGTGATTTATAGTAGATTGTACTTTATCTCCTGGTTTCCAATCCAATAAATCTTGAAGATAATTATCGGGATTATTTTTATTGGCATGTTTTATCAAGTCTGGGTCCTTTTTCAGAAGTCCTTTTAATTCATCTTGATAATGTTTAATTTCTTCTGGGTGATCTGCCTGATACATGTTTGAATAATGATATACCCCAGACCCATGATCTGTCATTCTACCACCGAATGGGTGTATTCCCTGCCTAATAAATTGCATTTTTCTCTCATCAGTAGTCCGTCTGTCTTCTTCCGGTCTCCGAACACCCTTATTAAAATCACTCTCACTAGCAAAACTACTATCAGTATCCCACTGCTTTTTATTAGATACCTTTTGACTTATAACTTTGGGATGAATATGTTTAAAATCTTCATCACTTGTACCAATGTGATCTTCCCAGCCATATTGTGCAGCTTTTTTCCAATGCATTTTCAAGGCCGCTTTTACTTCAGGGCTTTGGGTTCTGGAATCGTGATCGTATTTTGGTTTAAATTTTTGCTTTTCTTTATCAGACATTTTTGAGCCGGATTTGGTTGCAGATTTTTCTTGTGCTTTAGATTCTGGATCGAGGCCCGCATCTTTAAGCATATCCCGTTCCCGCTTTTCCAATTCTTTCCAAGGAGTATTCTCAATTTCATCTTTTTCTTCTTGGTCTAAGTCGTCCCATCTATCTTCTGAACTATATCCAATGTCGTCGTCTTCACCACCACTTTCACCACCCCTATTAAAATCATCATTTGGGTCTTCGGACGCGTCGCCGGCAGTAGTATCTTTGCCACCCACACGAACTTTTGTGGTATCACGCATTTTGTGTTTTTCTTTATATGCGTCGAAATCAGCTTTAGTTTTGAAATCTATTTCATCCAGTTCAACATAATTTTCCCATTGTTTATCTATGGATTCGTATAATTTTCTATCATAGCCCATGATTTATATCTCCTATTATTTTATTCTAGAATTGTAAAATTGCGTAGTCATATCTTAAAGAAAGACTAATTTCCATTGCATCTGCTCCGGATGTCCAGTCTAAATCATTGCCATTGAAACTGGTAATCCATGCACCTTTCAATGTCCATTCTTCAACTTTGTCGCCGACTGGACCGAGTACGTTAATTGTAATATCCTTTTTATAGAAATCTGAGTATCCATCACGACCGGTAACTGATTCATGTCCTAAACGAACCCATTCCATAGCTGCTTGTGCAGCGGAAGGAACAACTGGGTCATAAAGTGTGATATCGAGTGGTTCCCATGAACCCTTACCCTTTACATATCGTTTGACATTGATGTGATTCAATTCAATCTCTTCGAAAGTAATTGAAGGTCTTGCCGCGGTTTTAATAAGATATGCGGGGATTCCCTCTATATACATTATATATCTATTTTTGACCTTTGGTTCGAATGGTGTGAAAAAAATCTCAGAAGCATCAATTAGGTTAGCCATCTGTATTCTCCTTTTTTAAGTTTAAAATATCTTTGTTCACATATAAATATCACAAAGTCAAAAAATGGCCCATTTCAGGTGTTTTTATCTTAGAAGTTTTTTCATAGTTTTATTTTTAGGCACAAAAAAGGCCCTCAATAGAGAACCTTAAATGTACTTCGATTAAACGCTTATAGAATTAGAAATTTGGGATTACTCATTGGTACTTTCTAGTTCTACAAATGCCCTATATAATTCGTCTGCATTTTCGGGGTTGTTAACTTCCAGCCATTCCCATACTGTCATAATTATAGTTTCGGGTGTAATCATTTTTGCCGACCAATGCGTTAATTCGAAAATGTCATAGTCTGGATCAGCGACGAATGTCTTGACCTCTGGAGCCAGCCACTTTTCGGGTACAAGCAATATAATTTGTTCTTTACTTCCAATTCGATCTCTCAATAAATATTCACGTGTTTTCATTTTTATTCCGTTTCCCGCAAATAACGTGCGACAATATATTTAATAACATTTAAGTGTTGTCGGGCAGTTTCATACATACCCATACTAATTTCTTCTTGTACATCTGAAGCGATTGACATTACCAACATACTCGGAGCGGTTGGGAATATAGGTTCCTCAACACTCTTTATAATGGCAGCTTCAGTACATCCAAACATTTCAATTGCTTCTTCGTCTGTAAAACTCATTACTTTTCCTTTTCTTATCATACCTGAAGATACAAGAAAAAAATGACAAAGTCAAGCGTTTTTTTCGTTTCCATCAATATAACTTCCCAGTTCTATACAGCTTGACTCCCCTTCAGCATATACCATAAAATCTATATCAATTCTTGGAGGACCATAAGATTCATAACTGCCATATTCATCTGATATGGCATTAATTTCAGCATTGTACTTTCTTAGCAAAGCTTTGAGCTCACTAATAAACGCTTCATTCCTTGAAAATTCTATGTCATTCCATTCTTCATTCATACCTGAAGATACAAGATTATCCGCACAATGTCAAGCTTTTTTTTATTTTGCCGCAAAAAAAAGACCCCAATGGAGTCCTATTCTTACCTAATATAACCTTGGACCCACTTAGGTTTTCTGTAGTGGGTCGATACGGTTTCGATTCCCCTAGCCCGTCTTTACCGCCGTATCACGGTGAGCCTCTAGCGGGGTCAGATTCACAACATTTGATGTCCTTTTCTTATCATACCTGAAGATACAAGAAAAAAATGACAAAGTCAAGCTTTATTTTGCAATGCGGCAAAAAAAAGGCCCCATAAAGGGGCCAAATTTCTTACCAGACGATTTCAATGGTGTCTGGATCGACATCATATCCATTGTCTTTGATATACTTATCCAATATTTCTTCTTTTACAAGAAGTCGTTTACGGCCTCTAGTTTTGACATAGGCGACATTGCCTTTCCAAAATTCATTATTGGTCTTTACAATTGAACAAATACCGGTGGTTGTAGTATGACCCAATTTTTCAGCGGCCGTTTTGCTGCAAATCCACACTCCATCTGGTCTCTCCAGTCTAATCTTATTATTTTTCATATAACCTCTTTCTTCCCATTTTAGGAATTTCTTTTGTTAAGTGGAAACCCATTGTTTCCCCTTTGTATATATATATATAGTAAATACGATTCCCAAAGAGCCGATCTAATTTCATTTTTTTTTAAATTATTTTTCGACTTCTTTTTCTTATCGAGTACCAATAAAAAACCCCCGATAAATCGAGGGTTTTAGGTTTATTTTACTGTTTATTTTTATGATGGAAATGTTGCGCCCGTCGGGACCACGACAAAATCTAGAACGATGAACTCGGCTGTGCGGGTCGGTTGTATAAAAATCTGGCCCACAAGTCTGTTACGATCTATCACGTCTGGAGTATTGTTCGTCTCATCCATCACAACTTGGAATGCAGTCAAACCACTATTCTGCTGAACCGATTCCAAAAATGGATTAACCATATTCAAAAATCTTGTTCTAGTCGCAGAATCGTTCTGTTCGAATACCAAGTATCTTGATGTTGAAGCGATATATTTCTTCAGTTTAATTAACAAGCGTCTAACATTAACACGATCCAAAGCTGAAGGAAGTGCCTGTAAGGTCTTTTGACCCCACACAACTACACCCTGTCCTGGGAATGATGCAATTGGATTAACTCTATTTTCATAAAGTGTATCACGTTCATCATGTGTTAATCTAGTCTTTGCTTCCAATACAGTAGTCAAGCCACCACGATTTAGACCTGCTGGTGCAAACCATTCGTGAGCTACCCCATCTGTATATGCAATCACACCAGGTAATACAACACCAGGTGGAACCCATACTGGAAGTGATGTGTTTCTATCAGCGATTTTAACCCAAGGATAATAAGTAGCTGAATAGTTAGTGTCTAATGCACTAATCGTATCAGTCACGTTGTCGATGGTATCGTCAATATCTGCAGCATCCATGACATAAAATGCGTCGCCTCTGGCTTCCATTTTGTCAACAGCGTGATTTGTAACCACGGGGTGCCATTTATGGATAATTCCAGGAGTAACTAACATATTGATATCAAATTCATCCGGATTACTTACGGCGTTAATAGCACGTTTATAAATCACTGATCCACTAGTAGTGGCACTTGAACAATCATATCCCATTACATTATTAGCCGCAATATCAGCACCAGTCGATTTTGGATTTGCTGGGTTGTCCCCATCAAAAGCACCTTGGAATGGTACAGAGAATTTACGTTGTTTAATGTGTGAATCTGTTAAGTTGATTGTTTCGGATGCGTCTGAATAAGGTGTTCCCAATGCACTTGCATCGGCATTACCATACACATCTTCCAAACTCATTGTCACGTTGTTACCAACGCCCGCTGATGTTGGAATTGGTGCAAGATATTCCCTATTATCATATTTGGTGTTATCCCAACCATAGTAATATGCTGAATTGAATGCTGATGTATCAGGATTCACTTGAGATGTTACAAATGATGCAGAAGGTACTGCGGTTGTGGTTGGATCGGCGTTGCTCACAGCAGCAAATCCCATTGGGACTACTGTTACTGGAACGGAACCATCAGCGATAGCGGTGTAATTTCTAATATATACGTGCTTGGACTTATTAGGCCAGTCACCATTATATGTCAATTTACCAGTATTGCTAATGTCCACATATCTATCACCAATTGCACGAGCAAAGTAATTAGTACTGGTAGGATCGAAGTTTAGATCGTCCCATTGTTCCACTACCGTTTCATTTTTCTGCTTCCATGCCACTTGATCCGTTTTTCTAACTTGCAATGAGAATGAACCAAAGCTACTTCCCGGTACACTGCCGGCCGCTTTGATATTTAACATTACTACCACATATTTACTATTCACATCAGTTCCATGCGAGCGTGTATAAACTTGAAATAAGTTATATCGTGATCCATTTATTAATTGTGATTGTATGTAAGGGGTATATCCAGCTAGATTGTCAATCGCGGTTGCAGATGTTGAATCAAAGCTGAAATCAAGTGATGCACTAGAAAGTGACGCTGATATGTTAGCATCAAATCCATGGCTAGATTGGAATGTTTTGTAATTCTTATAAAGGTACGCGGCTAATGTGGCCTGTCCAGAAGTTTGAACTTGTGGACTCGCACTTAATACGTTTTCAATGTAATTTGCACTACCAGTATTAAATGAAATCGCGTATGTGGCAGTCGCGACTCCAGAACCACTTATTGTTAATGTTGCTGACGATCAATCACCTGTAATTGTACATGCTGATAAATCCGCCGTTCCATTTGATCCACCACGTGATGGTGCAAGAACTGCGGCTGTGTAATCGCCAAGTGAACTTGAAAGTTTAAGTGCGACATAATCGGCTATGTAACCACCCAGTCCTAGTGTCCTGACTATGGTAACTGTGCCGGCGCTCCTTAAATATTGTTCTACTGCGTATGGTGTATAAAAACGCTTATCCGTTGATCCAAAAATCTCTTCAAATTCTTGAAAGTTTCTAATAATTGTGGGTACAAATGCCGGTCCTTTTATGGTAGGCCCGATTATTGCAGCACCAATTTCAGAAATTCCCTGTGGAAGAAATGATAAATCGGTTTCGTTTGTAAATACACCTGGGCTTACTATTCTTTCGGCCATTTGTATTCTCCTAATTTATAAGGATTGATTATCCTTGTTCGGTGGGCGTAAACGCACCCGTATCCGGATTAAGAGTTCCTGGGCCATACTTCTCTGTTAATTCCTTAACCAAAGTTTGTTCGGTTTCTTGTTGTGTACGATATTCACCTTCCAGTGCGTCCTCGCGGACTTCAATCGCGTCTAATTCAGCCTTAATGGCCATCTTACGAATTCTCAACTGACCAAACTCAAATTGTATAGATTGGTATCCCGTGCTTAATCCTGTCAATGATTCCATTTCCGTTTCCGAAAACTTAATCTGTTCTTTTACTTCAGTCATAACTTTTCTCCTGTTTTTAGTAACTGTTGTTTTGTTAACATCTTTACATATATATATCAAGCAAAACTATCAAAACCCGCTTATAAGTAAAACTTTTTAACTTAAAGCTACTTTTTCTTTAAATGAAGTGCTGATTCCAGTAGTTTTGGGTGAATATGCTTTAGTTGTAGTTATATAATCGTTAAATGATTCTGGTATTAAATAACCTTTTACGGTGAGCGTAAAGCCCATCTTTATTTTTCTTTCTCCATCATCGTACTCGCTTGCATCATCGAATCCACTAACTTCGGATCGGAACTTAAACTTACCAGGTTCGCCCCAATATGACCCATCAGTATAGTTTATCTTTTCGACAAGTCTATTCATTTGCTCTGTATAGGTTGTCCACAATGTGCATTCATAGTTTAAAGTAACATAATCGGGCACGACCACTTTGTAGTATTCTCGTTGTGGCAACGCGCCTTGTGTTACTGAAAAATTGCTGTATCTGTTCTTTTGTGTATATTTTCGTTCAAATACATAGTGTAATTTTGGATCATTTGCATCCAGTTTATCAACTGGCATGCTATCGTCTTTTTCGACTCCAGTTCGCCTGAAAGCTACAACTGGAATAATTATTTGTCGTTTGTTGTCACGAATATAACCGTCAACTTGTGCGGCTTTCCATCGTTCTGGATTTGCGTACATAACTGGTACTTTTATTTGCTCGCCATTATCGACTACGGTAGGTTTGATCACTTCCTGAAAATAGTACATAACTGCGGCATCGATATCCATTAATCCAATGGATACATTTGGTTCGGTATCATTTTTTCTGGATACCTGTTCTGCTCTTTGTACTACCCGACCCTTAGTTTGTCGTTCGGTTCTAGGTTGTGGTCTTGTGCGTGATGCCATGTTTTATTCCTATTTTATTTTCTGTAGAACTTTCATTAATGCGGGCAATTCATCAATCATAATAAAATCATCACCACTAACTAATCTAGTTACTTTTATTCTATCATTATACAATATTACATTGAGTTTATTGGGACCCACATTTATATGTTTGACATATTCCGGTTTATCGCGGGATACTTCATTGATTTTTAATAGTTCTTCCATAATCATTTGTCGTAGTTCTGATTTTTTCATTATTTAATCCTTTGTTTTAACGAGTTGCGGCATTTATTCTAGTATAGAAACTATTGGTAGGTTTTGTGGATAAAACGCCATTCTTAAATTTTTGAGTAATACTAACTGTAAATCCATACTTATCTGAAGACACTTTTATTGAATCTGGAGTGTTGATTTCATTTTCCACCCCATTTTTTGGATGTGGTCCTGCATTTTTAGTTTTCCATATAAACATTTCCCTGTATTCGTCAGCTTTCCAACTTATAGATACGGAATTATTTTTTAACCTATGAACACGTGCTGTAGGGTACAATTTTTTACACGCCTTTTCTATTTTATCGTATATATCTTTAAATTCATTTTCAGCCGCAATTTGATATTCTTTATCAAGCTTTTTAAGTTTCCTAATGGTTTTAACTATGTCACTTGTCAATGAATCCATATCGGAGTAAATTGATTGTGGTGTCGCCGCTTCATTTAATAGTTCTTCCATAATCATTTGTCGTAGTTCTGATTTTTTCATTATTGTGATCTCACCCTTTCTATATTTAGGTTGGATTTTCTTATCCTGTGACATATATATGATGCCGACCAGTTATTATCATATTTTCCATATATTAACTGATTTTCATTGATGCCGTTAATCTCAAAATAGGCGTAATTCCATTCAAATATATCACCCACTTGTGGTACAATTGCCGCTTGTATCATCGCGTCTCGTAATATGTGAAATGTAGCATTTTGATTTTCATCAGGTCCGAATGCTTCCGAGCTCCAGTCGAAATCATCGTGGTTAATTAAACATGCAAATTCAATTCCTACCTTATATGTCTTGCCGTCTGAAGATTCCCCATACATATCTACTGCGGTATCTTTGGCTGAAATTTTGTATAATATGGCGGTCTGATTTATCCAACCAGGTTTTCCTGATCCTAAATCTCCTATCACTTCCTTATTGATTCGATCGAAGAGCTTTAAATCTCGACCCGTCATAAATCTACCGCTCAAAATTAGTCTCCTTATATGTAGAGCTTTTATGCAAATTGTCTTTCCATGGAATAAATTGCAAATTGGATATGCTCGCCATTTCATGTGAAGGGATATTATTATTAAATCCATATATTATTGGAATTATATGATCTAAATGATATTCAAATTTCCCACGATTTTCACAATTTTCCAATAAATATAATGGTTGTCGTTCACTCAATTTTCTAACTTCATAATAATATTTATCTTTTTTGGGCAAATTATCAAGATATTTTTCACGTTTTGCAATATCCCCATCGTATAAATAATTTATTACTCCAGCACTAATAGAATTTTTCCATTCATATTGCAATTTGTCCGCCTTATCTTTTCCATATTTTCCATACCAAAAATAGTAATTTGATTTGCCAAACATTGGGTGTGATTTCCCGGCAATTCCGTAAAAATGTGATTCTTTGCCTTTTTTAGCATTATTTTCATATCGCCCTTTTCACATAATATCGGCCTTTTGCTTACCATATTTATTTATTCAAATATCATGCAAATTTTTACCATACATACCATTTTTCGATCCCGACTTTCCAAAAAAACTAGAACGATCACCCTTGAGACTACAGCTTCCACACATTGAATCAGTTCTAACGGCCTTAGTTAAACTATTTTTTGACGCATAAATCATAGACTTATTGCATTCGGGGCAATTTCGTTTCCACTCTCCATCAATTTTATGCAAATTCCATTTATTCCTTTTATTGTCATTTTTTTTGCCGGCACAAGAATGACACAATCGGCCTTGTTTATCAATATATCTCATATCCTTCGCGGAAGAATATGTTAAAATTTTTCCGCATTCTGGACATTCTCTCTGATTATCATTCATAAATCTACCTGTCATTTAATGAGCTTTCCTTCCCATCCAATCATCAGCTATTCCGTCAACCATTTTCTTATCTTCTTTACTCATTTTTTTATAAGCGGCAAACCATTTTGGCGTTCCATATTCAAATCCCTTTGATTTAGAGCTTTTCGAATTAAATATGGTAGCTTCATATGAATCGATAGCCATATCCTTACCCAATGATTTCAATGCCACATAACTGGCTTCATTCAATTTCTGGATTTCTTCTCGTATGATTTGTCTTAATTCTGATTTTTTCATTTTTTAATCCTCATGATGAGATTTATAATTAACAACATAATCAGATAGCCACGATGCGTCACCGAAAGCTAGTCTCCACATTGCCAATTTTCCAATATCCAATTTACTTTTGGTTTTAAATATCATTACCAAATCCATCCGGCCACCTGTAGTTTTGACGAAATACAATCCCTGCATTTTGTCCTCTATTAAACCACTTCCAAGTTTTTCTTTATTCCATAGATCATTAATACCCTTAACCCAATCGTTTAATTCACCGCCGGCTCCAAGGAAAATAATTCCTTCCCACCCCCTTTTGGAAATTTTATCCAAAAATTTAAATTCAACTTTTTTGATATTATATTTGTCATCGGCCAATTTAACTACGGTTTCATCCAATGCCTGAATTTCTTCCCTTATCATTTGTCTTAATTCTGATTTTTTCATTGTGTTATCCCTTCGCTGGAAATGAGTATTTGATTTTATATTTGTCAAGAAATTTAGCAAATTCATCGACGTCATCATAACTGACGTTAATAGTTCTACCAGTTATTACCATTTTGGCTTCATTTTTGGCTTCCTTTAAAATTTCTTCTTTAATTATTTCACGCAGTTCTGATTTTTTCATATTATCCTCCCAAAAGTCCAATGTAAATCTGAACTGGTATTTTATTCAATTTTTCCTGTAAATTCTCTGATTCTTCCTTGTCGGCTTCGACCAGTGCTTTTCTACTGATAGCTTCCAATGTTTCCCTCAATTCAGTAACCAGCCGTTCTTTTTCGGCAATTGCCTCTGCACGCATGGTTTCACCATCCAACTGTACTTCTGAATCTGGGATTGGAATTGACCCGAATTTGCTTCTGATATCACCCAATGTTTCCCTAGCATTAGCTAAGGCATACTTGCGTATCCATTGTTTACCAACTGAATTGATTGCTGTATATGTCATATTGTTATACGGAATATTGGAATAATCCGCTATCTTACCTGATGTGGAACCACTATAATGAGCTACAAGTGAATTATCACGTTCACTTACAATTATATATTCAAACCACACCGCGAATGATGTCGTTGGTATTGGAAATAATTTCAATTTGTTATTTCGGATTTCAAAATGATACGCACTTTTTCTGATTTGATCGTTGAACTCAATCGCTTGTATTCTAAGTAAATCAGCGTATATAGGCATCATCATAAATTGTACGGCGGGTGTCATATTGCCCCAACCAAAGTTATCCATCATATTGTATGAACCAGCACCAGTTCCTGCATACGGATCAAAATATCTTGATATGGCTGGAGAACCATCGTGGAATACCCTTTTAACTTCAATGGCCGCTCCACTTTCGGATACGTCTGCAAATAATGCATTCAAGTCATATTCATTGGAACTACTATTAGCTGTAATATGTCCCATTTTCCAATCTACAAATCCACCAGCCCCAGTTTCAGAACCATACTGTTGTGACATAAAAACAGTTCTAGCTAATGTTGGTGTTACTACCTGTTGACTAAGATTTGAAGATGTGGGTTGACCCTGCATATGTAATAGGTTGTCTCTAATATTGATTTGATTTACATGTGATGAATATTCATTTACAGCATCTTCAAATGCCGCATAAAAATTTATGTCTTGCATTTCAACTTCTACAATAGGATACCCCAATGTTGTAGCTGATCAATTCGCGAATTTGGGTGCCTCTGATTGGAATGTAGCGTCGGTGTCATAGAATCCATATGGAGTACTACCACTTACCGCCGATCCACTACCAGGTCAAATTGGAATTTGAGCTAAATCAGTCATTTATTTTCTCCTAATATTGAATTCTATGTATTACACATATAAATATCAAATTTTAAATTTTACGCAAAAAAAGCTTGACATCGTGAAAATAATCTTGTATATTGACCTATGAATATGGACACGATAGACTATGCCATGATATTAAAGGACAAAGAACTTTTAGCTAAAGGAAATGCAATGGACAAAATAGAATTTGTCAAAAAATTCGAATTATTACTTCAGAATCTAAAAAATGTAGATCAAACGGATTTATCCGCGAGTATTCTAAAGGAATTAGACGAAGATATGGGCCGGATTAGTGTATATATTATAATATATAGCGTACAAAACGGCAATACCATGACACCCGATTTAACAAAGGATGTCATGGATGAATGCAACAAAATATGGAATAAATACGGGTTCTAGTCAGTATCTACAAGACTTTTCCGTTGAGCCATTGACCAATCAAGACTCCCCGAAACACCCGTACCCCTATAAGTACCAATATTATCTGAAAGTGTGCTGTAAGCCACATTGATATTCGATGTAGCAAATGTAGCGGAACTTCCAGTACGGACTCCAACCATTCCACCAGTTTGAATGGCGTCTTGGTTTGCGCCTAGAAATACAAATTCCCAATTATTATCAGCTTTACAATCTGTAATCATCTTGAACGCGGATTCTTGGGTGAATTCTTTACTAGCATTTTCATGACCATCTGTAATAATTACAAATACCACATTATCGACTGGATTCTTCTCAAGACGAGATTTTGTCTCGCTTATCGTTTTTCCAATAGCGTCAAATAATGCTGTCATACCACGCGGTTCATATGTCTTTTCAGACAAGAATTCCGCCTTATCAATTGACACACCACTATAATCTATCTGATAGTGATTATCAAATTGAACTAACGTCATTTTACCGTCAAGTCCCAATTTCCTTTGATCTTCTATAAATTTATTAAATCCTTCAATAGTATCCAGACGAATACTACCCATTGAACCAGAACGGTCCAATACTATGATTATCTCAGTAACCATTTTCTTTTTCTTAGCCATAACATTTCTCCTTTTCGGCAAATGCAGTACTAAGATATGTAATTCCCTTGTAGTTAAGTATCACAAAAAATAATTTTAGGCACAAAAAAAGGCCCTTTCGAGCCTTTTATTTTAACTTTCATGTTCCAATATATCATCGTCCACAATTGGAACCTTGACCCACTTATCGAGCTTTTCCAATAAATTTTTATCGGCTGTCCAAAGATCGACATACGCATCAAAATATTTCAGAAATACATGCATCAGATGGTCATAATCAGCTTTTCTCATCTGTTCCAAAATTTCTTCGGTCTGGAGATCAGAATAACCAATCTGTTTAGCTAGTGATTTGGCCGTTCCCAAAATCACAAATGCATTCCCTTTCGGGCCATCCAAGTCAATTTGAATTCTCTTTTGTACTGGCAATACGCCTTTATTCATTACTGGCATTAAATGACGCCCCTTGATTTTAAAATTATAGCCAATTCGTCAATATATTCCTTGGATTCTTTTAACCCCAAACCAGACTTTTGACGATAAATTTTGATTGCGTTTATCTTTTTATTATTCCTTAAAGCGTCCAAAATTTCAGGGTCCACCTTTGTACCTTGAACGGTTTGTTCAATAGCCGCATCAGCAATTGCATCTGGGTGATTTTTAGCAATATAGTGGAACAGCTCAAGTTTCTGATTGTCCGTATATGTCAATAAAATATCAATTACTGTTTTATATGCTTCTTCTGTATTAAGCATTGTATGGGTATCCTCCAAAATATATTTCCCGGTATTCCTGGAAATACTTTGCAAATGAAATCAGTTCCATTTGATTTAACGATCTCAAATAATCGTCGCTTGCTGCTGCTATTTCTATGTGCAGGGGTTCAATAGCCATATTTGGTTTACCAGTTTCATCTAGTTGGTAAATTGAATCCCAAACTATGATCGAATCCTTGCTATGTATTACCATGTTTTCCATTTATTATCCATATATAAATGCGGCCAAAAACGATCCCGTTATGTACGCAGTGGGGACCAATATAAATATCGACGCCCCATTAAAAAACATTATTGTCGTCAATATGGCCAAAAGTGTCCCTATTGAAAAGGCTTCCATTTTTTTGAATGACAATACCCATTTCACATATTTATCAAACCATTTCATGATTATACCTTAACTACTGAGTTTAAAGCGTTCACGATATACATCCATGCCTGAATAGCATAGAATTTTCCCCAACGTAATGTTTCCATTAGTAAATCTCCTATTAATATTACATTAATCCACGCCATCGCGACGCGGTATCTAATTGTTTTTCTCATCTTATCCTTCATCCTCGAACCGCTTTAAAATATCACCAGATTCGTTTAAATACCCCAAATCCATGTAAGCTTTGGCTGTTCGACCATAGCTACCCTGTAATGTC
>Ga0233441_1000321_pt1 | contig 61735 bp, 63 predicted proteins | sample SI_123_September_4_FD_182781 | JGI IMG/M metagenome (GOLD analysis project Ga0233441, IMG submission 182781) | Seawater microbial communities from Saanich Inlet, British Columbia, Canada - SI_123_September2016_135_MG | ecosystem: Environmental > Aquatic > Marine > Inlet | place: Canada: British...
GGGATAAGTTGTACTCCAATAAAGAGAAGCGATTCGTGAGAGGAATCAATGTTTTATCACTTAATTATAGTGATGGCCTTTCAAACTTTATGTTGGATTTTGCAATTAATATGGGCAAGCATGCAAGTTAATAGAAAAGCATATTATGAGTATAAGTTAGTTCAATTTATAGTAGGTTTATTGATTGATATAGAAAATTCAATTTTATTTTAGCCGCTTTTAGTTACTCTGATTTATTATGAATTTGAAGGGAAATAATGTCTATAAAAAATAATATATTTGAACAAGCAAAGAGTTTATCAAAAACATGGCAAAAGGAAATCTCTCATAACCGTGAGAAACAAGAAAAAAAGTTTCACGAGATGATGCTTAAAATGTTAGAAGATCCACAAAATAAGCTTTTTCTAATAGAGTTGTTAGACCAAAGCTTTAGAGCTGCAAGTACAAATAGAATTGCAAATCAACTAGAGTTTTTGTTTAGCAAGTATAAAGATGTAAAGTTTTTTACTAAATTTGAGGATGTCTTAATTTGGTTATTTCGCGATATAGGAATCTATCTTACAAGTGTCTCTGTTCCTCCTTTTATCAAGTACTTACGAAATGACATTAGTGCCATTGTTATAAAGGGTGAGGATGCACTCCTTTCTCAGCACCTTAAAAATAGAAGAGCTGAAAATACAAGAGTTAACATTAATATAATTGGCGAAGCTGTTTTAGGGGAGAGTGAAGCAAGGGATAGAATTGAAAAATATGTCAAATCTCTTAAAAATCCAGATATAGATTACATCTCAATAAAAATTTCAACAATTTTCTCACAAATAGTACCACTTGCACATGACTGGAGTGTTGGGATGATATCTAAGCGGATAGCTCTCATCTACGATGCGGCAATAGAAAATAAATTTATGAATGCACAGGGACAGCTAGAAAACAAGTTTGTTAATCTAGATATGGAAGAATACAAAGATATAGACCTTACCATAGACTCATTTGTGACAACACTCTCACAAGATAAGTATAAAAATCTTTATGCCGGCATAGTGCTGCAAACTTATATGCCAGATGCACTAGGTTATGCAAAGCGATTAGCATCATGGGCAAAGAAAAGAGTCCAAGACGGAGGTGCTCCGATAAAGATCAGAGTTGTTAAGGGTGCAAATCAAGAGATGGAACTCACAGAAGCAAGTCTAAAAGGATGGCCCTGTGTTACTTATGAAAACAAAAGTGAAAGCGATGCAAACTTTAAAGTGCTCATTGATTTTTTACTTGCAAAAGATGTTGCGCCTTATGTAAACATTGGAGTAGCCTCACATAACTTGTTCGACCAAGCTTTTGCACATGAGTTAGCCGTAGAAAGAGGAACTCAAAAGTACTATTGTGCTGAGATGTTAGAGGGAATGAGTGAAAGTGCATATAAGGTACTTAAGAATGATGGTATTGACGTTATTTTATATGCACCAACTGCAACCAAAGAAACATTTACAAACGCGATAGCTTATCTTGTAAGAAGATTTGATGAAAATACGGCAGAGCAAAATTTCTTACGTCATAGTTTTGGACTAAATGTTGAAGATGACACTTGGGATAAGTTGGTAAAAACCTTTGATGATTCGATAAACATTATGGATGCCCTCAAGTTGACACCCTATAGAACCCAAGATAGATTAACTGAGACTATAGAATCAAATCAAAGTATTAACACTTTTGACAATGAAAGCGATACAGACTTCTCACTTGAAACAAATAGAGTCTGGGCACAAGCCATTATAGATAAATGGTCAAATATAGCTAAATCAGGGGGATATCATGTTCACTCTGTAATTGGTGGAGATGAAGTAAAGGGTGAAAAACAGATAGTAGTTATTGACAAATCACAGTTTCATGAAAATATAGAGGTTGGAAGTTATACAAAAGTTGGCAAAGAACAATTAAATAAAGCACTTGATATCGCTAAAAAAGATGCTGATGGATGGAGTAGAAAAACTTCACTTCAAAGATATGAGATACTCGCTAATGTTGCAAATGAATTTAAAAAAGCAAGAGCCGACCTTATAGGAGTTGCAGCTGCTGAGGTTGGAAAAGTATTTTCTGAGACTGATGTTGAGGTTAGCGAGGCTATCGACTTTCTTTATTTTTATCCTCACTCATACAAACAAATAGAAGACTTAGACTCTGTAACATTGAAGCCAAAAGGTGTTGCTTTGGTTATTAGTCCGTGGAACTTTCCCATTGCCATACCGGTAGGTGGTATTGCAGCCGCTCTTGCAACTGGGAATACTGTAATCCTTAAAGCATCATCAAGTTCAATACTATGTGGATATAGGCTATGTCAATGTTTTTGGGATGCGGGTGTTAGTAAAAAAACTTTACAGTATGTTATAGCTGATGGTAAAGACGTTAGCAGTGAGTTAGTGGCAAATGAAGATGTCGCGTTTGTAATATTTACAGGTTCTGAAGATACAGCATACAATATGCTAGATACTCGTCCAAACCTTCATATAAGTGCTGAGACAGGTGGTAAAAATGCGACAATAGTGACCACACTTGCAGACAAAGACCAAGCCATAAAAAATGTTGTGGCTTCTGCGTTTAACAATTCTGGGCAAAAGTGTTCAGCTACTTCACTTCTTATTTTAGAAGAGGAACTTTATAAAGATAAAGTTTTTATGGAAACATTAGTAGATGCAGCCAAGTCACTAGAAGTTGGAAGTGTTTGGGATTTACATAACAAAATAGGAACTCTGAGTTCACTTCCAAATGCAAAACTAAAAAAGGCACTAGATTATCTAGATGATGATGAAGAGTGGCTCATCAAACCAAGATTTGCAACTAAAAATCCATATATGTTAAAACCATCGATAAGATTGGGAACAAAAAGTGATGACTATTGTCATATGAATGAGCTGTTTGGTCCAGTACTTAGCATAATGTGCGCAAAAGACTTAGAAAACGCCATAGAGATTGTAAACTCGACAGGTTATGGCCTTACATCTGGAATAGAAAGTTTAGATGAGAGAGAAAAAGCAATATTTAAAGAGAAGGTATTAGCTGGTAACCTCTATCTAAATCGTATGACAACAGGTGCAATAGTAAGAAGACAGCCATTTGGCGGCATGAGAAAGTCAAGTATAGGAAGTGGTAGAAAAGCTGGTGGATTTAACTATGTCACTCAATTTGCAGATATCACAAGAACCCAGACCATTGCTAAAGATACATGTACTAATGCATTAATTGAGCACTATCGAGTAAACCTTACTGTAGATGGTTTAGAAAATATACTTAACACCTGCGAGAACTTTGTCTACTGGATAGATAAAGAGTTTTCCCAAGAAAAAGACTACTCCAACATAAGAGGAGAAAGTAACTATACTAGATACCTTGGTGTAAAAAGTGTTGTACTAAGAGTTGAGCCTAGTGCAACAATCGAAGAAATAATTTGTTCAATAGTTGCCATTAAACTTGTTGGTGCTAAGTTGCATTTATCAATTCCAACAGAGACAACTAGTAGCGCAATTAAAATACTACAAGAAAATAAATCTATACTTTTAGAGGATGAAGAACTTTTCATAGAAGACGAAAATGAGCTTATAAACGCCATCAAGTCACATGAAAGAGTGAGGTTTCTTACACAAGAACCAGTAAATGAGCATATACATAAAGTACTTAGCAGTGATGCTATTTATATATCGGATGAGCCATTTATAGGGCATGGAAGATTAGAAATGTTACATTACTACATCGAACAGAGTATCTCAGATAGTTATCATAGATATGGTAATCTTGGTGAACATAAACACATAAATAAAGAGGAAAAATAATGGAAACACCGGTATTGGTATCGTTTAGTTTATATATGATTTTGATGGTAGGCATTGGGATCTACTTCTATTTTAAAACAGACAACTTGAGTGATTATGTACTCGGTGGTCGTGGACTTGGACCTGGTGTAACAGCACTAAGTGCTGGAGCATCAGATATGAGTGGATGGCTTTTGCTTGGACTTCCTGGAATGATGTACTCACAAGGAGTAGTTGGATCTTGGATAGCTGTTGGGCTTATAATAGGAGCCTATTTAAATTGGCACTATGTTGCTAAACCCTTAAGAGTTTATACTCATTACCTAAATGATTCTATTACAATCCCAGATTATTTTTCAAATAGATTTGAAGCGAAAGGAAATTCACTTAGACTTGTTACAGCCATTGTTATTCTACTATTTTACACACTTTATACTTCTTCAGGACTTGTTGGTGGTGCAAAACTGTTTGAAGCTACCTTTGGATTAGAGTACACCGATGCACTCTTAACAGGCAGTGTTATTATCGTTTCGTATACGTTTCTAGGTGGATACAACGCGGTAAGTTGGACAGACTTTATCCAAGGGATACTGATGATGTTAGCACTAGTTGTAGCTCCTATTGTCGTGGTTATAGATATTGGTGGCATTAGTGAAGCACTTTCTATTATCGAGAAAGCTAAAGTGTCGAATTTGAGTATATTTAATGGGAGTTCCTTTGTTGCGATTGTCTCTCTTTTAGCTTGGGGACTTGGGTACTTTGGTCAGCCACATATCTTGGTGCGCTTTATGTCAATCCGTCACGAAAATGAGATGCAAAAGGCAAAACAGATAGGTATGACTTGGATGGTGATCTCAGTACTGGGTTCACTGAGCGTTGGTTTTTTTGGATTTGCTTATGTATTGGCAAATGGTGTATCACTTGAAGACAGTGAGAAAGTATTTATAGTTCTTTCGCAACTTCTTTTTAATCCATGGATATCAGGCTTCTTACTTGCAGCAATACTCGCAGCCATTATGAGTACGATAGATTCTCAACTTTTAGTCTCTTCATCAGTTCTAACACGAGATATCTATCATGCTATCCTCAAAAAAGATGCAAGTGATAAAGAGCTAGTTTGGATAGGAAGATCAACAGTACTCATCATCGCCTTAATCGCACTCTATATTTCAACAGATAGAAACTCTAGTGTGCTTGAGTTAGTCTCATACGCATGGGCTGGTTTTGGTGCTGCGTTTGGACCACTGGTAATACTTAGTTTGTACCATAGAGGAATTACAAAAGAAGGTGCTATAGCAGGTATGGTTACTGGAGCCTTAACTGTTATAGTATATAAACAGCTTAAGGGTGGATGGTTTGATGTTTATGAACTATTACCTGCGTTTATTCTATCTTGGATTGCAATTGTCATAGTGAGTAGGTATACAACAGAGAGTGAAAATGCAAAAGTAACTTTTGATGAAGTACATGCAAAACTTAAAAACTAAAGAAAAAATATTTTTATTTACGGATGGAAGTGTTAATCCTCGAAGTGGAGTTGGATATGGAGCTTGTCTATTTTTAGATAAGCTCGAGTCTCCTCTGAGGGGACTAGAAAATAAAATAAAGATTAAAAAGTTTGAAGATACTTCCTCTACAAAATTAGAACTAGAAACACTTTTGTGGGCTTTAGACGAAGCATGTCTAGAAAACTATGATGTAGTAGTATATACAGATTGTCAAAATATTATAGGTTTACTAGCGAGAAGAGATTGTTTTGAGAGAAAAAACTATATGACAAGCAAAGGAAATCAAATAAAGAATCATGAGCTCTATAAATCTTTTTATAAAAGATTAGATACATTGGATTGTGAGTTAATTAAAGTAAAAGGTCACAAGAAATCATCCCAAAAAAATATAGTTGATGATATATTTACTTTAGTTGATAAAGCTTCACGGGATGCTCTTAGAAAAGTTATTCATACTTAAAGAAATATCTATCTTTTCATTTTATACAATTACGAACCTAAAGGATATAAATATGATAAAAGTTAAAAATCGTTGGTTATTGGTTAATGGTAGTAGCTGCAATAGCTATTCACTTCGTTCACGGCATGACACTAAACTAATGAAAGATATTAAGTCACTCCTTAAAGAAGCTATAAGAGATAATAAAGAGAGTTTTACTTCTACTCAAAGAGTAACTATAAAAGTTCAATATGATAAAACACTGTAGCATCTTCTCACTATGCCTTATATAGAAAAAAGTGAAACTCATAAACAAATTAAATCACTTACAAAATCCAAAGATAAACTCTTCACTTTTTTACTTGATGAAAATATACCAGCTGACAATAATGGCAGCGAAAGAGCTATCCGAAATATAAAAGTAAAGCAAAAAGTACCAGGACAATTCAAATCACTAGAGGGTGCAAAAAATTATGCTAATTTACGATCAGTTATTGACACTTCTCGAAAACGAGGCTTAAATGAATTTGAATCATTGGTTTCTGTTATGCAGGGAAATTCTCTCTTTTAGAGAGGGTGATTAGTTACCCTTTTTTTACTCATTTTATTCTTAGCAGATGACTACAGACTTTATTTCTGTCATCTCTTCAATAGCGAAACGTGGACCTTCTCGTCCAACACCACTAAGTTTTACACCACCATAAGGCTGTATGTCAAAACGCAGTGTCGGCATGTCATTGATAACTATACCACCTGCATTTAACTCATCTATGGCACGGTTTGTAATGCTTAAGTCATTTGTAAATACTGAAAACTGTAAACCGTAAGGAGAGTTGTTCATACGGGGTAGGGCATCGTCAAACGAGTTTACTTTTACAAGAGAAACTATGGGAGCAAATACCTCTTCACATACAATTGCCATGTCATCTGTTACATCAGCCATTACACATGGGTAGAACATTCTTCCATCGCGTTTAGGAGTAAGAAGTGCTGTCGCACCTTCTTTCATAGCAGACTCAACCCAACCCATAGCACGCTCAGCTGCCTCGTCATCTATGAGTGGACCCATAAATGTATCATCTTCATAAGGAGAACCAACAATTAGTTTTTTTGTCTCTTGTGCCATTAAAGAAGCAAATTCATCATATACTTCACTTGCAACATAGATACGCTGAAGAGATATACAAACTTGACCAGAGTTCACAAATGCACCAAGAGCACATCTTGAAGCAGCGAGTTTTAAGTCAGCAGTTTTTTCTATGAAAGTCGCTGCATTTCCACCGAGTTCAAGCCCAATTTTTTTGATACCAGAGTTTTTTGTGATGATATTTCCAACAGGAACAGAACCCGTAAAACTAATAACACGAGGAATGTCGCTCGATATAAGAGCAGAGCCAACTTCAGCATCACCATACACAACACTAAGCGCATCTTTTACTGCATACTCACTCTCAATAAAAAGCTTAGCAAATTTGTAAGATGTAAGAGGAGCTTCTGGAGTTGGTTTGAGTACAACACAGTTGCCCGCTACAAGTGCGGGACCAAGTTTGTGTGCAACAAGATTAAGGGGAAAGTTAAAAGGTGTAATGGCTACAACAACACCAACAGGCTCACGACGAAAAAAGCTCAGTGTTTTCTTACCACTTGCCATTGCATCTGTGTTTATAGTCTCACCGTGCATCGTTCTCATAGTTTCAGCTGAGAGAGTGATTGTCTCTATACAGCGTTCAACTTCTACACGAGCAAAAGTAATAGGTTTTCCTACTTCGTCAGTAATAGTTTTTGCTATGTCTTCTTTATTTTCCCCAAGTTTTTTAGCAACATCTAGAAGCCAAGAACATCTTTGAGCAAGTGTTGATGCTTTTGCAGCTTGTGATGCTCTTTGAGCTATGTCTAGAGCTTTTTTAGCATCTAACTCATCACATATGGGAGCAGTTGAGACTACTTCACCAGAGTATGGACTTTTTCTTTCACTTAGATTTTCTTTTGTAGCTTCTGTTGAGCCGAAAAATATTTTTGCTTGCATGCAATCTCCAAATATATTAATAGTGAAATTATAACATTATAAGGTAATGTTTTCTATCAACTCTATTTTCTGAGGAGTGACAATTACCGCATCAATCATGAAGTCAGCATCTAAAGCATTTTTTTTCATATAGACATGGACTGTTTTAATGAATTTTGATAGTTTTGAGGGAGTTATGTTTTGTACTGCAGATTCATAATCAAGTCCACTTTTAACTTCGATAAAATGGAGTACATTGTCTTTTGACGCGATAATATCTATCTCGCCAAAACGCGAGTAGAAGTTTTTCTCTATGATTAAGTAAGCATTATCTTCAAGAAACACAGAAGCTTTATCTTCTCCTATATTCCCCTTAGCTCTACTCATCTATGCGCTAATTATCTCAACTTGAATAGATTTAAACGCGGCAGTCATGATAAGAACATCACTTTTATCACCAAAAACATTGTTTAGTTTTGAGTCTTCATGGTGGAAAGTTGTGTAAAGAGTTTTAGGACGAACCTTGTCTGTAAACTTCACTCTTAACGGATTTGTTTGACCAAACTCAGTTTTAAGTATAACTTTTTCAGTTGTAAAATCTGCTGCATCGTCAGTATGAACGAGCAGCAGGTCTTCTGTATAGCGTTTAGCTAGCTTTTCTGTGTACTTTGTTTGTGCAGAGTTGTTATAGTGAGCCATTGCACGACCAGTTGTTAGGTGGTAACCTTTGAGTCTCTTGTTTAAAATCTCTTCAACCATGCCTGAAAGCTCGTAACCATGGTATCTAAATGCACCGATTCCATCTTGTGTTCTGAAATCTTCTCTATGAAGTACTGGAGTACCTGTTCCGTCTTCTTTGATAGGCCATGATATTCCTGCTTTTTCATTGTCGCGAAGAACCTTGTATGAAGCACCTGTAAATCTATTTGTAGCAGTTTTTCTTACATCTTCCCATATATCTTCTGAAGAGTTAAAGTCATAACCACCACCCATCTTTTCATCAAGAAGTTTAATAATTTCCCAGTCATCAGGTAAATCAGATTTTACTAAAGGAGTAGAGAGGTGCACTTTTCTCATCGCGTTTATATAGACACCAGTTTTTTCGTATATAGATTTAACACCTACGACGATGTCTGCGCGACGAGCGATATCAGTCATAAAAAGCTCTTGAACAAAGATAAGCTCTAAGTTTTCAAACGCTTTTTTTATTTTGTTAAGATTTGGATGGATATGTGTTAAATCTTCACCGATGTTAAGCACACCTTTTATAGTACCATCAATCATGCCATCAACCAACTGTGGAGTCATAAGTCCAACTTCTCTCGGTGCTTGATAATCTGGTGCATAGTATGGAAGCATACCCATGTCACATACACCTTGTACATTTGTTTGTCCGCGAAGAGGCATAACACCAGCTCCATCTTTACCAATGTTACCCGTCATAAGTGCAAGGTGAACGATGGCCATTACAGCATACGAACCATCGACATGTTCTGTAATACCTAGTCCCCAAAGAATTAAAGACTTTTTAGTCGCATACTCACGAGCAATCTCAGGAAGCATATCTGCTAAATACTCAAAACCTTCAACATCTCTAAAAAACTCTGGATTTGCATAAGGGTCAGCTAAAATACTTTCTTTAAAATGCTCAAAGTTTTTTGTTCTTTTAGAAATAAAATCTTTGTGATACAACTCTTCAGTGATAATAACATAAGCTATCATATTTAATACAAGTAAGTTAGACTCATGAGGAGCGACTACTTTATACTTTGAAAATTTATGTAGTTTAATTTCTCTTACATCAAAACAAGCGATTCCAGTACCATCTTGAGCAGCCTTTATCATACGATTTGCTACGATTGGATGTGCTTCTGTTGTGTTTGAACCCATTACTATCATAAACTCTGTTTTATAGATGTCATCAAATGGATTTGAAGCAGCACCTTCACCAATAGTAAGCCTCATACCTTTAAGTGATGGAGAGTGACAAACGCGAGCACAGTTGTCAACGTGTGGAGAGTTTAGTGTATAACGAGTAAATTTTTGGAAGTAGTAAGCAGACTCACAAGAACTTCTTGCTCCACCAAGTGAACAAACAGATTTTCTACCATGTTTTGCTTGAATATCTTTTAGCTTCATAGCTCCTGCAGTTGTAGCATTATCTACATCAGACTCATACCATGTATCATCTAAGTCTGTTAAACTGTCAGCTATTACTTCTTTAATATGAGGGTTTTTTTCTAAAAATGTTTTACGAATACGAGGTTTTGTAATACGTGCATTTGAATCAACAAAATCATATCCATATTTTCCTTTTACACAAAGGTTTCCTTCAGATGTAGCACCATCAGGGTGAGCAAATATTTTCTTAATTTTATTCTCTTTAGTATCGACATGAGCAGCGATATCACAGCCTACACCACAGTATGCGCATACACTATCAATTGTTACAATATTATCCATATTTTCCATCTCAAAATCCCTAGAATTTAATTAACGGAGTTTACAATCTTTTCTCTTAAAAACTTTGGAAGTAGATTAAGGGCACGAATGATTAAATAAAATCTAAGTGGAAAGACATATATTCTCTTGTTTTTCTCTATAGCTTTTTTTATTCTTTTGACACCATCTTGGGTACTTAAAATAAAAGGCATATTAAAATCGTTTTTATCTGTGAGTTCACTTTTTACAAATCCAGGTAGTATATTTATAACTTTAATACCATATTTATTATATTTGTATCTTATACCCTCAGCATATGCATTTAAGGCACGTTTAGATGAAGAGTAAACCTTCGAACTTGGCATAGATATAAGCGAAGCAAGAGAAGAAATAAATACTATTTTTCCTGACTGTTGTTCTTTGAATTTTGGAAGTAAAATTTCTAAGATTGCATGGTTAGAAAGTACATTTACATCATATAGATTTTTAAATTCGGCAATTGTAGGAATCTCATCTGAATGACCTAGTGAAATACCTGCGTTTAATATTACAATGTCAAGATTATTAATTGGTTTTATTTTTTCTTGTAAGGTTGTAAAGTCTGTTACATCTGCTACAATTATATCTATCGATTTTGTTATCTCAAAAAGTTCACTGCGCAGTTTAAAAAGTTTGTCTTCACGTCGTGCAAGAAGAATAAGTTCGTTTTGTGAAGAGGCATATTGACGGGCAAGCTCGGCACCAAGGCCTGAACTCGCTCCAGTGATTAAGATTTTCATTTAAATCTATACAATCCTAATCATAACAGGTCTTGCGTTTACAAAACTTTCTGCTTCAAGCTCGTTTATCATAGCTTGAACATTACTCTCTTTAGCAGTATGAGTAGAGATAAGAAGATTTGCACTTGTGTTTTCACTTGGACGTTGAAGCATAGTCTCTATGGAGATATTATGGCTTTCGTAAATTTTAGTAAGTTTTGCTAAAACACCAGCCTTATCACTTACATTTACACGTAAATAGTATTTTGATTCTATATTTTCCGTTGGCTTGAGAGTAAGTTTACTCCCTTCCATAGGTCTGTTAAATCCAAGCATAGGTGTTGATTTTCCACTTCTTGCAATGTCAATGATGTTCGCAACAACAGCAGAGGCAGTAGCATCCCCACCAGCTCCAGGACCATAGTAAAGTGTTTCACCAACTTTATCGCCAACAACAGAAATAGCATTCATAACACCGTCAATCTTTGCAATCATTTCTTCTTGCTTAATAAGACAAGCATGAACACGAAGTTCTACTTCATTTCCATCTTTCTTTGCGATACCTAGAAGTTTAATAGCATAACCAAACTCTTTAGCAAATGCGATATCTTCACTTCTAACATTGTCAATTCCCTCGATGAGAATATCTTCAGGTTTAGCATCAATTCCATAAGCAATAGAAGCTAAAATAAGAAGTTTGTGAGCTGCATCAAATCCACCAACATCAAAACTAGGATCAGCTTCTGCATAACCTAAGTCTTGAGATTCTTTTAGTATAGCATCATATGAAACGCCATTGTTTGTCATCTCTGTCATCATATAATTACAAGTACCATTCATGATTCCCATCATTGACTCTATATGGTTTGCTGAGAGTCCATCACGAAGAGCAGTAATAATTGGGATACCACCTGCAACTGCTGCTTCATATTCAAATGCTATATCTTTTGCTATATCTTGAAGTTCGTAACGGTGATAAGCAAGAAGTGCTTTATTTGCTGTTACAACTGCTTTTCCAGAGTTAAGTGCACGTTTAACAACTTCAAAAGGTTCTTCAATTCCACCCATAAGTTCTACAACAATGTCAATTTCAGGATCGTTTAGAATGTCATCTACATTATCAGATATGCTAATGTCTAGACCTCTGTCTTTGTTAAGATTTTTTACAACACCACTTTTAACAACTATATCTACACCAGCACGAGCAGTGATAACATCTGCATTATCTCTTAAAATCTCTGCAACGCTTGTTCCTACTGTTCCAACACCAATTATTCCGACTTTAATCATTATTTTCTTCCTGTTTTTCTTCATCTTGAAACTGTTTTAAAAAGTTTTTAATATTTTTTGCGGCTTGACGAATGCGGTTATCATTTTCTATGAGAGCAATACGAACATAACCCTCTCCATAAGCACCAAAACCGATACCAGGTGCTACTGCAACTCCAGCTTCAGTTAGAAGGCGTTTAGAGAATTCTAAGGAACCAAGGTGTTGTACACATTCTGGCATTTTTGCCCATGAGAACATACTTGCTTGATTCTTCTCAATATGCCATCCGGCTCTATCAAAGGCTTCTATGAGAACTTCCTGACGATGGTTATATTTGTCTGTAATGTCTCTTACACATTGCTGATCGCCATTAAGAGCTACAGTGGCAGCTACTTGAATAGGAGTAAACATTCCATAATCTAACCATGACTTGATCTTTTGAAGAGCACCGATAAGTTTAGGGTTTCCTACAAAGAAACCTACACGCCAACCTGCCATGTTATAAGATTTTGAGAGTGTGAACGATTCAACCGCTACATCTTTTGCACCAGGAACTGACATAATTGATGGTGTTACATATCCATCAAATGTGATGTCACCATAAGCAATATCTGAGATAATATAAAATCTCTTTTCTTTAGCCATAGCAACTAGGCGTACATAGAACTCTTGAGTTACTGTTGCCGTTGTAGGATTATGAGGAAAGTTTACTAGAACATACTTTGGTTTGGGAGAAGATTCTTTAAAAACCCTATCTAAATCTTCAAAAAACTTATCTTCATTTATACGAAACTTCTCATCAAATTCTATTCCAAATTTGACAACATTTCCACCAGCTAAAATAAATGAATATTCATGAATAGGGTAAGTAGGATCTGGAACAACTGCTACATCACCTGGGTTTGTGATAGCATAAGTTAGGTGAGCATAACCCTCTTTTGAACCCATAGTAGCAACACACTCTGTCTCAGGATTTAAAACACAGTCGTAACGTCTTTCATACCAGTCTGCTATTGCTTTGAGAAGTTTAGGTATACCTTTAGAAGTAGAGTAACCATGAGTCTTTGTTTTTTGGGCTGATTCAACAAGTTTCTCACGAATGTGCTCAGGAGTATCACCATCAGGATTTCCCATAGAAAAATCTATAACATCTTTCCCAGCACGGCGCTCTTTCATTTTTATGTCATTTACTTCTGCAAACACATACTTCGGAAGTCTCTCGACTCTGTTAAATCTTATCTCATCAAACATATTTAGCCCTCTAAGTTTATTCATGACATTTTATCAGAAAATATTTAGAATAAAATAATAGCTAAAAGTAACTACCGTGCAGAACTTGGAAATAGATGAAGAGAATCTCTGACATTTTTAAGAGTGTAGAGGTCTGATATTTTTATATATTTACTGTTTTGGGGAATATCTAAGTAGATTTTTCTAGATATATAGTTCTTTTTTGTGACCTTTAAAAGGTGTAAGGAAGAATCATAATATGCTATAGAAGGATACCAACTATTTTTACGTGAACTTCGAATAGTAAGCTCTTTAATCTTTGAAATATCTAACCAATGTGCATATATTGAGCGTTTTAGTTTAACATCTTGATTTGCGATTAGCTCTACTACATTGAGATACCCACGACTAATATCTATGACATATGTCCACTCAGAAAGAGAATTCATAGTTATATCTATGATTTTACAGCCTCTTTTAGTGAGTTCTTTATCAAGTATAAGTGGGTCTGTTGCATACTCTGAAGTAAGGTTAATATTCCAAGTGAATTCTGAAGCATCTAGGTTTGAAGCTGTTGTAACATAACGATAGTAACCTATGCTTCTTAGGGTATCTGCCATGATTTTTACAAAAAAGAGAGGTGCCCCACTTGTTTTAAAGTTTAGCTTTAACTCTCTAGGAGTATTAAAAAAGAGTTTAAGTAGACCATTTTCTTTGAGTGTTTCAATTACCTTTACCGTATTTACTCTCTCATTAACGAAAAAAGCTGTTTTAGGCTCAAAAATGACATCTATAAATTCTTTATTATTTTCATATGTTTTTTCATTTAAAAAACTTTTGATCTTGAGGGTAACTTCTTCATTTTTAGAGTCTATTTTAAGGGCTAATGCAGAATTGAAAAGAAGAAGTAGAAGTAGTAAGTGTTTTACCATTTACTACCTTTATTTAGCTCTTGGAACTTTAAATCGTTGATAGTAATTAGAGAACCATTTTCATATAAAAAACGTATATTTTTTCTTTCTCCAAAGTCTATTACATTTCCATTTACTGACATATCAATGTGTGGATGTCCAAATATTATTAACCAGTCGTTCTTGGGGTCTAGTTCTAATGTTTTAGTAAATGTTTTGTGGTACTGCTTGCCTGTTTTTAGGTTTATATAACCTATCCATACTTTTGATTTTGCGACTATTTTAAAAGATTTTTCAACTGTAATAGAACTTTTAAGAACATCTTTACTTAGAGAAGAATTTGCATCTTGTACAGTAAGATTTCCATCCTTTGTACTGCTTAGTTCAATTGGAATAAGGCTTTTTTCTAGTTTTATATTTTTATGAACTTCTTCTATTTTTGTACTGTCAATTTTGTGTTGAGGAAGAGTTTTTTCATCAAACATGCCAAAAGTATAAAAGAGTCCAAGAGTGAATAGTAAGAGCATGATGAAGAGATAAGAAGATTTTTTCTTTTTTGTATGCTTGGGTGCAACAAAAAGTCCATCATTAATAGTTTGTACATCTATCTCATCAAAATATTCAAGACCTTTTCTTTTTATAGATATAAGCTTATCACTGTATTCTCTCTCAAGAATAGAGATAAATCCTAAAAACTGGACACGTGAGAAAGAGTTAAAGGTACCACTTAGTAAGGCCCTTATATGCTGAACTGGTATGTGTGTATCTTCAGATATTTTTTGTATGCCTACTTTACCAAGTTTCTCTAACTCTGTTTCCATTATCTCATCCTATCCATTAAAATACCTGCAGCTACACTTACATTCAAAGAATCAAATTCATTCGCCATAGGAATACTGACTGCACAATCTAATTTAGAAAGTACACGAGCAGTAAGACCTTCACCTTCGCTACCTAAAACTAAGACTTTTTTTCTATCTATACGAGTCTCGCGAACATCCATACCGTTCATATCTGCACCATATATAGTAAAGTCAGACATTTTGAAATCATTCAAGACATCGTGAATATTATTTTGTATTGCAAAAGGCATATCATAAAGAGTACCAGTACTTGTACGTAAAATAGTCTCAAGAGGAAGTTGTTTAAGTCCACAAGCTACAATTGCATCAACTCCAAGAGCATAAGCACTTCTTACAATTGCACCGATATTTCCAACATCAGTTACACCTGAAAGAACCAAGATAAATTTTTTCTCAAAAAAGAAGTTATATGGTTGTAATTCGTAGTCATCTACCTCTGCTAAATACCCTTGGTGATTCGCATTCTTACACATTTTTTGTGCTGCTTCGTTAGGAACCCGTTTAACTTCAAAACCCATTTTCATAAGACGTGAATACTCTTTTTTTTCTAACTCTTTGGCTAGATAAAGTGTCTTTATTTTATTTGGATATTTATTTATTAGATAGTTTATTGGTTGTTTTGCATAAATTAACATAAGAGTATTTTATCTAAAAAAAGTGTTATATGGGCAAGTAAGTTTAAAAGTTTATGAAATGTTTATAGTTCCAAGAGTCTGTTATAGCATACTTTAGTATTTTCGCCGGTGATTTTACAGATGAGTTTAGCTTGTACTTTCTTTGGTAAATCAAGGGCTAATATATCTTTTTGACTGATGGCAGACTCAGTTTGAGATTCTCCAGCTGAGATAACTACTACCCACTCACCACGAAAGTTCCCATCTAGATTTGCTAGTGCTTGCGTCGCAGTACCTTTTAGATACTTCTGATACTTTTTAGTAAGCTCTTTCGCTAAAAATATTTCACGAGTTGGTTCTTCTGTTTGTATCTCTAAAAGAAGTTTTTCTAAACGGTGGGGAGATTCATATAAAACAGTAGTAAAACCATTATGAAGAGCACGAAGAAGTCCTGCACTGCGTGAACTTCCTTTATGGTCTAAAAAGCCAAGAAAGAGCATTTGCGTCTCTTCGAACCCACTGGCTACAAATGCTGTTAGTACTGCATTTGCTCCAGGGAGTATGTCAAACTCCACATTATTTTTTAAACAGTAGGCTACTAGAGCTTGACCCGGATCACTTACTCCAGGCATACCTGCATCACTTGCATAAACAACATTTAATTCAAAAAAATCTGGTGATAATTTTTCAATAAAATCTTTTTCATTGTGTGAGTGTAGAGAAATGAATTCTTGATCTTCTTTAAAGATAGTGTTGTAACGCTCTTTAAGTATATGGATAAGTTTTTTAGTAACGCGAGTGTCTTCGCAGAGGAGTATATCAGCTTCACTTAGAAGTGTAATACTTCTAAGTGAGATATCGCCTATGTTACCTATGGGAGTAGGAACTAGACTAAGCAAGAAAAATCTTGACTATTTTTTAGCGTAACGAGCGTTAAACTTCTCAATGCGTCCAGCAGTATCTACCATTCTTTCAGAACCTGTAAAGAATGGGTGACACTCACTACAAATGTCAATTTTAAGTGTATCTTGAGCCGCTTTGTTCTCAAAAGTGTTTCCACAAGCACATGTAACAGCACAAGTTACGAATTCTGGGTGTAAATTTTTCTTCATTTTTTTGCCTTTTGTTTCACGTCTAGGTGCGTGAAACTATATATTTTTTAAATCCGTATGGGGGCAGATTTTCGAGGTACCCCTTGAGGGTATTGACTGAAATTATATCTAAATATTTCTTAAAGAACTAAAGAGGAGCTTAGAGCAGTATTTTTGAAGCTACTGCCATCACTGCGGACTCCGAACGAAGAACCATCGGAGAGTCAAGTCTAAAGACTTCTTGAGTTTTTAAGAGCTCTTTCTCATTTTTAGAAAAACCACCTTCACAACCTATAAGAACTCTTTTAAAGTCACTCTCTCCACTTAAAATATTTTCTGTAAAATCAAACACTTTTGTATCTGGAAATTCTTGGATAAATGTACTTATATTTTTGTAAGTGTCAAACTCCATTATAGATGTTCTTCCGCTCTGTTGCATAGAAGCTTCTGCTATTCTCTCAAAACGTTTAAAGTCTAGTTTAAAGTTCTTTTGAGAGCGTTCACATAGAATAAAAGTGATTTTACTGACACCTATCTCGCATAGAGATGGAAGAACTTTTTCTATAGATTTTACATCTATGACACACCAAGCTAAATGAAGTTCTTTATGACTCTTTACTTCTTTTATCTTAGATGAAACTAAAGAAAGAGTAAGTGTTCTTCCATCTACTGAGTCTATTTTATAATGATAAAGAGTTTGTATCTTCTGTTTTGTTCTAAAGAGAAGCTCATCTCCTTCTTGGTGTCGACGAACTTTGATAAGGTACTTGTGAAGTTCCCCTTTTATGTGAATAGTCTCTTCTCCTGCATTATCGTGAAGTATGTAGATCAAACAAGCCACATCCATAATGAAATAAGTAAAAGCAATAAGAATTCTATTTGTAGAAGACGACGAGCGAAAGGTCTATAAGCATCAAATACTCCATCTTTAGTTTCATTCATATGTTTTAAGGACTTGATGCGTTTAACCTCTATGTATAGATAAATGAGAGCTATTACAATCATTATAATATTTTCAATGCTAAAGTCTAAATGCCTAGAGGCCATCATAATAATACCCGTAAAAACAACAGCTCCATAGGTAGTCAAAGTAAGAGGAACTAAAAAAATACTCATTAATCTTTTATAGTCTGATAACTCTTGTGTACTAATAAGAAGAAAAAGATTTAAAAATACAACTGCTAAAATAGCAACGCTAGTAAGAGAGTGAAGGGATAAACCCATAGTGTACATTTCATTCATAACGAAATTATAATATAATATGTCAACTAAACAAAGGGTACATAAAAATGGCAGTTACAATTGAGAAAGCATTAGAGCTTATTTATACAAATACAAAGCCAAAATCCCTGAAAATTATACCTATAGAAAATGCTCTTGGGTATATTTTGGCTGAGGGTATAGTAGCTTCACATAACCTACCAGCATTTGATAATTCTGCAATGGATGGATATGCTGTGAAGATAGAAGACTCGGCAAAAGTAGTATCTGTAAAAGAGACGATTTTTGCGGGTGATGACTTTAGAGGTGAACTTTTCCATGGTGAAGCCATCAAAATAATGACAGGTGCGAAAATTCCACTAGGAACACAAGCCGTTGTCCCCATAGAAGACATCACATGTGAGCAAGACGGTATACAACTCCCTGATAATCTTATCATGTCAAAGCACATTCGTTTTGCTGGTGAAGACATTAAAAAAGAAGTGTTACTTCTTGAGAGAGGCGAAAAACTAGATGCTCATCAAATAACTCTTTTAGCATCACAAGGGATAAGTCATATAAAGGTTTATAAAAAACCTCGTGTGGCGCTTTTTGCATCTGGAAATGAACTGAAGATGCACTTTGAAGATGTTACCGACTACCAACTTTACAACACTAATACTCCGACGCTTTTATCTCGTGCTCAAGAACTTGGCTGTGCAGTGGAGTTTATAGGAACTGCGCAAGACACTCTTGACGATATCCATGCTCACATAGAGTCCGCTCTTGATTGTGACTTTATCATTACTAGTGGTGGAGTGAGTGTGGGTGATGCTGATTTTACTAAAGAAGCATTTGGTGCATTTGGATACAAAATACTTTTTGACAAGGTCGAGATTAAACCCGGAAAACCAACAACTTTTGGAAAAATAGGCGAAACCGTAGTGCTTAACTTACCTGGTAACCCTTTAGCCGCAGCATTAAACTTCGAGCTTTTTGCTTCTTCTATCATCTATGCACTCTCTGGTGCAAAAGAAAAATTTATAAACCCCATAGTCGCTAAAATGAGCGATGATTATAAACTAAGAGCTGGACGAAGAAGTTTAGTCCCTGGTTTTTTTGATGGAGAGTATTTTACAGTATGCGAGCAGTTTGCACCGGGTATGGTATCTCCTCTCGCACATGGTAACGCTTACATCATGATAGATGCGGAGTGTGATTTTCTCGCTGAAGATAGTTATGTGAAAGTTATAAGCACGAAGTTTAACTTTACTGCAAAAGAACCAAAAAATCTAGTGAGTTTTTAATTCTTTTAGTCTAAGGATATAAAAATCTCTTTGTATGTCTTCTATGTTTTTAGAGTTCCAGTACTTTAAGAACATACTCTCTCCATTTGGACCTTTTCCATGTGTTAACCAGCGTTTCCAGATATAAACTTCAAAATCATCCATCTTGTATGTGTCTAGAGTGTTCTTCTGGAATTCCTTGAGTCTTCCTTGACCTTCTACTATAAGGGAACCACCATCATTTAAAAATGTGACAAGCGACTCTTTCGTATGAATGCCAATGACTTTCTCTCCCGTCCAGAAGTTTAAAGCTCCATACTCATTCCAAAAGTTTTGGTAGAGATTGTAATCTCCTAATGGTTGTTTAATGGCATTTTTCTGCACATACTCTTTTAGACCAACAACTTCCCCTTTTCCAAAAGACTCAAACATCAGTCCTAATGTGAGTAGTAATGGTACAAACGCGACACCAAGCAGAATAGGTGATTTTTTTAAGACATTTTTACTCTCTACAAATACAAACCAAAGGGTAAATATAAGTGTAAAAATAGCGATAGGGAAAAGAAGAGGTGACCACCACTCAGGCATAGGTGAAAGGTGAATATATAAAGCGATTACTAGTAGAGGAAGTATAGATAAAACTATACTAGAGAGACGCATCATCCAGATAAAAGTTTTCTCATACTCTTTAATATAAGCTCTGAAAAATACATAAGCCATCAGCATTGTTGCATTTACTATTGGAAGTGCATAGATATCTCCACGGTAAGGATGTATTGTGAAAAAGGCTAAAGTAGGAAGAGAAATTGAGAGTCCCAGTTTTATAAGTCGTCTCTCTTCATCATTTAAAACTTTTACTTTACTCAAGAGAGCTTTATAAAAAGATAGTAAATATGCAAAGATGGCAACAAACATCCAAGGAGCTAAAAAATAGGTAAAGATTGGAAAAAAAGCTGTAGTCCATGGTACACCATTTGCACCCTTACTCAAAGACTCTCTTAGGATATAAGTCTCTATAAAAGCATCTCCGTCATAGATGAGTATAGGCGCATAACCAAGAACACCAATACCAATACCAAAAAGAAGGGCTGTCCAACTTTTTAGATTTGTGATTTTACTTTTGAATTGACTTGTCATGATCCAGTATAAAAAGACACTAAACGCAAGAAAGACACTATAAGCTGGTGATTTTAACCAGCCAGTAAGACCTATAACTCCCCATAAAAGAAGTTCAGTAATAAAACTTTCATCACTATCTAACTTGTTTAAGAGGTAAAGAACAACCCCATAACACACGACGAGTTCTGTTTCCATTTGAGAGGCAAAAGAGTGTGAGTAAACACCAACACTAAGTACTACACTAATGGAATAGAAAAATGCCCAGCCTTTGTCAGATAAAGATGAGAGAAGAAATCTATAGAGTAAAATACTAAGAAGAATGAGCCCTAGAAAGTTCATATAAACTATGGCAAACATACTGTTAGTTCCAAAAATAAAAAAACCAATTCTTAAAAAGATAAAGTGTAGAGGTCCTTTGTAGTAATCACTCTCATTAAAAAGAGTTTGCATAAACCAATGCCCATCACGATGCATCTCTAAAGCTTGAGCCATATATGTTTTTTGATCACCAGTTGTTGGTAAATACATCTCTTGCATAAAGTAAAGGTAAACAAGAGAAATGATAAATATTAAAGATGTTTGGGGGTATTTTAAAAGAAGCGTTCTTAGACTATTCATCTAGTTAAACACTTAGAGGGTTTATAAACTTTTCATTTCTTTTCATTTTTTCGAAAAGTTGATTATCTTTAAAGTCGTCAAGAACAGCTTTTGAGAAAACGATATCTTCAAGGTTTATAACTCCCATTTGAGTAGAGTAAGCGTCTTCTTTAAAACATTGTGCATAACCAGTTTGTGTTTCATGAACTATGACAGAGTTGAGTTTTACTTCTTTTTCACCATTTACTGTTGAGGTAAGTTGTAAAAGTTTATCTATGATGACATATAAAACACGAGAGATTTGTTCTGCTGATGGAGAAACAGGTAGTTGCAACCATCTTGCTGAATGCTTTTTCATATCTTCAAGGTATGAAGTATCATCTTCGCTCCATAAACTCACAGCATGATCAAAACTTTCAATCAAATCTTTCATATTCTGTTTCATAAGACCAAAGTCATAAACCATTTGACCATTATCTAGAAAGTTCGATTCAAAAAGAAGTTCAATTCTATAAGAGTGACCATGAAGAGAGCTTCTACATTTTACGGTTGAGCAACCACGAACTACATGTGCGTTTTCAAATTTAAAAAGTTTACGAATTATCATCTATACACCCTTATTGATATCCCAGATTCTGATATGAAGTCTATCACTAAAATTATAACCTTTTACTTTACAAAATTCTATAAGAGGTTCGGTATTTAGCTCCACTTCTTCTTTATTCCCACCAAGAGGCATACAATATACCTTGGTTTTAGGAGAGTGCTGTAGTATTTCTGACAACTCTTCTTCTAGTCCTAGGTTAATGGATTCAGCATCAATTGAGAACTTGAAAAAAGCATCTTTGGCATTTGAAGCGATGTTGTAAATAGTGTCTCCACGGACTCTTTTACTAAGAGGTTCATGAGAGTTACTGAGTTTTACAGAAAGAGCAAAGAAACACTCCCTATAAACTGGGTATTCATCAAAATCAACATTTAGAGAGCCGTTTGTTTCAAAGGTTATATTATGGCCATTTTCAACTAGAACTTCTAAAAATTTTATAAAAATTGGATCATTAGCATATATAAGAGGTTCTCCACCAGTTAAAACTATGTCTACGGCTTCTGGCAATTCATAAAGATTGAGTACGTTTAAAAGCTCTTGAGCATTTTCTATACTTGCCCAGTTTTTTGAGAAGTGTTCTTTACTTACGGCATAAACAGTATCGCAGCCTAAGACTTCTGTCCCATCATCTGTTTTTTCAATGCAGCCGAAACCTTCGCACTTCATATTGCATCCGCCAAAACGAAAGAAAAGTGAAGGGGTACCGACATACTTTCCCTCACCTTGAATAGAGTAAAAGTGTTCTACTAGGTAAATCAACGATCAGCCACCAGTCTCATAAAATGCACGAGAAGAAACTTCATCATCTTCACCACCCCAACGATTTTTCTCGGGTTTTGTGCGAACAACTTCTTTTAAAACAAGAGCTGCACCTTTAATGTCACCGCGTTTGATAGACTCGGAGATGCTCATGGCCTCATCAAAGTAAAGACAAGGAATTAAGTTACCCTCGGCAGTTAAACGAATACGGTTACATTTTTTACAAAAGTCATCCGCATAAGGTTCAATGATCCCAAATTTATAACCATCACTCATTTTATAATAATGAGAAGGGGAAGTTCCATCAAATCCTTCATCAGTAAACTCATACTTTTCTTTTAAAATATCTAAAAGTTCAGGAGATTTCAGACCAGCGATACCTTCTTTTGCAAATTTATTTTCCATATACTCTATAAATCTTATAGTCATATTTTTACTCTTACAGTACTCTAAAACCTCTATGATTTCATTTGCATTGACTGTTTTCATAGGAACCATATTTACTTTTACTTTAAGCCCAACCTTAAGAGCTTCTTCCACACCTTCTAAAACATTTTTAAGAACATCTTTTCCAGCTATATCTTTGGCAACACTTGGGATTAAAGTGTCTATACTTACATTGATGCGTTTGAGCCCTGCATCTTTAAGTCTTTGAGCAGTTCCTTTAAGTAAAAAAGCATTTGTAGTCATAGCAAGATCGATAGTAGGTTCGTAATCGTATATCATTTTTATGAATTTATCTAAGTCTTCACGAAGAAGAGGTTCTCCACCAGTGATACGGATTTTTTTGATTCCCTCATCAATAGCAACTTTCATAAACTCAAAAAGCTCTTCAAAACTTAAAAGATTTTCTTTTGGAACCCATGAAAAAGGCTTTTCTGGCATACAGTATTGACATCTAAAATTACAGCGTTCTGTGACTGAAACTCTTAGGTAGTCAACCACTCTATCATAGCTATCTATTAACATTACTATCCCTATCACTCATTTATTTTGCTATTATAGCCATAAGAGTTGAAAATTTCTTTACCTTTTTTTGTTATACTCTCACATGAGATTTCGTCAACTAAAAAAACAAACAGCAAAAGTACAAAAAAAAATTCCAAAAGTACTCTATGCTTCTTACCCTCTAAAAATAAAAGCTTTCATTACAGATATGTTTATGATTTATGCACCTATTCTTTACATCATTACCTATTTAGTCTTGGATGGAAAAGAAGATTTCCAAGCTTCTCAACTAGCACCTTTAGTTGGTGTAAGTATTTATGGGCTTATTTATTCTATACTACTTACTATAAGTGGACAAACACCAGGAAAAAAAGCTTATGGAATTAAAGTAGTTGATAATAGAACATTTAAAAATATTTCATTTATAAAAGCAGTGCTACGATTCATCGCGTTTTTGTTTTCTGCAACTATAGTCGTTGGTCTACTCTTACCTTTTTATAGAAAAGATAAAAAAGCATTGCATGACGTGTTGTGTTCTAGTGTAGAGATTTTAGAATAAGTTTCGTTGTTATGAGTAACATTCCCTTATCAATGATATGTTTCTTCGAAAAATTAGTATGCATTTAAGTTACCACTCCAGATTACAAAAGTATGAGCGAATTGAGATACTCTATAGATAACTATATAGTTAAATACAATTCGAGACGATTACACTCTGCTCTTGGAAATAAAACTCCTAATGAGATTTACGATAGCTTCATCACTAGTTTAAAGTTACAAAATCAAGAGTTACTAGAAGTAGCATAATAAGTGAAATAAGAATCTTGGTTTAAGTGGTCTTGACATATGGGGATGTAATATATAATTAATGTATTGACTAAACATCTACAATTATGACATAATAGACTATAAATTACTAGAAAAGGTGAATTTTGAATAAGCAGATAAATTGGAATGAAGAGAAAAATCAACTTCTGCAAATTCAAAGAGGAATTAGTTTTGAGATGGTTTTGGAAAAACTCCTAAAAGGAGAGATAATTGGAAGAAAATCTCATCCAAATAGTAATAAATATCCAAATCAAAAGATATTTATTTTAGAACTTGATGACTACATCTGCTTTGTTGCTTTTGTAGAAAATGACACAGAGATTTTTCTAAAGACCATCATTCCTAGTAGAAAACTAAATAAAGAGCACAAAGGAGATAGACATGAATAGTGATACAAAATATCTTGATAATGAAGAGCTAGAACTCTTAAAATCATTAGAATCCGATGAGTGGACAAATGATACAATCAATACAGATGAAATAAATGAGTATAAAAACTATGCTAAATATACAAAAGCTCTTCAAGAAAAAAAACAAACTACTATTAGATTTGCAGTAAGTGACCTAGCTATCATAAAAGCCAAGTCCAAAGAACTAGGAATAGGTTATCAAAACCTAATACAGCTTCTAGTTCATAACTATGCTACTGATAAAATTAAAATTGCTCTATAGAAAATATTAATAAAGTGGAAATAATCACAAGAGTGATGTAGTTACAAGGGCTGATTGAGGAAGTGTGCGGTAGTACATGACGAATGAAGCAACGCAGTAGATGCATTGCTATTGTGACTTATTTTATTTTTGTGGTGTTACGTACATGTTATAGTAACGACCTTCAAACTTAGGTGGCTTTTCCATAACACCTATGTCTTCAACCATTGGCCAAACACTTAAAAGAACTTCTCTACCCGCTTGAGGATTAGCCATTTCACGACCTCTCAAGAAAACTCTAAACTTAACATGAAAACCTTTTTCTAAAAACTCTCTTGCGTGCTTAACTTTATATGCAACATCATTCTCAGCAATTTTCACAGAAAGCTTAATTTCTTTAACAACAATCTTTACTTGATTTTTACGTTGTTCTTTAAGTTTTTTCTCTTCTTGGTATCTGTATTTGCCGTAATCCATAATCTTAGCAACAGGTGGCTTTGCATCAGGAGCAATAAGAACTAAATCTTGACCTAGTTCATTCGCTTTTTCCATAGCATCATCAATTGAGATAATTCCTAAAGAATCTCCCCCATCTATACTACATCTTAATTCAGTTGCACGGATATCGTCATTCATTATTACACGGTTTTTCTTTTGGCTCAAAAATTTACCTCATTTACTTTAGTTTGTATAAGTGTAAGAAATTCTTCTTCACTTAGGTTATATTGTTCTCTTGTTCTTCTATCACGAATAGCTACAGTTTTATTCTTTATCTCTTCATCACCAATAACAACAATCATTGGAACACGAGTTTTTTCAGCCACACGAATTCGTTTATTTAACGAATCATTCCTAGCATATATCTCACTATCGGTGTTAATGTCAATAAGTTTATCTGATAATTGCTTAGCATAATCTTTATGCACATCTGCGACAGGTACAATTGCAACCTGTGTTGGAGCGATAAACATAGGAAATTCACCAGCATAATGCTCAGTTAAAATTCCAATAAAACGCTCAAATGAGCCAAGAATAGCACGGTGAATCATAACAGGTTGTATCTTTTCGTTATCATCTCCATTATACTCTAGCTCAAAACGTTCAGGAAGATTAAAATCTAACTGAATTGTTCCACATTGCCATTCACGACCAATAGCATCCGTAATTTTAATGTCGATTTTAGGACCATAAAAAGCTCCGCCACCTTCATCTATTTCATATGGCAGTGAGTTTTTATCCATTGCATTTTTAAGTGCTTGAGTTGAGAGTTCCCATACTTTATCATCACCAACAGCTTTTTCTGGACGAGTAGAAACCATCATTTTATAATCAAATTCAAATGTAGACATAATTTTGTCGACAAAATCAACTACTTCAATAATTTGTTCTTCTATCTGATCTACAGTACAAAAGATATGTGCATCATCTTGAGTAAATTCACGTACTCTAAATAGACCATGCAGGGCACCAGTAAACTCATGACGATGGACTACACCATATTCAAAATATTTTATTGGTAAATCACGGTAAGAGTGAAGTTCATCTTCATATACTTTAATATGTCCAACACAGTTCATTGGTTTAACACCAAATTCTACATCATCAATACTAGTAAAATACATATTTTCACCATAGTTTTGATAGTGCCCTGATGTTTTCCAAAGGTCACTTTTTAACATTTCAGGACCACGAACTGGCTCATATCCGCGTTTACGGTGTGCTTTAAAGAGAAGTGATTCTAAACGTGCACGAAGACGTCCACCAGCTGGAAGCCAGATAGGAAAACCTGCTCCAACTTCTTCACGGAAAGTGAAAAGTTTCATTTCATTTCCAAGTTTACGGTGGTCGCGTTTAGCAGCTTCTGCTAACATTTCCATATGTGCTTTTAATGATTCTTTGTCTGCAAATGCAATACCGTAAATACGAGTAAGCATCTCATTTTTAGAATCTCCACCAAGATACGCACCTGAAACCTTTGTAAGTTTAAAGTAACGGATAAGACCAATAGAAGGTAAATGAGGTCCACGACATAAATCTTCGAACTCACCTTGCTTGTAGATAGAAACAGTCTCATCTGGAATTCTCTCCATAACAGCAAGTTTTAAATGGTCATCTGCGAACTTTACTTTTGCTTCGTCCATTGAAATTTCGTATTTTTCTATTGGGTATTTTTTCTTTGCAAAAGAAAGCATTTGCTTTTCAATCTTTTTAAGGTCACCCTCACCTATCTCAGTTTGCGTTTTAAAGTCATAGTAAAAACCCTCTTTTACAGTTGGTCCGACATAGAATTTAGCATCTGGATAAAGTGACTTTATAGCCTGTGCCATTAAGTGTGCTGTTGAGTGACGTAAAACTTCTAATGAATCTTCAGAATTATCAAGGTGAATTTGCTCACCTTCAAAACCTAATTGTTCAGCAGTTTGTAAGTCAATAATTTGATCATTATGTTTTATTGCGATTGCATTCACTAAAAATTTCCTTTTATAATTCTGTTTTTAAAATAGCACCATTTGATGCGTTTGAAACTAAAAGTGCATAACGCTTAAGCCATTTTGATGTTACATGATTGATATGCGGAGTCCATTTAGCACGACGCTCTGCAATAATCTCTTCGCTTACATTAAGTTGTAGTAAGTGAGCATCTGTATCTAACTCTATCTCATCACCATCTTCAATAAGAGCTATCATACCACCCTCAGCAGCTTCTGGAGAAACGTGACCTATAGATGCACCACGAGTAGCTCCAGAGAAACGACCATCAGTTATAAGAGCAACTGACTCGCCAAGGCCCATACCCATGATAAGTGAAGTAGGAGCGAGCATCTCTTGCATACCTGGACCACCTTTTGGACCCTCATAACGAATAACAACAACATCGCCAGACTTTACTTGATGTCCCATAATTCCAGCTATTGCTGCAGGTTGAGAGTTAAAACAAACCGCTTTTCCTTTGAACTGTCTCATATTTCCTGCGATACCTGCAGTTTTAACAACAGCACCCTCAGTTGCAAGATTTCCAAAAAGAATAGATAAACCACCAACTTGAGAATAAGCATTTTCATTTGTATGAATAATATCTTCATCTAAAATCTCACAGCCTTCAATACGCTCTGCTAAAGTCTCACCTGTAATCATAAGAGAATCAAGGTTTAAACTGCCGCTTCGTTTAGAAACTTCACACATTACTGCGTTTACACCACCTGCACGATTAACATCATCCATGTGAACATCACTTTTTGATGGAGATATTTTAGCGATGTGAGCTACTTTATGTGCAATCTTGTTAATGTTTTCTATCTTGTATTCTATATCTGATTCTCTTGCTATCGCTAAAAGATGAAGTACTGTGTTTGAACTTCCACCCATTGCCATGTCTACAACAAATGCATTATGAATTGCTTTTTCATTTAAAATGTTTTTCATTCTAAACTTTTCATTGTTTTCCATCTTAGCTAGTTCAACTATACGACGAGCTGCTTTTTTAACTAGTTCTATACGCTCGGGAGTCATCGCTAAAATAGTTCCATTACCAGGAAGTGCGATACCCATAGCTTCACATAGAGTGTTCATAGAGTTTGCAGTAAACATACCTGAACATGAACCACCTGATGGACAAGCTTCACACTCTATCTCATAAAGTTCTTCATCTGTCATCTTACCTTCAGCATGTTTTCCAACAGCCTCAAACGCAGTCGCAAGGTCAATAGGAGTTCCATCTTTCTTATGTCCAGCAGCCATAGGACCACCTGAAACAAATATAGTAGGAACATTAACACGTAGTGAACCCATAATCATACCTGGAACAATCTTATCACAGTTAGGAATACAAATCATCGCATCTAGTTGGTGTGCGTTCATAACAGTCTCAATAGAGTCTGCAATAATTTCACGTGAAGGAAGAGAGTAAAGCATACCTTCATGACCCATAGCTATACCATCGTCAACACCAATAGTGTTAAAAACAAATGGCACACCACCAGCTTCTCTGATAGCCTCTTTTACAATCTCTCCATATTCATGAAGAAAAAAGTGACCAGGAATAATGTCAATATAGCTGTTGGCAACACCTATAAATGGCTTGTCAAAATCTTCATCTTTAAGACCTGTTGCACGTAGCAAAGAACGGTGAGGGGCTTTGTCAAAACCTTTTTTAATAATATCACTTCTCATAAATAATCCTTTATCCATCTCATATGTATTTAGTTTATAAAGGTGATTATAGCACTATTTTCATAATTTAAACTAAAAAGACTTTACAAACAAAAAAGTATCGGCTATAATTCCACCTCACTTACCGATTTATCGTGTAAGAGTATGGATGCGGGAGTAGCTCAGCGGTAGAGCATAACCTTGCCAAGGTTGGGGTCGCGAGTTCGAACCTCGTCTCCCGCTCCATTTTTTAATTTATTATTATAAACTGTGATTTCATTCACTATGCCCGGATGGCGAAATTGGTAGACGCAGGGGACTTAAAATCCCCCGGTAGCAATACTGTGCCGGTTCAAGTCCGGCTCCGGGCACCATTGACATGAAAGATAACTGGTGCCATCGCCAAGTGGTAAGGCCGCAGCCTGCAAAGCTGCTATCCCCAGTTCAAATCTGGGTGGCACCTCCAGTTTTATAGTTCTAAAACATATCGTTACAAACACGTGGATCTTTGGCAGAGTTGGTCGAATGCACCGGTCTTGAAAACCGGCGAGGGTTACACCTCCCAGAGTTCGAATCTCTGAGGGTCCACCACTTACTTCAATAAACCCCTATAATAGCTACTTTAACAAAAATCAAAAAAACAACAAAGAAACAACCTGGAAACAATCAAGAAACATAAATTATTATACAAATACTACAAAATATTTAATTTTAATTAATAATTATTATTATTTTTGTAAAAGATTTGGCAAAAAAATAGTCAAAAAGAGTTTAAGAAGTTCTAATTTAGACTACGCTATGCTTGAAAGAGACACAATTATGGAGTTTTTAATGCACAAAAAGCATCAATCTGGTTGGTTAATTCAAGATACAAGCACATTTAGTTCAGATATTAATGATAAATTGACATTAATTGCAAAGAATTATGAAGTTTATCCCAATCAAGATGGGGAAACAATGCAAGGTGCAGAAGTTAAAAAAGCAGAATTAATGTCTACTCCAATAGAAAATGTTTCAATCAACATAAATTCAAAGAATGATATGTGGAATGATATATGGGAAAATATAGATGTTAAGCTAGAAGAATTTTTGGCTGAGATACAAGACCAAAGACATATGGTAGACAACACAATCAAGAATATGAAGAGTGGTTTTAAATATTTAAATTTATTTTGTGTTAAAGATACTGTACCAACTTTGGAATTCTATAAAGATGTTCAGAAAAAAATGAAAGTAATGCCTTTTGATTACTTACGTGCAAAGAAATGGAGAGGAAAAGATATTAGTTGGATTATGAATAATCTTCCTAAGTCTGACTATCAAACTATTAAGCCTACTACAATTAATAAGCATATAAATTTTCACAAACAATTTTTTGAGTGGCTTGAATATAATGATAGTAAATACACAACAGATATGAAGAAGTTAAAAACATTATGGGAAGATGATACTATTGTGAAGGAAGAGTATCAGCCAGAGGATTTAAATTTAATTTTCAATTCTGATATAAGTCAAGACTTGAAAGAATTTTGTTTGGTTGCACTTTTTACTGGATTGAGAATTTCAGAAATCAGTAATTTAAAGAAAGTTAATATCAATACAGATATAAATTTTATAGAAGTGTTTGATGGGAAAACAAAAAATGCTATAAGGGCAATTCCCATCCATAATAAGATTCAGAAAATTTTAGAAAAGAGAATAAAGTCAAGATTTGAGTTCTTATTTTTTGAAGGAAATTCTTCTGCAAATTCTAAAAAGCTGAACAGATACTTGAATAAAATTATTACTGACAAGTCAAAATCATTTCACTCATTCAGAAAAAATTATAGTCAATTTGATTTGAGAAGAACAATCCAAGTTTTCTAGAAATTGAATGGTTTAAAAATTTAAAGAAAGATTATAATATTCCAAGTTTAAATGCGGTTAATAGGCGATGGCTAGATTATGCCTATGACATTATAGTTAACACTAATAACATTAAAATCAGATATCAATACATTCAAGAGTTCAATCAAAAACATACTAAAAAGTATAAAGGTAATTTTCTTAAAAGCCTTAAGCCTAATCGTCCAGATAACAGAGTAAATATCTATGATAAATCAAATAAAGAAAAATTAGGTGGAGATTTAACCAGAGTAGAGTTCACTATTGATTTTAAAAGTAAACATAGAATCTCATTTGATATTTTTGATGATACTAAGAAATTTAGAGAGATACTAAGTCAAAGGTTAAGTCAGTATAATTTATTCATAGATGACAAAATATTTGATTTTGAATCTGCAATAATTTTAAATAAATAATATTTATGTCTCATTTGTCTAACTTAGATTTTTCACAACTAAACACCCGATAGATAGGCTCTTTAAGAGTCTATTTTAATGTCTAACTTAGTAAACTAACTTTGACTAACTTGTCTAACTTACATATCACAATACAAACCATAAGCTCCATTTCATACTTTTACTATGCTCTGAGAATAAAAGCTAAGTTATGGTAAAATATCAATACAAGAAAATTATAAAGGATTTGCAATGGCTTTCAAATATGAAAACGGTAAAGTAGTTCAAGTATCAATGCCACATATTACAGGTGAAGATGCTAAAAAAATGCTTAATGCAAAAGTTCCTGAAAAACTTGTAGAAAGAGTAAAAGCAAAAAAATTCATAACCGAAGCTGCTTAACTACTTAATGTCCTATAGATTTAAATCATATACTTCTAGTAATGTAAAATCAGAAAAAAGATCACTTCTAAATGCCATTGAATTTAATGATGACATAACTAAAGCAGAACGAGAGAAAGCTCTCTTAACTAAAGCAATATCATTTGCTCAAAACAATAGTACAAAATTATACTCTTTACGAGATACAAGTTCTCAACTAAAAGGAATCCTTGGCTATCTTGCACTTTCAGCATCTGAAGTTATTATTGATGAAACAAAGAAGCCTGCTGTATTAATAGATTTACTTTTAGTTCACAACAACTACAGGTCAAAAGTATATGAACATCTTGATGATTCTAAAATATCTCAACTGATGATAGAATATGCAATCTCAAAGTTTTATGAAGTCAGAGAACATGTTGGAGTCAGCTATCTAATTTTATACCCAGATGGTGGCAAAGAAAACAGAGTCTTAGTTGATTTTTATAAGTCTATGGATTTTTCTTATGCGACCAATAAGCATGAGTGGATGTATATGAAATTATAAGTTTTTTCCTGTATACATCGGAAATGAACTGCTGAAATTTGTAGAGAAGCTTAAGTTTAGACTTTGTACGCTATTTGTACGGTTTTAGCTCTGTATTAGTTCTTGAATATGTATTCATTATGCAGACCAAGGGGCATAAATTGAACGAATATTATTTTTTTAAGTCCCTTTACTACGGACTAAACCTCTATTGTAGGTAGTTTGAATAGATTTTAAGAAAACCATACGGACACTATTCGAATCTCTGAGGGTCCACCACCTTAATCTAAACTTAAACCAATAACCCCTTAATAACAACCCTATGAAACCCCTTAAATACAGTCATTACAGAGCATTTGAGAGCTTCTGAGAGTACTTCACAGCTACTGCGAGGGAACAACAAAACATCTAGAAACATACTAGGAATGTCTCTAATGAGTGTTAATTTATCAGTTAATAAGAACCACTATTACTCTATTAGGTTTAGAATACATAAGAATATTTTTTAGTAATCTACTGGCCAAGTGTTGACGCTTCTGGGTGGCCAAGTGTACGCTCCTCTACAATTGGGAAAAGTTTGATAATCAAGGTCATTTATTGGCTCAAAAGTTAAAAGCTTATTTAGGCAGTGATTATTATGTTGAAAGAGAGATTGATGGAGAGTATAAAGAAATAAGATAGACACTTTGTCCAGACAAAATGTATTGAACTCTTTTATAGTATAATTTTAACTACTCCTCAAAGGGTGTCAAATCTTCAAGATATTTGACTGTATCAGTTTCAAGCTGAAATCCTTTGAGATTATTAAAATCGTTGCTAATTCTCAAAAGATAGAGGGCTATAAACCTGCTTCTAAATCATTGGCTCAAAAAGCAAAAGAGTTAATGGCAAAACACAATGTCCAAGTATCAGCTTGATGATAGCCCCATTTATATTGATGGGTCTGATGTTCCAAAAAATAAATTAGATATTACTAATCCTGAACTAATCCACGAAATAGAAAATAACCTACTTATAGAAGCTTATGCGAAATTCTCCCACGAACTAAATGAAAACACAAAATTTGATGAAGAGTATTTTGTAGATATACATAAAAAAACTTTTGAAGCTCTCTATGATTTTGCTGGAGTTTATAGAACAGTTAATATGAGCAAAGGTAATTCTCAATTTTGCTTATCTGAATATCTTACGAACCAATCAACAAGAATTTTTACAGAACTTGAAAAAGATAAATATCTTACTATCTACAAAGACAAAATAGAGTTTTCCAAAAAAGTTGCTTACTATCAGAGCGAACTTATAGCACTCCACCCATTTTATGAACTCAATGGCAATTTAAGTTGAAAAAGTTCGCCTATCCTTCTAGCCACCATAATGGACATCATAAATAACAGCCTATGCGATAGATTAAAGGTAACAGTAGTCTTGTATAGTTTCTTTGCTACATCTTCCATAGGTTCATTGAGTCTTGTATCAAATCCTTCCTTTGGCTTATGTGTTCCATAATCAAGTTCATAAAATGGATTTGTATCTATTCTTCTTGCTCTAAACTCATTTTCAAATATTTTAAACATTAAAACATTAAGTATGAGCTTGAAACTTTTAGTGTTATCTTCGAGAGAGCCTAAAATTTGAAGTGCGTGTTTTCTCTGAACTTTTTCTAATCGTAAGTGTCCTATTATTGGGTCAATATAGTTGTAGTAAAATAACTCTAAACTTCTCTTATAGTGAGTGTTGTCTTTTGTTTTGGTTTTTGGTTTTTTTTCTTTAATCTGTTTGAGAACAATATCTTTCACTTTTTCGCCTTTTGAATTATCTTCAAAAGGATTAATATTAATATTTCGTAAATCTGTTTTTGCTGATTCAAGTGCTGCTATTGCTTGTGTTGGTGTTTTGGCATTGTATCTTTTAGTGAGATTTTTCTTCTGATATGACATACCATCTAACATAAATGAAGTATAGTATTCTGTATGACCACTGGCATTAATTAGTGTGTATTATTTTTAATATTTTTTCCACTCTTATCTTTTGCTTGTTCAAGTTTATTCTTTCTTGCCATAACTTTTCTTTTTCCATAAACCCATTACACTTAAAATAAAGTGTATAGACTTAGGATACGGTTAAAGTGGTTTGAAGAGGTTAAAAGGATTTTAATTTTGGAGTAAAAGTAGCAGTTAAGGGCTTTATAGCCCTTGTTTATGGGGTTTGTGTATTTAGTTTAGAGCAGGTGTCCCATCTCGTCACGTTTAGTTCCTAGGTAGTCTTTGTTAAACCCATTTGCTTGGATAACGATAGGGACTCTCTTTATAATTTCAACACCACTAATAGAATCCATTTTTTTTGGGTTGTTTGTTAGGAGCTGAATCTTTTTAATACCAAAATCTTCTAAGATAAAATTTACAACTTCATATGTACGTTCATCTGCTTGAAAGCCTAGTTGATGGTTTGCCTCTATAGTATTGAGACCTTTATCTTGAAGTGCATAAGCGTTTATCTTGTTTAAAAGACCAATGTTGCGTCCTTCTTGTCTGAGGTAGATAACCATACCTCCTTCTTTAGCAACAAGCTCAAGAGCATACTCTAGTTGCTCACGACAGTCACACTTTAAACTTCCTATGGCATCACCTGTTAAACACTCTGAGTGAACCCTTACAATAGGTGTCTCATGCAATTTTTTTGCATAGATAACTAGATGTTCTTTTTCACCCTCTTTATATGCCTTGACATTAAAGAGACCGAACTTTGATGGTAAATTTGCTACTTCTGATATTTCTATATTCATTAATTTAATCTTTAAATGGGTAAAATGTTTTCTTAAAAAAATTATTATAGCAAAAAAAAGGTTCAAGAATGTTTCAAAGATTTCGTCGCACTCGTTTAAACAAGCATCTTCGTTCGCTTGTAAGAGAGACAAATGTCAGTGTTGAAGACTTTATATATCCACTTTTCATCAAAAGTGGGGAGGGCATAAAAAAAGAAGTTGCTTCAATGCCTGGTGTTTTTCAGATGAGTATCGATGAAATTATCAAAGAGTGTTCAGAGTTGAAAAAACTTGGAATCTTCTCAATAATCCTTTTTGGAATTCCTGATACAAAAGATTCTATAGGAAGCGACAGCCTATGTGAACATGGAATCATTGCTTCTAGTATTCGTGCTATAAAAGAAGTTCATCCAGATATGTTTATAGTAACTGACCTCTGTTTTTGTGAGTACACGGATCACGGTCACTGTGGAATCATAGATGATAAGAATGAGACGGTAGACAACGATGCAACCTTAGAAATTTCAGGACAACAAGCAATAATCCATGCAAAAGCTGGAGCAGATATGATAGCTCCATCGGGTATGATGGACGGTATCATAGAAACACTGCGGGAAGCTCTTGATGGGGCAGGCTTTAAAAACCTTCCGATTATGTCATACTCTACAAAATTTGCTTCAGGGTACTATGGACCATTTCGTGATGTAGCTGAGTCTACTCCGAGTTTTGGAGACCGTTCTTCATACCAAATGGACCCAGCAAATCGTCGTGAGGCTATAGCTGAGTCTGTAAGTGATGAGATACAGGGTGCTGATATACTTATGGTAAAACCAGCACTTGCTTACTTAGACTTAGTACGTGAGATAAAAGACGCAACCTCACTACCAATGGCTGTTTATAATGTAAGTGGCGAGTATGCAATGCTTAAGATGGCAGGGCAAAACAACCTTATAGATTATGATAGAGTAGTTATGGAGACAATGGTGGCGTTTAAGCGTGCTGGTGCTAACATTATTATTACATACCATGCAAAAGAGGTAGCAGCAATGCTACAAAAATAGGAAAGAGACATGAGACATTTTTTAACACTGAAAGATTTTACAAAAGAAGAAATTTTAGAGATTATAAATATTGGCTTAGAAATCAAAAATGATTTAAAAGCTGGCGTTTATAAAGAACCACTCAAAAAACAGACACTTGCTATGATATTTGAAAAGAGTTCTACTCGAACTCGTGTTAGTTTTGAGACAGGGATATACCAACTTGGTGGTCATGCACTCTTTCTTTCTAGCCGTGACATACATTTAGGTCGTGGTGAACCTGTAAAAGATACGGCTCGTGTAATCTCTAGCATGTGTGATATGGTTATGATAAGAACTTTTGCTCATAGTATGATAGAAGAGTTCGCTTCTTACTCAAAAGTACCTGTTATAAATGGACTAACAGACTCTTATCATCCAGTACAGTTGCTTGCTGATTATATGACTATGACTGAATATGGCATTAATGAAAACGCAGTGGTTGCTTACATAGGTGATGGTAATAATATGACACATTCATGGTTAATGCTCGCTGCAAAAATTGGTTTTGAACTTCGTATAGCAACACCTAAAGGCTATGAAGTAGATAGAGATGTATTAGACGATGCTGTACATTTAGCGAAAGAGAGTGGGGCAGTGATATCTGTGTCAAATGATCCAATGGAAGCACTCAGAGATGCAACTATAGTAACAACAGATACTTGGGCTTCAATGGGTCAAGAAGATGAGAAAGCCCAAAGAGTAAAAGCTTTTGATGGTTATATGGTGGATGGTTTAAAAATGTGTTTAGCGAAAAAAGATGCAAAATTCTTACACTGTTTACCAGCTTATCGTGGACAAGAAGTTTCAGAAGAGATTATGGATGCACATGCAGACATCATTTTTGATGAAGCAGAAAATAGACTTCATGCTCAAAAAGGTCTTATGGTTTGGTTAGATAGACAGAGATAGTTTTCTCTGGTTATTATCTAGCATTTATCTTCAACGACAGTTCTGCTATTTGTTGCTAATAATTCTTACAGCCACTTGCTACACTGCCATTGCATGTCATAGTATCAAGTTCATAAATTGTTGGTTCATTATCCATTGAAATATCTGGATAAGGCACATTCTCTTTAATAAAATAATGTGCCTTGGCCTGTATAGGAATTGTGATTTTTTCTAAAATCATATACCCTGTACTAAAAATTCTATGAGTATCATGTCTTTTGCTCAACATGTCTTGTATTTTCTTTTCTCCTTCCCACTTTTCTAAAGTGGAATCTGTCACTACATTGACTGCATTTTTTTCTGATTTTTTTATTAGAATCATTTTTTGCAACCATCTATCCAAGTCTTGTTCTTTTAATGGACGAATTTTACCTTCTTTAAGGAAGTTATTTAATCCAGCTTGTCCAATTAATGGCTTTGATTTATCTGCAAATGATTCGGGAGGTGCATCGGATGAAGTATAAAATTTTGTTTTGTCATCTATACTGTTTCCTATTAAGAGCTTGCCTCCTTCAGCCATAAAAACACTTGTAAAGTTTTTATTAAAAGCCCTTTGGGAAAGATGTTTTAAACTCCCTGAATATGTATGCTGATTATCTTTTGTAGAAAATGTCCCTTGATATCTAAACGATAAATCACACGACTTATTATCATTACCCGCCAAAATAGGTATTCCTTTTGGAAGGCCCGCGATAAACTGTTTATCATCTCCAAATGCTATAACTGCTTCTATTTTGGTTCCCTTTGTCCATTTAATATTCCATACTGATGGATAGTGTCCTTGAAGAATAAGTCCCACAGGTTTTTCTGGCGAGTTAACAACAACATCGATTACATGAGTTTCTCTATTGCTATCAGCAACTTGATAGTCAACTCTTTTCCCATGGTCTGCTTTAGCTCCAAATATGAGTATATTATCAGAAAATAGTTTTCCGGGAAAAGACTCACATGAAACACCTTGACCTGTAAATCCTAAGTGTTTTTTTGTATATGTCTTTTTTAATGTATCCATTCTTTTTTGATAGTATTTTGAAAGACAATCGGCATTAAAACTTGGACAAACATTTTTTCTATTTAGTAGCCATGACTCTTGTTGTACTAATAGTTTTCTAGAAGCTGGTAAATAGCTTGTTTTCATTAAGGACTGATAATAACTTCCCAGTTTTTGTAAACTTATTTCATTAGCAGTTTCTCTACATGCATTAGTGTCTAAATTATTATTTTGTTTTTTGCAATTTTCAATAAATCTAGTTTTATCATAATTTCCTAAATAAGAGATACTTTTATATAAAGTTCCATCTCTTCCTTCTCCAATGACTACGACCTCAGGTCCATTATAATAGTCTTGCATCCTTAGTTTCAAGATATATTGAACTGTTGTATCTTTAGGGATACTAAATTTTGCCACTAAAGCTGGCATTTTCCGTATTTTTGCAAACACTGCCATAGATTTTAATTGTATATCTGAACTAATACGAACGATATTAGTATCAGGATGGTAATCCCCAGTGTAACTATCTATTCAAACACATTATAGGCATAAAAACCTTAAATATAAAAAACAATAGTTAATAAGGGAGTTTATTATGTAAGTACAAAAGAAGTTACTAAAAGGACATGATGTCCCTTAAAGTTTTTGATGTAGATAATTAGATACTTTTTAGTATTTAATCCCAGTAGCCATTCTTATCTTTTCCATCATTGGCTGTGCGACAGCACTTGCTTTTAAAGCTCCTGCTTTGAGTATCTCTCTAACTTCATTTTGATTACTCATATAGTAGTCGCGTTTTTCACGGTACTCTTTAAAGTAGTCCCACATAACTTCACCAAGATAAACTTTAAAGTGTCCATGACCTTCTCCACCTTGAGTGTATCTTTGCTCAAGTGCTTTGAGATTCTCACCTTCTAAGAAAAGTTTTGCCATGTTGTAAACATTGCATGTTGCAAATTCTTTTGGTTCTTCCATCGCTACATTTTCAGTAACAATTTTTTTAATTGTTTTGAGTTGTTTTTTCTCTTCACCAAATATATTTACTGTATTTTTGTAGCTCTTAGACATTTTCTGTCCGTCAGTTCCTGGAACGGTCTGCACATCTTCTTGAACTTGAAACTCAGGAATTGTTAAAATGTCTCCATATTCATTGTTAAACTTAGTCGCGATGTCACGAGCTATTTCTACATGCTGAATTTGGTCTTTCCCAACAGGAATAATTTCTGGAGAGTAGAGAAGTATATCTGCCGCCATTAAAACAGGGTATGAGAATAGAGAATGGCTCGCGGGGATACCTTTGGCTGTTTTATCTTTATAGCTATGAGCACGTTCTAGTAGACCCATAGGAGTAAAGGTAGAGAGTATCCAGTAAAGTTCTAGTACCTCTTTAACATCAGATTGAACCCAAAATGTTGATTTCTCAGAATCAATTCCAAGTGATAAAAAGTCTGTAGCAGTTTGCATTGTAAGGTTAGCTAGTTTTTCTCCACCATTTCCACTACTCATAGCATGATAATTTGCAATAAATGCGAAAGTGTCACTGTCCTTTTGTGCGTCTACCATTTGCTTTATAGAGCCAAAGTAGTTTCCTATATGTAAGTCGCCTGATGGCTGAATACCTGTTAATACTCTCATAATTACAAATCCTAAAATTTTTATGAGAATTATACCAATTTCAGCTTTATTCTGTTATTATATAACTATATACAGAGGTGTCAGAGATACTTCAAGACAAAGGACTTATGATGAACTTACAAATTAGAGCAAAAGACATAACATTAAATGAAGCTGCAAAAGCTCACATCGAAGGTGCTGTTGAAGCATTTACAAAATATTCATTAGATATTACAACTATTAACTGTGTTGTTACTGCTGAGAAAAAAGGTGTAAATGTTGAGTTTGATATTCATATCGCTCATGCACAACCAGTTGTTATTAACCAAAAAGATGACTCTCTAGATGCTGCTATAGATTTAGCAATCGAAAAAGGGAATAAAGCACTTCGTCGTTTACATGATAAAGTTGTTTCTCATAAAGCCACTTCTGTTAAAGATCTAGAAACATTAGACGCATAAAATACTTAACACATAGAACTATATGCTATTTTGGCATATAGCCTCTCTTTCTTCAAGGAAATCCATTTGAAACTTCTCTTTTTAATTTTAGTTTTTTTTAATACGATTAGCTATGCTAATGATACTAAAGAAAATCAATACTCTGTCCGAGCCTTTTGGGGTGCATCTTCTGCGAGTGATTTTGATCAACTCTATACCTTTACAGGATTAAATACTAGCTCTTTTAAAACTAATGTTTATGGAATAGATGGAGGGTATAAAGTATTAGAAGAGATATTTGATTTACCTTTTGATATCTATGCAAAAGGTGGTATCAGTTACTTTGATGAAAATTATCATCAAGCTGATTTTCTTGAAGGTACTGTTTGTGTCAAAATTATCTATAAGCTAAATTTATTTGATAATCAGTTTCGGATTGGATTTGGAGAAGGTGTTTCTTGGGCAGGGAGAGTTCCTTGGGTAGAAGCACAAGAGGCAATAGTAGAAAACGATAAGCAATCAACCTTTCTTAACTACTTAGAGTTTTCATATGATTTTGATATTGGTAAACTTATTCGTGTTAAAAGTATGGAAGATTTATTTTTAGGTTACTTGATTAAGCATCGTTCAGGATTTCATGGTCTTTATGGTGGTGTAGCTGATGGTGGTTCGAACTATAACTCTATTTATTTAGAAAAAAACTTTTAAGGATTATATTTGAAAACATTATTACTAGCACTATTATTAACATTAAATCTTATCGCACAAGATAATTACTCAATGCGTTTAGCATATGGTAAGGCATCGGCAAGTACACTCGGTGAAATCATATCCTTTGGTTCAAAACTACACGAGTTCGACTATACTGTTATTGGACTTGATGGTGGGTATTTACTTAAACACAAGCTATTTGATAAGCCTTTAGATTTATATTTAAGAGGTGGATTAGCGGAGTTTGACGAAAGTGCAAATCCCGCACATAGTGATAAAGTTTATGAAGCGACTCTTTATATAAAACTGTTCTACAATATCGACTTTTTAGATAACAGAATACGATTTGGTTTTGGAGAAGGTGCTTCGTATACGAGTAATATTTTATCAGTTGAAGAGCTAGAAGGGGATATAGGTGATAATAAATCTTACTATTTAAACTATATTGACTTAAGTCTAGACTTAGATTTAGGAAGGTTGATTCACTATAAACCGATGCACAATACTTATGTTGGATGGGCACTTAAACATCGTTCAGGTATATTTGGACTTATAAATGGTGTCACTAAAGGTGGCTCAAATTATAACACTGTTTATTTAGAAAAAAACTTTTAAGGAGTTTATATAATGTATGAGTTAGTACTATGGTTTCATGTTATTTCATTTATATCTTGGTTCGCAGTCCTGTTTTACCTACCGCGTTTATTTGTGTACCATGCTGAAAATATTGAAAATAAAGGTTTCGTAGAAGTAGTAAAAGTACAAGAGATGAAGCTTTATAAGTACATTGGTGTACCTTCTATGTGGGCGAGTGTAGTGAGTGGATTAGGTTTAGCTTATATGTATGGTTTTGCTGGAAATGGATGGATACATGCAAAGATAACTTTTGTGTTTCTTTTGATGGTATATTTTTTCTCTATGAATAAGTATAGAAAAGAGTTCTTAGAAGATAGATGTATTAAAAGTGGTAAATTTTTTAGAATGTATAATGAGGTTCCAACTATTTTAATGATTATTATTGTTGCAATGGTTGTTTTTAAGCCCTTTAGTGCATAAACACTAAAGAGAGGTTCTTCTTATTTCTCTCCGCGTTTTTTCGCTTTAAATAGAACTGGTGTTCCTGTAAAGTTAAATGCTTCGCGCATTTTGTTTGTAAGGTAACGTCTATATGTAAAGTGAAGACCACTTGGTTTATTCATAACTATCGCTATCTTTGGTGGTCGCGTTTCATACTGTGTTCCGTAGTAGATGCGAATAACCTGTCCGCTTACACTTGGAAGTGTATGGCGACGAAGTGCTTTTTCAATTACTTCATTTATCTTACTTGTTGGAATTCTTTGTGAGTAGTTCTCAGTTATTTCTAAAATCATATCGTGAAGCTTATCAACTCTTAGATGTGATTTTGCGGAGAGTGTTAAAATAGGTGCATAAGCAAGAAATTTAAATCTATCACGAACCTCTTTGATGATTTTGTCATGCTCGTCGCGTTTAGAAATATCCCACTTATTTAAAACTATGATACAAGATAGTCTGTTACTATCAACAAGTCCTGCAATCTTTTCATCAAGGTCCATGAACGGCTCACTTGCATCTAAAACTATTAATGCCATATTTGAATTGTCAAGCATTTCTGTTGTACGCGTAAGTGCATACTTCTCAATACCTAGAATTTTACCACGACGACGAAGACCGGCAGTGTCTACAAATGTAAGTTGCTTACCTTTATACTCTACAGTCTCATCAATAGGGTCAATAGTTGTTCCTGCAACACTACTTACAACACAACGTTCTTCACCAAGAAGAGCATTTAGTAGTGAGCTTTTTCCGACATTTGTGCGACCGATAATAGCAATTTTAATATGGTTAAGATCTTCTTCATCAAACTCTTTAATACGGTCGTTGTTTCCAAAGATTGTATCATCAACAATAACACCATCCATTTCATCTTCATCCCAGTAAGTATAACCATCATCGTCTTTATCTCTATCTTCAACATTAGCAAAAAAGTCTTCATCGTTTACTTCTGGCTCGAAAACTTGAATCTTTTCTTCCTCTTTTTCTTCTTCCTCTTTTACAATATCGCTATCTGGAATTTTACTGGCTATCCAGTCTAAAAGCTCTACTGTGTTTCTATTGTGTGCAACTGAGATTCCAAAAATAGCATCGGTTCCAAACTCATAGTAATCCCAGAGGTTTTCTTTCATTTTATCATTGTCAATTTTATTTACAACGAGGGCCATATCTTTTCCCATTGCTTGGAGTTCATAAAAAAACTTTTTATCTTCATCTTCTGGAATACTTTTCCCATCAACCATGTATAAAATGATATCAGCAGAGTATGCAGCTTTAATTGACATCTCTTTAATCTTGTCAAAAAGTTCGCATCCCTTGTCAAGTCCACCAGTGTCAAGAAGCATTGCTTCTCTGTCTATAAAAGTAACTGTTCGGCGTTTAACATCACGAGTTGTACCAGCAATCTCCGCAGTTATAGCATCACGTTTTTTTATAAGACGATTAAAAAGAGAGCTTTTTCCAACATTTGGACGACCGATAATAGCAATTTTTTTCATGGGGAACCTTGATTAAGTAGATAATTTATATATTATTTGAAATTATAGCTAAAATAAGGTTTGATTGTGTGAGTGTTGTAGAAATTCTCTTTAAAAAAAAGAGAATTTTTAGTCGAGTTCCATCCAGACATAATATCTGTTATTTCTAGGATTTCGCCAAGATTTTTTGATATGAGCATTTATTTTTGTATTAGCATTTATCTCTGTTGCAGAGTTATACCCAGAGCTGTACATCCCAGAATTTTCATGTTGTGAAGACAATGAAGATGTTTTTATACTTACTGCTTGTTGTTTCGCAAGCTTTTCTAAAGCACGATCCATAGCTGCTTGTTCTTGGGCTGCATTACCATTGATGTGGGAATCACAAACTCCGATAGCACCTTCTCCATTGTTTGTCCAAAGAGGTTTTGTATGTTTTTCTGCTGGCTGAGGATTGTTTGCACAACCACTCATAACTAGCAAAGAAAGAATTAATGAACTAAAGAATAATTTCATTAGTCAGTTGGGAATTCTTTATCTAGACTATCCATAGCTTGCTTAGACTGAAATTGTTGCCACATAGCATCATCGTTATTACGACTTGAAGCTACTGCTACAGATTTCTTTACTTGTTTATTAACGATATTTTCATCAACAGCTACTAGAACAAAAAGATGTCCACTCTTTGTAGTGTATTCTTTTACTTTTCTTGAACCAGCAAGATCAACTTTTGCAGTCTGTTTAGTTACTGAAGTTGTTACTGCATCTATAGTTTCTGTATCACCATTGCCTGTTGAACGCATAAAGTCTTCAAGTTTCGCTTTTACTTGTACGTTTACTTGATAAGCAAGTTTAGCACGAGCACCAGCCATTGCTTTATTCATAGCCATTGAAGCCATTTTTGACTTACCAGTACCAACAGCTGCATATGTAGCACCTTCTATACTAGAAGAACATACCCATTCAGGAACTAGTTCTCCAGCTTTACGACAACGCTCGTCTAGTGTTTCTTCTGGAGCCGGAGCTGCTGCATTACAACCTGTAAGTGTTGCAGCGATTAAACCTGCGAATGCGATTGATGAAAGTGTTTTTACCATATTATATATCCTTGAGTTTTAGTTAAGTCAATATTACCATAAGTTATTTTATTTTTTGCTTTTTTATCATTTCATAAGCCTGATTTATCTCTTGTGTTTTAGCAGTTGCTACTTTCATATACTCTTCACTCTTGCCTTGTGACTTAATGATATCTGGATGATACTCTCTAACAAGTTTTCTATAAGCTTTTTTGATACTTTGCATATCATCTTCAGCATTTACTCCTAAAAGTTTATATGCATCTTCTATACTTGCTTTTGGTTGGACATTTTTTATCATATTTTCAAATTGTTCGAAGATAGCATGGTATGCATTAGGGTCAAATTCTAAGGCCTCAGCAATTATTTGTAAAATGGCCTCTTCTTCTTTAGAACACTCTCCATCAACAAATGCAAGTTGAATCAAAAATCCCATAAATTGCTGTTCTTTTGCTTTGTTGCGTTTAGTCGCTTGAGATAATGCATCTGCAACTGTATGTACATTATCTGTTCTGCCTTTTTCCTCTGAAAATATATCTTTGAGTATTTGTTTTGTTTTTTCTGGCTCAGGAAAAACTGCTGAGATATCATCAAACATGATACTGACTAGTTCTGCTTCAAGTGCGTCCACTTTTCCATCTGCTTTAGCAACTTTAGCAACTAATGCTACAAAAAGGCCAAGTTCACTATGCTTGAGGGAGTCGTGAGAAACTGAGAAGTTCTTAAAAGCCTCTTTTGAGTAGTCCGTATACTTTGAGTAACTTTTAAATATATAGTAAAAAAAGTATCCGATTATTGCAAGTACTATGATGTTTGTCATATGAAATCCTGTGAAATGTTTAAGAGAGTATACAAACTCGAAGTAAATAAATAGATATAATTACGAATCAAGAAGCAACAGTTCAGTGAAAGGAAGCACTTAGTGATGAGTCGTACATATTTTAAAAACTTGAACAAGGGTGTAAAGTATATGCTTATCGCTTCTTTTACATTTGCGATTATGGGTGCTTTTGCCAAACTAGCATCTGTAAGTATGAGTTCACTAGAAGTTGTATTTTTTAGGAACATTGCGGGAGTACTTATTGTCGGTTTTGCAATTTTAAAAAAACCAATGAGGCATGTCGGAGGAAAACCACTTCTTCTTTTCTTCCGTGGTTTTATTGGTTTTATCGCACTTTTAGCATTCTTTTACAACATCGCACATATTTCACTTGGGGATGCGATGACATACTCAAAAACATCACCTATTTTTACAGCAATCTTCGCATTTTTATTTCTACAAGAAAAACTATCTGCTAAGGCTTGGGGTGCAGTTTTCATAGGTTTTATAGGTATTCTTTTTATAACTCAACCTAGTGAACTTGGCTTTACAAAGTATGATGTTTTAGGGGTATTTTCAGGTGTAGGAGCAGCTCTTGCATACACTTCCGTACGAGAGTTAAAATCTTACTATGACACAAGAGCAATTGTACTTTCATTTATGCTTGTCGGAACCATTGGACCAATAGTTTTATTTTTAATATCGCCATATTTAGATGCTCCAGAGTTGGATTTTTTATTAGGTGAGTTTGTTATGCCTCAAGGGATAGTTTGGTTTTACGTCATCTGCATGGGAGTTTTTGCAACCATCTCTCAGCTTCTAATGACAAAGGCTTATGGAGAGACAAAGGCAGGAATAGTTGGAGCGGTGAGTTATACAAATATTTTATTCTCTATTATGGTCGGAGTTATGCTTGGTGATTCTCTTCCATCACTTGCTAGTAGTTTCGGAATTTTGCTAATAGTGTTTGCGGGAATACTGGTAGCTAAAACAAAATAATTAAGTAAAATTATTGAAAAAAATGTGATTGAAGTATAAAGTAAGAATGTTCAGTTAATAGCAACAGGTTGTCAAGTGATAAATATGGAAAAGCTCTATAAAAATTGAGACAAGGGACAGTGCAAAGCAAAGGACAATGGAAGAAACAGAGTTATTAAAATAGACGACATCTAGGATTTGTAGACTTAGATAAAGGGCTTAACCCAGTCTGTTAATGGCAGCTTAAATCAATTGTGCTATAATTTACTATATTTTTATTAGGTAGAGTATATGAAACTTTTAGCAGGACCTTGTGTAATCGAGAGTGAAGAGAATATCTTCAAAATTGCTCGAGAATTAGAAAAATATCATAATGATGAGACAATAGACTTTTATTTTAAAGCTAGTTTTGACAAAGCGAATCGTACATCTTTGGAGTCTTTTCGTGGACTTGGCATAGATGAAGGGCTTAGAATACTTCAAAAAGTCAAAGATGATTTTGGTTATAAAATAGTGACTGATGTTCATGAGTCAGTGCAAGTTGAACAAGTAGCAGCAGTTGTTGATATGCTACAAATTCCTGCATTTTTATGTCGTCAAACTGACTTACTTGTTGCATGTGCAAAGACATCATGTGAAGTAAACATTAAAAAAGGACAGTTTTTAAGTGCGGATGCTATGAAGTACCCACTCTTAAAAATTCTTCAAACGCGAGGATGTTCTGAACCAACATATGAGAATGCAAAAAAACATGGTGTTTATCTTTGTGAACGTGGCAATAGCTTTGGTTATGGAAACATGGTTGTTGATATGCGAAACTTAGTGATAATGAGAGAATTTGCACCAGTGATATTTGATGCGACACACTCTGTTCAAATGCCAACTGCAGAGAATGGTAAAACAGGTGGAGATAGCTCAATGGTACCACACTTGGCAAAAGCTGCAGCCGCTATTGGTGTTGATGGTTTCTTTTTTGAGACGCACTTTGACCCAAGTAGTGCTCTTAGCGATGGACCAAATATGTTAAAACTTCAAGATTTAGATGAAGTGATTCAAAAAATTAAAAAAATACAAGCAATTTAAAGGAAAGAAATGAAAGTAGTTGAAGGTAAATTAAAAGTAATTAACGGAAAAAAGATAGCGATAGTAAGTACAAGATGGAATCACTTTATAGTTGATAGACTTGTTGAAGGTGCAGAAGATGCATTTAAACGCCATGGTGGAAATGATGAAGATATCACACATGTTTTAATCCCTGGTGCATTTGAACTTCCAATGGTAGTGGATCAACTACTAGCTTCTGGAAAGTATGACGCTGTTTGTGCTCTTGGTGCAGTTATAAGAGGGGCAACTCCTCACTTTGACTATGTTTCAGCTGAAGCGACAAAGGGAATAGCAACTATGAGTTTAAAGTACCAAAAACCAGTAAGTTTTGGACTTTTAACAACTGATACAATCGAGCAAGCAATAGAAAGAGCTGGAACTAAAGCTGGAAATAAAGGGTTTGAAGCAATGACTACGGTTATTGAAATGCTTGACCTTTATGAGGCTATATAATGGCAACTAGACATCACGCAAGAATGGCAGTAGTAAGTCTTCTTTATGCATTTGACTTAGGAAATGGAAACACTGCAGAACATGCAAATGAAATACTAGAAGAAAAAAAGATTCGTAACAAACAAAAAGATTTTGCACTTACTCTTTATGATGGAGTAATGGAACATTTAGAAGCTTGTGATAAAGCGATAGTTGAAAGTCTAAAAGAGTGGGATTTTGAGCGTTTAGGAACTATTGAACGGGCTACACTGCGTTTAGCTACTTATGAGATTTTATATGGTGAGTTAGATTCTGCTGTTGTCATTAACGAGGCAGTTGAAATTACTAAAGCGTTTGGTACTGAGCAATCACCAAAATTTATTAATGGCGTTTTAGACGGTATATCTAAACTTAAAAACTAAATTATGAAAGCTTTCGTTCTATTATTTATTTTTGTAAACTCTTTCGTTTTTGGAGCTAATCAGTGCATAGTCTGTCATGAGGGTATAGAAGATATCCGTGATAGAAACTCGAGCATGATGCAAGAGATACTCAAGATTGCACAAAAGGCTGGACACAAAGACAATGACTGTATAGTTTGTCACGGTGGTAATCCAAAGTCAAAGAGTAAAAAGTATGCACATAATGGAACAGTAAAGTATTTTAAAGAAAATAAGGGCCCGAAAAATTATTATCCGGCACCTGCTTCTACATGGGTAAATGAAAACACTTGTGGAATGTGTCATGCGTCACAAGTTGGTGCACAGATGAACTCTTTGATGATGACTGAACAAGGTAAGATTCAAGGGGCAATGTGGAGTTTTGGTCAAAATGATGGGTACAAGCACGAAGTAGGAACATATAAAACGGCAAACCCTAAAGACAAAAACTCCAGACTAGGTACGGATGTATATAAAAAGTATATGGAAAAACTAGCGACTATGGAACCACAGGCATTTCCTAAGCAAATGAGACAACTTCGAGATGCTCCAACAGTTGAAGAAGTACACAAAGATCCATCTTTAGCTGTTTATACATATCTTCGTCAAGAGTGCCTACGCTGCCATACTGGTAGTAAAGGACGAGAAAAACGCGGTGATTTTAGAGGAATTGGCTGTGCATCGTGTCATGTTCCATACTCTAATGAGGGTTTTTATGAAGGAAATGATAAAGCAACTTCAAAGAAAAATCCAGGTCATATGCTTACTCACCAACTCCAATCTTCTCGTAAGGTAAAAGTAAAAGTAAACGATGTAGAGTATTCCGGAGTTCCAGTTGAGACATGCGCTACTTGTCATAACCGTGGTAAAAGAATAGGTGTTTCTTACCAAGGTCTTATGGAAACTGCGTATAACTCAACATTTGATAAACAAGGCAATGGTCAACCAAAACTTCATACTAAACGCTATCTTCATATGAAAGAAGATATTCACTATCAAAAGGGGATGTTATGTCAGGATTGTCATACATCAAATGACCTTCATGGAGATGGCTTTTTAGGTGGAGCAAACTTAGCCGCGGTTGAGGTTGAGTGTCAAGATTGTCACGGAACAACAACTTCTTACCCTTGGGAACTTCCTATTGGTTACTCTGATGAGTTCGAAGATGAGGTGAAAAAAGGTAAAGCACGTGGTGTTGCTCAAAATGTAGTTGATTATCTAAAGCAAGGATATGTACCAGAGAAAGAAGATGGTTTTATACTTACAGCACGTGGTAATCCATTACCAAAGGCTGTTAAAAAGGGCAATACAATCATAATGCATCTTGCATCCGGAAAAGACATAGAACTAAAACCTTTGAAGCTTTTAAAAGCTCAAAATAAGCTATCTAAAAAAGCACTCGTTGCAATGGATGTGATTGAAGCACATACAACGGAGCTTGAGTGCTACACTTGTCATGCTGCATGGGCACCACAATGTTATGGATGTCATGTAAAAGTTGACTACTCTGGTGGAAAACAAAACCCTGACTTTTTAAAAGCTTCACATGATAAGGATATCCACGGTACAACGGGTGGAATGCGTGACTTGAAGAAGTACTTAGTCCCAGGAAAAGTAACAGAAACAAGAAGTTTTTTAAGATGGGAAGACCCAGCACTTGCTCAAAACGGTGAGGGTCGCATCACTCCAGTTATCCCAGGTTGTCAGACTACAATTACTGTAATTGGGCAAGATGGCGAAGCACTTTTACAAAACCATATCTTTAAAATACCAAATGTCGAAGGTGCTGGTGAAGAAGGACAAAATGCTATTGATATGTCCCCTGTTCAACCACATACTATAAGTAAAGAGTCTAGAACTTGTGAATCTTGTCACTCTTCAGATAAGGCACTTGGTTTAGGTATAGGTGGCGGAAAAATGAGTGGTGATGCCACTAAAACAACTATTATGGATTTAATGACTGCTGATAAAAAGTTACTTGTAAAAAAGACGGATGAGCAAATACCTGCAATTCCTAACCTAAAGTATGATTATTCTCAGTTTGTTGATGAAAATGGTACACAGGTAATGACTGTTGGTCATCACTTTAAACTTTCACAAGCCCTTTCAAAAGAGCAGAGAGATAAGTTAGATAGAAGAGGTGTTTGTATCTCTTGTCATATAAATATACCTGATGGTAATTTAGCAGTATCTGCAATGACACATGTTGCCCAAATGGCTGAAGTTAACATAGATAACAAAGAGCATAGGAGCATAGTTTCTAAAGTAATGAACCTAAGTGCATGGGTTCAAATATTTGGACTTATGATTTTTATGATGATTATTTTTTATATAGCTTACACTGTTTTTGTTAAGAAAAAATCGATAAACCCTAAAAATAAAGGTTGGAAATAATGAGTAAAATTGTACGCCAAAGAATGACTAAAGAAGAGGCTCTCGATTTAATAAAGAATGCTGATTTAAAGGAACTTGGCCGGATGGCTAGTGCTCGTAAAAAAGAACTTCACCCAAAAGGTATTACCACTTTTGTAATTGATAGAAATATTAACTATACGAACATTTGTTGGGTTGACTGTAAGTTTTGTGCCTTTTATAGACATGAAAAAGATGCAGATGCTTACGTTTTAACTTTCGAAGAGATAGATGACAAAATAGACGAACTTCTTGAAATCGGTGGTACACAGATACTTTTTCAAGGTGGAGTACACCCTAAGCTAAAAATAGAGTGGTACGAGGATTTAGTTGAACATATTCATACTAAATACCCGAGTATTACTATTCACGGTTTTTCTTCTATTGAGCTAGATTTTATTGCTAAGGTTTCTCGCATAACAATTGGAGAAGTGCTATCGCGTTTAAAAGTAAAAGGTTTAGCTTCCATACCTGGTGCTGGTGCAGAAATACTTTCAGATAAAGTTCGTGATATCATCGCTCCAAAGAAAATAGATGCGGAAGTTTGGGTAAATGTACATCGTCAAGCTCATAAACTCGACATCATGAGTACTGCTACTATGATGTATGGAACAGTTGAAACTGATGAACAGATTGTAGATCACTTTGATATGATACGAAACCTTCAAGATGAAACTGGTGGTTTTCGTGCATTTATCATGTGGAGTTTTCAGGGAAAAAATACTGAACTTTTAGCTTTGATTCCAGATATGGACAAACCATCTTCAAACCGTTACCTGCGTTTACTCGCAGTTGCACGACTTTACATTGATAATGTGCCAAACATACAAAGTTCTTGGGTAACACAAGGTCCTTACATCGGTCAGATGGCACTGCGTTTTGGAGCAAATGATCTTGGTTCTACTATGATGGAAGAAAATGTTGTAAGTTCTGCAGGCGCAGCTTATGTAATGGCTAAAGAAGAGATGGTACAACTCATTAAAGACATAGATGAAATACCAGCTGTAAGAAATACAGCATATGAAACATTAGAAATTTTCAACTAGATATAATGAAAATATTTTTAACACTACTAATAATAGGACAGATACTTATGGCAGCTAAAACAGAAACAATAGAAATCAAGGGTGTAAAAATCCCTTTAATCTATGAAGAAGACAACAGATTACCACTTGTAAGTACACAAATAGTTTTTACAAACAGTGGAAGTATCACTGATATTCAAAAGGCAGGTTTAGCCAAAGTATCAGCTAAGATTTTAAATGAGGGTACAAAAACAGAGGGTTCTAATGCTTTTGCTGAGGCACTTGAATCTAAGGCCATTAGTATCTCTGCTCATTCAGGAACTGAAACTTTTGTTTTAGAAGTAAGTTCTTTAAAAGATGAGTATGCAAATAGTATGAATTGCTTAGAGACACTGTTAAAAGACCCTAACTATTCTGCTAAAGCACTCGAGAAGATAAAAACTATGACAGTTGGTGGTTTGAGTCGTAAAGAGAATGACTTTGATTATATTGCAGGGAATGAACTTAAAAGTCTTTTGTTTACTGGTTCTGTTCTTGCACAGCCATCAAGTGGAACGAAAGAGAGTGTTGAAAGTATTAATATGACAGATGTAAAGAAATTTACAGCAGAACATATAGTACTTTCTCGTGCTATTGTTGTTGTTGGTGGTGATATTGATATTAAACTTGTTAAAAAGACACTTACTGAGGTTTTATCTACATTAGAAGTTGGAAAAAGTGAGCCTTTAGTACAGATTAAAGTTGATAAAAAAATTAAAAATTCTGTACTTAAACGCGAGACTGAACAAGCATATGTTTATTTTGGTTCGCCATATGACATCAGTATAGATTCCTCTGAGTTTTACAAGGCTAGAGTTGCTATGTTTATACTTGGTACAGGTGGATTTGGTTCACGTTTAATGGAAGAAGTACGTGTAAAACGTGGTCTTGCTTACTCTGCATACGCAAGAGTAAATGTGACAAAATCTAGCTCTTATATGAGCGGTTATTTACAAACAAAACTTGAGTCTATGGAAGAAGCTAAAGCAACAGTTAAAGAAGTGATAGCTACTTTTGTTAAAAAGGGTGTGACTAAAGATGAATTAGAGCAGACGAAAAAGTTCATACTTGGTTCAGAGCCATTACGTGTTGAGACTATGAGTCAGCGTTTAAGTAGAACTTTTCAGGAGTACTATAAAGGTTTTGAGCTAGGAAGTTCTGAACTAGAACTAGAACAGATCCAAAATCTAAAACTCAAAGATTTAAACAAGTATATTAAAGAGCATAAAGAGATTCTAGACATAAGCTTCGCAATAGTTACAAAATAGCTTTAAAGTGTGGCATATTGCCATGTTTTCTACTAAGCATTACAAAAAATATTATAATTGTACAATCGGTTGTCGATTATGATGTATGAGTTGTATTGTGAGGTGGAAGGTGGGACAGGGTCAGCCTTGTAACCAAAAGGATGTAACAATGCGATTAAGCGTCATAATTGTTATACTTTTAGTTCTTTATGAACTAAGGTTATATTAAAAGCTTTTAGAGAGTTGATGCTCTCTAATTGTCCCAACTGATAAAATTATAGCATAAATTTTAATTCTTGAAAGTAATATGTCAATTCTAGTTAAATAAGATAAATAGAGATAATAATGAATAATCAAGAAAAAATATTAATTTTAGAAAAATATTTATTGAGTAAGGAAGAAATAATTAATAAAATAGATTTTGTAATATCAAAAATGATACTTCATGAACATGAAGATGTTTCAGACCAAATCATAGAAAATTATTTAAGTATATAACATTGGCAACTACTTTAATAGGTCAAATTGATAGAATCCTTTTTGAAGAAGATGGCTTTTTTATAGCTGTTTTAAAGTCTGATGAGAAGATAAGTGGTACTTATTATGAGAGTTCTGTTGAAAATATAAAAGGTTCTGCAATCACTCTAAGTGGTGAGTGGCATGAGCATAAAAAACATGGCAAAACTTTCAAGTTTGACTCCCTCAAAGTAAATCAAAACGAACTCTTTTTCTTCTTAAACAAAATCATCAAAGGCTTCACTAAAAAACTCTCAGCAGATTTAATTGAGCAGTTTGGACAAGAGGGGCTTATAGATATACTCGATAACGACATCGAGAGACTATTAGAATTTAAAGGTATTAAAGAGAAACGACTTAAAAAGATTCAGAACTCTTGGAAACAATTTCGTTCCATGAGAGAACTCGGAGAATTTTTAAGTCCTTTTGACGTTTCACCAGCTCTTTTAACTACTATAGCAACTGCGATGAAAGATGTTGACGCACCCTGTGCAAAAATAAAAGAAAACCCATATGTCCTGACAAATATAAACTCCATAGGTTTTAAAAGAGCAGATGAACTTGCTCTTAAAATGGGAGTAGAAAAAGAAGATGAAGGGCGTATTAGCTCTGCTATGGATTATGTTTTGCTTAATTACTGCGAAGCACAAGGAAACTCTTGTATCTCTAAAGAAGTTCTTTTTAGTGGGCTCGATGAGTTGTTACTTTTTACAAATAGGACGAACCTTTATGAAGCTGCTTTAGTTGAGAGAGTAGGTGAGGGAAGCATAGTCATTATGAAGAACAACCGTGTTTCACCTTCTAGACTTTATGATGCAGAAAAGTTTTTATATGATGACTTTGCTACTCGTTCGAAGATAAAAAATAGCGGTTTTGTTGGCGATTTAGATGCTTTTTTAAAAGAGTCAGAATTAAAACTTGGAGAGCAACAAACAGAAGCTGTCCAAATGATAAACTCAGGAGTAGGACTTCTGTTTTTAGTTGGTTATGCAGGAACAGGAAAGAGTACAACTTCAAAAACAATTTTAGAAATACTCAACACAAGATATGATAAAAAAGAAATCATGACATGTGCTTTAAGTGGGATAGCATCTCAGCGTATAAGTGACACAACTGGGTATGAGTCGGCTACGATTCAGTCTTTACTTATAAAGCATGAGAGTCTAGATACTTTTCCTTATTCCGTTGTGCTTATTGATGAGGCTTCTATGATAAACTCTTCGCTTTTTGCGCGACTTATGAGAAAGATATCTAAAAAGGCTGTAGTAATCATCGTAGGTGATGATGCACAACTTCCTCCGATTGGAGCAGGCAATGTACTGAGTGATGTTTTAGAACTCTCTCTTGCGCCTATAGTAAAGCTAACAAAGATTTATAGACAGAGTGAAGAACAAGCCATAACCCTTATAGCCAATGATATCCGAAAAGGGAATGTACCTCATTATAGAGAGAAGTATGATGACTTTGAATTTACAGATGTGAGTATACAAAACTACTATTCTCTACGAAACCAACTTTCCCAAGATGAACTCAAAAATCTTCGTGATGAGAACTCTAACAATATCGTGGCCGAAATAGTACACAGAGTTGTAGAGTCCATAGAAAAAGCTAGGTACAGACTAAAGAATAAACAGATAAAAGAGTATCTAAATTACTTTCAAGTCATAACACCTATGAAGGGTGGCATACTAGGCACTACAAACCTAAACAAAGTTCTCCAAGACTACTTTAACCCAAACCCGAGCAAGTGTGTTAAACGCGGTAGTTTAGAGTTTCGTTTAATGGATAAAGTAGTCCATACAAAAAATGAAAACATGACTTCTTGGAGTGGGGATGGTTTTAAGACGGGAGAGGAGTCTAGTGTTAGAAGAATATTTAACGGAATGAGTGGACTCCTTTTTAAGATAGAAGAAGATGATGAACAGCTTTTTGTTTTTTATCCAAATGAAGATGTCGTAGTGGTGTATGAGTATGAAGAGTTAAAGTCTCACCTGATGCTCTCATATGCTCTGACAATTCATAAAGTGCAAGGTATGGAGTATGACATAGTGGTAATTCCTATGAGTTTCACACACTTCATTATGCATAATACAAAGCTTATCTATACTGCGATTACTCGTGCAAAACATAAGTGTATTTTAGTGGGAGAGGGCGGTGCTTTTGAGAGTGGATGTAAAAAGTTTGAATCCACACGGAGAGATACCGTGCTTTTAGAGCTTTAGAATAATATAGTACAGTTTCTTAAGATTAAGCGATAATTTTCATCGCATATGCTTCCAAAAATACAAATACTCCCCTAATATTAGCCAGTTTTAAGCTGATAGTAGAGGACACTCTTTATGTCTATTAATAATGTGATTTAAGGTTTAGTTAACTATAATGGGAATGAATACAAAAGTTCATTGTTTTACTGTACTTTCATAAGGAAAGTATTTATATGTTATGAATTTACTTGACAATGTCAATATTTAATTTATTAAAATTAACTCTTTTTTAATTTTTTGAGTTAATATTTAACTAGTTGTAGTTTCAAGACTTATGGGTTAAATTCTTACCTAAAAAAGGTGGGAAATATGACTCAAAGAGATATGGCTGGGTATATTGATGTTACACTTGGGTGAAAACTGTAGTTAGATTCTAAGTATTTACTCGCATATAAAGCAATACCTTCATCTTGATTTGATATATTTCCGACACTTAAAATAGCTATTTGTTTTTTATTCATGCCGCATTTTAACTAAATACACCAATAAAAAAAATAAAGGATTAGGTGAAGATAAAAAAGAAGTGTATACTTTCAAAAATGCATTATATATGCTAAAAGTTAAGATAGTTAAGGAAGAATAAGATGAATAGAAATGCTAAGATTCAAAAACTGTACGATAAACGCCTCAAAAGTGCTAGAAAGAAGTTAAACACTTCGTCTAAACCGCGTTATATCTGTAAAGCAGATAGAGCAAAAATGGAAGAAGAAAACTCTACAGAAGAGTCTAGTAGTAAAACAAGCTAATCATCGCATAATTTTTGACAGCCTTCTCTAGCTTCTTGCAAATTCTTATTTATATGTTTAATAATGATTTAATGTTACTTATTATAGAATTTTCTTATATAAGTATTTAAAATGCCAAACTTGTTGCGAAGCAAGGACGGAAAGCTTATGGGTCTTATGTTATTAAGATAGCCGAGTTGCAAATATTCTTCAACATTATACTTGCCACCTATAATTCTTATTAAACCTTAAAAACTTTAAACATTTAGGAGAATAAAATGAAAAAATTACTTTCATATAGTTCGATTATTACTGCTCTTTTTCTTGTAGGATGTAATTCTCAAGAGACCACAGACGATAGTGCAAAAGTACAAGGTAATACTGAATCATGTAAGCAAGAGTATTTTAATGACTCTGTTTCTTTAGCACTTAGCTCATGTGTCTCTTGCCACTCTTCTGGCGGTGACTACAAGGGTAATAGGTTAGTTTTAGCGAGTCCTCTTGGTGATAATAAGGCTGAAAATTATAATATTTTACAGACCTATATAAAATCAGCAGGATCACAACTTGTCCAAAAAGGTTCAAATGAAGTTTCTCATAGTGGGGGTGTACAGCTAACTGGTACTGCTAAAGATAATGTTGAAGAATTTGTTGCATATGTTAAAGACACCAAGACATGTGTAAGTGCCACTCAAAATACAACACTTACAAATGCAGCAGTATCACTGCTCTCGCCCACAAAAACTCTTAGAAGTGCCTCTTATGCCATACAAGGAAAAGCACCAAATAGTGATGAAATAAACAGTGTAAAATCTATAGAAGACATAGATGCTTCCCTTGACAAATATATGCAAAGCAAAGCTTTTTATGACTGGGTTAGACTTAGTTTTAACGATGTACTATTAACAGACTTTTATACACCTGGACATGATGGAGAAAACCTTTTAAGTAGTACGGACTTTCCACAAAGGAGATGGTGGGAAGATATTGATGATGGTGAATACAACGAAATTGACAACTACACAAACTATGCAATATCACGAGAAGCGATAGAGTTAATAGTCCATGTAATCAAAGAGAACCGTCCATTTAGTGAGATATTAACAGCTGATTATGTAATGGTAAATCCATTTTCTGCAAAAACATATGACATTGACATAAGTGGGTTTACATATGTGCATGAGTTAAATGTCACTAAAGACGAGATAGAAGCAAAATATCCACAAGATGTATTTAGAGAAGCAAAAATAGATGGTATTCCTCATGCAGGAATTTTTACAACTATCACTTACTTAAATAGATTTCCTTCTACAAATACTAACTTGGACCGTCACAGATCTGCTAAAGCACAGATTTTCTTTCTAGATACAGATATATTAGGATTGGCAAATCGTCCGCTAAATTCTGATGAAGTAGTAAGCGATACAGCAACATGGACAAATCCTAACTGTACAGTATGTCACAATGTGATGGAGCCTATAGCAAGTGCTTTTAAAAACTGGGATAATAATGGTAGATATAGACCTGGTTTTCGTGGAGACGTAGCACAAACTGCTGGAATAAGCTTGTCAAATACTGCACCACAAAGTGCATCAGGAAACTTACTACAATGGTTAGCAGGTGAAATTACAAAAGATGAACGTTTTGCTAAGTCTATAGTAAAGCTGTTTTATAAAGCACTGTTAGGAAGAGATGCATTAACTCAGCCTGTCAGTGACGATATTGACTATGTCAATAAACTAGAAGCATATACATATGAAAATTCTATTTTAGAGGCTATTAAAGATAAGTTTATAGCAAGTAGTCTTGATGCTAAACTTGTTATAAAAGAGATTGTAAAGTCACCACTCTATAGAGCTGTAGCAACTGGGAGTACAAATAGTGTACTCTCAGAGAGACTAGGGCAGGCTAAACTTATAACGCCAGAAGCACTTAACAGTAAAATATATGATGTTATGGGTTACTACTGGAGTATATATAGAAGACAAGGTGATGCTGACAACAATAGATCATATACTCACAGACTTCTAAGAGATGATAATTACAAGATACTTTATGGAGGTATTAACTCAGGATCTATTTCAACTAGAGTAGAAGAGCTTAATGGCGTTATGGCAAGTATTCAGACTCGTATGGCTCTTCAGATGTCATGCTATCCTGTTTCAAGAGATTTTTATTTTCCTGCTAGTGAACGTAAGCTTTTCCCATATGTGAGTACAACATTAGAACCTGAAAATGAATTTTTTATCGCAGCGATAAAGAAAAATATTCAGCATCTTCATAAGCATATATTAGGCGAAGAACTTCCTCTAGGTGCTGTTGAGCTAGAAAAGACATATGAGCTATTTATGCAAACGTATACTGCGGGTAAAAATCGTATTTCTCTTGGTGATGAATCAAAAGAAATAATGGATGTATGTGAACTTCACTATGATCCAGTAACTCGTGAAGGATTATACAATGATGGTAGAGCAGATGATCGAGTTTATCGAGATGCTAATTATGTTATCCGTTCATGGCAAGTAGTTGTCGCTTATCTTTTAAGTGATTTTAAATTTGTCTATGAAAATAGTGCAGAGTAAGGAGAATATTATGTTACGTAGAAATTTTTTGAAATACACATCGGTTGTTGCGGCAATGGCTCTTTTTCCAAACACACTTCAAGCAAATGTAGGCGATAACCCTCTTTGGGTGTTTGTTCAAGCATCTGGTGGTTGGGATCCAACATCTTTTTGTGACCCTAAAGGCTTCCTTGAAGAAGAGTTGGATTCAAATGACAACCCTACATCAGCAGCAATGAATAGGAGTTATGCAAATGTTGATATTGCAACATCAACTTCAGCTTCTGCTATTAAATATGCTCCAGTTAGAGGTTTAGATGACAACAATGTTGATTATGAATTCTCAACTTTTTTTGATAAGTTTGGTGCGGAACTTTTAGTCGTTAACGGAATAGATACTCAAACAAATGGTCATGACTCAGGTCGTAGATATATGATGAGTGGAAAACTTTCAGAGGGATACCCTGCTTTATCTGCCTTAGTTGCAGGTATAAGTAATCCTGCTTCTCCTTTAGCATTTATTACAGCTGGTGGATATGATGAAACATTTGGTGTTGTAGCAGGAACACGACTGAGCAATATGAATGCAATAAATGAACTCGCTTTTGTAAATCGATATAATGATGATAATAACTATTTTCATGATGATGATTTTAATAGAATTAAAGCAGCAAATGAAGCACGCACAAACAGAACAATAGCAAATCAAGGTCTGGAGTCTATTATAAAGTTAGCAAAACAATATGGTTTAGCTCATAGTGGCTCCAATGAACTTAAAAAATTAGTAGAGTTTTTACCAGATGATGTAAATACACACCCAGATAGAAACAATCAAGTTTTTTCTCAAGGTCGTTTTGCAATGGCGGGCTATAAGGCTGGACTGACTGCAAGTGTTAATATCAATTTTGGTAGTTTTGATACACATGGAAACCATGATGCTACTCATATACCAAGACTAGCTAGATTATTAAAAGGTGTAGATTTACTCAAACAAGAGGCAGAAAACCAAGGTATCTCTGATAATGTTATTTTTGTAATTGGCTCTGAATTTGGCAGAACACCTGGCTATAATAGTGGTAACGGTAAAGATCACTGGAGTGTTAGTTCTATGATGTTTATGGGTAAAGGAATTACAGGTGGCCGTGTTGTCGGTGCTTCTACTCATAGACACGATGCTTTAAAAGTAAACCCTACCACTTTAGCAGTTGATGAAAATGGGATAAATATAACTTATGCTCATATAAATAAAGCCATGCGAAAACTAGCAAAAATAGAGGATAATCAACTCTTAACACAATACTACCCCTTAGCTGGAACTATTGAAGATTTAGATATATTTTCATAAAATGTGTATCGTTAAGGAACTTTAAGTGAAATACTATAAAACCATTCTTGCTACTACTCTTGCACTCTTTTTCATTGGGTGTGGAGCAGAAGAGACTCAAAAGCTAACACAACCAGTAAGTGCGGCAGATAGAGGATCACACTTTCAAGGAAGAGATTGCCTTTCCTGTCACAATCTTGACTTAGCTCCGAACAAACATCTAACAATAGCAGGTACACTTTATAAAAGTGCTAATGTTGAAGATATGAACGACTTAGAAAATACCTGTAATGCAGACTTGGCAGTTGAGTTTTTAGATGCTAGTTCGAATGTAGTTCACTCTACTGTAAACTACTATGATGAAGAGTCAAAAGGTAACCTTGGTCAAGGAAATGTATTTTTACTAGATAGACTCTTTAATGCTCCTCTTAATGGAACATATACTATGAGAATCATAACAAGAGACACAAACCAAACTCTAGCACAATCAAATTTTGCTTCTCATAGTTTTAGTAGTGCAGAATATTCTATAGATTCAGCAATAGACTTCAGCAATAGAATATCATGTAATGCTTGTCATAATAATGGTGTAACAAGTCCATTATTTGTACAATCAAATGTAAATTTATGTCAATAGGAATAAAATATGAAAAAAATTATAACAATGGTGCTACTAACACTCAGTCTATCTGCAGAAGTTACAAAAGGCGATAATGCGGTTGCTTTTAAACTTCAAACACTAGATGCTACTACATCATACTCTATGGATGACTTCAAAGGAGAAGTTGTACTGGTAAACTTATGGGCTAGTTGGTGTGGAGGATGTAAAAAAGAGATGCCAGAGTTTTTCACACTTCAACAAGAGTATAAGAGTGGCTTTAAAATAGTAACAGTAAGCATAGATAAGTCAAGTAGTAGCTCACAAGAGTTCCTAGAAAGTGTTGAAAAAGAGTTAGGCTATAAAAGACCATTTATAGCGTTATATGATCCTAGTAAATCTATGCCAAAAGCTTATGGTGCAAAAGGTATGCCATCTTCATACCTCATAGATAAACAAGGAGTAGTTAGAGATGTGATTGTGGGTAGTTTATCGCATGATGATATAGCTAAACTCAAAATTAAAATAGATAAATTAAAGTAATTTAAATGCAGTATATTTTTTTAGTATCATTAGTACTACTTACTGGATGTTCTGATGCACTTGTGCGAGTTATGCCTTATGAAAAAGAATATTTTGCACAAGATAAGATGAGCCTTTCACCTTTAGCAGAGAGAGCTGAACAAGAGAGTCATATCTTCTTGATACGTGAAGCAAGTGCAGGAGGAGATAGTAGTTTTCAAGGAGGATGTGGATGCAGGTGATGAAATCTCTTTTTATTAGTTTAATGCTTCTAGTACCATTTTTAAAATCTTATGCA